>Ga0307507_10005503_pt1 | contig 20724 bp, 8 predicted proteins | sample 7_EM_MG_FD_207223 | JGI IMG/M metagenome (GOLD analysis project Ga0307507, IMG submission 207223) | Populus trichocarpa ectomycorrhiza microbial communities from riparian zone in the Pacific Northwest, United States - 7_EM | ecosystem: Host-associated > Plants > Roots > Unclassified | place...
TAACCCTACTTGCGCATAATAGGCACCTAATTGTCTCCCTAAACAAGTATATTCTTAAGGTTGTTAAGCCTAACGCCTAACTTATCTATATCTTTAATGTAAAATAGAAACGGAGTGTTTGTAGGAACAATATAGAAAGTAATATATCCTAAGGGGGTTTGGACCCTAATTGTGCTAAAAGAGATTATAGTACCTTTACCAAAACGAATTGTGTGTTAGCCTGCCGTTAAATAGTTAATCTAAACAGAGCTATTAAGCTGCTAAAGGGCTTAAACTTGAGGTTCTCCTACTATAGATACTCCTACGGCTCTAGTATCCGGCATAATACTATAGAAGACGTTTGCCGAGTATCTGTCGTTAAAGGAAAATGCGGAGCTCTCCTTTAGCTTGTTAAAGATATCTGACTTTGTAATAAACAGACTTGCTGATAAGCAAGCAAAACCCTGCTTGCTTGCTTGCTTGCTTGTCTTGGTAGTAAGCAAGCAAGCAAGTAAGAGGCCTTATTTTGGGCAATTAAGCAAGCAATGGAAGGGCTTGCTTGCTTGCTTGCTTGTTTATTGCTTGTATATAGTTAATTTAGTAGTAGTAGTAGTTGGTAATAGACCTTTGGTGTTTTTCTGGTAGCCAAGGTAATGCAAATAGTATAAATAAGCCCTTTTAGGTAACCGCTAAGCCTATTTAAAACGTTTTTCCACGCCAACCAAAAGTCTCGTGCAGCTTATAGTAAATAATAAACACCTTTCTATCCTTATCCATTACTAACTCTACCAATTTGATAGAACCTACTTAGCCACCGCTACTACTATGGCACAGGACCCTACCAACGTGAATATAAGCGCGATATCCGCAGAAAACCCCTCAGCCCCTATAGTCTTATTATTAGAAGCCGCCGCGCCCGACCAGCTTGCAGACGACGATAATATTAACAATTATAATGGCATTGACTGGAAACGACTTCCAGATCTTTAAAAACCTTATTATAGCTTAAAGCGGACACCTAGCTTTATTTATAAATATGGGTACAGGTGCCAAAGTCGGGTAAAGCTAGAGCAAATTATCTTTATCTGTAAGTACTGCCACCAATATAAAATTCTTGACTGTGGAGGCCCTGGTCGTTATAATATATCAAATGCTAATACTGCTGCTCAAACGCATCTTGCTAAAAATACTCCTGGCTATAGATATAATAAAAATGGAGAGATTACATTTAAATTAAAAAAGCGCGGGCACACCGTTCTTGAGCAACTTTAGGCTTTAGGCTAATACGTCTCTTAAGAAGCTGCTAACGCAATTATTGGCGGCTTTAATACCTCTATATTTAAGCAATTAGCTATTAATTGGCTTACCGAAAACAACCACCCACTATAAGAGTTTGAAACCTTGTCCTTCTGCCATATAATACAAATTGCGAATCCTAAGGCTAAGCGCGTACTCTGGCTCAATTATCAAGCGGTAGTAGACTATGTACTAGCCGACTATAAAGCGTACCTCCCCTCTATTACTAAGACTCTTGCTGCCTCTAGATTACTCCTATATATATCCTTTAATAGCTGGCAGACCCCTAATAGCAAGCTTGCTCTTACTGGCGTATACGTACATCACCTTAACAAGGAAGGTTGTGTAGTGGACTACATGCTTGCTCTACCCACGCAGCTTAGCTAGCACTCAGGAATTAACTACGCGGAAGTTATTAGTAATGTCCTTAATATGTTTAAGATTATAAAGGAATGGCTTAGCTACTTTATTACTAACAACGCCCATATGAATAATACTTGTTTGAATTATCTAGCAGTTAAATTTAGCTTTAACAAGGCCCATAGGCGCGCCTGCTGCGCTTGCTATATCCTGAATCTAGTTGCTTAGTAGCTTATGTTTGGTAAAAATAAAGAAGCTTTTGAAAACGAGGATGCGAATATACTGGAAGAAGAAGAGTTCCTAGAGCAGTAGCGGAAGGAAGGACCGCTCGGAACACTTTATAACCTTATTAATTTAATTAACACGCCTCAGCTTGTATAGCTATTCGAGCAATATTAAGTTAATAAGAATATACCTCCGCAGAAAGGCTTCTAAATTAAGCAGCTTATTAAGCCTGTTAAGACCCGCTGGAATAGCTACTACGCTACTTTTAAACAAGCTACCGAGCTCCAAGCGCCTCTTAATTCGTTTGCTTAGTACTAGATTATAAAGCACGAAAAGAAAACAGCCTCCCTTAGACCTAAAGGCAAGAAGGTACCCGAGCCTCGCCGCTATATCGCCGTTGGCGGCTTGAACGTATATGATTGGTCAATTATTAATGAATACATGGAGATCTTTAGCCCTTTTAAAGAAGCTATAAGCTTAGTAGAAGGCAGAGGCAAGGCTAGTAAACACGGCGCGATTTAGGAGGTTATTCCTACATTTAATTGGCTGCTTAGAGTCTTTAAAGAAAAGAAGGATCGCGTTGTTAAAGCTATAATAGAGGACTATCCGAATCAGGAAGCTATAGAGGATTATTTTATAATTAATCTAAACGCGGCCTAGGCAAAGCTGAACAACTACTACCTTAAGCTTAACGATACTCTAGTATATTACGCAGCAGTCCTTCTACATCCTTATTTTAAGCGCTTCTGCTAGAACGCGTGGAAGGATAGGCCCGATTGGATTATTAGCGGCGACGCTGCCTTCTAAACTCTCTGGCTTCAGTACAAAGATCGTTTAATACCTTTATTAGCAGAAATAGAGGCACGGCCTCTAAAACGCGTGCGAGCCTCCGCTAGCCGTGACAGCCATATTAACGCCTACTCTAGTGCCTTAACACCAAGCCAGATGGTCTGCGAGGATGAGTATGCGCGGTAGAAGTTACTTGATCCTCTACTAAAGGAACACCCGTTGGCTTAGGATCCAATTAAGTATTGGTGGCAGATGTAAATTAAGTTTTTACGCCTCGCCCAGTTCGCCTTTAATATACTAACTATACTAGCTATAAGCTCGGATTGTAAGTGAGAATTTAGTAAAGCTGGTGATCTACTAGAGCCTCGTCGATCTAGGCTATAGCCAATAATGATTGCTGCTCTATAATGCACGCGTTCTTGGAAGAAGATAGGTTATAAGAAGGCCACTAGAGAAGGTAGTAAGTCTATTAATTTATATAAAGCTAATAGCTAATAAAGGAACAGCTGCTATACCTCCTTCCTCTACTACCTCCTAATCCTCTACACTACGCCAAGATCGCGATCTACGCGCTGCCTTTACCGCGTCTGCCTTATGAACTGCCTTTGAGCCGCGCGAACGAGCTTACCTTATACTACAATTGATTAATGGTGGAGGAGCTTAGTGGGTAATATACTATTACTAGGCGAAGCTATGGTGGATTTTCTATAGAACTTTAAATTCTATACTGTCTTGGCAAGCAATTAATAAGTAAGCAAGCAAGTAGACGTGATTTTGAGGCTAACAAGCAAGCAAGCAAGCAGAGAGCTTCTAAATCAGGCAATCAAGCAAGCAGAGGGGTGTTTTGCTTGCTTGCTTGCTTATCAGCAAGTCTGGTAATAAAATGGAGCGTAGATTGGTCATTAAGAACAGCGACGGTTTGTGTGCCATTTACCTTACCATACTTAGTAAAGTATTGGTTAGGTAAGTAGTCCTCAATTTCTATATCTATAAGGAGCTGTTTGGTCTTATTAACCTCACCCTTAAGGTCTTCTACGCCTTTGTATTAAACTAGGAAGCTTTAAAAGTAGGCTGTAGTAACCTCGCGATTTCTAACGTTTCTTATATTTTAACGGAACTTGTTATATACCTCTTTTCGCTTATTAAGGGAGTGTCTAGTTAACTAGCAATTTAGCTTCTTATAAACATAGCACTTCTTCTAGCGATTACTTTAAAATAAACCTCTACTGGGACCTCCACGGTTACCTTATAGTCGACGTTAATTATACCCTCTTCTGTATTCTCTACCACAGCCACTATATATTTAATCAGTCCAGTTGTAATTATGTTGGTCGGGAATACTTAGTTAGGTAGGGTTTTCAGTATAGAACTGTTAAGATTCTTATATTTGCATCGCAGTACCTACGGCGGAGTATAGCTCAGTATATACTCCTTTAAACGTATCCGCAGGTTTATATAGCGCCAAGTTACACTTAGGAACGTTATGGCATGCTAAGATAACCTAGTCCCTTAGGCTGTTCTTATTTTAGTAAGTTTTAGTAAGGCCACGTTAGATTTTCTAGAGTTTATTAAAGAGTAATTAAAGGCACTCTAAATAAGTCTTTATTGGGTTAGAAGTAATAACTCTCTAGAATATAGTCTTCCGCCATTTAGATATATAAAGTTGGCGATTCTTGTTAGTCTTAAAGTAAGCTCTAGTAAGCTAAAGCATTATATTAAAGCTATAGTTTTTACCCGCAATATAGTTGTAATAGAATATCGCTGCCCGTCCCTTTAACATAATGGAGAAAGTATAGTGGTACTAGTGACGTTAAATTCCAACCTTATTACAACAGTTATAGAAGACCTATAGTTTTACTCTAAGTATATTATATAGTTCTCCTCTAAACTTCTTTTCTTCGTCCGAATATACCTTTATTAGATTCGTGACTTCTCATAGTAAAGGCTTACCGGTTAGCTGGAGTGGAGAAGGTAGAGGCGGAGCAACTCTAAGTAGGAGGGCACCTCTAGGTAGGAGAGCAGCTTTAGGTAAGGGGTTAGCGTTCTAGGGGTTTTAATATAAATTAAAGTTACCTTCTAAAGAATATAGGTTGTTTTTAGGTTTCCGTAGTTAACGTATAATCTTAGCTTCCGTCCATATTGGTTCTTCTATACTAGTAATAACGGCCTAAATATTACTAGCAATTAGGTTACTGTTCTTAGCAATATATACCCTATTCCTATAGAGGAAGTCTTAAAAACCCTAAACAATATTAACGTTGCTAAGTGCCTAGGTATTAGCAGTTTATCCTATAAAATCCTCCCTAAAATACTCCCATAGTTATAAATCAGCGTAGCATCTATTTTGGTAAAATATAATATGGTGTAGGAGAAAGCTGTTAACTTATTTTATAGTACAAGTTGTTGTATTAAAGGCGAATTTGTCCCAATCTTCATTAATAAGTTTCGCGTGCTCAGCTACCCCTAGTGGTAAGAAGTCTTTCCAGTTATTTAAAGTAGGCGTAGCCATGTTTTTAAAGGGAGGGAAGTGTTATTAGTGTAGGGATTGTCGTTTAGTACGCGTTTAGACGTGTATTTGCGATTATGGGGCTTAGGACCAGTTCTGGCCTTAAATCGCAAAGACTTATAAAGCGTGTTGTTCTGTGTAATAGACGCAAGAATCCGTAATCTTAGAAAGGCTTAGGACCAGTTCTAGCCTTTAAATCCTTAGATTCGTGGAAGAGTTCTATTTAAGGTTTAGGACCAGTTCTGACCTTAAAAGACAGCTTCCTCTAGCACGAGTAGCACTGGTACAGTGGCTCGTCTCTTCTTGGTGGAATACCTTGCTGTTCTATAGTATAATAGTGAAGTTAACCACTGATCAGTGTTGGTTATACAAGGTGATATCACGTAGCTACGGTTCGTAGATAGTATGATGGTTGTTCTTCTTAATAGGAATGAGGAAAGGGGTGAGGAACTTAAGGTTCCTCACCACGCTAGGGCCACATCAACACGTGACGGCAACATGCCTCGCGTGACGGCAACTTGCCTCATTCCCGACAATAAGGTACTATTCTTTATTATTAAAAAGGTATTTAAGGAGGCGGTAGTAGAGGAGGATTATATATCTATATTATGGGGCGCGGAATAGTGGCAGCTGAATGTATATATTTGAGGAGTCTATAAGACGTTATACGATTGATTGTAAGGGTCGAGGGCGTAAGGAGGTGACATACCTACGCGTAGCTGATGTAAGCTGTACGCGAGGTGTACGCAAGAGCACGGGGCTCTCCTATGGAGGCCCCTATGGTGGGGTTCCGTAACACTACCCCCCCTCCTATAGAGGCGGAGCTCCGGCGACGCTGTGGTTGCTATATATATGTAGTAAGGTATAGAGAAGAAAAGGAAATATTGCTAAAGGCTTGCAATAACGTTATGTGATAAGACTTGGCACCTAAGAATTCGACTAATTAGATAACTTTAACCGCCGGTCAAAGTTCCTAGACATTTTAACAATTTTCTGGTTACGTAATCGCACTTTGCCATCACGTAATGGCAATCTGCGGCAATCTGACGGCAATCTGACGGCAATTTGCCCTTATATAGCAATGTATAGTTTAACTCTATAAGGGCTCCTATAGAGGATTAGGCATGAAATCTCTGCTTAGGCCCGGTTTCTGTGGGTTCGCGTGGTAAAAATCGCTGATTAGATCCTTTGCATTTTTGAAGTCTTCCTATGGTTGCTATTCTGGCTGGTCTATGTTAAATCCTGTGTAGATAGCTCTATAGTAGAGCCGCTGTCCCCTGCCTTTGCCACGGTATTTAGAGTTAATAATTTGTTTAATGGTCCACTCCTTATAGTTCTTGTCTTTGTTCTCATCTTGGATTAGTACTGGTGGAGGTTTAGGCTATGTTTATCCTAGTAAGGGGTTAGGCTGGTAAAGGTGTAGTAGCTATGGGTGAAATATAGGCTATATCCCGCGGGTGGCTAGGGCAGGCGGGAGCTCTAGCTTATATGCGGCTCCCCTATTAATAACTTATTTGATTTAATAGGGGCCGAGATTCTTATAATTGAGTGACTTTATAGGCCTCTGTGTAGAGATATTGCGTGTATCTAGCTATACCTAGTCGCTAACACGCATCTCTGGTGGTGGCGCTCTATAATAATTGGCGAAGTAGGCCTGCTTTGCTTAAGCCCAGGCCATTTCTCCCTTATAGTAGTTAAGTAGATTTTTTATACGGTCTATATATTGGTTAGTAAGTAGCATCTTAAGGCGTTTTCTATATAGTAGTTTCTTATTAATAGGTTCTAGTAGCTCTATGCTAGATTAGGGGTGATAACCCTTGTTTACAAAGAACGGGGTAAGTCCTATAGTGGTTAAGACGTAGTTATTCACTACAAATTTATCTAGTAGAAGGTAATCCACCCAGTTATCCTAACTATAGACGACTACCTATTGTAGGTACGCTTTTATGCTAGTATTAGCTTTTTCCGGTTACCCGGCAGTTTTGTGGTGGAAGAATATAGACATCTTAATAGAGGTGCTAAGACATTAGCAGATTCGTCTCCATATATTGGAGTCAAACTATATGCCTTGGTCAGACGTAATTGAGTTAGGTAGCCTATGTAATCAGTAGACTTTATAGAGGAAGGCGTTAATAACGTCGCTAATGGCTACGCCTTTAGTAGGGACGTAGTGGCGCTCTTTTATAAGTCGGTATATTATTATAAGGATATTCTTGTAGGTATGGCCGTGTCGTTTATAGGGTGGTAGGTTAATAATAAAATCTATAGCGATATCTGCCCATCATCGTATGGGTACTAGTAGAGGGTGTAGTAGTCCTTAGTACTTTATATTAAAGGCCTTAGCGCGCTTACAACCGTAGCAGGCACCTATAAAGCATTTAACTAAGTCTGTTATCTTAGGCCAGAAGTAGTATCGGCTAAGGAGCTTATAGGTCCCTCCTTTTTCTGGGTGGCCGCTTAACCGGAGGTTGTGGGCTATTTGGATTAGTTGCCGTTATAGGTTTTCTAAGTTAGGGATAAATAGGCGGCCTCTATAGTAGAGCCTATTCTCTTTTACTTCTAAAGCTGCCATATTAATCTGGCCCAAGCTTTGGAGGTTCGTAGGCAGCGTACAGGTGCTGGCGGTCTTTGCGGCAATAAGTTAATGTAGTAGTAGGTCAACGGAGGTGTTATATACTGCGGTAATAAGCTTGTTGATTTTAGGAGGTAATTCTAGTTCTGTGGTATAAAGCTAAGGTACAGTCGGCTCTGTCGTAGGTAGTATACCTAGGGCTAAGTTCCGTGCTTTTAGGATTGTCTGTTATTGGAATTAATTATAGGGGTTGTCTTTTAACTAAGGAAGGTCTTATAAGCGGCGTGTTAGGCTATTAGGCTTAGTACCTTGTACTCCTAGTCTATATGCGATTTTAAAGTTAAAACTAGAGAGGAACTCGTTCTAACGTGCTTAGCGTTAGTTTAGCTACTTTATGGTTATAAAGTACTTAAGGTTGCAATAATCCATAAGGACTTTAGTTAGCTGGTTGGGTTCTGCTAAGGAGAGTTCTGGTTAGAATTCTTTAAATATTTATATAATCGCAAGGAGTTCCTTATCATAAATCTTATAGTTATACTCTTATAGTGTAAGCTTAGACGAGTAGAATGTGACTGGGTAGAGGAGGCCGTTATCGCCTATATAATGGAACCTTGTAGCAGTAACTACGGTGGGTCCTATTATTGGGCTGGGTATATAGGTAAGAACAATTTAATAACTTAATAATAACTAGTGGAGTAGCTGCCTAATAGATTAACTCTAATTGTATTCTAAGATTTACTATAAGGAGAGAACTATCTACGGTAGGGACTGAGGTCCTTTAAATATACAACCGTACTCCTAAGAAATCCTCTCTTGTATATAAGGTACGTATTATACATATTATATGTGGACGTATCCCGCGTATACTACGTACACTGTGTATAATATTATATGACTTGCTTACCATTCCTTGTTATATGGTTCTACTGGCTCTATTCTAAACTGTGTTTATATTAACTAACTAGCTTCCTCTAACTCTTCCCTAAGTAGTCATAACATTATACTTAAGCTGTCTATAACACTATCTCCCTCCTTTTTATCTTCGCCCTTGAAGATTCCTAACATCTCCAAGTTATTTACTAGAGGTGTAATATCCGTTTAATTAGTCTGGTTAACATCCTTACTTATTATGCCTAAAGCCTCTTCTTCTTTATAAGCGTAACGCTATACTCGTACTGTGGCCGCTATATTATTACTTAGTGAGATAATGCCGTCTCTGTATTCTTATTGTTTAAAAGCGGGGTTGGTATATGTTGCGATGGCAAGTCCCTTGTCTTAATAACCCTTATCTTATGCGGAGTGCACTAAAGTAAACGTTTAATTGTCCTGTAATGTTTGTTCCGTTTTTAACGCTAAGTATGCGCGTTCTATGACTTTTAATAGTCTTTAAGTTCCTTAAGTAACTTATTATAGGGTCTTATGTTTAATCTGCCACTATAAAGCTTAAGTTCAAGTTGGCCGCCGCACGCGCTAAACTCCATCGTTCTGCTAAAGAGATAGCTCGGGCCCTTAAGGCTCAGCGTTGCTTGTTTGAGTCTTAACAGGTTACGTTCGCTTATTTAACCCGTCTTAAGAAGGTTTATAAGAAGGTCTATTCTAAGGAGTGGAAACTTGTTTAATAGGGTCTGTCTAAGCTAGGTAATGAGAGGGTAGAGCTTCTAGAGAAGGAAACAACTCTAAGTAACGTGGTAGTTGCTCCTTATAGGTCCCCCTTAGGTGACTCGTCCTTTAGCAATGCTTTTTTAATACTCCCTAACCTGCTTTCCTTTAATACTCCTTTACCTTTCCTATAGCGTTCTCTAGGTTGCTTAGTAGCTCCTAGGTAGTCTCACTATAGCCTATCTACTTTACTTTATACTATGTTTTATTATCTACGTCCTTGTAACTAATAATCTTTAAAACTTACTATTTGTTCTCTTCTTGCCCTCTATACGTATCTGCCTTATATACTAGTAGTTTAACGTTTCTATGTGCTGGTTCTAGCATTGCAATATACTGTATAGGGTAGATCTTTATTTTAGCTAATAGGTTTAACTTATACGTAACCAATAAAATTCTCTACTTAATTTTAAAAGGTCCTAGTCTAACGTGGTCCAACTTCTTGCTTAATCATTAACTCTTAAAATTTTTATATAGTAGCTATACTTTATCTCCCTCCTTAAGATCTAGTCCCTTAGATCTTTTAGTATTGTAGTACCTTTTTATTTGTTCTTGTACTAGTTTAGCTGTTTCTTTAAGGTTTATATAAAGATTTATTAACGTTTCTATTCTTTGCTTAGCTGTGCTACTTGTCTTCTTTGCTTAACGTAGTGATAACAATATTCTTGGCTTGTATCCGTAATTTATCTTAAATAGTAATGTCCCTATTCCCTCTTATAGTATTGCATTATACGTAAACTATATAATTAGTAACAACGATACCTAATTATTCTGTGCATAATTAATATAATGCCTTAGATACTGTTTTAGTGTCTAATTTAGTCTTTCTGTTTGCCCGTCTGTCTGTGGATAATACGCTATGGACATTACTACGCGAACCCCTTATTCTGCTAGAAATACTTTCTAAAATGCTGCTATAAACCTTAGATCTCTATCCAATATAACCTTACTTAGTGCTCTATGTCTTACAAATACTTCTTTTATATAGATTCTAGCGATATCTTCTGCTAATATCTCCTCTAAGCATGCTATAAAGTATCCCTACTTTGTAAGCTTATCCACTATTACTAAAATCGCGTTATAATCTTATCCTATAATAGGATCTTTTAACTTTAGTAACTTAATAATAAAGTCCTATAATATAACCTCCTATGGTCTTTCTGGTACTTTAATAGGTTGTAGCCCTCTGTATAGCTTATGCCTCGTCGGTTTATTTCTCTAGCAATCTGGATATTCTTTTATAACTTACCTGGCTAGTCCCTAGATTCCTTAGATAACATACTCCTCTTAAAGTCTTAACACTAAGCCTATGGCTCCGTTGTGTCCCTGTGTTATTCCCTTATAAAACTCTTTTATAAACTCCTCTGTAATTAACCTTAGAACATAAACAGCTTCTCTATTCTTATATTACTCTAAGTCTAGATTCTTAAGCTATGCTTCCTAGATCTTCTGTGTCCAATTACTCTCTAGTAATTTATAGATCTGACTTTCCTTAGTTGCTATAATCTTTGGATAGTTGTACCTAATTAATCCATCTTAATCCCTTCGCAATAAAGCTCCTAATGGCTTTTCGTTATTCTATAGTTTAGCCTTTCTACTTAGAGCGTCTACTCGTGTATTGTCTATACCTTTGGTATACTAAATTTCGAAATAGTATTCTGTAAGCATTTCCGCCTATCTAACCTATCTTTGGTTAAGTTCCTTTGTTATTAGGAATCCTGTAAGGTTCTTATAGTCTGTTTTTACTATAAATGGTTTCTCTGTGCCTTATAAGAATGCTCTTTATTTCTTAAGTGCTGTAACTATACCTAGCAACTCCTTGTTGTAAATGTCGTAGTTTAACTCTGGTGGTGTTATCTTTCGACTATAGTACGCTACTGGATGCCATGCGTCTTAATGCTTTTATAGCAAATATGCTCCTAGTGCAAAGTCTAATGTATTTATCTTAATAACCGTTTCTAACTTTGGTTAATAGATCCTAAGGACTAGTTCCTGGGTAAATAACTCTTTAAGTTCTTGGAACAGCTTTTTCTGCTTGCTACCCTAAACCTACAGTTCCTCCTTTTTTGTTAACCTTGTAAATGGTTTAATACTCTTTAACTATTATATTATAAACCTTTTATAGTAGTTACAAAACCCTAGAAACGATCTTAACTGCGTAACGTTCTCTAGTTCTTACTAACTTACTATAGCTTTAACTTTCTTTAGGTCTATGCTGATTTTCCCTAGTTTAATAATAAATCCTATAAAATTGGTCTTTCTTGTAAAGAACTTGTATTTTTTAATTGTTACTGGTATCTGTTCCTTTTATAGTCTCTTTAAGACCCACTTAATATATTCTCCATGTTCTTTCTCGCTTATTAAGTAGATAATAATGTTATTGAGATATACTATAATAAACTTATTAAGGTGTTCTTCTAATACACTGTTAATTTGCTTCTGGAATGTTGCTAGTGCGTTTATAAGTCCGAATTACATAACTAATGGTTTATATAGTCCTTTCTTTAACCTAAAAGCTGCTTTCTATTTGTCGCCTTCCTTAATCCTAATTTAATGGTACGCCTATCTTAGGTCTATCTTTGTAAAGATTTGCGCATTGCCTATCCTATTTTGGATTTTGTTAATTAAGGGTAAAAAATACCTATCCTTCCTAGTAATGTTGTTTAGCTGTTTGTAGTCTATATATATTCTAAGTTTTCCATTTTTCTTTAGGACGAACAGTACTGGATATCCTGCTAATAACTGCAATAGTCTAATGTATCCCTTTTGTAAGTTCTCCTGGATAAACTTCTTAAGTGCCACTAATTCTGTCTTAGTAAGCTTATAGATTGGAAAGAACTTTGGACTAGTTCCTTCTTCTAATTCTATTTTATAATCCCATACTATATGTTTTAATAGCTTTTTACTTTCTAGTAACTACAACTTTTTACTATACTTATGGTATTTCTTTGGTACATAACTTAAGCTTTACTTAGTCTCTTTATATGTCACTCTGACTTAGTACTATACCAACTTGGTTTACTATTATATCTTACGTTATTAAGTATCTCTAATATTGACCTAACCTGTAACCTAATTAATCTTTGGATTATACTCCTATAATTAAGGTATTCCTAGTATTGCCTTATCCTGTCCTAATGGTAGGATATTAAAAGACATTTTAACTGGTCTCCCTTTAATAGTTAACTAAATAGGTCCTGTTTTGAGATTAATAATACCTCCTCTGTAGGCTATCTAATCTCCTAAAATCGTTGTAAGTGGATATAGGTGTTCCTTTTATCTGTATAATAACCCCATCCTTTCTATTGTTGCTAGTAATATATGGTTTTTTATTACTCCGCTATCTACTAACGCTTTAAACTGCTGGTCTTGCCACTTAACTTATAAATTTAAGTGTTGTCCTTAAATTTCTTTAAGGGTCTAAGGGTCTAATACTGGTTCCCTCTGGTCCTGTATGCCTCCCCTTTTCCTAACTATTAGCTGCTAGATCCCGCTTATACTTAGTCCAACTTTAATTAATACTTAGTTTATTTTTTGTCCTCTATATACTATAGATAAGTGTTTTTTAAGCACTTCCACTACTATTATCCGTCTAGGCATTCTTCCGTAAGGAATCTTCCTAGTTAAAGTGTTAAGTCCCCTTAACCTTATACTTCTACTAGGTGCCATCTATATATATACTTAGCGTCTTTAAACCGCTTTTCCTCTAGTGCCTAATATATCCTAGTTAGGTACTTCTGGTTCTTATCTTTTAGTGCTCTATATATGTTATATATGTCATCTACGCAAGCTATCTATAATAGTGTGTAATATGCTAAGTGACTTGGGTTTACTCTTAGCTTGTTTTTACTCTTAAGTTTAAACCTCTATCTAGCTGATCTAACTATTAGTCTTTCTTCTGTGGGTACTAAGACTTATCTCTTGCTTCTCTAGTCCCTAGATCCTTCTTCTAAGTTCCTTAATGTTATAATTAATGCTCCTTTAATGTGACTTATGCGTTTTTCCGTAATGGGTTGGTCTTAGACAACTTTTTTATCTAGCCACATGTAAAAATCTGCCCATTTATTATTGCTTTATTGCCTATACCACTTTCTATATAGCTAGTTTAGTATATATAGTCTGTCTATAAGAAAGTACCTTGTTATTGCTATATTGTGATATCCTTTAATATGTCTTTCTTTAAACCTAGTTAGGATATTTAGATCCTCTTCTTGTTCTAGTTTATCTAACCACTTTACCCTAAGTATCCCTGCACTTGGCCTATTGGTGATTCTTTGTACGGGTGCTCTGTCCCTTATATAACCTAGTATACTAGATCTCCTGTCTAGTTTCTGCTCTTGCTATGCGATAATTCTTACTCTAAACTTATCTATAGTTTCTTATTTTCTATGTCTTGTAGCTAGGTTTTTGAAGTTGTCTTGCTTCTTAATCCCTATATTGACTTTTTAATCTTTAGGCTAAACACTGCGTTTACTTAGAACTGTTAACGTTCTTATTTATTCCCTAAACTTGTAGTTCTTGAACTTGCGTCCTGTACTTATTTATTTGTCTATAAACTAAGTTACTGCCCTTTCCTATTGGTTTTCTTCTGTTATAGGTTTGTGAGCTGTTTTTATTATATCTTATAAGTCTAGAGCCTTCCTTATCTCGTTATAAGAGTCTTAGACCTATGGCCTTTTGCCTTTATTAAGTAATAAGCTAGCACTAGTAGTTGTTTGCTTGCTTAGTTTCTTCTAAACATTGCTCCTATTATCTTGTAAAGCGATGGAAATTATATTTAATGGTGTTATAATACCCGTTACTAAACCTTGCTTAGTAGTGGTCTTAGTTTCTGCTTCTATTTTAACTTCTCTAAGGTCTGTATGCTCCTAGTAAGCTGCCTTTATTGCCTTATTGTTGGTAAATACTTCGCCTATATTGAATTTATTATCTTTAATGTCTGATTTATGAGCTGGTTTATTAGTTCCTTTAAACTTAGATAATAATAGCTTCTATAGCTAATAGCTTATGCCGTACTTGGCGTCCTTATAAATTTAGTATGCGTTATTATAATAAAATGTAAAACTATTAATTAAACATTCTTTTATTCCTCTTAGTGTACTATTATCTCTTTATACGTATGTATTTTCTGCTAGTCTGGTTCCCTTTACCGCGTAGTTACTCTAACTACCTTTATAGTCTCTAGCAAAATAACCCTGTTTTCTATAATTTATATAAGCTCTATCTCTGAACCACTAGCTTTGCTATAGAGTCCGCCTAAACGTCTTCTGCTGCTAAGATCCCTAGTTTAGTCTCTGCTCCTTAGTCCTTTAATTACTAGATCCTTAACCTCTAGGTTTCTATGGTTTCTTTTCCTATCTTTAGGTTTCTTTAGTACCGCTTAGGTCTATTAGCTCTACGCCGTTCCATAGTTTTTAACTCTGTGTTGGTTATTGCGTACTCTGCGCCTTATATAACTGTGGAACTCTATCTTAACCCTTCTTAGCCTATTCCCTTTAGTAGATTCTGTTATTAATCTTTATTAACTAATTTATTAACTCTCTTAGAGTATCCGCATCTTCTATTAGGATAATTACGTCCTAGACTTTAGCCTTAAGTCCCTGTTTATACTATGCTATAAGCGCCTTATTATTCCACTTAACCTATATGGCTAGTGTTTAAAACTGCGTTATGTACTTAATTGCTAAAGTGCGTTATACTAAGTTCTAAAGCTTTCGTTCTGCTATGGTTGTTGCCTCTAAGTCTCTAAATATCTGTGTTAACTGTTCCGCGAACCCGTTCTAACTAGTAAATATATACCGTACGTTCTGGTTAGTAGTTATTATGCTATTGGCCTATATCTCCATAAGATACGGTTTAAACCACTTAAGTGCCCTCCCTATTAGGAATAACCTTGCGTAGGCTACTTAATCTAATAATGTTGCTAACTTTGCTCCTTTTTATATAACCTTAAAGTACATCTGTGTAAGAAATCCTTTGAGCTTCAACTTCTCTCCTAAAAACCGTTTAATTAAAGGTAACTTAATCTTTGCTGCTCTAATTCTATTAATGCGTTCTTTAAGTATCCTATTATTATCCTGTAAGTGATTAACCATTTCTTGTAACTAACTTTGTGTGATTAACTAAGAATCTGTGCCTACCATACTAGTATCTCCCCCTGCGCTTAAGGTTGTGGCTGCCGTTAACGGCGTTGTAACTGGTGCTTTAGGTGGCATATTGTTTGACTTTATTTAATACCATAACCTTAGTAGTAAATGTGTAACGGAACCTTGTAGCAGTAACTATGGTGGCTCCTATTATTGGGCTAGGTATGTAGGTAAGAACAATTTAACAACTTAATAATAACTAGTGGAGTAGCTGCCTAATAGATTAACTCTAATTGTATTCTAAGATTTACTATAAGGAGAGAACTATCTACGGTAGGGACTAAGGTCCTTTAAATACACAACCATACTCCTAAGAAATCCTCTCTTATACGTGAGGTACGTATTATACGTGTTATACATAGATGTATACCGCGTATACTATGTACACTGCGTATAATATTATGTGACTTGCTTACTATTCCTTATTACATGGTTCTACTGGCTCCATCCTGGACCGTGCTTGTATTAACCAACTAGCTTCCTCCGACTCTTCCCCAAGTAGTCGTAACATCGTACTTAAGCTGTCCGTAACAGCCCATCTGGGAAAGGATGCCTGCGTTAATATAATCTAAGGAGTTGGTTTTAAGATAGAGTTATCGTCCTGGTGTAAAGTAAGCTAGGATAGGTGCTTTAGTAAAGGTATTTTTAAGGTCTTAGAACACTTTCTTATATTTAGGCGTTTAAGTAAAGCGTAGGTGCGTTTTTCTTCCTTTTATAGAAAGGCCCTTTATTCGCATTATTGCTGTAAATGGTGCTACTACGCCTAAGAAGTTGTATATAAATTTTTAATAGAAGTTGGCGAAACCGAGGAAGGCTTGTACATCCTTAATGCAGTTAGGGGCTTGCTATTTGGCAATTATACGTACCTTCTTAGGGTCCATATGGACACCCTTAGTAATAACAATTAGTCTAAGGTATTTTACTTCTATAACTGAGAATTCGCACTTCTTTAAATTAATATAAAGTCCTGCTTCCCTAAGGCGCTATAGGACCTTTTAAACGTGCTTGGTATGCTTAAAAGGGTCATTGCTGTAAATAAGTATATCGTCTAGGTACGCAGAGCAGAAGTCGTTAAGGTAGTCCCGTAAGGCGTTATTAATGTAGCTTTAGAAGGCGCCTAGGCCGTTGCATACGCCAAAGGGCATAATAGTATATTCGAATTGGCTAAAGCGCGATGCGAATGCGGTTTTCTATTTATCACCTTTCCGTATTTGGAAATAGTTAAAGGCGGCGATGATATTAAGTTTAGTATAAATTTTGGCTTAACTAAGCCGCTTAAGGGTCTCGCGTATAAGCGGTACTAGGTATTAGTTCTTAATTATAATAGCGTTAAGTCCTCTATAGTTAATGTAGAATTGGATACCTCCCCCTAGCTTCTTAGCGAGAAGAATAGGGGCGGCTATTAGTAACATACTAGAACAAATAAACCCTTTGTTAAGGTGCTTGTTGATATACTTTTTTACAACTAGGAGTTTGTCTTTTAATATTAGGTAGGGTCTCTTATAAGGTAGCATTTTCCCTTATTTAATGTTAATGGCATAGTTATTAGGTTAATGTAGGGGAAGTATATCTACGCCCTTTTATAAGCATATATCGATAAAGTCGTGGTACCTCTTAAGGAGGAGCTTGCGGAGTTCCTTATTAGTAAGTCCTTTTTTAAGGTTTATAAACTTTTTAAAGTCTAAAGGTAAAAGTCTGTAGAGTTCCGCAGGGGCGTTATCTTTTGGGAGGTTGACTATGTCTATTCTATTACTATAGAGGACGTGGTCCTGTTCTTTATTAAGCTTATATAGTTGTGATCGGGAAGCTGCAGCAACGGTCTAGCCTTTCTTACATACTATGCGGTAGAAGGCCGCAGCATTTATATAGTGGTAGTTAGTCGTAGGTGGGGTAATAAGGGGTTCCTTGGGTTAATATCCTAGGGAGTAAATAGAGGCAACTAGGCTATGCCCTAGGCAAGTCTCTCTATAGTATTTAGAGTTAAAGGTTACTTCTCTCTTTTTCTAGTTAATGGCGGGGTTATATTATTTGAGCCAGTTTATTCCGAGGATAATAGGGTAGTTAGTAAGTAGTACAATATAGGCCTAGAGCTCTTCCTAGTGCCCGTTTATATCTAGGTAGAGTTGTGCTATATAGGTAATCTTCTATGCGGTATAATTACTATTAGCGAGTTATAGGGCGCGGGCTTTAGTAAGGGGTAAGGTAGGTAGGTTATAAGTGCACACAAATTAGGTATTTATAAATTTATTAGTAGCTCCACAATTAATTATAGAACGGCTTTTATATTGCTTTTTAGCAGTAGTTCCTATTATAGGTAAAACTATCTATTTCCGTCCGTTTATCTTTACTGAGTTATCTATTAAGTAGGCCGATATATAGATCCCTCTATTATTAGGGCGTCCTAACCCGCAACTTAGGGCTAGGACTTGGCGTTTTCCGCTTCCGTATCCGACTTTACTGCTATTACTACGTCTTCGTCTTATACGGTGGCGGTGCGTAATAAGGTGTTCGGTGTTTAAGGTATAAAGTTAGGTGTTAGGCGGCGATTACCGAACCTAGCTATTAGGCAGTTTGGGTTCTTATAATGACAGCCTTCTTAACAGCATCTATAGCAGCGCCCTAGCTTTTAAAGTAGCTCGCGCTCTCTGTCTAGGAGCTTACATGGGAAGGTTAGTATAGAGAGGTTGATATTGGCTCTGGTATTTATAGTAGGCGTTGGTAACCTAGTGTATATAGGTATAGTTAGCCTGGAGGGCTTCTATATAGAAGCCTTTAGGCAAGGGTTAGCAGTAGAGATCTAATTTAGCCATTATTTAATCTTCTGTAGGGCTGCCACCATACCATATACGTTATTGTAATTGTAACTAGCGGTAGCGTAACTAAGGCAATAGGTGACCTTTTTAAGGAGATCTTCCTGGTCTTTAGCGTTGTCTTAGGAGAGGACTCCAGTGTATTTCTAAAACTTAATATAGAACTTGTTAAATGACTTAGTAGGACTTATCTTTAGGGCGCGTAGTTTGGCTTAACTGGTGGCCACTAGGTCGTGGTCGCGATATATTAGGTTAAGATTATTAAGGACCTCCTAGTGGGACTGCTACTTCTAGGGGCTATTGGTCTCCTATTAAGCGAAGAGTCTGTTAAATAGGGTACCCTTTATACGCCTAATAATGTAACCAATCTTAGCATCCTCCCTAGGAAAAAGGCAGGCGCTCTAGGTTAGTTTCTCACGGATTTGCATCTTCTAGTGGCTGTATTCCTTGCGGTCTCCCTAGAAAACTAGGGGATTAGGGTATCGTATATTAGACCCCGCAATTGTGGCTTAAGTTTGGTCGCTGTTATAGGAGTCGTCCCTGTTAGGTAAAGCTGCTTAATGCTAACTTTCGGCCAAGCGTTAAGTGGGTGAGGTTGCCGGAGGCGTAGAGACTTGGGTGGTGTAGTGCGTAATAGGGAGGTGCTTGATATTATTACGGATGTGCTTATTAAGCTAAAACTGTAGGTATTTAATTGTGCCCTCCTTTTTAGTAACCTAAGCAATAAGTATAATCTCAGCTTTCTTTAGTTATTAGACGTCGCGCTTAGATATATAGAGGTCATCTTTAGTCTCTTAGTATATGTTATTAGCAAGTACCTCACTAGCTTATAAGTCTTGGATAATATTATGGTCTTAGGCAGCACGCAATTTAGCTTATATAAGCTTTAGGTAGTAGTTCTATAGAAGGCAATAGTATTTATTAGGTTCTTGTACTACCATTTATATAAACATCTCGGCGTCTTGTATTTTAATCTTAATAGGTGGCTGCCCTTCTAGTTGCTTTTCCGTGGCTGTGTAATTAATAAAGGATAAAACGTCGCCGGTATCTATCTTATTAAGGTCGTTGCTGTAACCACCTATACTAATAGGGGTATACCTATCCTACTAGGCTGGTTAACTTTTATTATCTTTAAGGTGGTGCTAGGTACTCAGGGGTGCTCATAGTTATAACTCTTTTAAGCCGCTAGGCTTGCCCTTAGGGGTTAAGGCTAGGGTTAATAAATTAAATTCTCCTGGGATTAATTGGCGTCATAGGTTAGGTTAGGGTATTAGGTTACTCTTTAGGCTTAATATAGTAGCTAGTAAGGAATATCGTCTTACTATTATAGTGCAAAGGTTGCTTGTAGACACGCTGCTTCTGGCAGCGCCTGTAGTATCATAGACGTAGAATTGGTCGTAGGCTAGGTGTTGGTGGTAAAAAAAAGGCGTAATGTAATGTCACGGGGCGCGGAACAGTGGCAGCTAAACGTATATATTTAAGGAGTCTATAAGACGTTACGCAATCGATCGTAAGGGTTGAGGGCGTAAGGAGGTGACATACCTACGCGTAGCTGACGTAAGCTGTACGCGAGGTATACGCAAGAGCACGGGGCTCTCCTATGGAGGCCCCTGCGGTAGGGTTCCATAACAATCTATAACCTTTGGCTAAATATCTATAGAGTTTAGTAAGATATCCACATTATCTAGCTAAACGCCTATAGTGCCTAGTAGGATATCTGCGTCTTCTAGTTAAATATCCGCTATCTTTATTTATTAATTAGTTGGGTAGATCTAAAATCTAGTAGGAGGTACTATATAGCTAAAGGGATAAAAGGTATTAAGTTCTAAATTAATTCCTAAAATAATTATCTTTCTTTATATTAAAAATTATATTAATAGATATATAAATATAATTAAGGGCTATACTATAAAGTAGGCTAAAATAGCAGTATAGAGTTATTATACGATATTATCTAAATATAATAAGAGTAGGGAGTATTAAAATTTCTATATAAAAGACTTACCTACCTATATTCTTATTATATTAGACGCCCTAGCCTATAATATAAATATTTTAGATATTATCTATTCTATTATATACGGTTATTATCCTAATAAAAGCCTAAATATAATACTGTAGCGATTTAAACAGGCCGCCTAACGCGATAGTATTACCAGATATATAATTATCCTTATTAAAGACTAGTATAAGGGCGCTCTTATAGATATTATACTGCTAAAGTAAAAGTCTTAAAAACCTATCGTCAGGAAAAAATTTACCAGCATTTAATTTTACCTTTCTGCCATTTCAGCATTTCCTAGCATTTCCTAGCATTTCCCAGCATTTCCTAGCATTTAGCAGCATTTATAATTAAGTATTAGCATTTAGCAGCTAAATGCG
>Ga0307507_10005504_pt1 | contig 20723 bp, 27 predicted proteins | sample 7_EM_MG_FD_207223 | JGI IMG/M metagenome (GOLD analysis project Ga0307507, IMG submission 207223) | Populus trichocarpa ectomycorrhiza microbial communities from riparian zone in the Pacific Northwest, United States - 7_EM | ecosystem: Host-associated > Plants > Roots > Unclassified | place...
TGCATAGGACAGGCATTCTTGCGAAAGCAAAGTCAAGGCCCAACCTAATCCGATATTAGAACGACTAAATTGACAATAGGAAACCCGCTTCACCATCTACTGCAATATCTGAAGAATAGAAATCATTAAAGTGAGTTGTGAATGTTATATAGGATGAAGTATGGTTACCTTGAGTAGCCGACAGCGTTACAAGCAAAACGAAAATAAATGTTAGCTCTGTGACATTGTCTGCAGGCTGAAGTAAGTGAGTATGGTAGAGAGATAAAGGAGGTAAAGCCCAACATACGTTTTCCATTAATCTTTGGACATTAAGCGAGACATATAACATCAGTGATCCAACAATAAGCTGCATGGGCACAATCCATGATTTTCGGCGACCAAATGACTTGAAGAAAACCGAGTCGACAATAGGTGACCATAATAATTTCAGGGAATAAGGATAACCCGATAGGGAGAATGTCGCCAATTGGGAATATGATAGATGTTCCTTCAGAAGAAATGGGACGGAACCTGGGGTGGTAACGATCAAAACTATCCGTGGTGACCAAGAAAGATTGAGGCAACACACCTAGAGCAAGTCCTAGCTATAATTCAAGGATTGTCAGACTGGGGTACTACAATTTTTTTCAAAACCACTGACAGGAATTCCTTGCAGAAGGTCTTCGAAGACTGGTTAGACCGTTACACAGACTAACGAAGAAACCAACTCACAGAGAAAGCATAGCAGAACCATTTGCCTTTTATCATTAGCTGAAATTGGTTTCTTCAAATCGGTATCAGAGTCCGCAACAGAGGCGTCATCTTGAAACCCATTGGCAGATCGCAACCTTTCTTCGTCGTCAAGAAGTGTCAATTCCACGTCGTCTTCATTGTGCATGGCAGGGCGTGGAGTTTTCGGAGTTCGCGGTGTAATTCGAATACTGTTCAGCGAAGAACTTATGGCCATCGGTTCTGCAGAACCGTTTCTCTGTGACATCCCTTCCGTGTATAGAAATGAATGTGATCCCAGACGAGCGAGTGTCTATTTTGAAGAGAAAGATGTCCTTACTCCGAAACGACACGTCGATCGCACAGCCACAGTTATAGAATTGGGTTGTATATCTAGGATAATTTTAATCTATGTATGGTATTATAGTCCATAGCTTGGAATCAGAGCCCCCGCCAGTATTGTTTGAGTTGCTGTGAAATGAGTCAGTTTCACCAAAAAAAAACATTCGAAGTTCGGACTTGCCTCATAAAAGACAAACATTAAAACTGTATTCGGACCTAGTCTAATGAAAGCAGGTGTCCAGCCTTTGAATAGAAAACGAAGACCCTCTTCTTGAATGGATTTCTTGAGAACCTGGGTGAATGTTGTCTCGCAGGACTAGCGAGGCAAGGAATCAGTAAAAATTGTGAATGTATGCTAATTAGCATACCGCTGCCATCAACCTGGATCTCACGACGTCTGCGGGAGAGCAAATAGCTGCCAAAACAACGGTGAACGGTTGTGGAAAGTTAACCGAGGAAGAAAGTAACTTGTGGCAAACATGCCAGCGGCACAGCTGGAAACTAGGTGAACAGGAAGAGCATCATCAAATCGCCAGTTGGTGATTGGCAGTGGATGTGAAAGTAATGTGGACTTGAAGAAGTCATATCTTTGACACATTAGAAAGGCTGTGATGAACATGAAGAAAGGCAGCGTACGATCCCACTTGAGAAGCCTAAGATTTGATGAGTAAAGGTCGATAGAAGAGAACGGTCAGACGCACATTCATCAAAACCGCACGGAACTGAAATAAGTAAATGAGAAAGGAATGGGGAACGAACGAATGGGACAAACCGTATTTGTTCCGAGACCTCGGGCAAGTCCTTGAAGACGCTCATTTCTGATCAAATGAACGAGACCTGCTAGTGCATTAGAATAAGCGTATCGTTTTTCTGGTGGCCGGACGAGGTCGCTGGTCATGCGGACTAGGATGATGTCTAAAGCAGGTGAGAGGCAGAATCGGAGATATTTTTAAACATGATAGACCTGCGGGATTGCCAGCAAGGCCGCCTAATCCTCCTGCCAAGCATGCTGCGAATAGGATGTGTGCTGGTGACAGTTCGCGGTCTCTTGACAGGTATGCCTTGAACCTCTCATATGCGCCCAAACGGACCAAGGAGTAGGACAACTGTCTGAGCAGTGAAGCACTCAAGCCAGCATAGAGACTGGGAAAACCCGACAGGGTGATCGAATTGCGGATGACGGTCATTGTGGACAAACGCTCGGAGCCCAATGTTTGCATTCGGCTGTAGTGGACATGAGGGATGAAATGGAGGCAGAGATACGGACAAACACTTTTGTAACGTCCAGGGGATGGGTGCAGACTGCAGCCACTGGAGAAGCCTGAGAAAGGGAGACGCGGACTGGCAACTGCACTCACTGGATGCTGCGACACCGCCGAGCCTGGGCTAGATGAATGCATTGTCACGGTGATCACAGAATCTGACATACCAGAACGGGTAATTGGACGACATGACTGAAAGAACTGTTAAATGTATTCACACTCCGACTCTAGATCTTGTCGTCGACAATGACTGAACCGCTCTTCCGCTTCCTGCTTCTTCGTCGTGCGTGTCGTTTTCTCCTTTGTCGCTGTCTCTCACCCGTTGTCTGCAGCCCCAATCGCCCAGGATCCAACTCTCGGCCCCATTCCCCTGTCTCAATCCACTGACTTCCAGAAAGAACTCGCCACCGCTGCAGCTGCTCCTGATCCACGCCCTGCTCTCGTCGCCGTGTCTGCAAAATTTATCGCGTCTCCCAAGTTCATCTCCTCCACCTCCGCCACCGCTTTTCAGAAGCAGGTCAACACCCTCAGTACCATTTTCGACACACTCGAAGACGCGGGCATATTCGATCTCAAAGCCGTTGCTAGCGCCGTCAAGCAGGTTTTTGACCATGTACCCTCTGACGTCGCCAAGAGCGCCGACTTCATTGCCCTCGTAGAGGCCCTCAAGGACTCCATCACAGCCATCAAATTTGTTCAGGTACTTCCGTATCCCCTAACCCCTGACCATTTCCCCGCTCACCATCTATCCAGGAAGAACATGTTCGCCCAATTGCAGCCCTCATCGATCAGCTCCGTGACCTGGAGCTCGTCCAGAAAGCAGCTGACACCCCTCCTCCGCCTGCTAACCCCATCCTTGGAGGTACAGACTCTGATGTTCCAAATGCATGGGACCACACCGCCCGTTATGCCCCAGAGGATCACGTCGTCTATCAAGATGAGGTGTACAAATGTATAGCTGCTCATCTCTCCCATCCGCGTCTCTCCCCTCCTGACACTCCCCAACTCTGGTCTCTCATTCCAAACCCTGCGGTCATAACAGACCAAGCCCTACTGCTGACTTTGAACGAAAAACCAACTCAATGGAAGGAGGGTGTGAATTACGAGATCGGTGTCCGTGTTATTTTTAAGGGGATGATCTACATGTGCTTGCAGCCACATCGCTCACAAAGCGACTGGACCCCAGACATCACACTCAGCCTGTGGAAACCACTTGAGGCAGCACCACCCGAACCTCCCCAAGTCGAGCCACCCCTCTACCGTAGACGTAACCTCCTGCTCCCTATCGAGGTCAACTTACAGCCGGTCATCGCTACACCCGTCAATGACCGTAAAAAAGCTGACGAAGACCGTAGAAAGGCTGCACAGGATGCAGAGAAAGAGGCCGTCGACTTGCTCAAGACATATGAGGACCTCAAACTGGCCATCTCCGAACTTGTAAAACTCAACCCCAACCTTCTCGAGCTAGCAGCTCAGCCTGTACGCCCAGCGATTGATGTGGAGGACAAGTTTGGGAAGACGAAGGGAGTGCAGGAACAGCAGGAGTATCGACGCCAGCTCAGGGACATTGCGCTGGGGAAAGCAAAGGCACACCTGTTGCCGGAGAACTGGCAGACTGTTATGACAGCTGCTGATCCCGCCGATCCCCCCGCACCAGTCCCTGCCGAACCCACAGGTGCATATAATCTCGCGAAGGATCTACTGAGCACCACTGGGCTCCTTAACCCAAAGGGTGCTTGGAATCCCATTCCACCTGAAGACAGGACTCCCCGTCTGAAAAGTTCTGCATTCGCATCGTTGAGTGAAACAACAAAGAATGTGCTCAATGACCCGAGCCGCGGAATCGACATCACCAAGCAATCTCTAAATCGTGCGTTTGTCCTCTTCACCTTCTCAAGTTCACTTCTGACAAATTGGTAATAACAGACGTCATCCAGCGGCTGCGCCTCGAGCTCGACGGTATCCTAGTTGCACTCAAAGCCTTGGCTCCAACCGGGGACAATGTCAGTTACACTCGTATGGGTGCCGGGTTTATCACGACGCGCTCTCCGATCCTCTCCCGTGTGACTGCGCTGCTCTATGGGCACCAAGTTTCCAAATCTGCCAGTGCTCTTCCCATACTCCCACTCGATGGTCGGATCCCTCACACAAAGGGCAACGTGTCCTCTGTCGGCATGGCAGACCTGCTTGTTGTGAGACAAACATTGACGGGGTACGAAGGCGCTGATGTTGCACACATCGAGAACGTGCTCAAGGGGGAAAACCACCAACGCACAAATACGCAGACGACCAGGACTGAAACCACTGTCAGTGTTGAGACGGAGAAAACGACGACCGAGGAGCACGAGTTGACGTCGACATCAAGATATGAGATGAGCAAGGAGGTGGAAAATACTCTTGATGAAGATCAGAGCTTGAAGGCAGACTTGAAAGTGTCTGCCAAGTATGGTCCAGTGGTCAGCGTTGATGCAAGCGCAGAGGGGAGCATCAGCAGGAAAAAGCAAGAAGTCACTAAAGCCGCGAGTAAGTTTAGCCAGGATGTGGTTGAGCGGACGGTGAAGAAGATTACGGAGAAAGTGTCAGAGAAGCGGACGACTACAACGATCGTGAGGGCGTTGTTTGCTGGTCTGGCTGTTTTCTGATGGATTGCATTTTAGAGTGAGGTGGTCGAAGTAAATCAACATGGCATCAACAACGTGAATGGATCTGGCCATATTTCTGGAGTGTATCAGTGGGTTAACAAAAAGTCTGATCTATTTTCCCTTTTCTTTACCTTTCCAGTCTGACACCCGCAACAGATACAAGGCCCAGGTCTACAATTACGGCCAACGCATGATGTTGTATGTTTATTCATCTTCCTTTACTTATTTTTCTCCTTTAACTCCCTTTCCAGCGAGTTCATGGTACCGGAACCGGGTGCCTTCCTCACATACGCCATTGCGCAAGCGGCGCACAACGCAGAGGCTGATCTCCTTCTTGAGAAGCCCGACCCATTTACCTTGACCCCGTCCGAAATCACTGAAGAGGCAATCAGCCACCTCGTTACCAAGTATCAAGCGACGGACGTCCTGCCCCCGCCGGAGGACTACATCACTGTGGCTGACCAAGCGCAAGCCGGTGGAGGAGATGAAAACGCCAACTACGACCATGGGGCACTGATCTCGATCCCGTCAGGGTATGAGGCAGTGTATGCGACTGTGAGTGCGGTGAAGAACATCTGGCTCAAGGACGGAGTTTGCATCGATATCATGGTTGGTGGAGAAACGATGAGGTTTGGTGACGCTGGTGCGGACTCACAAGGAGTCAGCATCTTGAACCACCTCGGGGCTTCGAATGTGGCATCGGGTGGCACAATCGCGTGGGCATTTAATACGTTCAATATTCCGGATTGTGTGGTCAGCGTTGAGATTATGTGTCGAGTCACAGAGAGGAGGAAGCAGCAGTGGCAGGCTGACACACATGCGAAATTGACGACGGCGTACAAGGCACGCTTGCAGGAGTATGAGGAGAAGCTCTCGAAATCCAGGATTGAGGCGGGGATCACCATTCAGGGAACGTACGTTTTGTAGTTTCGTTTTCCACTGATTTGATCTGACCTGACCTGATTCCCCGCCAGTAATCCTGCTGCCAATCTCATCGCAATCAAAACCGAGCTGAAGAAGAACTGCATCTCGATAATTACGGCCCAGCATTATGACCTCTTCAACTCGATCTCGACCAATCCTGTATATGAGTACCCTGAGATCAATCTGTATGAAGCTGATGCGGAAGGGCAATACGTGCGCTTCTTTGAACAAGCGTTTGAGTGGGACCAAATTAGTAACACATCCTTCTTTCTCATGGGATGGGACCTGATGATATTAACAGTGTACATCACCTACCCCTACTTCTGGGGAGGACAGAATACGTGGATCACGAAGCTGGCGATCAATGATCCTGACCCTGTATTTGATGAGTTTTTAAAGTCGGGCTTTGCTCGCGTCGTTGTGCCTGCGCGACCAAATTTTGAAGGCGCGATCGACCAGTGCGTCCCTTGCTGATTCTTTCTCTCTTCTGGACGCTGAGAATTATGACTAGTTTCCTGATGTTTGGCGAGATCTGGAATGGCGGCCCTCTCCCGGCTGTCACGAGCAAGCTGTACCTTCCGATCGCAGACGAGATAGCGGAGCGGACAGGGAGGCCACAGGGGGAGACTCCCCAGGGTGACCCCTGGACGGTGACACTCCCGACTACGCTGGTCAAGTTAAGGGCGGATGACAGTTTACCAACGTTCCCGGATGCATAGCCGTAGTTGTGTCGTCAATGAAATGTATCACAATTACAAATGGGATAAGTTTACCAACTTTATTTGCTTTAGCCCCAATTGCAGGTTCTTCTTCCCCTTCGTCTCTGAACGTGTCGTGTTCTCGGTCATGTCTTTCTTCCCTGTCGTTCATCACACGAGTGCTGTGTGGTTTCTTCGGCCTCAGAAATGGTTATGACGACGTCGTACATTACTCTGTGAGACTCCGGCACCCTGCTTCCGACATAGTGTACTATTTTCCCTTTAAAAACTATCATGATATTTCTACGATACTATATGTGCAGCCTCAAGATCTCGGGTGGCCCAGGGCTTGGTAGGTTGGTGTCAGTGAACATCCCTATGACGAAAAATCGCATCTTTTTGAGCTAGAATTTGGCATGTTCGTCACACTTCATGGGCACAATTCGAAGCAGATGATACTTTATATGCACCTGATTTCTTTAGGCAGTGACTGCTGCAGCCGATACAATTTTATTTGGGCCTGCTCCCATCCCGTGCGCATATGCGTCTGACTTCGCATCTGGCCCGTTTCCCTCTATAACTAGAATATCAATTATTTTTTCTTTGTCCTTTTTCAAATTGTTGCTACAATAATCCCGTGTATACAATCCCTAACGAAATCCAGTTCTTCCTTCAACAACATTGGGATATGTCCCCAAGTCCAATACTCAAATTCGATCGTGTTCAGCGTCTTGTTGACCACAGGTGTGCTTGTCACCGCCACGATGTGCGTAGATGGCAAAATCGAAAACTCAATACCCCACTGTGACCTCAGCATCTTTGTCTTAATCCACAACCCGATCACGTTCTTATCAGTCTTCACGAGGGCCTGCAGTGCGTCTGCCGACGGGTCAATGATGTAGTACGAATCGTACTGGACGGTGGTGAAGAACCCGGTCTTCGTGTACCAACCCGACAGTTCACCCGTGGAAGTGCGGACAGCGGGATTAAAATCCGATGGCTCTCCTTCAAAATCAATCCACCAGTTCTCGCTGTCGCGGAGGCTGCACATCACCATCCAGTCTGCCTGGTCGGGCAGGAACTGCAGAGCCTTGTTAAGGAAAATGGATTGGTAGTCTGCATTGAGCAGATCCACTCCTGGGTGAACATCTAGCTTTCCGAGCTTGCCGTGTCCCTGGACGTACAAGTCCTGAGCGAATTGGGTGGTTTCGACAGGTTTAAGGGAAAACATATGGTACAAGAAGGCGGCAACGGTGCATAGGCCAATGTTGCCTTGTTGGAATAAATATGGCGACTGATAGAGTTTCTGGAGCCGGGGCAGGACTTGCTCAGAGTCGAGGTTTGGCCAGGCTGTGCTGGCTGGGAAAAGGGCTTTCGCTTTGAGGAGGATGGTGTCTGCAACTGCTTTGAGCTGGGGGATGGTGGGCGGTACAGCAAGGGGTTCGAATTGGAGGGGGGACTGGCGATTGGCGTTTAGTGCCTTCACCTCTTTCTCGAGCTCTGTTGGCTCCGCATCCTTGGGTACCACTCCGAAGACTTTGATGAATGACGTTGTGTCTTGCGACCGCGAAAGGCGGTCCAGGATTCCATTAACGCGGACTTGGTCCATCGTGTCGAGTCTGTTGATATCGCGAGAGACCTGGCTTCCCGTCTCGAATGCGAGGATCTGTGCAAAATGTCAGATGTGGTCGCAGTCGTGGTAGTTGGACATGCACTCACCTGACGTTCATACTGGTCAATGGGCGTTTTGAACGCTGATTCGTTCCTGTTCGCCACATCCCGATCCTCAGCAGACTCCCGTTTTGCAAAGCGCCTCAACTGGACCTGTTCTTCTGGCGCCAAGCTTGACACCGTCGTCTTTGCGTGTCCAAGTTCTCGCCCTCCTAAGCCGTCTATCTTGGCTTCTAGCACGGCGACGACATGGAAACCTTCCTTATCCCAAAAGCCAATAACGCCGTCTGAAATCTGACGATTGACGATATCGGGGGTCTTGTCCCCCGCTCGGAAAGCGTGGCCAGGCACAAACTCAAGCGAGCACCCGTCTGGCGGATCTGCGATTCCCAGCGCGTATACCCCACTCTTGTCTCGCAGGAATGTGGCGATGCGGGTTTCAGCTAGCTCAGCAAGCAGCTGGGACTGGATGTGTGAGAGGTTAGGGCCCATGAGGAGTACGCGCCGTATTGCCCATTCGTCGAGCTGTGCAGTTTCCAGCCAGGGATTGCTAGATTTCAGGTCCGTCCACAGATCTGCGACCCACCATTCTGGTAATATTGCCTGGAAACTTGGGTTAGATGGGGAGGAGACGATGGCGAGGAGGGTGGTAGAAGCTTCAAACCATTTCGATCCTGTGAGCTTCCTGGCGGGGCCGATGGAGTTGTACAAGGTATCCAGCAAGTGCTGCCAATCCCTGTGCTCGGAGAGGACGTTGCAGTACCGGAGAGCGAGGTCCCACAGAGAGGGATGGCCGCCGTAGATCAGGGAGAGGCGGTCGGGGTCGTAGACTGGGCGACCAGATTTAAGGAGACGACCAAAGGAGGGTACGAGGAATGCGAGAGCGAGGACGGCGCGGTCGAGCTCGGTTGGAGATTTGAACAAGAAAGTTCTGGTTCCGTCCCAGGGTTTGTAAAGGCCGATTGCGAGGGCTAGGATAGGGGCGAGTGAGAGCTGGAGTTTGCAAGCTTTGGAGGCCATATCGCGGTTGACGGACTCTTTGGTGTCTGTATGGGTTGTTTTGAGGAGGATGAGGGATTCGCGGTGCTCGTTCATGAAGCGAGCGATGCCATCCTGGGGATTTGGGTCCGGGATGGACTTGGAGGAGGGTTTAGAGTCGTACCAGGCGAGGAGCTGGCTGCGGAGCACGGTGAGGTAGTCTAAGGTAAGGGAGGACTTGGGGAAGGGGGGTATGGGCACCGAGGGAGCCAGTTTCTGGTATGCGGGGTGGAACTGCTCGAACTGCTTGGCGATCAAGTCAAGGTAATCCTCGTACTGTTTCCTGCGCGTTGCATGGGCTTTCCCATTTGCAGGGGTCGCTGTATCCCACGAAACTGCCTCCTTTGCATTGGACACTGCATCGTTGTGCAGGCTTTGGAGGACGGCGTTGGAGGCTTTTTGGCTGATCAGCGCTTGTCTTGATTGGGGAATGGCGTATCTGGTGTCCTTGTAAAGGTACACAGCGCGTGCGAGGGCGATCTTGTTGGCAGACTCGGCGACTAGGATAAGCCTGTGCAGGTTATCCGCTGCTCGCCCTACATCGGATTTGAGTATTTTGTCGTCGACCATCGCAGAAATCACTGTGTTACACTCATGTCACTGTCACCAAATGATATATTTCGACTGACATACTTTGTCCTCCTTTGAGCATAGAAAACCGGTTTCCAATTGTCTCAAATGGGTCACACTACTTAAGAGACGACACTGGTTGATGCCGCAATGGATTGCCGACATGACGTCTCGCTCTGTTGGCTCGGCACATATTCAATAGGTTTTGAGGTCAGAAGACGACTCGAGAAAATGGCATCTATCCAGGAATCTTGATTAATAATGTGATATCCGTCGCGGATGATGAGGGAGATGGCAAAGTGAAAAACATGAGCTGACGCATCGGACAGCTGGAAAAAAAATGTCAAAAAGAATTCGGAGGAAAATAATTGCATACCTTGCTTTTTAGGGTATTGACGAGTTCTTTGCAAACGCTTCTGACAACAAGCAAACCGATGATATAGTCATTTAGACATTCAGGCCCAGTGATAGATGAGAGTAGTCTGTGATTTCCCCGTTTTGGGTCCGTGCGACTTTGTTATTTGTAAGCGTCAACATCGTCCCCCCTTCCTGACTCCTCCTCTCGTTGCTATTTCTCTCAAAAATGAGCGGCCACGACCACGAAGAACTTATTGACTATGAAGATGAACATGATCTTCCCAGCATGGGTGGCGCAACAACTGACGCTGGCGCTGGCGACATGCATGGCAAGGACAAGAAAAACTTCTCAGGCATCCATTCAACCGGATTTCGGTAAGTTCTGAGTGAGCACGTATTAGCCTCAGTGTCTTGAACTTTTTCTTCTGTCTGCAGAGATTTTCTGCTCAAGCCTGAGTTGCTTCGGGCCATAAGTGACCTCGGTTTCGAACACCCTTCGGAAGGTTCGTTTTATCTTTTCAAATCTGTATATTGGTTTTCATCCTTCTTTCTTTGACAGTCCAACAAGAATGCATTCCTCAAGCTGTTTTAGGCATGGATGTGTTGTGTCAAGCAAAATCTGGTCATGGGAAAACTGCTGTCTTCGTGCTTGCGACCTTGCAACAGCTAGAACCCGTGAATGGCGATGTGTCCGTTCTGGTCCTTTGTCACACACGAGAACTTGCTTTTCAAATCAAGAACGAATATACTCGGTTCGCCAAATACATGCCGGATGTACGAGTCAGCACATTTTATGGCGGCACCCCAGTCACCAAGGACGCCGAGATCCTCCGCGACAAAAGCAAATGCCCCCATATCGTTGTTGCCACACCCGGCCGTCTCAATGCACTTGCCCGTGACAAGGTCCTCGACGCAAAGAACGTGAAGCATTTTGTTTTGGACGAGTGTGACAAAATGCTCGAACAGCTTGGTTAGTCAAAAATTCCTGGCGGTCACACAGTCTGCACCATTTTATTCGTCCCCTTATCAAATGCCGGTATTGGCATCGTAGAGGCCTTCAATACGTCTGGGCACGATTCTATTGGATTTTCGACTGGGCAAACGTTCGATCAGGTTGAAAGTAGGGGTGAATGATACCTGGTCCAAACATTCAATGTCCGAGGATCTCTCATCTGGTCTACGTGCACCGGCTACCTAGTGGTATTTTGCGTGTTTCTTCTCGTATCGCCTCTTCTTTTTTTCTTTCTGTTGCGCCTATATGTCTCAACATCTCTAATCCCGACATCGTCCATTAGACATGCGCCGTGATGTTCAAGAAATTTTCCGAGCAACGCCCCACATCAAGCAAGTTATGATGTTCAGTGCGACGCTGTCAAAGGACATTAGGACGACATGCAAGAAGTTCATGGCAAACGTAGGTGACCATTCACACAACCTAATCACTTTTATTCATACATCTACCAGCCGCTCGAAATTTTTGTTGATGACGAAACGAAGCTTACTCTTCATGGTTTGCAACAGCACTACGTAAAGCTTGAAGAAGTCCAAAAGAACAGGAAGCTGAATGACTTATTAGACTCCCTCGAGTTCAACCAAGTATGTTGGGTTTCCTTAATATTTTCTTTCCTACTCATACGCTTTCAGGTCGTGATATTCGTGAAATCTGTTGCCCGTGCTATCGAACTTGACAAGCTCTTGGTATCTTGCAACTTTCCGAGCATCAGTATTCACTCAGGGCTGCAACAGGAAGAACGGTTCGAATACAGTTATCAAAAGTTTCCCTGCGTTAACCATACATTTCCTCTAGGATCAGTCGCTATTCGGCCTTTAAAGCATTCGAGAAACGCATCCTTGTTGCCACTGACATCTTCGGCCGTGGTATCGACGTTGAACGAGTTAATATCGTCATTAATTATGATTGCCCTCCTGATGCAGACAGCTACTTGCACCGTGTTGGGTACGTGGTATTTTTCTTGATTGCCTTCATGCTTATGCGTCCATAGACGTGCAGGACGATTTGGAACCAAAGGGCTGGCAATTACGTTTGTATCATCAGACAGCGACCAGCAAGTTATGTCTTCCATTCAATCACGCTTCGAGGTCGCCGTTCCAGAGTTGCCTGACCACATCGACCCAGCGAGCTACAGTAAGTTCTGGGTTCTGAACTATCATTTTGTTTCTCAAGCTCCTTTCAGTGACATCGTAGATATCTGTAGATTTACCGTTGTGTCGATTAGTTTCCGGAGATCGTGTATTTTGATAGTCATGAATGACGTAACTTCAGCTACCCCTGATCACGTTGCACTGTATCACTCTCTCCTTCCTACTTCTCGTCAGACCATGAAGAAGAAATTTGGTCAGCCGTCGTTTCCGGCTTTGTACTACAAAGATGGGGTATTGCTGATTCCAGAGTACACCTTTGAGAAGGTCCGATTCCATAGTATTTGCTCCATCCATTCCATTCATGTTATTTCCACAGGCAGTACGCTGGCAAGACACGGGAAGTATGACTGTTATTGCAGAAGGGAACAGTCTGAAGGATGGCTCCAACGTTTTGGCAAAAATTGCACCAGCCCAATCAAATGGTTCCCTGTATCTTGAACGAGAGGCACATATGTATGTCGCAACCAGTTGACCCTGGCAGGTCTTTTCACCTTATTTTGCAGCTTGGCAAACCTGGCAAACACAAAAGATGGATTCAATACCATTTTGCGCATGATAGATTTTATCAAGATACCTCGAGAGAGTGGCGACCAGGTCGTCCTCCTCCTCTCGCATCCTGGTCTAAACCTGCTAGGAAGATACCTACCACCCTCAAAAGTCAATGATCTTCTGCTTGCAGATGCCACTCGCATGAGACCCACCTCATCGCATGGAGATTTGTATAGCCCTTCTGAGGGGGATCTAGCCGATGACATGGAAGGTTTTGACATCATGGATCTAGCTTCTTTTCTTGAGTGAGATTTGACTTTGTCAACATGTTTACTGTAGTCTTACGTTTGTCAAAGGTTCGCCATCCAGTCAACACGTTGTTTGGAAGTGCTACATAAGTATAATAAGTTCAATTCATCATTAAATTCATTATTGAGCTTTTGTAGGGCTGGGTTAATCCATCGTGAAGGTACGCAGTAGTACAGTATAAATGGTAACTGATTTGAATCCTCATCTCTAGTGCGAGCAAATGCATTTCACTTGAACTCTCATTCAGGACTTGTTCGCTTCGTGCATTTTGGAAATCGTGCTGTCTCACTTGAGAACTTCGGTTCGCCCTCATCGCTTGTGTTGCACGCCTACGACGAAGCAGTCAAACTCAAAGTTAAGGAAGCATTGTGCTATATGGCTCCTGAGCAGACTGGTAGCATTGAAACGATGGCGCAGGATCATCGAACAGATTTATACTCCCTCGGCATCATGTTCTGGACACTTCTCGTGGGCCGGGGCCAAATGCCGTTTGAGGGAGGGGCACTTGAATTGTTGCACTCGATCGTCCAAAAAAGGCCTATGCCTGTGCATGAGGTGAGACGTGACGTTCCGCAAGTCCTGGCCTGTATTATTGATAAGGTGAAGTATGGAAGATGTTACAATGGTTGGTCTGACTGACGGTCATTCAGTTGCTTGCTAAGAACCCGGATATGAGATATCAGAGCGCATATGGCCTCGAGAAGGATCTCATTGAATCCCAGCGCAGACTGTTACAGACCGTCTCGTCGGGCTCTGATGACAATGGTGAACTTATCTCTCCTTTCGAGATCGCTTCCGAGGATCGATTCATTGTTAGTCAATTCCTCTCTTTTTCTATCTTGATCTCAACTTTCTTTATTAGGAGTTTACTATGCCAATAGCTTTGGTATGTTAGCCCAATATCACTCTATTTTAACACACTCCCTCAAATCTGTCAAGTTCGGTCGAGAGAAGGAATTGGAATTGATTCGTAACGTTAGTATGTTCTGTCCCGCCAATACCAAGCCCCAGTTACTCAAGATTCGCAAGTCCGCATCGTTTCTACCAGCTTTTCTAGGCATTTCGCGAGCGCTAAAGGCTTCATTTCCCTTTCACCGACGACATCCCAACGCGAGATGGTTGATGACATTACAGAATCCTTTTCGTCTGAAAGCGACTCCCCCTATCATCAGTCAGTTACTGAGTCAGGCGCCCTATTGGATGAACGTCACTCCATGAGAGCTGCGAGCCCTGGTGGCGATAATCTTCGAAAGAAAACCTCGCAGAGTCGTGGTCGTGCGTCACGCACGCAAGTTGTCATCGTTGTCGGTCCTCCGGGGTACGCCATGTTCAATTATTTTTGTCATGATACTTATTGTGGGTAGAATTGGGAAAAGTTCCATTGTTGTTGCAAATCAAGCCAAATGGCGCTGTAAGGGATGCTCCTTCAACTTCTACTGTCGTACCTTATCACTTTCCCAGCCCACGGACTCTGGGGACAAGCCAAGTTCCAAGGATCGGATTCGGCTCCTTTTGCTGCCTTGGTATCATCTTTTTCTCCTTGAAAGTTGCCTTATTTACACTTCCTTTCAGTTGAGATGTCTTTCCTCCGTTCTGAGACAATTAATGGTCTTCCATACAGACCTGCATCGATTCGTAACCTCATTGCGTGAGCGTCTAGGACCTCAACTGCAGAACGTACCATTACTCTACCAGGGCACCCCAGAATTGAAAGATGTTCTGGCACTATTTGACATTCATCTGAATCCACCTCAAGAGCCTCTGAATACGCGGGAATTACGGGCTCGGTTCCAATCTCTAGTAGAAAACGTTTTTGCAGTGATTTCTGAGACTCGACTGTTCGCTTTGTTCTTAGACGATCTGCATGAAGCTGATGCCTCGTAAGTCTTCTTCATTTCGTCTTCTTCAACGCTAAGTGTGTCCCAGAACATTCGATCTAGTATCTACTTTGATCAATTCACGGACCCGCATGGTGAGCATTCTTTAAGAAGAATCTAGGGGAATATATTCAAATACCATCATGGAGCTCATTTTTGCGACACTGCGGTCTGACAAAGAGTGCGAGCCTGTCTTTTCATTTCCACATACCATTCATTTCTTCACAGGGAGGTAGTGCAACGCGTCAGAGACATGTTCAACAATCGATCGCGACCAACATGGATCGATATGGAACCTCTGAGCTTTGCAGCTGTGTCGTCGCTTGTGTCGAAGACTCTACACCGCTCCAACGAGGAGTGTGATTCCCTGTCACGATTCGTCTATGCAGCTTCCTCGGGCAATGCATTCTCTGCAAGAAGTGTATTGACGACGTTACAACGTCAACACCATGTTCGGAAATTTCTTTGCGGACATCTTCCAATATGCTGACGTCTCTTTTTTAGATTAAATTTAAGTGGGAATGCAATCATTGGATGTGCGCTATTCTGTTCTTCTCGTATTCGACATGCTGACGAAGTTTCAGATTTAATATGGCTGCCATAGAGGGCAGTCTTGCCGACCAAAGGATAACTGACCCAAACGACTTGACTTTTCTCATCAACCATTTGCGACAACTTCCAGAGGCAGCAAGGAAGTATCTCCTATGGGCCACATTTTTTGGAGAGACGTGAGCTTGAGGCATTGTGTCAATGGTTCGGAGCTAAGCTTATTTGACTTGGTGCCTAGGTTCAAGGTGACCGAAATCGCACTTATGATGGATTGGGAGGATACAGCGATGGTTAGTGGAGATGAAGACGAACATAACGATATGCGAAACCTCCATAAAGCTGTGTCAAATCTTCGGGACACTGGAAGTAATTCAGCCCATATTGCCATGCGAGGTCTTCAATTGGCTGTGACGGAAGGGTGGCTGATAACTCGAGCGCGGGATATGTGTAGCTTTGCCCACGATCGCTATCGCCAAGCCGCACAAGCTGAAGCTGCAAATCTTGCACCAGAAACAATTGCGAAGATGTCCTTTAGGGTGTGTGGCATGTTTTACTCCGAGCATTATCTGATCGTTGGACAGATTGTTTTGATGATGATGCACGAGACGCCCATCGACGTTTACCGAGTTGCTGAACATGCCAAACGGTCTATTCTATCAATCGTCTTCCACTTAAGTTGCTTACGTATTCTCGTTCAGATGTTTGGATCTGTTACAAGAACATGCCAAGAGAGATGAACTCCTGGATGTGCTCCTTGAAGCTGGCGAATCCGCTTGGGCTCGTGGAGCTCATGAGGTGAGCCACCTCTTATTACAAGCTTTCCCTAATAAATCGTCTTGCAGCTCGCGATTCAGTCGTTCGAAAGTGCAAGACCTCTACTAGGTCGCAATGCTTGGGTTGAAAGGCCCCGCAGGACTTTGAATCTCCTTATTCGGCTTTCTGCGTGCGTCTCACCGATCCAGTAAATTTTGCGACTATTGAATTTCCCTTATATACTCTCCTTAGTTTATACACATGGAAAGGTGGTTTGACACGCATCTGCACATTGTACGAAATTGACAAATCTTCTCAGGTAATCTGGGAGCCTCAGACGCCATCTTGGACGAATGTCTACTTCATTTCAGACAGCTTGAAGATAAAAGCAACATTCTTCGGTTGCGATCCAATAATCGCTGGTTACAGGGGCGATATACCGACGCATTGAATGACACACTTGCGGCTCTCAAAGTGCTTGGGGTTGAAGTTAATCCGGCGCCAACACAGAGACAGGTGGACGAATTGTTTGAGGAAGTCAAGAATGAAATCATGGCTATTGGCTTTGATAATATTCTTACCATTCCCAGAACGACGGATCCTAAGATTGAATTAGCTGTTTCTCTGCTGAATGATGCTGGTTAGCCTTTGACCTTCATTTATTATCACATTTTTTCACTGCCGTAGGTATGAACGCGTATTGGAGTCCCTCACCTCGCTTTGCAGATTTGATTGGATTGACAGTGCGTGTACTATGACCTTGTCTTCCGTGATTTAATTGTCATCGAAGACTATGCAATTAGCACTCAGGTGATTTGCATTGTGTCCCTGGTATGGTAATTTAGCTGAATACCTTGCAGATCGGGGATGGCGCCTGGTACGGCTTTGGGATTTTTCTGGTCTCTTGGAGGTTGTTCGCCTTCTTCCTTACCCTAGATCCTTGCTGAAATTAAAACAGTCGCTGCGGAACGAAAGGAATTATACCTATTCTCCACCGACATAGCTAAAGTGGCTTTGCGTATAGCGGAGAAGCATGGAAGCACTAGTGAAAAGTGGTACGTTATTGAGTTGCGATAATTACTCATGAAGCTCATACCTGCAAGTCGAGCGCAAGTGCTTTTCTGTTCCCATGTATCAGGATTCGACAATGTTCATGTCCGCGAAAATCTTTCCCGACTCGAAAAGGCGATTAAGTATGGAAATAGTGCTGGCGATCGGTAGGTATCCATATTTTGGAGAACACTTAGCCTTTCATTGTTTCCGAAGTATCTATACCAGCTTCGCGATGATACATTCCATCATCACAAGGTTGTATGTTTGTGACCATCGTAAGCGCGTCTTTCTTTTGGGACTTCACATTCATTGACAATCGATTCGAATAGTTAGCGAACTTTATGTCAGTGCAGAGGAGGTATGGAAAACTCCTACGTATGGTTCAATCTAACCATTGCACTGCAGTGTGCTAATGATGTCAGAGCCTTGGCTTCCGCTCGGGAACCTATTATTTTGGCCACAGGTATGTTTCTTCATCCAGCTGTTACTCAAGTCTTTATTCCGAGTTCCAATGTAGCTGTCTTGAATTGTATCCGTGTTCTGGGTGGCTACACCCGAGCAGAATCGGCTGAAACGGTCTTTGACACCGATGACTTTAATGAGAAGAAGTACGTTGAGTACATTCATTCGTCGTCTGGGAATATATCTCTTGCTTTGAATTGGTACGCCTCCTCACTGCATGACAAGGAAGCCACTCTCACCCAGTATTCGTTTCTTTCGATAGGTACAATTCTTTCAAGGTAATGTTACGTAAATAGAGAACCTGTTATCATGCTGAATTTACGAAGGTTGTCAGCTACTATTCTGTTGGATATATCCAGGAGGCTGCAGAGCTTGGGTTCAGTGTTTATGAAAGTCGAGGATCGCATCCGAAGTGTGTTTTATTTATGTATAATTGTATGTTCAACCTGACTCCAGCACAGTCACCGACATGTTCGCTATGCTCTTTTCTTTCACAGCCTTGCATTACTCGCTTGTCTCCGAGCCGGCGTCGTGTCACACGACAAACAAGCGAGATATTTGACTCAAGTTAAAGCAAATGATAAATACATAAGGAAGTAAGTATTCATATTTTGAATGTGCGAGTTTCAACAACAATTTGCAGATGGTTGTTTTCCAGTCCTGTGAACGCTAGTGTATGGATAGCAATCATCGTAAGTCTTCGATGCAGTCACTACTCACTACTCATACTTTTCTGAATCTAGGATGCTGAATCCGCATCCCTTTCCGGTACTCCAGATGCCTTTAGATTGTATGACATGGCTGTGAAGTTTGTGCTACGATCTCTGGACCTCTGAATGAATGACCATCTCATCTCACCAGACTTTCCGTAAACAACGACTGGCCTGCAGAGGAAGGATGGGCTTTGTTTCTTGTGGGTACTCCTAAATCAACCGATGATTGGGATTCATTTTATTGGAATTTGTGCAGCAAGGGTCTCACTTTGTCCGGTGTGGTGTCGAGGGACTCGGAAGTGAGCTGCAGCGTCGAGGAATTTCTCGACATGCGCAGTGGGGGGCACAGGGCATTGTGTATGTTTCACTAAGCCACCGTGGATCCACTCACTGTATTTCCTACAGGAATTATTTGAATGCATTATCTGGTCCACAGTCCCAGCATCCCTTGAAAAGGGCAATTTTTTCATCTGATGTTGCTGTGCAAACGGAAGCTGTAGTCCTAAACCCGATTGCCCCTGCAAACCCCAACGGCCACCGGGTTGAATCAAACGATGACCAACAGTCCCCGCTGAGTGCTGCTGACCTTGCATCGATTCTCAAGTGGAGTCAGGACATATCAAGCGATATAAACCTTTCATCGGGCAAGTTTGGCAGATTTTTTTTCTTCCTGTAAGGAACTGAGCAACCTCACAGCACTACGGAGATTGACTGAAATAGCGACTGGTATTTGCTTCCTGCTCAATCCGATGTTCTATTAATGTTTACGATCTTGAAAGAAACTTCGGGTTCTCAAAATACATGTGGTACGTATGGTAAGCTTTTGGTTGCCAATCGCAAGTTAATGCTTCATGTTAGTTGTTATTGCCAGGGAAGCCGGCGATTATACGGTTGCTACGAGCTTCAGGCCTCCCGGCCCTTGCCAAGTCTTTGAGTTCGTATGATCCTTACATCTGCTCGTCGAGCTGATTTCATTGCGTTGCAGAAATCCCAAATCCGTTCGTGATATTAACGATCCCCTGCAGAAAGCAATCATTCAGCACAGTGAGTTTTAAATCCTTCTTCTGCAAATATTCGTCAATTCTTCGTGTAGCTCTAAATTCGAAGGAACAGATATGCTATGAGGATGCTTCTATGGATTCTCGGTTCTCGACAGAAGCAGGACAGACACAGCACCGATCGGTGATATGCTTCCCCATTTTTAGTAATCGTGGTCAAACTTTTGGCGCCGTCTACTGTGCTTCAAGAAGTCCCTTCTCGAAGAACACAACCACTATCTTAAGTCTCTTATGTCAGCAAGCCAGTATCAGCATCTCAAATGCTCTCCTGTTCCGGTCTGTGCAGGCAGGAACGAGGGAAAACCTGAAAATGATCGCCGGCCAACGAGATGCATTGGAAGCAGCAAGAAAAAGTCAGGAAGACGCCCTGAAGGCAACAAAAGTCAGTATGTTGCTTTATGTCTGTCTGTCCTGAATTTACCCAATGAAATACAGATCAAAAGCAATTTTTTGGCTTCTATGAGCCATGAGCTGAGAACCCCGTTCAGGTGAGAAGTTCGTTGTGCTTGCTCGGTGGCTCCTAATTTTGCCATCAGTTCTTTCTATGGTTTGTTGGATTTGCTGAGCGGTACAGAACTCAATGCAGGACAAAGCGAGATAGGCAAGGGATATTTCTAGAGTATTACGAAACCTCGCTCATGAGTCTGCAGTCCAAACAGCAAAGCAATCTTGTGAACTGCTTTTGAAGGTATCACTTTGTCAAAAACATCTCCATCATTCTCACAAAGAATATAGATCATCGATTCAATTCTGGACTATAGCAAGTTGGAAGCATCAGGTTGGCAGTTATCTGTATCTTGTTCACACCGTTGTTCACGATAGATCTAGCTGTGAAATTGGAGCCAAGCGGCTTTCTAGTTGAGGTGAGTCAGCAGATTTTTCAAGGTTTATGTACAAACTGAGAGCTGTAAATAGGATATCATTGCGGTTAACCCATTTTTCTGAATCCCACTCGCTCGTGGATCTAACTGCTCTTTGAAAAGGACTGTATGGAATTGTTGCTTCCAATGGCGGCCCAAAAGCTTGACCTTTCCTTCAACATCGAACCAGAAGTCCCTCCATGTATTGTTCAAACTTTTCTACCT
>Ga0307507_10005505_pt1 | contig 20722 bp, 10 predicted proteins | sample 7_EM_MG_FD_207223 | JGI IMG/M metagenome (GOLD analysis project Ga0307507, IMG submission 207223) | Populus trichocarpa ectomycorrhiza microbial communities from riparian zone in the Pacific Northwest, United States - 7_EM | ecosystem: Host-associated > Plants > Roots > Unclassified | place...
ACGATTAGATTACTTAGAAGACCTTAAAGTAAAAAAAAAAAAAAAAAGTTGCTTTTGGTCAATGATCATTTTTGTCTTTTCAAGTTATTTTTTTATTTATTATTTTGTCAAGGGTATTATGATTTTTTAAATAATATTAAATTTTAAAAAGAGTATTATGATTTTTTAAATAATATTAAATTTTAAAAAGATTTTGGCATACGGGAAGTGCTCGTACACTTCAGACGACGAGTGCGTCATCTCTCGATGGTTAAAACTGCTTTTTAGCCATGTCGTTGGATGCATTGTTGAGTCCTCTTCTTCCTGATGTGGCACGTGGCAGGGGTGGTTAGGCAGTTTGTCACATGTGGGCCTTTTTTATTTATTATTTTCTCTCTCCTCCCCTTGAAATTGTAAATTGGTCCTCTTTATTTTTATTTTATTTTTGCTTCAGTCCCTTTTTTATAATTTCTTTTTGTGTCTTAGGTTGAGATATTGGTCTTGACTTTGTCCGGTTGGTGTTCACATGAATAACCAATCACATGTCAAAATAAAAGATCTTTTAGTACTTAAGTTAATAAATGTAAAATGGGTGAAATATATGTGAAACAAAAGTGTATGAAACATGAGAGTAAGGGTGTGTTAGATAGGAAAGTAATAAGTCAAGTTAGCATAAGTCCGTCTACTTTCTTATCTGGTGACATGTGGTATTTATAGATACCATAAGTCATATAAGCTTATCTAGTGGGAGAAAATGATAGGGTAATATTTACTTTCTTAAAACGTTGAGTCATTGGTTAGTATGCTACGCTTGTCATTGATCGATAGTTTGGTGTTTGGGAGTAATTCATTAGTGGAAAGGTTAGTAAGGGCAAGAAAGTAGATGCAAAGTGAGGCTTAGGATAGTCACTAATGGAAAGAGTGTTTGGGGCAAGAAAAGAATTGTCAAGCCAGAAGAATTAATGTCGATTTAGACGTAGGAATGACTGTTGATGAAAGGTTGGCATGAGAGAGGTTGTTTATGGGTGAGAGAGAGTGGTGTGGTGTATGTTAGGTGATGCATTCCTACGAATAAAAATATTTTTAAGGTATATATCTGACAATGAGGTTTAAAATATATGGGTAGTTAGAGAGAAGAAAAGAAAAAACAAAAAAAAAAGAAAAGAAAGAGGAGGGAGAGCCCAGTAGGTCTAGCTAGCAGTGTTGGGTTTCTTGAAACACATACATGTTGTAGAAACTATAAATTTAATTATTTTTTTTAGAGTCTCAAGGATCCTCTTATATAGATTTAAAGTTGTTTAGAGTTTATGCAAAGATTACTTGAAGATCAGATGTTTTTTCCAGCTTTAAATATTTTCTTCAATGCTAGGTTGTTGCAAACCATAAGTCATCTAAGCGTTCAGCCTTTAACAATCACACGAACCACTAGTGAGAAATCTTCTAAACCCTTATATTAATTATATTTTAGTTCTCAATTTCTAAAATTTATTTACAATCAAGTTACACTTGATTAATCATTCCATTTTAATTTCTGACTAATGGTTCTTATATGTGTGAACCATTAGGTTCTCTAATAAGTTGGCTCAAATATAAACTATAATCCTAAATAAAATAGCATTAAACAAAATGATTTATTATCAATTCAATAATTGATTGGTTTATATTTGAATATTAAGTACGTAGTCTAACAATCTGGCATGATCCCCTAAATATTAGGAAAATCATGAATGATTTGACTTAATCTTTTAATAACTAGTTTCTTAGTGTAATTATTATCCCTTTATTAATAATATTACGATTTAGATATTATAGCATGGAGTGTGTCTACTCTATCAAATCATATTTGTTCTTAACACCATAGTCAATGATTATTTGAATAAGATTGGAAACTCTTTTCAAATCTCATTCCACCGTGTGCAATGATTTACAATCAATACTATTTGAAAACAGGTAGAGCAATTTCCCCAAATCACCTAGGATGATGAATCATCTTAATTACTTAAATATCTCAATATAGTTCATATTATACTTAACATTTACCCATTTGTTACCCTTAATTAGGACAACGTGTCGCATAATCAAAACATAACACTTTCTATATAAAATAACTTAGTAATCTCAAGTCTAAGGAACACTTATACAACTGTCATGCGAGTCTTTCCATATACACAAGTGATCTCTTCATATGAAATTTTTAAGTGGGTCAATTCAATGTACATGTCGCTTGACAAACACCCACATATTAATTATAGGTATTCCTCATACCTCAATTTATAAGAACAATTGTCTTCTTTCATTAAAAAAAATATATATAATATGTATCAGTCTCAATAGCTCTAATTAATGTTCAGTTTTAATAGAGCATTGATCACGAACATTTAGTAATAATGTTTTGATGCAACACGATCCCATAATTATAACAATTTTATATTTTTCTTTACAAAATATTTTTGTTTCAATGACTTTATTTTTACTCTAGATTCATTAATAAAATATTTTATAAATATTAAAGATAAATGAACTTTTATTAATAAATTAAATATATTTTCATGAATAAAGTTAATATAACATGTAATTAATGATTAGTTATAAAATATATACACTGTAGCATAACCTCTGTTCGCGTAATACATAATTGAAATATCAAAAGGGTAAAAATAAAAACAAAAAAAAATCGGCCTGTATTTATATCTCTTTAGGTGCAATTTTGTTTTTTCATTGTGCATTGGGAAACCCTCCGAGAAGAAAACAAATGTTCTAATGAATAAAAAAAAGAAAGAAAAGTTTTAAATTAAGATTTGAACAACTTTGATAAATTTTAGTGATGATTGTTATGGTACAGGTAAGGCATTGACATCCTATAAATCTTATAAAATCATTAGGGTTAATTATTCATTGAAAATCAATGCTAAATCTTATCTTATTATCCCTAACATGAGAGGATTGAGACCTATTGAGCGCATCAAATGCATGTAAAATCAAATAATTGTTCATAAATAAGTTATATTTCCAAGTTCCTTTAATTAGTAAAGATTACTGTAAGTGTGATTCAACAATATTGCCCTAAAGAAATTTCTGTTTTTTGAAAAATCTAAAATAGCGAGGGCTTTATGTAGATAAGTCTAGTGTTTAAGAAGGGTTTTTTTATTTAGATTAATATTTATAAAAAAATATTTCTTTTAATATTTCATGATGATATGAGGGTACATTTTTAAAATTATATAAATTTAGTCTTCATTAACATAAACTAGACCAAGAACATCATCTTTTGTCAAATCATTTTCAAAACAGTAATAGAACAATATCACATGTTGTCATTATAAAGAGAAATTGGAATTGTTTTGCAATATAAACAATATGGTATTCAGGTCAGTTTATACATACTTTGAAGTCTTGAAGTTAACGAGTATGTAAAATTTCAATGACCCGGGTCTGTTTCTTAACTACCAAGCTCTTTGTACCTTCTATAAAATTGAATGAGTCGACCGAGTTTTTTTAGTTATTTTATTTATATTATTATTTAAAATTAATATATATTAAATAACATTTTGAGAGAAATGTGAAGGAGTGATTACTGATTACGTTGAAGGTCCCAAAACAAATTATATAGTTCTCTGCAAATTAACTAGCGAGGGTTCAAATCCAGATATGAATAAGAATGAATTATATTCTTTTTACTCTGTATATACTTATGTAATTATTTAAAGCTAACATATAAAAATATATTATTGATAAAATGTGATGGGCCATTAAATTATCCAGATTCCATTATGTTTTTTATTCCTTGTTTCTCTTTTGTGTCCGAATGTCATTGAGCTCTCTCTTGCCGAGAGGAACATGTTTGCCAATGCCAAGATTGAAAACATTCAAGACGGAGGCAGGAATAAAATTATTTATAGATTGCCCAAGAAGGCGAGGCAATGTTTCTGTTCTATTAATAGAAACGCCAGATGCAAATCGATTAAACTAATAGCTGATCAAGCCTTGGTTCGTTCTCCGGCAGGTATAACCTTTAAGAGCAATGAGGAAAATTGCGCCCACCTGATGTAGGGTCGGTGTATAACGTGATATAAAGATGACACAGGCGTGACCGGGCTCTTCGTTTAATTATCATCATCTTTTGGTGTTTGTGCCACCCAGTAACCACCAGAAATTCAGGTAGAGATCTTAATTTCTCAGCTGGTGATTTATGAAAGAGCCAGTAAATACAGCTGGTGATTTATGAGAGTGGGGAAGAAGAGAAAACTGCATCTTTACAAAACACAACGAAACCATTTCCTCAAGACTTGTATCAAAGAACAAGAACTATAATACATTGAGATTACATGGTCGCTCTTATCCAAGCACCAAGCAGATGCTGCTGGAGCAAAAAGAGCACCATTGGAACATGATTCACCTAGGTAAGATGCTCTGCTCGAAATACCTGATTTCTATGCTTCTTCACTACCACTCTGACTGTCAACCTTTATAATGTTGAGCTTGCAGAGAGGGTAGGTTGCATTGATGCAAAGCCACTTGTCTATGCACATACGGTGGAAATGGTGATTGCAAGGAAGTTCACGTAGTTCACTTCCATCTTCATAGGCAGAAAGGCAAATGCAACATTCCTGTGATTTATAACAAATATTCATGTCAGAATTGGATCAAGGACAACGAGCTGAAAATGGGGAACCAAACCCTTAATAGAAGTAAGCACATGACTTTAAGAGAAGGAGACCATCTAAGGTTGCAAATTGATCCAGCCTTGAGTAAAGGGAATCTGATCAAGAAATATTTTTTTTGAAAAAAAAAACGATTCTGTGTGTCCCTTTCCCAGCTACAGTGTTTGCAGTGTGAAGCTTCTGTTCAATGCATGGGAGTTGTCCCTCGGAAACAGTCGTTAACTGATTGTTCTCATTTTCCTGTCCATTTCGCCTTATGGGGCCAATAGCTAACCAGCTCACTCCCGCCTTTTACCATTAGAAGCTTTGAGCTAAAGCCCCCAAAGCCAATAGTGAAAAGTTGTATCAAAGAGTGAATCCATTTCTAGAAGAGAGAAGTTCCTCTTGCGATACTTACCGCATCTTCAAGGGGGAAAGCACGTTCGATGGGCGTGTCGGTATCACATTCAGTCATCATCCCTCCAAAAGATTCTTGAATTTCACCATTAACTTTCTCATAATCCCCTGTCTTGTGAAACTTGAATTTTAGTAATCGATCAATCTCTTCTCTAGTTGCTCCTTCCTGTTTCAAATTAAAGGCGACGCAGGATAAGGCATAGAATATTGAAGAACAAGGACCACTCTCTGGACTTGACAACTTTGATGGGCATCAATTCTAAACTTTGTCCAATAAGATAATTCATATGAATTTTTCCAAATTCAAAAGGATAACAATTACAGTCAATTATAAAGATCACAAAAAATAACAAATCAAAATGGTCTAAGATCCTGAACTTACAGGTTCCTCCGAATTAAGTAACAATGCAGCTTAATTTGACATCATTCGCGCAAAATATCATCTTCAGAATCAACAATGCACAGGGTCAATTATAAAAGCAACCGCTTAATACCGAATGACACTATTGTGAATTTTTCATTATAATTAGACTCGTAGAACGAGATTGAGGCGTGCTCTTGCTAGACGATGGCCACCTTATCACCTTACTTTCTCAATCAACAGTATAGCTAATAGTCATTAGAAGCTACTATTCCATACAATGCCTTGCTCATTCCTCCATGAAATTTTATGTGTTTCGCAGGTATAGAAGTCTCCACGAAATACAAAGGAAAGAATTTTGATGCCGATTTAGAAGTCTCAGTTCATTCATTACACACCCATATATGGATTATTTCGCAACCTCATATCCCCACAAAAGACTTGTTTTGCAGTTGTTTATGATCTTCTTCGAACCCATCTATCTCGAAAAAGCTTTAATATAATGGAGTTTCTCCTTAAACCTCGTCAAGTTCTATGTTATAAACTATTATCTTTTATGTTCGTTGCAGGTGTTGATTTCGGCTATGAAAAGATGATTGATGCCAAGTGTTGTTTTGCTTAAAATGGCATTGAAATGTCAAAGGCATTTTAGAGCGTGTTTGGTATTGTGGTAGTTTTTGTGGTTGTGGTTTGAAAAAAATTATTTTATAAAAAAGTATTTTTAGTTGAGGTTGGTTTGAAAAAATAAGTGTTTGGTTAAAACTGTGGTTGAAATTGAGGTTGAACAACAAGTAGTTTAATGTATTTGGCTAAGAATGCTTTTGAAATTGAGGTTATAAAATAATTTTAAAAATATATATATTAATATTGATGATTTTTAATTTTAATATTGTAGATTTAACTATTGCTATTACATCATGAAATAAATAATACTTTATTTAAAATATTTTTTATTATTTCATTAAACTACCTACAATTCCATCACGTATGAAATTGAGATTGCGATCAAATTCTGTAAATGCGGCGTCGTCAAGCGATCTCTGTCTAATTTATGTAGTCATTGAATAATGTTTAACGCTAATTTTTTAAATAAAACACAATTAAAAATAAAAAAAATATTTTGTTGGATCGGACTCAGTTCAATACATTTTTAGTTTTAAATCGGACCAGTTTCACTATTTATAGAAAAAAATGGATGAGCAGTGGAGCCATACTTCACTGTTAGAATAAAATGAATGAACAGTGAAGCCATGCTCCACTGTTCATCCATTTTCCAATTATAAGAAGCAGCCGAGAGCTGTTTCTTGTAACCTGTGGTTGCACCACAGTTAATGATGGGACCCACCATTGAAAAATTGTGGTGGGAATGTTACCAAACAGGAAAAATTATGGATGCGGGTGAACCTCACCCGCAGCCACAATACCAAACAGCCACTAGAACTTATTAACAAAAAAAATTAAGTAGCGTGGCAAAAACACTGCTTACCCATACTGATGCTACTGTGTATTATAATAGTTCTCTGGGTTTTCTTCTTTTGGACGCCGATTTCCTCCTGCCTGGCATGGCTGGGTTGGGTTGCTAGAGGTTTTGAATTTTCTTAGAGCATGGGAGGTCGCTCTCGGCTCATTTGTTTATTTCTTTGTGGCATGAAATGGTATCCTTTTGTGCTGTTGGGCTTGGGTTCTGTGAGTCTTTGTTGTTGCCTGGGCTTGGTTTTGAGATTTCGTATTCTTCTTTTTCTATCTCCTATTTTCTAGAAAATTAAAATATTATCTCTCTGTCCTTCCATGGTTGGTCTCCGAGCACTGGATGTCAGTTTGACAACTTGAGATACAGCTCGTTAGCCAATTACATTGATTTAAAACAAAAAACGGGTCTCGCTTTGCACACTACGCTGAACTTCAATCATATATACAGATTACAGAGCATAAAACATGTACACATTTCCTGTGGTGAATGCCTGCATTTGGTACAACAGGCTGAGTTTTGGAGGCTAGAAAGTAGCAGGCACCAATCGCTGATCGACTCTCTGTTTCTTTAGTCAAAGAACAAGAACTGCAAGGTATGATACACTCAGATTATGGGAAGATGCTCTTCTCGAAAAACCTGATTTTTTATGCTTCTTCATTACCACTTCGATTGCCAGCTTTTACAATGTTGAACTTGCAGAGAGGGCAGGTTGCATTGATGCAAAGCCACTTGTCTATGCACATACAGTGGAAATGGTGATTGCAAGGAAGTTCACGTAGTTCACTTCCATTTTCATAGGCAGAAAGGCAAATGCAACATTCCTGTGATAATTTGCAACAAGTATTCAAGTCAGAAGTGCATCGAGGTTAAAGAGCTGAAAATGGGGAATCAGCTCCATAATAGAAGCAACCATATCATTAAGAGAGGAAGACCAATTGTTCTTGTTTCCCTGTTCAGTTTGCTTTAGCTGCCCAACCCATACCCCAGCCTTTTACAATTAGCCCCCGTTTGGTATTGCATTCCAAACGGTGGAAGGCTAAAATTTAATTATTTTAGTTTAAAATTAATTTTTTTATCGTTTTGATATGTTGATATTAAAAATATTTTTTAAAAAAATATATTATTTTAATATATTTTCGAGTAAAAAATACTTTAAAAAACCAGCGTTACCACACTTTCAAAAATCCTAGAAGCTTCGAGCTAAGGCACAGTTGCATGAAAGAGTATATATTCTAGAAGTGACAATACCAAATTGCTTGTTGAGATACTCACAGCGTCTTCATGGGAGACAGCACGTTCAATGGGTGTGTCATTGTCACATTCAGTCATCATCCCTCCACAAATTTCTGGATTTTCACCATCAACTTTCTCAAAAGCCTCTGCCCTGCAAAACTTGTATTTTGGTAACCGATCAATCTCTTCTGCTGTCGCTCCTTCCTGCTACCAAATTGAAGGCAATGCACGTTTAGGGACATAGAATTCAAGAACAAGAGCAAAAGATGCATTTTGTTAATGAAACTGATGCCTTTTGAACAAACAGATCCGATGACCTCAGACAATTACCAAGCAATGCCATTGCCCAGTACACATAACATGTGTCACGACTCAAAAATTAATATAACTACATTGCCCGAATTAAAAACAGTAAAAAGCATCAATATGGCTTCGAGACAACAATGATGTGTTTATGGCACTCTCCGGACAACAATTTAAGACTTTGTCCACTAAGATAATTCATACAAAGTATATTCAATTTCAAATTGGTAACAATTCCAGTCAACTTTAAAGATCACAAATAATAACAAATCAAGAAAGATTTAAAGAGGAGAAATCCGGAATCTAGACTGCCCTCCAAATTAAGCAACAATGCAGCTTAATTTGACATCCTTCATGCGTGCAAAATATCATCATCGTAATGTTTTTTCAAGCTGACCCAATAGACACCAAAGCTTTCTAGGTTGGAGCAGCATGTTTCCCCTTGCTCATTCTCCTCAACCTTTGATCAATGGTGTCTTACTGCTCCAGCTGTCCATCTAATAGGAAGTTATGTTTTTTAGGTCTATAGGGTGAAACATCAGGGTTCATCAAAGGGATGAAGGCATGATGGATCATTAGAATGTCTTTCATCAAAGGTTGAGAAGAATGAGCAAAGGCAAAGATTCACCACTTATCACGTTTTCGAGGAGTAATTGGAGGATTCTCAGAACATGGCAGACAGTAGCAGAAATCATCCACCAGGGCATGTGAACTGGAGGCGGGGCTTAATCTCTTATCGTAAAACTTTAAAGCTAAAAGCTGTATCTGATTTATATTTACGACTGAGGAGAGAAGACAGAGTTTTTCAAGTCCTAGACTGCAAAATTATGATGTCAAGAAATAGATAATGAGCCGTATTTCTGTTGTAATTTATAGATCCTTTCAAAATCAGAAGTTGCTTGGCCAGTATGCCAACTGAAAATTTTACCGGGTCTGTCATAGCATACAAGATGCCAATTATACATGGAAGGCAGCAGCAAACAGCAATACCAATGAGACATGCAGCAGCAGCGCATATGATTACAAAGAGCGCGTCGAAAGCAAGAAATGTAACACAGAGCCTGCAAAAGAAACCAACAGCTAAACCAATAAACATACCAAAAAAAATGAAGTAAATATACAAAGGGCACATCAAAGCAAAATTTGTTCTAACAAACCAGTAAAGCTGAGGTGAATTCTCTTCCAAATCTTGGCGACCAGCGGCGGTGACCCAGTAGAATCCAATAACCCACCAAATAACTGAAACCATCGTACTTGCAGATTCCACACGCTTTGGCACGCTGCAAGAATAAAGCATAAGGATTACTATATCTACAAATTCATAAAATACATGAGATTAAAATGCTCACTCCAGTCCAAAACAAGCAAAGCATCATGAAATGCACAACTTTAAACAACTTGTGAAGGGGAAAAAGAAGCCCCTCATTTCTTGTTTTGCAAGATTGTTTTCGAATTTCACAAAACAAGAACCAAAACACCACCAGCAAACAATGAAACCTCACCGGCTAGTATCTTCACCATCATTTCCACTTCGATGAGTCCCAAAACCCAAAGAATCCCCTGACCCAGAGCTCAAGATCCCACTTTCTTCAAACCCCAAATTCCTTCTCTTTCTATACTCAACAACAACACACACAACATGACACAAACACTGTAATCCATACCCAACAATCCACACTCTCAGAGGCACCTTTGGCTTCTCCTCCAAACTTAACCCCAAAACACCAACAGCTATTATCACAAACGCCAAATTCCGCACAACATCAATAAGAACTATCGGCTTCGAGTAACCCCAGCCACTCTGCCTCTCTTCAAGCTGCTCGGCTGCATTTTCACGAACACGAACCGATGGTTCTCTCAGCATCATTCCACGGCTGCTTGCCAGTCGGAGGAGACGGGCGGCAGCGCCTCGAAGTTGTGGTGGACGGCGTATACGGAGGAGGTGGTTGGCTACTGAGGAGGTTAGTAACGGTGAGGTGTCAACGCCCCCGGACTGTGGTGATGACAGGGAACCGTTTGGCGGGTACATTTTTGTGCGGGACTGCGTAACTTGAAGAGTCTTTTCTTTCTTTTTATGGTGCGATTCTTAAAGACACATGAGATTTTTGAATGAAAGGATAGTAATTCTCAAGTCTTAACAACTTAGGGGCTCGAAATCCCGAGGGAATGAATATGAAAATTTTAGGGAATCTTGAGCCTGAAGATTTCTGTTTGCTTGAGATGTTTTGTGTGTGTTTGTATTTGAAACCCTTCGAGGGAATTATGATGAAAAACTTGAGATTGGGAACTCTATGCTTGTTTAGTTAGTGTTTTAATATTTATTTATTTATTATTAAATAAAAATATCAACATAAAAATAAATATATCTTTATTGAGAATATTAATTTAAATTTTAAATGAGATCTAATTTAAATAAATTAAAGAGAAAAAACCATCTTATTTGCCATCTTGTTGAAATTAACATTTACAACAATATTTAAAAAATACTCACGGCATTAATGCAAACTTTATTTTAAATTATTTTAAACAAATACAAGGGCCATGTAATAAAAAAAATTATTTTTAAATTAAAAGAAAAACAGTTAAAATTACTAATTTAATTTATTTATACAAATATTTAAAATAATATAATTCAATTGAACTATATAGTTCGATGTTTTATCTCCGACATAATAAATATAATAAATTAATACATGTCTTCGTTTCTTTCTTTTGTCACGAGCCAGAGTGCACGTGATAGGGCAATTGATTGCTTATTGTTGGTGGGATGAAAATGATGTGCCAATACGGCAAATGTTCATTGAATCTGTACTCAAGTCATGCCTGCTCACTCACTTCACTTCACTTCACGTGACAAGCTTCTCCGGCTGCCATGATTTAGTCCATGTTTGGCTGTGTGTAGGAGTTATTTTTTAAATAATTTTTCATGTTAAAATATATATTAATAATGTGATTTTTTAAAAAGAAAATTATTTTTTATATTAACACATCAAAACAATTCAAAACATAGAAATCATATTAAATTTTAATTTAAAAAAATGAATTTTTTGGAAACACGGTTTCCACCGCGTTCCCAAACAATTTATTAGAAAAAATCTTTTTTTTAGACGTGATATTGTTTTTGTTTATTAAAAGCGTTTTTTTAATAATTTTTTATTTTAAAGTAATATTTTTTTAATATTTTCAGATATTTTGATGCGTTAATGTTAAAAATAATTAAAATAAATAAAAATAAATATTTAAAAAAAAAACCACCACTTTGTAGGATAAAAATATCTAAAGTTTTGATCTGGATGGAGAGGGGTGTGGTGGGAAGAGGAGGTGGTGCGTTGGATGATGACGAGAAATGACACTCTCTGGCCCTGAGAAAGTTTATATTTTGATCCTGGATTCTCTTCATTATAATTTATACCCTTCCTTCAATTCAAGGTTTATTTTATATTTAGAAGAGGCACATATCTTGCAGCCCAAATCATGTATTATCCGATGTCGTTTTCTTTATTTATCTTATTTTTAAGTTTAAACTTTGAATCTTTGTATTGTATGTACTTGCTGGTGTGAAAAATGTAAATACTTGGGGGTGCAGTTTGTAGTTCGCCCTCGCATAAAAAATAAAAATAAAAACTTTAGTTTATTTACTTTTTAAAAAGAGATGTACGGATGATAGACTATACACTTTCAACTCATCTAGTGGAAGAATCCAATTTTACTTGTAATTTTATTTTGGTTGGTTGTTTATTTATTTGTTTGGAAAGTAATTTTTTTCAGAAAGTAATTTTTTAAGAAAATGAATTTATAAAAATTGAATTATTTTTTGATATTTGGTGGTATTATAAAAAATAAGTTGGAAAATAATTTCCAGTATTTGATTATGTCATGAAAAGTGAGATAAAAAATAAATTGTTAATATTTTTTCAAGTTTATTAAAATAATGAGGAACAAATCTTACAAATTAAAAAGTTGAATGAGAATAAATCTGAAAAAAAAATATAATTTCATAAATTATCTCAAATAAAATAAATAGCAATTAAAATAATAAAGATCAAATTTAATAAATAAAAAAGTTGAAAGATGATGAAATTAAAAAAAATACAATTTTATAAATTATTTTAAATAAAATAAATAACAATAAAAAAGATGAGGACTAAATCCGATAGATAAAAATTTAAATTAAAAAAATGATAAGAGAAAATTAAATAATAATCATAAAAATAAGGATCAAAGTTGATATAAAAATCAAATTAAATCAAATTTTAAGGGATGAATTTAAAAAAAAATCAAAACAAAATATATAGCAATCAAAAGTTTGAGAACCAAATTTGATATAATCAGCAAATAACATGATATTTTTAATTTTTTCACAACTTTTAAAAAGTGTTTTTCATCTAAAATAAAAGGAAAACACTTTCCTGAAAATCAAATTAAATTTTTCTTTAACTGGAAAATATTTTTTATTGTCTAATTTTTGTAATGACAAACAAAAAAAAATTAAAAATTATTTTCATGAAATAAACAAAGCCTTAATAAAAGTTTCTATTGAATAATTTATTTAAAAATTGTTTGAGCTTCAAGACAAGACAAACGAAAACTGACTAGGTTAGCGAGGTAGAGGTAGCCTTTCCCTTTCTTTTATTTGCAGCGAAGAAATCAGCTTAGGTTTTATCGAGAGCCTTCAACACCAACCCCTGAGATCACATGTCAGGCAATTTTCAATGAGCGAGCGTGTCCAAAAATGTTTCTCATTGACTCTCTTGTTCAGCTGTGACCAGTAATTGAGATCAAATATCAGCTCGCATTCAATCAACAGAGAACTTACCCACCAAACCTTCAGGCTGATATGTTAGCTTGGCCATGGCGTGATCTGTGGTGAAATTTAAGCATTAATGGACAATAATTTAGGTCTCTTTTGGTAAGCCACTGTCTTCCCTGTAATCATGGTTGTATTTCAGCCATGAAAAGATGATTGATAACAACCTAACAAGTGCTGCATGTTGCTTGAAAAGTCATGAAAAGACAAAATCATGATTGTTTGCTTGCAGAAATTATAGTGCTTTATAATTCACAAAGAATTAATGGGTTTTTGTTTTATTTTTGTCAAACAGCCTGGAGTTGAAGGGTTTGGTTGAGAATATCTGTCCAGGCTTCTGGGATATGGATCGTACAGCTATCAGAGGACAGGCCTACATTTCAGCCCAATGCAAACATAAACCATTGCTTGAGAAATAAACCCGAGGAAGACCAAAATTAAAGACAAACGTTGTCAAAGAAGCCATGAAATTCTAATATACTTCAATTTCTTTGTAAAACAGAAGGTAAGCAGGAAGAGTATTATACACTGAGAAAATCATAATTCATCTAAATCATCCATTCAGTTAATTTCTCAATGAATACCAGCAAACTATACACTGGAACAAGAAGGGTAATCACAACTCAACTTTCAAGCAATGATGCATACTACAAACCACATCCTAAATAGATAAAATGTTGGAACCCTGTTGCCAAGCGATCCTGCTCCATCAGATAATTCTGTCTTAAAGCTCCATCCAAAATCTTTGCAAAGCCTACCCACCACCAGCCTTTACTGTCTAAGACCCCCCTTTGTAATAACTAATGAGGTGAATGTTGAGAAATTGATTTGGTCTGTGAACTATTTAAGCAGGCAGCGTGCTTGCATGGGTGACCAAGCATTCAAAAATTCAGTAGCATTGATTTGGCTACAAATCTGACCACCTAGCCATCGTCAATTTTCTTTTCTTGCATGCTCTGGAATGAGACGTTGACGCAGTTCAGCAGATGCCCCAGCCAACTCTGCAAGGGCATTTGGCATTTGGCATGAGAAATGCAAAGGGAATCGATAGAAAATTATGGGAAACAAAAATACTATATTATCTTACCTTGGGCAGTAAAATTGAATAAAGGAGGGAGCGCACGCCCATTAGGTAAGCATGCATTTGCGTCTCTCAAATCATCAAAGAAGGGGTGAGCACATGCCTCCAACTAACAGCCAGTAAAGAAAAAGGAAAGTTACTATACTTCTCACCAATAACAAATTAAAAGCTTTATAAAAAATGCTGCAGGGTGTAATATGCAATTCAAGAAGGGAAAAAAGCTATTCAAACTAAACAAGCATTAAATAGAAAAGAATATGTTTTGATGATTTTGGAAACTGATATCATTTATCTAGAGCAGTACAAGTGCTTACAGCTGTGCACCGCAGATTTGGTGAATACTGAAGCAGCCTTGATACGAGATCCACTGCTTCAGGGGGCATTCGCTTGTGAAATATCTGGAATTTGAGAATCAATATGTTAACCACAGATAAAAACACAATTTCACAAAGAAAAGATCCTCCTGATAAAATTGTTAACAGACCTTGTACCATGGGTGAGTCTTGATCTGAGGGAACTTGAACTCTGTGTAATTGGGATTCATGCATTTAATTTCTTCTCGGGTAGGTGTGCCCAGGACCTAATTTATGATCACCAAATGGGGGAAAATACTTCAGAAACTGACCAAACATATGGAGAAGTAATAAAAAAAAGAGGGCTAGAAGATAAGATAGCACACCTTAATAATTTCCACCAGCTGATCAACACCACTTTCCCCGGGAAAAAGTGGCTGCAAAATGCAACAGTGAATAAACATCAGAAATCATCATCTATACATTAGTTTAAAGGAAAATTTTAAAAATAACTCATAGAATCAAAACACAAATAATCAAACAGCCACTGCATTGACTCAGGTAATCAACAAGCAAACAGTAAACAATGGCAGACAAACAATACATGATTGGTGAACTCTCTGCATTTCCATATCCAGTAAGAAAAGTGAAATTACAGAAATGAAATCAAAAACCATTCAGCAAGTTCCATGAAAGAAAATTATATGTATATATATGTGTGTGTGCACACGTGTGTGTTAGTGAGTGCTCTGGAACAGTGTCCTAAACACATGCACACCAGACTGCTTAGGAGAGGAGGTGTGGAAATTTTTAACATTAACAGAAAGCTATTCAAAATTATTCTTCAGAATATGCTATAATTTTTAGTCAAATCTATAATAGGAGGCTGATAGTAGTATAGAGAGGATCGAAAAAACCATATTGACCCACATGTCCAAGAAGAAGTTCGGCCAAGACACAACCAACGGACCAGATATCAATTGCAGTTGTGTACTCTGTAGCCCCAAATATAAGTTCTGGTGCCCTATAATACCGAGAGCAAATATAAGATATGTTGGTTTCGCCTGGAACCTGAAGATAAAAAAGATAATGTCAGAGGTTTCAGCACATCACTAGCATGCTTCTAACATCCACTACAGATAGAAAAATAACATACCAGCATCTTTGCACTACCAAAATCACATATTTTTAGCTGATGAGTATGGGGATTGACCTGCAAAATACAACATAACCTCATGAAGTTATCCCTTAACCACAAATATAAACAACAAAACATCCATCAAGAAAGCAACATATTGCTGCTATAAATCTTGCAAAACCTTCCATAATATATATTGCACAAATCACTGTCAGAGGGCATGAAATTGAGGTGATGGGCGGTTGCTTTCAAGGCTTTGCTCTCTAAATAGAAATTATTTCAAGACAAATAGCAGAAAAGCCAAAAAAAACATGTCCTGGACTATGGCAGCAAGCTCTCCAGTTTGTCAAATTGCATTGCTAGCAATACAAGGAATTCATCAGGTTCGGTAATCTTCAACGCAAAATTCACGCAAGGAAATTAAACTAGATGGGTGAAATTCACATAAGCAAAGCTGTGGATCAAAAGACTTCAACCATTTTTTCATGTCAATGCCAAAATGATGGGGGATATGGCAGAAAGAAAACTGACCAGTAAATTCTGTGGCTTGATGTCACGATGGCACACCCCAACAACATGGTGCAAGTAATTTAGTGCACGACAAATCTACAAGGCCATTAAGTAAAATATTTTAAACTCATGGAAATAGTTTACCATAGTTTGCTAGACAAAAATCCAGAATATACACAAAAATAGGGATATTTACAAAGTTTACCTGGTAAGTATACAGTTGAACATATAAAATGGGTGTGTGTTGTTGGTTCATCCTGTTAAAGTGCCTTGAAACTCGATGCACAGTCTCAGATATATACTCAAGAACAAGGTTAAGATATAGTTCATCTTTTTCAGTAGTTGAATAGAAACAATGTTTCAGCTGAACGACGTTCGGATGGTCAAGGAGACGCATGATTTGAAGTTCTCTGTTCTTGTATCTCTTATCCTGCAATACCTTCTTTATCGCGACTGCTTCACCAGTTTCAAGGCATTTAGCCTGCAGAGCAAGATAATACGTAAAATAACAGAACATAATATTACTAACTGTATACATGCTAAAAGCTAGTGCAATTGCAAGCAACATGCTGGCTAATTCCACATACCTGATAAACAACACCAAATGAACCTGTGCCAACCACACGCTCTGCCATGTATGAGATTATCTGGGAAAAAGAAGTAAAATATATTTAGCAGCATGGTCTATAACTAACTCATGATGTATAAAAAGAACATGTAGCCTTGAGAATCTAAAACAGTTAAAGTATGACAAAAAGAAAAGCGGAGGATCAATAACAGTCAATCTTGAAGGTTTCCATGGTGTAACATTGTCAGACTTGAGAGTTGGGTGGAAAGATATGGTGGCTAAGCAATGCATCTCCACATGCAAGTTGAAATCTATAATGCGTTATTCTCCTGGGCAGGAAAATAAACCTACTCTTATAATAACAGCACGGAAAGTGAAGTTCCATAATAAACAAATTCATAATGCTCTCTCAAAACTACAGGCCCATTCAGGAGTGTGATAAAGATTGTTTTTCAAATTGCTTTTCACTTGGAAATCATCAAAATAATGTTTTTTCATTTTTTAAAATTCATTTTTGACATCAACACATCAAAACAATCCAAAAACACCCAAAAAATAATAATTCGAAGCTAAAAAAACTCAAAAGGGCGTTTGGATTGTGATACCAAACAGGGCCTACATGAAGACCAATGAGTTCAAACAACCCATAAAATGCAAAATCAAAAGTGCGGTTGGACTGCGATACCAAACGGGGCCTACATGAAGAAAAATGAGATTAAACAACCCATAAAATGCAAAAGCATTCAACCAGGGTAATCAGATAACCTGCTTTGGTTGTCCATTCCGACCACCTACTGTGGTTGCAATAATCTGACCAGTTTCTGTCCCATTGCCACTCACAATGGCAGCTTCCATATCCTACATAATCAGAAATTCCATGATTAATAGAACATCCAAGGAAACTATGACACAGCCCATCCAATAAATACATTAGTACTGAGATCTCCCCAATTGTGTTTGGTCTTTAAGGTGGAAAGGGAGTTAGGTACAGATGAAAATTTACCTTTTCATCATGATTAGTGTTTTTGTCATCTCTGATCTTCATTTCATGCATCTCTTTTGGAAGTTGATCATAGCCTGGTTTTTCTGTTCTTGTCACTGAAGTAACATTGGATGCACTGGCAGCATTTTCCTGTGATGTAGAAGCCATATGCTGCTCCTGTTCAGTAACACTCCTTTCAACTAAATATGATTCCCCGTCAATCTTTTGTTCCATTTCTTGATCAACCTTAGCCCTCTTTGTTACAGCATCCCCGCCCTACATGAAAAACAACACATTTTCCACAAGAAATTAGATAAATTGCATAGTTACATTTCTTCTCCATTTTCAAGTATAATTGCACCATTTATCCCATTCTATCTCGCATTATTATACTAGCGTTATTGCATAGCCATCTCATATTCCTTTAAGGCGATCAAATTTTTAGTACAATAAATGAATTTGGTACAAAACACAATGGCTTCAAAAATCAAAACACAATCCAAGAAATTATATAAATAAAATAAATACCTAGGCTGTTAATAAGTTCATAAGCTGCGGGCCACTATGGCAACTTGATTATTTATACATATATCAAATATGACTACTCAAACTTCCCTCTAGGCAGAACCACAATAATTAGACAACTGCAGGCAGGCCAATATGGCAACTTGATTATAAAACATATATCCAATATTATTACTCAAACTTCCTCTCTAGGTAGAACCGAAATAATTAGACAACTGCAGACAGAAATGACATCCAAAAACTCATAATTCAAGGATTTAACTTGATGTTGCGCTCTAATTAATGCTTGTTTGAGTGAGCATATAGAAATACAATGATTCTTAATATCAACCAGGATTCTATTTAGGCAGTGAATCCTTAAGTGCAAATCTATCATAAGATTTCATTGTTAACATCCTAAAAGGACACGGGAACTTATGTGAATAACTTTCTTCTAGTGCTCCATCTCGTCTTCACCTTTATTTAAAAAAGGAAAAGGCAGGTAAAGATACGTATTAACAATTTTCAGGAAAGAACCAATGAGTGCAACATGACATACCACCAACCGCAACAGCAATGCACTACAGGAAAACCAACCACTAAACTACACTTTCACCATTGATATCCATATAAATAAATAACATTAATTAGATCCTATAACATTTGTTAGAAAATACGAGAAAAATTGTTACACATTCAAAATAGTACTCACAATAATAGAATCATCCTAAATTAATAATAGAATCCGACGTTACATCTGAGCTACAACATTATGTTAACCGACATCGATCAGCCAACCAATCAAACCTCCTTAAAAGGATTAAATGAACAAGCAACAAAAATAGGAAAAGCTATATGGCCCCACAAGCCAAAACCACAATGAAAGCAAGAAAGCATAATTCCAACTCCTAAATATCATCTCATTTTATAATGAAAACAAAATAAGTGCAAATTAGAATCAATGCCTCCCATCAAGGGGAAAAAAGGCCATGAAATTTTGAAATTTCAAAAAAAAAAATCTTGACCCAGGATCTGGATTAGATCAAAAACTCAATAAAAACAGGTCAAGTTCCACAAAATGCCTATCTCAAGTCCAAAAACATGCAGCAAAAGAAATCGAAGAACAAGAGAAACACATAGTCCCAGAATCAAATTAAGCTCCACAGCCAAAAAAACCTATCATCCACAATAAGACATGAAGCAAAGAAGAGACTTTCTTGACACAATTAACTAAAAATCCAAAACGGCACGAGCAAAAAAATTAAAGCTCCTATTTTCATTTTCTTACCTCATTTTCTCCGCAAGCAAGCAAAGCAAGAATTTAAAAAAAAATACAAGCAAACTTACAGGATCAGATGATATAGAAGTTCGACCGGAAGCAATGCTCTTTAATCTACGCATCACATTCATGGTTTCCTTTCTCTCTTCACCAACAAACAAACCAAACCCTAAATTTCCTCTTTAAAAAGATCCAAAAATATTCCAAAAAAGAAAATCAAGAAGAAGAAGAAGAAGCAGAAGACACAAACTCAACCTTCTCTCCTCCAACAAAGGGAGAGAGGGAGAAATTTGTGAGAGAAAAGGAAGGGACACCCAAAACACAGAACAACAACAACAACAAAATCTCTCTGTTTCTTTCAAGATTTTCTCTGTGGAAGCCTTAACTTTCTCTCTCCAGGGATAATTTTTGTGAAGCCACCATGTGTCTGTTTTTTGATACTTCATTGGTCAAATCCAATCGCCCTAAAGGACCAATCATTTCCTGTACGACAGTCAAACGTGGATTTTTAACCCTTGATCGGTCATTATTTAAGAAAAATCGGACGGTCTTGCTTGAGGCTCTTTGTAAAAGTAAGAGGTTGGTGTGTTAGTATTACTAAATTGCCCTGGATTCTATTGGGTAATTGCAGGGTAGGGATTTTAGGATACATATCTATGTGGAGCGGGATATTCGGGGAGGTTTGACTGGTCTTTGATGGTTCTTTTTGGCGGGTTGGATTCTCAGTAGGAGAGGCTCCTAGACAAAAGGCTCTAATTAATTAGGGTTCTTGAAGGCTTCCGATATTTGCCGGTTTAACTTCGTATCATAAAGGGGTGTAATTATAGTATACGGTATTTTTATTATTATTATTATTATTTACATCAATTCATCAACATCATTAAAAAATATTAAAAAATTATTAATTTAATTTTTTTCAGATCAGAAATACTATTAAAAATAATTTAAAAATAGAAGGAGAAATTGTTTACAATTGTAGGTTACATGGATCCTGAGTCTCCAGAACTTTCATTCTATCTTTTAGAGGTGATGGAACAATTTATGCTTTCGAAGATCTTTTATTATCATTGAAGAAATACTCTCATTTTCTTTTCATGACTGGATCATTTATAAAATTAATTTTGTCATGGTTAATTTATAAAATTAGTGTGGGTGT
>Ga0307507_10005506_pt1 | contig 20721 bp, 4 predicted proteins | sample 7_EM_MG_FD_207223 | JGI IMG/M metagenome (GOLD analysis project Ga0307507, IMG submission 207223) | Populus trichocarpa ectomycorrhiza microbial communities from riparian zone in the Pacific Northwest, United States - 7_EM | ecosystem: Host-associated > Plants > Roots > Unclassified | place...
TAACCCCTGAGCAACACGTATATATACCTGCCTCGTCTCCTGTACATAGATCCTCACACGACATCGTTTGTCAATGATACACAGTCACAGTTACCTCGTTGACCCTCTGCACGTACTGTGACACGCGTTCTATTTATATTCTTTTAGTTCTTGGGTCTATCCTATCCTTATAGTCCTGGTAATATCCTTAGGGTCCTATTCTGTGTCCTTATCCTGTTCATGGTCTTATAGATAGATATATTTAAGTTCCTTTTTAGGAAGAGAGAGTAATAAAGAGCTTTAAATAATGTTAGCGACTTAGTCAATTAAGGCACGAGTACGGCAAGAGGGACGCGCAAGCCCGTACAATTGGTAGTCTATAAACAAGGATCCAAAGCTAGAGAAAGGAAAGGAGAAGAAGGGCAGCGTCACTTAAAGTCTTATACAATCCCCAAGTCACGTAAGCTCACGTGACTCTGCGTCTACCATAACGTCTACCATAATCCACCGTTTTCCACCAGCGCCGTAATATAAATGCACTTTAAGGTAATATAGGAAGGGGTAAAGTTGGCAACACTTATAGACTAAGTGGTGTATATAGGATTGTTCTTAACAGGAAAAGTACTTAAGTGGTTTAAACCTTACCTTACCGAAATATAAGTAAGCAAAATGACAACTACTAACTAGGATGTATGGTATATATTTACTAGTTGGAATGGGTTCGCGGAGAGGTTAATATAGATATTTGGTAATCTAGAGGCATTAACTATAGTGGAATGTAAACTTTAGAACCTAGTATAATAAACTTTAATAATTAAGTATATAATATAGTTTCAGACACTTGTAATATAGGTTAAGTAGAATAATAAGGCGCTTATAGCACAGTACAAATAAGGACTTAAGGCTAAAGTCCAGGATATAATTATCCTAATGGAAGATACGGATACTCTAAGAGATTTAATAGATTAAGTGATAAAGATTAATAATAGGATTTATTAAAGGGAACAAGCCAAGAAAGGGTAAGATAGAGTTTTATAGTTATATAAGGCGTAAAGTATACAATAACAGACGCAGAGTTAAAAACTATGGAATGGCGTAGAGCTAATAGACCTAAGCGGTACTAAAGAGTCTAAGAGATAGATAAAGAAACTATGGAAACCCAAAGGTTAAGAATTAAGTAATTATAGGACCCTAGAGCAGAGGCTAAACCAGGGATTTTAGTAGCAGAAGATGTTTAGGCGGACTCCATAATAAGAAAAATAGTTTTAAAATGGAGCTTATATAAATTGTGGAAAGAAAGGCCATTTTGCTAAAGACTATAGAGGTGGTTAGAGTAACCACGCAGTAAAGGGCATAAGGTTGTTAGAGTATAATAACATAAATATAGGAGCATTGCGCGGGACTAAGGAGTGTTTAATTAAACACTTTGCGTTTTGTTATAATAACGTATACTAAATTTATAAGGACGCTAAGTATAGTGTAAGCTATTGGCCATAAAAGCCAGAGTTAAGAGGACTTAAAGGAACTAGAGAGTTAGACAAAGAACAAGATTAACTCTATAAGCTAGATTAAGATATTACCGCAATATATAGACAGAGATTGGCAATAATAACAATAGAGTTAGAGTACTTATTAATTAATAGCAATAAGGAAGAAAAGGAGGCTAACTAGGAGTACTTAAACCTTAATAACGCAACAGAAGTAGAGATTGAGACCTCTACAGAATAAGGATTGGTAACGGACATAGTGACACTGTTGGATATGACATCCATTACTTTATAAGACGAAAGGAGTAATGTTTAGAAGAAACTAGGCAAGTAAGCAACTACTAGTGCCAGCTTATTACTTAACAAAGGTAAAAGGCTATAGGCTTAAGATTCTTAAGACAAGATAAGATATACCCAAGATTTATAAGAAGTAATAAGGAAGGCTTAAGCACCTATAATAGACAAAAACCAATGGGAAAGAGTAAAGGCTTAGTTTAAAGACAAACAAATGAGTATAGGATGCAAGTTTAAGAACTATGAGTTTGGGGAACAAGTAAGAACGTCTATTCCAAGTAAACGCAGTGTTTAGCTTAAAGATTAAAAAGTTAATACTGGGATAAAGAAGCAAGAGGACTTTAAAGATTTAGCTGTAAGACGCAGAAAACAAGAGACTATAGATAAATTTAGAGTAAGAATTATTATATGGCAAGAACAAAAGCTAGATAGAAGATCTATAACAGGTTGTGCAAGGGATAGAGCACCTATATAAAGAATCACTAATAGGCCTAAGGTAGGGATGTTTAAAGTAAAGTAGTTAAACGAACTGGAACAAGAGGAAGATTTAGGAATTCCAACTAGGTTTGAAGAAAGACATACCAAAGGATATCACAACGTAGCGATAAGAAGGTACTTTCTAATAGATAGACCATATATACTAAACCAGTTATATAAAAAGTGGTATAGGCAATGACATAGTGACAAATGGGAAGATTTCTACATGTGGCTGAACGAAAAAGTTATCTAAGACTAACCTATTACAGAGAAACGCATAAATTATATCAAGGGAGCGTTAATTATGATATTAAGGAACCTAAAAGAAGGATCTAGGGATTGGAGAAGTGAGTAATAAATCTTAGTACCCGTAATAGAAATACTAGAAGTTAGGTTAATATAGTATAGGTTTAAGCTTAAGAGCGAAGATAAGCTAAGAGTTAACCTAAAGCACCTAGCGTATTATATACTATTATAAATAGCTTATGTGGATAATATATGTAATATACATAGAGCACCTAAAGATAGGAACTGGAAATACCCAGTAAGAATATATTAGGTACTAGATAAAAAACGGTTTAGGGATGCTAAGTATATATATAGATAGCACCTAGTAGAAGTATAGAGTTAAGGGGACCTAATACTTTAACCAGGAAGATTCCTTATAGAAGAATGCCTAGATAGAAAATAGTGGTGGAATTATCTAGAAAACACTTATCTATAGCATATAGAGGAAAAGAAAAGAACTAAGTATTAGCCTAAAGAGGACTAAGTATAAATAGGATCTAGCAGCTAATAGTTGGGAAAAGGGGAGGCCTATAGAACCAGAGGGAACTAGTAGTAGAGCCTTAAACCTTTAAGGGAATTCAAAATTAACACCTAAATTTATAAGTTAAGTAGCAAGATCAGCAGTTTAAAGTATTGGTAGATAGTGGAGCAATAAGAAACTATATATTACTAATAGCAGTAGAAAGAATGGGGTTACCATATAGATAGAAGAAACACCCATATCTACTTATAACAATTTTAGGAGATTAAATAGCCTATAAAGGAGGCATTATTAATCTTAAAACAGGACCTATTTAGTTAACTATTAAAGGGAGATAGGTTAAGATGTCTTTTAATATCCTACTATTGGGAAAGAATAAGGCGACACTAGGAATGCCTTAGTTATAAGAATACAATCCAAAGATTAATTAGGTTATAGGTTAGGTTAATATTAGAGATACTTAATAACGTAAAGTGCGATAGCAAACTAAGTTAGTATAGTACTAAGTTAGAGCAATGTATAAAGAGACTAAGCAAAACTTAAGTTATATACTAAAGAGATACTACAAGTATAGCAAAAAACTATAGTTACCAGAAAGTAAAAAGCCGTTAAAGTATGTAGCATAGGACTATAAGATATAATTAGAACCAGGAACAAGTCTAAAGTTCTTTTTAACCTATAAGCTTACTAAAACTGAGTTAGTAGCGCTTAAGGAGTTTGTCCAAGAGAACTTATAAAAGGGATATATTAGACCGTCACAGTTGTTAGCAGGATATCCAGTATTGTTTATTTTAAAGAAAAACGGAAAACTATAGGTAGTTAAACAGCATTACTAAAAAGGATAGGTATTCTTTACCCTTAATTAGCAAAATCTAAGATAGAATAGGTAACGCAAAGATCTTTATAAAGATAGATCTGAGGTAGGTGTTACGGCGCTAGTGGAAAACGGTGGATCTTGGCAGATGTGGATTATAGTAGACGCGAGTCACGTGACTTAAGGACCGCATAAAATATTAAGCGGCGCTGCTATTCTTCTCCTTTCTTTTTCTAGCTTTGGATCCTCGTTTATAGACTACTAATTATATAGGCTTGCGCGTCCCTCTTGCCGTGCTTGTGCCTTAATTAACTAAGTTACTAATATTATCTAAAGCTTAACTACTCTTTCTTCCTAAAAAGGAACTTAAATATATCTATAAAGGACACAGAATAGGACCTTAAGGATATTACTAAGACTATAAGGACAGGACAGACCCCTAAAAACCAAAAGAATATAAATAGAATGCGAAACTTAAGAATAGGACATGTATAGACTAGAACCCCTAGAAAATAAACAAATACTAAAAATTACCTAATACCTCTACCACTATGCCAAGAAATATAGCAGCTAGTAAAGCTGCTGTAGGACCTATAAATACCTCTAATAGTAAAACAGTCGCCATCTTAACCCCCTAGGAAGAGCTTATAGTAGCTAATACTAAAATTAAATGGCTTTAAGAGCTGCTTAAAACCAGAGATACCTTTACACCTAGTAAGGAGTTATTAGACACCTAGAGACTTACTATAGTCCTTAAAACCCTAGCCTAACGTACAGTATTAGCATTGTTATAGTCCGCGAAGGTTATAGACCCCCTATTACTTACAGACGGAACTAACCCTATATTTAATAATTGGAAGCTTTAACTGCAAGATAAGCTTAAAGTTAATATAGACTACTTCCCTACTACCCAAGCTAAAATGGCCTACGTCTTCGGCCGTACTGGTAGGGACGTATAGACGCATCTATATCTGTAATACGCCTAGGACTTAGCAGACCCCTTCCTCTTTAAAGAAGAGATAGTTAACTACCTATCTTCCATTTATAAGGACCCCTTTAGGATATAAAACGCCCGCCTTAATTATAAAGCTCTTAATATAAAGATAATAGAGACCTTTTTAGCCTTTTAGACCTACTTTCTATACCTAGCCAGCTAAGCCTAAATTTCCTATAAAGACCTAATACTAGACCTCTTTAATAAGCTTACCCTAGACCTACAGCGTGCTATACTGCTAGTTTTTACTACTATATAAATGCTAAAGGTACTTACGGACTACTGCCTAGCTATTAACTAAGGCCTCTATTAAATTAAGGTATAATCTGAGCGGTATAAAGCTAGAAACTCTCTAAACCAGACTATAAGCACTTTATAAACGGCCTATAACACCCTAGCATAATCTATAACTCCTATAGCACCAGCTATATAGCCTACTGTTAATTTAGCAGCTAGCTATATAGCTAGTCCTACTACGGGTCTAGTATATACTTAGCCTATATACAATAACCCCTATAAATAGGCCCTTAGTAATTAAGGAGCTTGCTTCTTATACAGCCAGAAAGACTACTTTATAAAGAATTACTAGACGAAGGTAAAAACAGACAAGGTTCTATTAATTTAGGAGGATAGTACGGAGTTGGAAAAAGAGGAACCCTAGAGGAAGACTCCTTTTTAGGGTTAAAAGGGATTAATATATTATATATTATATATTAATCTAGGTCAGCTAGTTGGTAAAAGAAGCTACACTATCCTTTATACCTTATTCCGTAATAGATATTAAGTTTTAACCTCTGCTTTAGCTAACTCTGGAGTAAATGCCTTTGCCTTAATAAATACCTAGTGTGCTATAAGGCTGGCTGACTTTTTAAATACACCCCTTAAAGAACTACCCAAACTAATTCATATTTACGGGTATAATAGACGGATAGGACCACCCATTATAACTATCTTATGGATTTACCTCCGTATAGACGGATAAAGGTAGTATAATATCCCCTTTCTTATTACGGACCTAGGAAGCTATAATATAATCTTAAAAAGAAAATGGCTAGCCTATCTAGGCTTATAGCTTAACATACAGAGTAGACGGCTTATTTGGCCCAAAACTCTACCCCTAATACCCTCTTTTATAAAGGAAATTAGCATTATAATAGAAAACCTTATATAGCTATAGATAGACACCGTTTACTAGGCTAATGCTATGCGTAGGGACTAGGCTTTTAAAAAGAACGTATAGCTTAACCTATAATAGATCTATATACTACGCTGCCCCTAAACTACCTATGTTATACTACCCGCACTAGAGATTAAAAAAGTTAGTAAAAAGCTAGTAGAGCTCCCCGTAGGGAACTTAGGCCCTATATAGCTATAAAGAATAGCAAAGAGTATTAGACGCTATACTAAATATATAGACTAGAGGGATAATTTACGGAAGATGGAATAGGAGCTAAGAAATATTATAAACCCTAGGCCGTAAAATACGGCCTAATAATAGTCTATAAAGAAACCTATAGACCTCCCACTAGTTAATATCTGCTATATTAGCGCTATAGGATTCTACCAGAACTTAATTTAACCTAATACCGTTGCCTTTACTACCAGCTTATATAAAATTGATTAAATAATTAAGGAAAAGGAAAATAAGCTTAGTAAATAGGAAGGCGAGCTTATAGATAAGGAGCTAGTAGAACAGAAACTACCCTATTAACACTAGAAATTTAAGGACATATTCTTTAAGGTAGTATTAGATATACTTCCGCCTTACTAACTATACAACCATAAGATTAAGATTAAGCTAGATAAGGAAGATATACTTAGCTATAGCCCCCTTTATTAGCAGTCTACTGCTAAATTATAGGCTATAAAATAGTACCTTATTAATAACCTAAATAAGGGCTTTATTAAACCTAGTTAAGCCCCTTTTAACTCGCCTATTCTCTTTACTAAAAAGCTAAATAGAGGAATTTGTTTCTGTATTAACTATTATAAACTAAATAATATAACCTATAAGGACTACTACCTACTACCCTTACTTAATAAGACTCTAACCCAAATAAATAGAGCTAAGATCTTTACTAAGCTTAATATCCGTCAGGCCTTTTACTAGATTAAAATAGACCCTAGATTGGAAAATCTTACTATATTTTAGACCCGTTATAGAATATATAAATATAAAGTACTTCCTTTTAGACTAACTAACGGACTGGCTATATACTAGTGATATATAAATAATATACTCTTTAACTACCTTAATAACTTCTATACAGCCTATCTAGATAATATTATAATCTACTTTAAGAATAAGTTAGAATACAAGGAGCATATCTATAAAGTCCTATAATGGCTCCGCGAGGCTAGTCTCTAGGCTAATATTAGGAAATTAGAATTTAGTGTTAAGCGTATAAAGTACCTAGGTTTTATTATTAGTATAGATAGAATTAAGGCTAACCTAAAGAAAATGGCCGCAATTAACTAGTAGATACCCCCACGGACTATAAAAGGGGTGTAATTATTTTTAGGTTTCTATAACTTCTACTAACGCTTTATTAAAAACTATAGTAGGATTGCCTAGCCTCTTAACCGCCTTACTAGGAAAGACCAGCTATTCTACTTTAACGCTATATATATACAGGCCTTTAATAAGCTTAAAAAACGGCTGGTATTAGCTCTCCTACTTGCCCACTTTAACCTAGAATAGCCCTTAATGCTAGAAACTAATGCCTTAAATAGCGTAATAGCTGGCGTTTTCTCCTAGAAGTAACCGAACGGAGAATAGTACCCTATTGCATACTATTTAAAGACTATAATAGATGCTAAGCTAAACTACTATATCTACAACAAAAAAATGCTAGCTATTGTCTCTAGCTTTTAGCAATAGCGTATATAGCTAGAGGGGACCCTTAAGCCTATTAAGGTAGTTTCAGATTATAAGGCCCTAAAATGCTTTATAATAACTAAGGCCCTTACGGCCTGGTAGGCACGCTAGGCGGATATCCTATCTTAATTTAACTTCTTAATTATATATAGACCAGGCGCTATAAACCGTGTGGATACTTTTATAAGGTATAAACAGGACCTAGACACTACTATAACCAGAGCACCTTAACCCTTAGATATAGGCAGAGCTAAATACGGACCCTTTAGATGCTAAGATATATCCTATTAACTCTACGGAACTTAACCTTATTAATAAACTGCTGTAGGCAAACTGTACGGCCCCTTCTTTATAGGAGTACCGCGAAAAGGTAAAGAATACTACTAGCCTATAGTCCCTTAAAAACGGACTACTTAAGCACTAGGAACGGCTAGTAGTGGTAGAGAAATAGAATTTACAGACCTAGCTTATTACTAAAGTATATACCTAGGTCTCTACGGCCTACCCTAGAAAGAATAAGACCTATAAAATTATTAGTAACTGTTACTACTAGCCCGGAATGGTTATAGATATTAACTACTATATACGGAACTATAATAACTGCTATAGGTCTATAATTCTACGGGACAAAACCCTAGGACTATTAAAGCTACTCCCAATACTAGAACGCCCCTGGTAGTATATCTTTATAGACTTTTATAAGCTGCCTATGGACCGTGACGGATATAATATGGTAATAATCCTAGTTAACTGCTTTAGCAAGCGCCTGTTCTTAATCCCCTATTATAAGGATATTAATGCCAAAGAGGTAGCCTAACTATATATCTATTATGTCTACCGAATTTACGGACTACTAGATACTATTATATCCAATTATAGGCCGTAGTTTATATTAGCCTTCTAGAATAAGTTTACTTAGATTCTTAGTATTAAGCTAAAGCTTTTTATAGTATACTACCCCCAGACAGACGGTTAGACAGAGATTATAAATTAATACTTAGACTAGAGGCTCTGGCTCTTTATTAACTACTTCTAGGACAATTAGGGCGAACTACTACCCCTAATAAACTATGCCTAGGCAACCCTACCCTATAACTCTATAGAATTTGCACCTATTTAGCTAGAAATAGAATACTTACCCTATATAAGCTTTAACTGGGAAAGACTAGAGGGGCTATAGACCGTACGCGAAAAACTATCTTATAAGGAAGCCTAGCAATATACTAAACGCTTAAAAGAAGCTTAGACAGTAGCCTATATAAATCTAGAAAAGGCCTAGAGATTAATAAAACAGTAGGTAAATAAGCATAGGCGCAAGCCTGACTTTACTGTAGATAATAGGGTCTAGGTTATAATAAAGAACTAGAAGATAGAATAGCCTAGCCGCAAGCTAGACTATAAGATAGTAGGACTATATAAGATCCTTAATAAAGAAGGCAACTTGTATAAGGTTAAGCTCCTAGACTTAATTAAAGTCTATCCTATCTTTTCACCAGATAAGCTATAGAAGGCTATAAATAACCTACTACCTGGATAAAAGAATAAGCCTCCCCTACCAATTTAAGTTAATAGCGACGATAAATAGGAAGTTAATGAAATACTAGCCTATAAACTAGTATAAGGAACACTACAATACCGTATCTAATAGAAAGGCTACGATCTAGACCTAACCTAGTACCCTACCTAGAACTTTATAGGCTGCCCCTAGAGACTTAAAGAATTCTATAACTAATACCCTAACAAACCCGGACCCCCAAAGTACCTTAATAAGTGGATGGAGTGCTAGTATAGCAAAGATAATAGGCTGCCTATTAAGCATAAAGACAAGAATACCCCACGGATATAATATGGATATATAAAGCCTAAGGGCAGGCTTTTTTGGAGGGGGGGGTAATATTACGGCACTGGTAGAAAACGGTGGATCTTGGTAGACGTGGATTATAGTAGACGCGAGTTACGTAACTTAAGGACCGCATAAAATATTAAGCGGCGCTACTATTCTTCTCCTTCCTTTCTCTAGCTTTGGATCCTCGTTTATAGACTACTAATTGTACAGGCTTGCGCGTCCCTCTTACCGTGCTCATGCCTCGATTGACTAAGTCGCTAACAGTAGGCGTACTATTAGATTAGAATTAAGGAAGGCAATAAGTAGAAAGCAGCCTTTAGGTTAAAGAAAGGACTATATAAGCTATTAGTTATATAGTTTAGGCTTATAAACGCACCAGCAATATTCCAGAAGTAAATTAATAGTGTGTTAGGAGAACACCTTAATGAGTTTATTATAGTATACCTTAACAACATTATTATCTACTTAGTAAGTGAGGAAGAACATGGAGAACATGTTAAGTGGGTCTTAAAGAGACTATAAGAAGAATAAATGCCAGTAGCAGTTAAGAAATGCGATTTCTTTATAAAAAAAACTAATTTTATAGGATTTATTATTAAACTGGGAAAGATTAGCATGGACCTAAAGAAAGTTAAAGTAATAGTAAATTAGCAAGAACTAGAGAACGTTACACAGTTAAGGTTGTTTCTAGGGTTTTATAACTACTATAGAAGGTTTATAGTATAGTAGTTAAAGAGTATTAAGCCATTCATAAGGCTAACAAAGAAAGAGAAACTGTGGGTTTAGGTAAATAAGTAAAGAAAACTGTTTAAAGAACTAAAGGAGTTGTTCACCTAGGAACTAATTCTTAAGATCTACCAACTAAAGTTAAAGACGGTTGTTAAGATAGATGTATTAGACTTTGTACTAGGAGCATGTTTGCTATAGAAGTATTAGGATATATAGCATCTAGTAGCGTACTATAGTTGAAAAATGACACCACTAGAGTTAAACTATGACATTTATAATAAGGAGTTATTAGGTATAATAGCAGCACTTAAGGAATAGAGAGCGTTCTTGCAAGGCATAGAGAAACCATTTATGGTTAAAATGGACTATAAGAACCTTATAGGGTTCCTGATAATAAAGGAGCTAAATAAAAGATAGGTTAGATAGGCGGAAATGCTTGCAGAGTATTATTTTGAAATTTAGTATACTAAGGGTACTAAAAATGCAAGAGTAGACGCACTTAGCAGAAAGGCAGAGTTGTAAAATAAGGAAAAGCCATTAGGGGCTTTACTGCGAAAAGATTAAGACAGATTAATTAGGTACAATTATCTAAAAATTGCAGCGACTAGAGAAAGTTAAGCTTATATATTACCTGAGAGTAATTAGATGTAAAAGATCTAGGATATATAGGTAGAGGATTTAGATACGGAATAGTATAAAAACAGAGAAGCAACTTATATTCTAAGGTTTATTACAAAAGAGTTTATTAAGTTATTCTATAAGGGACTAACTTAAGGACACAGTGGAGCTATAGGCTTAGTGTTAAGACTTTAAGAGGAGTATATTATTTAAGGAATCTAGGGACTAGTAAGGTAAGTTATAAAGAAATATCCAAATTGCTAGAGGAATAAACTGACGAGGCATAAGCCGTATAGAGAGCTATAACCTGTTAAAATACCAAAAAGACCATAGGAAGTTATATTATAGGACTTTATTATTAAGTTACTAAAGTTAAAAGATCCTATTAGTGGACAAGATCATAATATGATCTTAGTGATAGTGGATAAGCTTATAAAGTGGGGATACTTTATAGCTTATACAGAAGAAATATCAGCAGAAGATATTGCTAGAATCTATATTAAAGAAGTTTTTATAAGACATGGAGCATTAGATAAGGTTATATTAGATAGAGATCTAAGATTTATAGCAGTGTTTTAGGAAGCGTTTCTAGCAGAATAAGGAGTTTGTGTAGTAACCTTAATAGCGTATTATCCGCAGACAGATAGATAAATAGAAAGGTTAAACTAGGCACTAGAACAGTATCTAAGGCATTATATTAATCACGCACAGAATAATTAGGTATTGTTATTACTAGTTATATAGTTTGCATACAATGCGACACCACAAGAAGGAATAGGGACATTACTATTTAAGGCGAATTATGGATATAAACTAAGAACATTATTATTGCTATATTAAGTAAAGAAAACAAGTAGTATAGCTAAAGAAAGAATAGAGACGCTAATAAATCTTTATATAGACCTTAAGGAAACAGCTAAAATGGTATAAGAAAGAATAAAAAGGTACTATAATGCTAAGAGATCTAAGGGACCAGATCTTAAGGAGGGAGATAAAGTGTGGCTACTATATAAAAATTTTAAGAGTTAATAACTAAGCAAGAAATTGGACCATATCAGACTAGGACCCTTTAAAATTATAAAAAGAATTTTGTTAGTCACGTATAAGTTAAACCTACTAGCCAAAATGAAGATCTACTCTATATAATATGTTGCAATGCTAGAGCTAGTATATAGAAATGTTAAGCCACCAGTCTATAAGGTAGATATATATAGAGGGCAGGAGGAAGACAAATGGTAAGTTTTAAAGATCGTTAGTTATGAGGACGTTAATAATAAAACATAGTATAAAGTAAAGTAGATAGGCTATAATAAGACTACCTAGGAACTACTAAGTAACCTAGAGAACGCTATGGGAAAGGTATAGGAGTATTAAAAGAAAGTAGGTTAGGGAGCATTAAAAAAGGATTACTAAAGGACAAGTCACCTAAGGGGGACCTAGGAAGAGCAACTACTGTGTTACTTAGAGTTTTTTCCTTCTCTAGAAATGCTACTCTCTTATTACTTAGCTTAGACAAACCCTATTAAATAAGCTTCTACTCCTTAGAATGGACTTTCTTACGTACTTTTTTAAGACGAAGCAGTTAAGTATAAGTAGAGGCGTGGGCTTTAAGAGTATAACGCTCCTTATCTCTCACCCGCTTAGTATAAGTGTGGTCTTTATTTTAAAGATAATAAATCTTACCTAGGGCACTTAAAAGCTTATTATTAAGCTTTATAGCGGCAGATTAAATATAAGACCCTATAATAAGTTACTTAGGGAACTTAAAGACTGTTAAGAGTTATAGGATATATACACTTAGCGTTAGAGATAGAGCGAACGTCACAAAATAATTAAATATTTACTTTAGTGCACTCTAAGTAAGAGGAAGGTTATTAAGATAAAGGACTTGCCAGCGTAACACAGACCAACCCCTCTTTCATATAACGAGAATATAGAGATGGCATAATTTTACTAAGAGACAGTATCACAGCAATAGTACGAGACTGGCGAGCTGTAGATAAAGAAGAAGAGGCTTTAGGTATAGTAAGTAAGGATATTAACTAGGTTAATTAGACGGACATTACACCTCTAGTAGACAACTTGGAGATATTAGGAATCTTTAAGGACGAAAATAAAGAGGAGGGAGATGGTGTTATAGACAGCTTAAGTACAATATTATAACTACTTAGAGAAGAGTTGGTAGAAGCTAGTTAGTTAATATAGGTATGGTCTAGGATGGATCTGGTGAAACTATATAATAAGAAATAGTAGCTAAGGTCACGTAGTGTAATCTATATAATTTGTGTGATCTATGTAATCTATAGAGTAGAGTAGATAGAGTATATGTACCTTATGGAGTAAAGGGATTTCTTAGGCATATGGTTGTGTATTTAAAGGACTACAGTCTCTACCCAGATAGTTCTCTCTTTATAGTGAATCTTAGAATATAATTAGAGTTAATCTATTAGGCAACCACTCCACTAGTTGTTATTACGTTGTTAACCTATTGTTCTTACCTATATACTTGTTAGCGACTCAGTCAATCAAGGCATAAGCACGGCAAGAGGGACGCGTAAGCCTGTACAATTGGTAGTCTATAAATAAGGATCTAAAGCTAGAGAAAGAAAGGAGAAGAATAGCAGCGCCGCTTAATATTTTATGCGGTCCTTAAGTTACGTAACTCGCGTCTACTATAATCTACGTCTACCAAGATCTACCGTTTTCCACTAGCGCTATAACATTACCCCCCCCTCTAAAAAAGCCTGCCCTTAGGCTTTGTATGTCCATATTATATCCATAGGGTATTCTTGTCTTTATGCTTAATAGGCAGCCTATTGTCTTCGCTATACTAGCACTCCATCTACTTATTAAGGTACTTTAGGGGTCTGGGTTTGTTAGGGTATTAGTTATAAAATTCTTTAAGTCTTTAGGGGCAGCCTATAAAGTTCTAGATAGGGTACTAGGTTAGGTCTAGATTATAGCCTTTCTATTAAACACAGTATTGTAGCGTTCCTTATACTAGTTTATAGGCTAGTATTTTATTAACTTCCTATTTATTATTACTATTAACTTAAATTAGTAGGGGAGGCTTATTCTTTTGTTTAGGTAGTAGGTTATTTATAGCCTTTTATAGCTTATCCGGCAAAAAAATAGGATAGACTTTAATTAAGTCTAGGAGCTTAACCTTATATAAGTTACCTTCTTTATTAAGGATCTTATATAGTCCTACTATCTTATAGTCTAGCTTATAGCTAGGCCATTCTATTTTCTAGTTCTTTATTATAACCTAGACCCTATTATCTATAGTAAAGTTAGGCTTACGCCTATGCTTATTTGCCTACTATTCTATTAATCTCTGGGCCTTTTCTAAATTTATATGGGCTACTATTTAAGCTTCTTCTAAGCGTTTAGTATATTGCTAGGCTTCCTTATAAGACAGTTTTTTGTATATGGTCTATGGCCCCTCCAGTCTTTCCTAGTTAAAGCTTATATAGGGTAAGTATCCTATTTCTAGCTAAATAGGTGCAAATCCTGTAGAGTTATAGGGTAGGGTTGCCTAGGTATAGTCTATTAGGGGTAGTAGTTTGCCCTAGTTGTTCTAAAAGTAGTTAATAAAGGGCCGGAGCCTCTAGTCTAAGTATTAATTTATAATCTCTGTTTAACCGTCTATCTAGGGGTGGTATGCTATGGAAAGCTTTAGCTTAATACTAAGAATCTAAGTAAACTTATTCTAGAAGGCTAATATAAACTACGGCCTGTAATTAGATATAATAGTATCTGGTAGTCTATAAATTTGGTAGATATAATAGATATATAGTTAGGCTACCTCCTTAGCATTAATATCCTTATAATAGGGAATTAAGAACGGGCGCTTGCTAAAGCGGTTAACTAGGATTATTACTATATTATATCTGTTATGGTCTATAGGTAGCTTGTAAAAGTCTATAAAGATATACTGCTAGGGGCGTTCTAGTATTAGGAGTGGCTTTAATAGTCCTAGGGTTTTATCCCGTGGAATTATAGACCTATAGCAGTTATTATAGTTCTATATATAGCGGTTAATATCTATAACCATTCCGGGCTAGTAGTAATAGTTACTAATAATCTTACAGGTCTTATTCTTTCTAGAATAGGCTATAGAGACCTAGGTATATGCTTTAGCAATAAGCTAGGTCCGTAAATTCTATTTTTCTGCTACTACTAGCCGTTCCTGGTGCTTAAGCAGTCTATTTTTAAGGGACTATAGGCTAGTAGTATCCTTTACCTTTTCGCGGTACTTCTGTAGAGAAGGGGCCGTATAGTTTGCCTATAGTAGTTTATTAATAAGGTTAAGTTCTATAGAGTTAATAGGATATATCTTAGCATCTAAAGGGTCCGTATTTAGCTCTGCCTATATTTAGGGGTTAAGGTACTTTAGTTATAGTAGTATCTAGGTTTATAATAAGATCTTTATAGCCGCCTAGTTACCTAGGTCCTATTTACACCTTATAAGAGCATCTGCACGGTTTATAGCGCCTAGTCTATATATAATTAAGAAGTTAAACTAAGATAGGATATCCTCCTAGCGTGCCTACCAGGCTATAAGGGCCTTAGTTATTATAAAGTATTCTAGGGCCTTATAATCCGAAACTATCTTAATAGGCTTAGGGGTCCCCTTTAGCTATATATACTATTACTAAAAGCTAGAGATAATAGCCAGCATTTCTTTATTATGGATGTAGTAGTTTAGCTTGGCATCTATTATAGTCTTTAAATAGTATACAATAGGGTACTATTCTCCGTTTAGTTACTTCTGGGAGAAAATGCTAGCTATTGCGCTGTTTAAGGCATTAGTTTCTAGTATTAAGGGCTATTTTAGGTTAAAGTAGGCAGGTAGGGGAGCTAATACTAGCCGTTTTTTAAGCTTATTAAAGGCCTATATATATATAGCGTTAAAGTAGAATAGCTGGTCTTTCCTGGTAAGGCGGTTAAAAGGCTAGGCGATCCTACTATAGTTCTTAATAAAGTATTAGTAGAAGTTATAGAAACCTAAAAATAATTACACCCCTTTTACGGTCTGTGGGGATGTCTACTAGTTAATTACAGCCGTTTTCTTTAAGTCAGTCTTAATTCCGTTTATACTAATAATAAAACCTAGGTACTTTATACGCTTAACACTAAATTCCAATTTCCTAATATTAGCCTAAAGACTAGCCTCGCGGAGCCGTTATAGGACTTTATAGATATACTCCTTGTATTCTAACTTATTCTTAGAGTAGATTATAATATTATCTAGGTAGGCCGTATAGAAGTTATTAAGGTAGTTAAAGAGTATATTATTTATATATCGCTAGTACGTAGCTAGTCCATTAGTTAGTCTAAAAGGAAGTACTTTATATTTATATATTCTATAACGGGTCTGAAATATAGTAAGATTTTCTAATTTAGGGTTTATCCTAATCTAGTAAAAGGCCTAATGGATATTAAGCTTAGTAAAGATCTTAGCTCTACTTATTTAGGTTAAAGTCTTATTAAATAAGGGCAGTAGGTAGCAGTCCTTATAAGTTATATTATTTAGTTTATAGTAGTTAATACAGAAACAAAGTCCTCTATTTGGCTTTTTAGTAAAGAGAATAGGCAAGTTAAAAGGGGCTTAACTAGGTTTAATAAAGCCCTTATTTAGGTTATTAATAAGGTACTACTTTATAGCCTATAATTTGGCAGTAGACTGCTAATAAAGAGGGCTATAGTTAAGTATATCTTCCTTATCTGGCTTAATCTTAATCTTATAGTTGTATAGTTGGTAAGGCGGGAGTATATTTAATACTATCTTAGAGAATACGTCCTTAAATTTCTAATATTAATAGGGTGGTTTCTGTTCTACTAGCTCCTTATCTATAAGCTTACCTTCCTATTCGCTAAGCTTATTTTTCTTTTCCTTAATTATTTAATTAATTTTATATAAGATAGTAGTAAAGGTAACGGTATTAGGTTAAACTAAGTTCTAGTAGAATCCTACGGCGCTAATATAGCAAATATTAACTAGTAGAAGGTCCGTAGGTTTCTTTACGGACTATTATTAGGCCGTATTTTACGGCCTAGGGTTTATAATCTTTCTTAGCTCCTATTCCATCTTTTATAAGTTATCCCTCTAGTCTATATATTTAGTATAGTATCTAACACTCCTTACTATTCTTTGTAGCTATATAGGGCCTAAGTTCCCTATAGGGAGCTCCGCTAGCTTTTTATTAACTTTTTTAATCTCTAGTACAGGTGGCATAATATAGGTAGTTTAGGGGCGGCGTAGTATATAGATCTGTTATAGGTTAAGCTATATATTCTTTTTAAAAGCCTGGTCCCTATATATAGCATTAGCCTAGTAAATAGTGTCTATCTATAGCCGTATAAGGTTTTCTATTATAATACTAATTTCCTTTATAAAAGAGGGTATTAGGGGTAGGGTTTTAGGCTAGACAAGCCGTCTACTCTATATATTAAGCTATAAGCCTAAATAGGCTAGCTATTTTCTTTTTAAAATTATATTATGGCTTCCTAGGTCTGTAATAAGAAAGGGGATATTATACTACCTTCGTCTATCTATACGGAGGTAAATCCGTAAGATAGTTATAATAGGTAATTCTATCTATCTGTTATACCTGTAAATAGGAATTAGTTTAGGCAGTTCTTTAAAAGGTATATTTAAAAAGTTAGCTAGCCTTATAGTATACTAGGTATCTATTAAGGTAAAGGTATTTGCTCTAGAGTTAGCTAAAGCAGAGGTTAAAACTTAATATCTATTATAGAATAAGGTATAAGGGATAGTGCAGCTTCTTCTACTAACTAGCCAACCTAGATTAATATGTAATATATTAATCCCTTTTAACCCTAGAGAGGAGTCTTCCTCTAGGGTTCCTTTTTTTCTAACTCTATACTATCCTTCTAAATTAACAGAACCTTGCCCGTTTTTGCCTTTGTCTAGTAATTCTTTATAAAGTGGTCTTTCTAGCTATATAAGAAGCAAGCTTCTTAATTACTAAGGGCCTATTTATAGGGGTTGTTATATATAGGCTAAGTATACACCGGACCTATAGCAGGACTAGCTGCATGGCTAGCTGCTAAATTAACAGCGGGCTGTATGGCTAGTGCTATAGGAGTTATAGATCGTGCTAGGGTATTATAGGCCGTTTGTAAAGTGCTTGCAGTCTAGTTTAAAGAGTTTTTAGCTTTATACCGCTTAGATTATGCCTTAATTTAACAGAGGCCTTAGTTAATAGCTAGGCAGTAGTCTATAAGTACCTTTAGCGTCTATATAGTAGTAAAAACTAGTAGTACGGCGCGCTATAGGTCTAGGGTAAGCTTGTTAAAGAGGTCTAGCATTAGGTCTTTATAGGGAATTTAGGCTTAGCTAGCTAGGTACAGAAAGCAGGTCTAAAAGGCTAAAAAGGTCTCCGTCGTCTTTATATTAAAAGCTTTATAATTAAGGCGGGCGTTCTGTGTCTTAAAGGGGTCCTTATAAATAGAAGATAGATAGTTAACCATTTCTTCTTTAGAGAGGAAGGGGTCTGCCAAGTCCTAGGCATATTACGGACGTAGATACGTCTATATATCCCCGCCAGTACGGCCAAAGACGTAGGTCATTTTAGCTTAAGTAGTAGGGAAGTGGTCTGTATTAACTTTAAGCTTGTCTTGTAGTTAAAGCTTCTAATTATTAAATATAGGGTTAGTTCCGTCTATAAGTAATAGGGGGTCTATAACCTTCGCGGACCGCAATAATGCTAATACTATACGTTAGGCTAGGGTCTTTAGTTATCTAATAACTCCTTACTAGGTATAGGAGTGTCTCTAGTTTTAAGCAGCTCTTAAAGCTATTTAATTTTGGCATTAGCTACTATAAGCTCTTCCTAAGGGGTTAAAATAGCGACTATTTTACTATTAGAGGTATTTGCGGGTCCTATAGTAGCTTTACCGGCTGCTGTATTTCTTAGTATAGTGGTAGGGGTATTAGGTAATTTCTAATATTTGTTTATTTTCTAGGGGTTCTAGTCTATATGTGTCCTATTCTTAGGTTTCGCGTTCTATTTATATTCTTTTAGTTTTTAGGGATCTGTCCTGTCCTTATAGTCCTAGTAATATCCTTAGGGTCCTATTCTATGTCCTTTATAGATATATTTAAGTTCCTTTTTAGGAAGAAAGAGTAGTTAAGCTTTAAATAATATTAGCAACTTAGTTAATTAAGGTATGAACACAGTAAGAGGGACGCGTAAGCCTATATAATTGGTAGTCTATAAACGAGGATCTAAAGCTAGAGAAAGAAAGGAGAAGAATAGCAGCGCCGCTTAATATTTTATGCGGTCCTTAAGTTACGTGACTCGCGTCTACCATAATCCACGTCTGCCAAGATCCACTATTTTCCACCAGCGCCGTAACAATACCCAGCCCATTAATGAGTCTACTGTAGTACCCCTATAAGGCTCCGTTACATCCTTACTCTATACTTCTTAAATCTTTTATAACCACTTACTCTCTAATATCTTATAAACTTATTCTAGTCCTTCTATTATAGCCGCTAGTGTTAGATAATTATACCTAATTAATCCGTCTTTATCTCTTCTTAATATAGCGCCTAACAGTTTTTTATTATTTTGCAACTCTGCCCTTTTACTAAATGCATCTACTCTTACGTTTTTAGTACCCTTAGTATGCTAAATCTTAAAGTAATACTCTGTAAGCATCTCTACCTATCTAACTTATCTCTGGTTAAGTTCCTTTATTATTAAAACCCTTATTAGGTTCTTATAGTCCGTTTTAACTATAAATAGTCTTTCTATACCTTGCAAAAATACTCTCTACTCTTTAAATGCTGTAACTATTCCTAACAACTCCTTATTATAGATGTTGTAGTTTAACTCTAATAGTGTTATCTTCCGACTATAATACGCTACTAAATTCTATCTATTTGGATGCTTCTATAGTAAGCACGCTTTTAGTGCGAAGTCTAGTGCATTTATCTCTATAACCGTGTCTAGCTTTAGTTAGTAGATCTTAAGGATTAGACCCTAGGTAAACAACTCCTTAAGTTCTTTAAATAGTTTCTTTTACTTATTACTCTATATCTATAATTCCTTCTTTTTTATAAGTCTTATAAACAGCTCAATACTTTTTAACCACTATACTATAAACCTCCTATAGTAATTGCAAAACCCTAGAACATCGGGAAAATATTCGCAGGCTGGGTTTCAAGTCGACTTTGTTAAGCGCGTTTCGCGTAATTGACATGTAATTGACTAAGGGGTCGTTCGGTTGCAAGTTCAGATCAGAATGAGGGCTTCAGAATGGAGTTGATCTGGAGCTCCAATCTGATTCTAAGGTGACTGTTCGGTTGAATTCCAGTTCAACTTAACTTTAGCCATAAATTTTTAATGTTCCTCTAACCGCCTAAAAAACACGCTAAAAGTTACTAAAAAGTTGGTAACTTTACTATATATAGAATCTAAACTGAGGTCTTGGCGTTAGTTTAAATAAGGAGCTTTAAGCTCCTTAGTAAAATCTAAAGGCTTTAGATTGTATACGTCTGTGCAACCTATAGAGCCACAGACGCGTGTCATATCGGGAAGGAACGCGTTCGTTCTGCCGGACTTTCAGTTCAGATTCAATCTGACGCTTTTGCAACCGAACGACCCCTAACTTGACATGCTACTTGACTAACTTAACACGCAATTGACCAACTTGACATATTTAAAAGTTAAATAATACGCAGTTGACCAATTTGACATATTTAAAAGTTAAATAATACGCAGTTGACCAACTTATACATTCCTTAATATGCAATTGAGGTAATGTAATATATTATTTAAGTTATATGCTAATTACAAGAG
>Ga0307507_10005507_pt1 | contig 20721 bp, 17 predicted proteins | sample 7_EM_MG_FD_207223 | JGI IMG/M metagenome (GOLD analysis project Ga0307507, IMG submission 207223) | Populus trichocarpa ectomycorrhiza microbial communities from riparian zone in the Pacific Northwest, United States - 7_EM | ecosystem: Host-associated > Plants > Roots > Unclassified | place...
CACCATACAAACCCGTTTTGTGGCATTTTTTTGTAAGGGCGACAAAAGTCGGGCGCACCCCCAGATTAGGAAATAAACCCAGACATTTCGTGGTACCGCGCCCGACTTACCCTTGAGCCCGAGTACATCTTGTCATGCAGAGAGTTTCCGATGTGTTTCATCAATACTAGCCACAAATTAGCAAACTGCTCCAGCATTAACACTACAAATATACTGGCAGTATATGCACGCTCTCAATCCGGCTTCCTGATGTCTACCTGGATGCGGTGCAAATGGAACCAAACCGGGTCCTCCAAGCCACCAAAACCCGACATCTAATAAGGGATCCAATCTATTAACACGTTGAGCCATGCTGAGAGGAACTGACGAGAGTGGGTGGGTGGGACATAACGATGCCAAATAGAAATAGTAAAATAGTACTCGCCCCGGCGGGCAAGAAGCACTGAGTATGATACTTGAAAACAGGGATTCAAGAAATGTATGGTAAGATATCTGTGCATGCCTGAACCCCCATACAAAATATACCCTCCCCGTTTCCAGTCGTTTCTTGCCCAGGACCGGTACCAAGTCGATCTGTTTTGTATGCAGAAAGGCGTTGCACATACCAAAGTGTTTCGGCTCCACATTGCGCGCGCGAGTATTTGTGGAGAACTAGTATAACTAGTATTATATACCACCCAGATCCATGCAAAAGGGCCAGATTCCGTTGGTATGCAATGGCAGTTCTTTTTAACAACGCCCCGACACTGTGAGTATACATGGCTGTGGCACACGGTAGCATGTCCTCTGGGTCAACAGTTTCCGATTCTCCTGGCTGGTTGGGCTCTAAATACCCAATTCCTTGTTCTAAACCTGCCGAGTGGGGTTCGAGACAGCTAAAGACTGAGGCACATTTAGCCTGATCATAGTTTTTGGCGGGTGAAGTGCCAAATGGGGAAAAAGCGGGGGGATCGCACCCTGGCATAATAACCGGGAGATCTACGACTCTGAGTATGAGGTTTTGTGTGTTGGATTTGGGTCTGATCTGCCGGAGGATTTAACCTGAATTACCGACGGAGGGTTTGGTATAGTGCTACTTTTGCTATGATACTTGTTACTATCCATCCCGACTAGTCTCCAAGAGGGTAAGGGGTGAGCTGCAGGTGATTATAGGAGGAGGGGATTGTTTTTCTTTTCCTTTTACTGGTCATTGGGGTTGGAGTGTTGGTGATGATCGGGTGTTGTTTGTTTGTTTGTTTAGGGGTCGTTGTTTCTTTTGGTGAGTGATAGTTGATGACGCGGAATTTGAGAGAATTATGAGTGGTTATTATGCTTGAGTATCAAGCTGCTTCCCTTGCATCTGCCCCAACAAGCCAATCCCCCAGAACCACATTATCAAAAGCACATCCGTACGAGTAGCACTGTGCTATGCCCACACACAACTAGACTAGGATCCCCCACCTACCACCACCACACCGTGATCCCCACCTGCCTCACCCAAAGCAGATACAAAATAACTCCCATAATCGACACCTACGAGAGAACCAGAGACCAGACTAGCCCTACATTACTAGTACGATACATCCGTTCCGCACGTAGAAGAACTTAAAGTCAGGGGCTCTACTCGTAATTGCCTAACCTTTGTGAAGCAAACTCCCATTGCATACAGGCCAAAAACCCCCCCCGGAGCCTCAGGGTTCCGGTGGTATGTAAGAGTAGTCCGTTTTACAAATACCAGACAATTACGAATATATCCGGGCCGCCGACCTGCTTCTCCGGTGCGAAAGGGAATCAATTAACACTCACCGTGATGGGACTTGAGGTCCGAAGTGGAGCCTGCTGTCTTGTGCGGTTCGGTACAGTACAGTGCGGGCATAGATTTAGATGGAATTGTCAGACAGAGGAATTTTCCATAGACGAGATTTAGGGAGCTCAACTCTCAAATGATACCATTTTTGGTTGGGGGATGTACGAGCAGACAGGATAGCACCGGATAACTACCGACACGCTGATCCCCCAAGTCTATCCCTCGTGTGGTTTTCTACTGATTTGGAGTGTCCTTTGAATCGGAAACTAAGGGTGGCAATGCAGGGATTGTTTTCATCGAACCATAAGGTTATATCGGAAGAAAATATTAAGGGCCTGTTCGGAAGATAAAAGCAAAGGTTTTCAAAACCTAGGTTCACTAACAGTCATATTAATACTAAGCAGGGCGGGCTATGGCTTGAGTTGGAGCAAGGGTGTGTTCAGGAGAGAGAAATAGCCAGCTCTACCGTTACCCAGATCAGTCATTTTGCCTAGTTAGTTAGTGATGTGGACACCACTTCCTATGGCTTTGATGGAAGGAGTGGTGGGTTCGCTCGAATTTTACCTCCAGAGGGAAAGTTTCAAAGTGCGGTTTTGTGGCCATTTTCCCAAGTTTCGAGTTTCTAAGGCCCTGTTTGGTTGCGATGGTCCCATTCCGTTGGACGACCATTTCTGCTGCGAAAATGGCCTTTCTCCATTATGAAATGGTCATTTGTATGGGACAACGGAATGGGACCAGCGCAACCAAACAGGGCCTAAATAGCCATGGTTTGGTCTGGTGCCGAACACCTCGACTATTTCCAAAACCACAGGATCTCTCCAAACCGCGGGGTTCTGCTCTCAAACCGCGGGGTTTGTCCGGCTCCCGAACAGGCCCTAACACAAATACGAGAAACCTAGACTAGTTGCCTTGAAATTTCACCCATAGTCCCATGAGAGTGAAAGGACGAAACACAAAACCAATGCGCAAATAGAAAAGTATCTCTGCAAGCCAGGCCGTCGTCTAGTGCAGCTCTGGAGATTGGCGGGGGGTTGGAAGTACACTGAATCTGCAGTGGAAACCTTCACGTTTACAGATCTCCACAAAAGCTGGACCCCTTACTATCATTCCCGCTGCAACCAAGCGCAACCAGGTTCGTACTGGCTCAGAGAACAATTGAAATATTAATACCGAATCCCACACTATCCCCTCCATTTAGCCATGACCAAAGATACAAAAAGTTAGATATACACAAACTAGGCTATTTCTTCCCAGATCTCTTCTTCCTCTGCTTTTCCAACCTCCCAACTGATCGCCTTTCCTTTGAAGATGTGGAGACGGAGGAGGTAGCGGTTCCGTTCGCTGGCCCCTCTGATTCTCCGTTTGCTTTACCCATAGGGGGGCCTAATTTTTTTGTAGGCCCAAGCTGCATTTCGGGGTTGGGCTTCTTGTCGGCCTTTTCTAGGGCTGCCTCCCTCTTCCTGGGGGCCTTCTCCGCCTGCTCCCCTCCCTTGCCCAGAGTTTTCTCCTTTTTCTTGGGCGCCTGCTCCTTACCAGTAGACCCTTCCCCTACCGCCTTAGGCTTCTCAATGGCAGTGGCCTCTCCCGCACTATGATCAGCTACCACAGCCCTCGGCTTGATACCCTTCTTCTTGAGATGCCTTTTCGCCGCTTTTTCCATAAGCTCCTTGTCTGCCTCATCATCAAATCCCCCAAAAGGAACATCGTCATTATCCACCTCATCCCCCTCGCCCTCCGGGATCCTATCAGCCTTGACTCCACTGGCTGCTGCCGCCTTTGTAGGCCCGATCTTCTTGAATTTTGCTACAAAAAAGCCATCGACGTTGTACATGTGCGGGTAAAACCTCCTAGCCCACTTCATCTTTTCGTTGAAGGTCTTTCCACGGTAGCTGGTGAATCCCTCTCTTCCAAAGGTAAGGCCAGTCTCGACGAGTTTGACGTTAGGCCTTTTCCGGAGGGCGTATTCGACAACAGATTCGTTTTCTTCAACTGTCACCGAACAAGTGGAGTAGACAAGATATCCACCAGTAGGAGAAGAGTGGTCGACGGAGTCAATGGCACAGAGAAGAAGTTGTTTCTGAAGGTGTGGGAGTAACATGAAATCCTTTGCGTTCTTGTTTGTCTTAACGCTAGGATCCTTGGAGATAACGCCAGTACCCGAGCAGGGGGCATCAAGAAGAACTCTGTCAAAACCACCAATGACTTTAGGGAACTCCTTAGCATCATAGTTGCAGACAATGGTGTTCTTGACTCCCAAGCGATGAATGTTACCAATCAGACCCTTGGTGCGAGCCCTGTTTGAATCGTTCGCAAAGACACACCCGGTGTTCTTCATCAAAGCCGAAATGTAAGTCGTTTTGCCACCGGGAGCAGCTGCCATATCTAGAATTCTCTCATTCTCCTGAGGCGCAAGAGACATAACGGGAAGGAAGGAAGATGCAGCTTGGAGGATGTAGTGACCGGCAAGGTATTCCGGTGTAGCACCAAGAGGAACTTGGGATTCAAAAATCTGAAGTCCGACTTTAGACCACTTTCCTACAGGCTCGAGAGTAACACCGCGGTTGATCAAGGCTTGTGCAAGTTCCCTACGTCCAGTTTTAAGAGTGTTTGTACGGATGACATGCGGACGTTCCTTCTCATTGGCCTCGAAGAATGAGAAGGCTTCCTGGGGGGAAAACAGATGGAATAGTTTCTCAGCCAAAAACTCCGAATAGCCGTAGTAGGCGCAAATGTCTTTCAAGATCTGCTCGGTGTAATCAGCCCTGGATCTTCCCTCCTCGGCCAAGTTCGAAAAATCCTCTAGCACTCGGATGGTATCGGTAATACGTGTCCTGAGTAAAGTAACGTCGGGCGTAGCGAGAGCGGCTTGGTCATCCTCATCGTTAGGATCTCCAAGAATATGTGGCTTAGGTTCACCGGCGATGTTGGTTTGCATTGCAGATTCCTCCAACTCCGCTTGTGCTTCGGCGGCCTCATGTGCCAGTTGTGCATCAAGCTTTCTCGAAAGACCCTCAATGTTTGCCGCCGTGAGCTTTTCTTCCGCATCTGATTCATCTTCATCTTCCGAGAATATGTGTCCAGCCTGCTCCTCTCCAGAATCATACACATCCGAACCTGATTCGCCAGCGAGGAAATCGTCTTTCAGCGACGGGAGTCCATCTTCCATCTCTTCATCTCCAGATTCCGCATCAAACTCATCATGCACGATCCCATCATCAGAATCATCACTGAAAAGTTCTTTCTTTGCCTCCCGGGCTAGAGGAGGCGCCGTAACTGACTTCTTCCACTTCGAATCCTTCTTGCTATTTGCAATTGGCTCTCCTCTCTTGTCAGTTTTCCCTTTCGCTGCCCCACCTCGCCTCCGCTTAGACCGGACAGGGGATTCGACAGGAATATCCTCGGGTTTACGCTTTCTTGTAACGAGGGACTCATCGAGCGGGGCCGGAGGACCTTGCTTGTACTTTGAACGCCCCTTGCCCATTGCAATTGCCGGAATCTATCGATGCGCAAGACTTGGCAGGTGGTGTCTAGCAAGTGAGAAAACCTTAAAATATTTTTTTGTCCTATGGGCAGGGAAATCTTGGCGGTATGGAAGGCGGGTAACTTACTGCCAAATTAAGTCTATCGGCGATTAGTAAGACGAAGGCCATCATACCTAATACCATACCACAAGCCATCCGGACACTCCCCACTCGGACAGATCCTGATCCGTTAATTTCCTATGAGGAAGCCACCGACTGATCTCTTCATTTGCAACATTTCACCAAGCTTACCACAGCAGTCAGTACATATATATGATTAATTACCACAGGAGAGCTTCCTATTCAAGTGTGGCTGTCCGAGTGGCTTGCCCGTCTCGCATCTGAGAGGGTCTTCCAAAAAGTCTTTAGTCTCCGGCCAGTACCGATACGTGAGCTGCCAGTACTCCTGCAGCAAACCCAGCTACGAGTACTTAAGAATACAAATCTTAATCCAAAGGTAGTGCTCAAGTGCCGGCGAAATCCAACTCATAATACGGTATGGCGCCAAGTAGGTTTCCTCCCGAGCCACCGGTGCGATGCTATGCTACCTGTGTGGAGACGGGGAAAAACAACTGTTGCTGTACCGGCATCACACTGGTGCAAGCACTCGTCAATTACGCTTCCGCTCGCTTCCGACCCGGGCCCGCGTCTAAGTGATCTGACCGCGCAGTCTAATTAAGCTTATCGATAAGCCGTGAATTGAGCCCCCAAGACTTTTTAGAAAGCATCCTTGATAGGTCTGATTTAGGAGCCATTGGATCATGTGGCTAGGGTTCGATAAGCTAGTCTTGCGCCTACTACTGGCAGTGTCTGCTCCAGTATAGGTTGCATTCCTATGCCTTTTGCTTATTTGAAATGCTGCCGTTTCGAGAAAGTTCACAGCACAGTTCTTCTCTTTATCGTAGTTGGCTCTCGTTCTCTTTTAAACATAGGGTCACTGGTACCGTGCTGTGCTCGAGTGGATTCAGAATAAGACCTGCGGACCCCATATAGAAAGGCACACGAAATATGAATAGTGGTCGATATCATACCCCAACGGTAATATTATTGCTACTGACCCCAACTGGAGATACTATATGCACATCCTTGAATCGATGTTAGAAACGGCAAGTATCGAAGGCTGCATATGTCTGTTGGGAGTTGTCTCTTAACCTTACAAAATATAATTCTACCAAGTCACATTCACATTCCTAAACTCCTATCGAACCAATTAATCACATGGCAAGGTGGAGCTTAACGACTAGTTTCGTCTCACGACGCGATAGAGAAATGTGGGGAAACCCGGGAAGGATATTTGCATAAACCTGTCATGCTCAGGAAGTTTGCTCAAAACCTGTAACCCTATTTACACTTTTTCATGCAGCACACGTGGCGGTAAACAATTGCGTGTGAGGGAGGGGGTTAGAATCTCAATCAGCATACGGCAATGGTGCGCGTTAGGCTACCAATTCTCTCCGTCTTAGTTACCGCCGAGCAACTGTCATGGAATCAATGAATATTCACAACATATTTGCGTAGTCTCTTTACTTTTTAGGGCTACGGTGAAGTTATTCGGGCCTATCTTCAACTCATCTATGGTGTTTGACAGTGTTTCGGAGAACTTAAGTTTCTGGTGAGAAAAAAGCTCATCATGTTTGGAGCGCTCGGAGGATTACTAAGCCAAGACGGAGCTTCGCGTCTGTTGAGGCGGCCGCGCTTTCCACAAGTCGTCGACCAGAATCCACGAAGCGTTTCGACAACCGCCAAACATACCTCAAGTGAGCCTCGTTGGACTCAGAATCTTCATATGGACTACTTCGTGCGTTTTCCAAGCCCCTTATGAATATTATTTTTTCCCTTCTTGTGCAGCAGATACCTTAACTCTCGCGATGAGTAGTGAATACTTCTGACTATGTGGGTATTGCAGTGGAATCGTCTGATCGGAGGCTCAGGTTCCGCTTCGAGCACCGCCAATAAACAACCTCCGCCAGTGAGTCCCGCTCAGAGGTTAGCTAAATTTAAGGTACACTGGCAGTCATTACTGGTAGGCGGGCCCTATTCCCTGCAATCTACCCGCTAGTTCAAGGCAGATTAACAATAGCCTCTGCCCCCATAGCACTCCTGGCGCAACTCCCGTGAATTCGATCCATCATCGCAGGACCAGCTACGTAGCCATATAAAACGACTCAACGAACTTCTAGTGGAGGAAGAGAAAGGCTCCTCTCCGTTGTGTATGAACTTTTGTTATGAGCAGCAGGTGTTCATTGCACTTTCAAAAATTGGACAAACAGGTTCCCCTGGCGTTATTAAAGAATGCATAGCGGCTTTTTCGACTTTGATAGATAACGAGGATGAAGGATTTTTGGCCCAGGAAAACTTCTCCCAAAGTTTGATCGGATTCTTGCGAAGAACTGGCCAGAAAAGCCACAAGTCATTTGAAGGAGAATATGTAGAGCTTTTATTTAGCATTGCTCAGAAGATAAGGTTGAGTCGGGATATCCTACCCGCATGGTTTACCACGCGGGCCGATGATGAAGGAGGAAGAGATTATAAAAGCTTGGGTCCGCAACAAAAGTTTGCTGGAGTCACTAACAAGGTATGGGTTCATTGTTGTTGAAGAAGTCTTGAATGGGACTAGGATTTCTACAGAATCTAACAAATGTGCTGCGTAGGATGATTTCCCCCTGTTTTATCTTTTGATTGATTACGTCCACCACGAAGGGAGAGTGGGTGATTTCGCCAGGACAGGCCTTCTTTATATCATTGAGGCCGCATCCTCTTCGGGTGACTTGGAAAAGTGGATAGTTGAAAGTGATCTTGCGACTCTGATGGCATCTGGGCTGGGTGCTCTATACAGCCAACTCAGCAGGTTGCGCTTCCCACTTGTGCCCACGAATGGATTCGGCTGACCTAGAGTATAGAAAGCTAGTAGTTGATTACCCCATTGCGGACCCGCCCACTATACTGGTTCTTTCGGATTATTCCTCTTGCCCCTTAGCTTTTGGAGCTGAAAGCTCAACATCAGAAGGCTTTCAGACACATCTAGAAACTTTCTTATCGTATTTGATTTTCTGGCAGGACGTACTTGAGCATTGCAGATCCACCGAGGTGAAGCAGACATTGCTTGACCATTTTCAAGTACTCTTTCTACAGCAACTACTGTATGTGCCTTTAGTTGTCTCGCTTAGCCACGCTAACATCTAATTGCAGGTATCCCTCGTTGTTAGAATCGTCGGATTTAGACGGCGGGTCCTCAGTTGCAGTCCTGACTTATGTCCGGGTTGTTCTCGATACCTTGGAACATCCTGACATTATTCATCTGATACTTTCTTACCTAATGGCTCTACCGGACGAGACCAAAGCAGCATCTGCTCCCTCATCACCTTCCATTGCGAAGCGAAGGAAATCGCTTGATCTCTTGAATCAAGTTACTGAGATGGACGATAAACCCTCGCCGGACTTGTTCAACCTCGTCGACTTGGTATTAACCAGTCTTAAATCTAAGTCCCAGCAAACAGTATCCGCGACCTTAAAACTCATCTCTACTATATTGAGAAAACACCACCCGTATTCAATCTCTACGCTGTTAAAAGTGGTCCCTGTTCCGGCTGACACTCGATTACGAACGGTGGGTGCGCACAACAAAGAGATGGAACTCTTTTTCTCACTAGTGGGGGATATTTCAGAAGACGGAGACGTCTCTGAAAGTTATGGAGAACATTTGAAGGACGTATTGGGTTTGCTGGAGTCGCATCCTTGCTCGGTGGAAGTGCTTGCATTAAAGAATTCTGCATTCACGCGCGGAGCAGAAGATGCTCCAGAATCCGAAAGTCGAAAGATCAGGGACATGTATACGCACACTATTCACCCTAAAGATCCACTACTCAGAAGTGTTGTAGATTTGCTGGAAAGCTTTTTCTCCAACACTGTCGAGACCAATTTGACTCTCACAGCTGTGATTGTGGATCTTGCGACTTGTCCATTCATGAGGCCAGAAGGCTGGCTATTATTTGACCCGAATTCTTATGAATTCGACAACAGCGATGAAGAAGAAGATGGTGATGAGTGGGACCAACTCGAGGACGCCGAGAATGAATTGACTCGTATTATGGGGGGTAGTGACGAGCTAGCCTATCGGCACAAGGAGAAGAAGCGAGCGAAAGATCTAAGGAGGGCAAACCGGCAGCCAAGATGGACAGATACACCGCCGATTCTTCAAGCTATTGAGAGTCTAGTATACCAGATCCAAGCTTACCGAAGAGTTATTCCAGATCTGGACGATAAGCTATCAGAGAGGAAGCGTGCATTCCAGTTTACCGATGAGCTGAATGATGCTTTACTATCTAGCCCGCTACCGCAGCCTACCCCCCCTATCCGAAATCCAGTTCTGGATTCCATTTCTGCAAAGAACCTTATGAGGCCCTCCAGTGCGCATGCGCCGACTCCCCGCTCTCAGCAACCTTCTAGCAGCTCAAGCCATTCGACTCCAACCCCTAGCTCACTCATGCCTACCAGATCCATCACGTCTACACCTTCATCTGCTCGTGGGATATCTCCATCAACGGACTTAGCCAGATCCCCTGAAAGTCCTTTCAATCATCACATGTTGGAAACTGCGCAGCGAAGAATCAAGGTACTGCAACCAGGGCAGGCAATGCTACATTTGCCACCTCCGCCTGAAGGTGAGAGTAGAGATGGAAGCGTTATGGGAATAGAAACACCACCGACAATAGAGGATTTTGGAAAAGTCGGGGGAGACTTTACATTAAGTCACTTACTAACCAATATCATGGTTCTTCAGGTAAGCAATGCATATCAATTTTCTTATTCTCACTAGCTGACATGTGATGCAGGAATTTGTGCTGGAACTAGGCGCCTTGGTTCAGGTTCGAGCATCTTTATTCGGGGATCTTAGGTTCGCCTGAAAGAACTTGGGCTTGGCCTAGGTTTTTATGTTTATGGGCTTGGTTTTATAGATATTATAGCGTTCTCCTACTCCTTTTTTTCCATTTTTTTTCCATTTCATGATTCTCGATAAATCTTCCTTCTTTCGTTTTAGGGCGCGTAGACATCGCATTGGTGCATAGCATGACTACATGGATTTTATGATGCTAAAATTTATGGGGCCCATGAAAATTCGAAGCATAACCCTACGAATGCAGTATTTAATAGACATTAATACTCCAGTATAACTTACGAGTAGTTGTATTAGCAGATATATAACTCTAAAGTAGCAGTATCCCTTAGCTTCTTATACGTGAACAGTCGGCGGAAACAATGCCTCTATTTCAGCCTAGACCTCCCGAGGAGCAAGGTACTGATGGCTCGGGAATACTGTACTCGAGTACTTATGGTGCCGGTTGGCTCTGCTAGTCCTTATTATGGAATCGCTCCTGCTCGGATGTTTCGGCCAATAAAATCCATCAGAGAAGTATGGTTTCAGCCTAGCTCAGAAAACTCCGCAGAGAAAATTTCCCTAGCGTCAAGAGTTGTGGCTGCGACAACCAATCACACAAATTAAAAATAAGCTTCTGTGAGACCCTTTCCCTCCCCCCTCCCAGCCCCAGTTTCAAAGCAGGAGACGCCTCAACCTTTCCCAATCAATTAAACCCATTGAAAGTACCCCTCACCTCCGAAAGATCATTCTTTATTATCCTCACCCTCAAAGCAGCTTTTCCGACGGGGAATTGGAGATTCGCAATGTTGTCACAACTTCGGTCTCGCCCTATCTTAGGGTCTTCATTTCTGAAACCGTCCGGATTTTCTCGCCCCTTGTCGTCGACAGCTTCATGGCTCAAAGAGGGCGAATTGAATAAAGTCTCTGCGACGGTTACTCAACCAAAATCTCAGGGCGCTTCTCAGGCTATGCGTTCGTTCCCGTTTTTTGGGGTGTTTTTTCCTTTTCTTTCTTTTTTTCGTCGCAATTGCTGATTCTCGTGTGGAGCAAAGTGTATGCGACTGGGTTGAAGCCCCACGATATGAATAAGGCACAGGTTGGGATTTCATCAGTAGGTCTTGGTCAATTCTAGATGTGCGGTGTTAGAAATCAGGACTAACGTCGTGTGTAGGTGTGGTATTCGGGGAATCCATGCAATATGCATCTATTAGACCTGAGCTCCAAGGTTCTGGAGGGGGTGCGTAAGGCTGGGTTGGTCGGGTACCAATTCAACACCATTGGCGTTAGGTGCGATATGTCTCTGGCGCAAGGATTTACAAATGGGGTGTACTAACTAACGCATGTTTTTACAGTGATGGTATCTCTATGGGAACTAGTGGGATGCGATACTCATTACAATCCCGAGATTTAATTGCTGACTCAATCGAAGTAAAACCTCACCTATCACATGTTGGAACTCAACTGACTATTTCCTAGACCGTCATGGGTGGCCAATGGTACGACGCAAACATTTCAATTCCCGGCTGCGACAAAAACATGCCGGGTGTGATTATGGCCATGGGCAGAGTCAACCGACCATCCCTAATGGTTTATGGGGGAACCATCAAACCCGGACACTCTAAGTGTCAAGGTGGCGCTGAAATCGACATCGTCTCCGCTTTCCAGTCGTATGGACAATTCCTGACAGGCGAGATTAATGAGGAAACCCGCTTCGATATCATCCGAAATGCGTGTCCCGGATCCGGCGCCTGTGGAGGAATGTACACGGCAAACACTATGGCAACGGCTATCGAGTCCATGGGAATGACGCTCCCGGGGTCATCTTCCAACCCCGCAGAATCGCCAGAGAAGATTCAGGAATGTGTTGATGCTGGGGCGGCGATCAGGAATCTTCTTGAGCTTAAGATGCTGCCAAGGGATATCATGACCCGCGCCGCGTTCGAGAACGCAATGGTTGTGGTCAACATTACCGGAGGGTCTACCAACGCGGTTCTCCACCTAATTGCTATCGCCCACTCCGTAGGCGTGAAGCTCACAATCGACGACTTCCAGTCTGTCTCAGACAGGATCCCCTTCTTGGCGGACTTGAAACCCTCCGGCAAGCACGTAATGGCCGACATCCACGGAATCGGTGGAACGCCAGCGCTGCTCAAGTTCTTGCTCAAGGAAGGCCTAATCGATGGATCCATCAACACCGTTACGGGAAAAACCCTTGCCGAAAATCTCAAGGATGCGCAAGACTTCCCGTCAGATCAAGATATCATTCGCCCCCTGTCAAATCCAATCAAGAAGACCGGCCACATCCAGATCCTCCGTGGCAGTCTCGCGCCTGGGGGCTCGGTGGGCAAAATCACTGGAAAGGAGGGCCTCCACTTCCGCGGTAAGGCCAAGGTCTACGATGGCGAAGACCACTTCATCCACGCTCTTGAGCGTGGCGAAATCAAGAAGGGCGAAAAAACGGTTGTGGTAATCCGGTATGAGGGTCCCAAGGGGGCGCCCGGAATGGTGGAAATGCTCAAGCCTTCTTCAGCTATCATGGGCGCTGGCTTAGGGCAGGACGTCGCTCTTATTACCGACGGTCGCTTCTCCGGAGGTTCGCACGGGTTCCTGATCGGGCATATCGTTCCCGAAGCACAGGAGGGCGGTCCTATCGCTCTTGTCAAGGATGGGGATGAGATTGTTATCGATGCTGAGAAGCGGTTGCTAGATTTGGAGGTCAGCGAGCAGGAGTTTGCCAACCGGAGGAAGCAGTACTCCCCTAAGCCCTTGAAGTATACCCAGGGAACATTATACAAATATGCCAAGTGAGTTGTTTTTCTTTTTCCGTTTTCTCCTATTTTCCAATGAGAAGTCTAGGTTAGGGAGCGCGAGATGCTAATCTATGATATCATAGGCAAGTTGCGGATGCTAGCCACGGGTGTATCACCGATTCTTAGAAAGTTTATAGAGTTTCTGTAAATCACATAATATTATCATAACTAACCGTCCCAGGACCAGTGATAAACTCTCGGGCATATCTAACAGTGATTGATTTCTCGTGATTTTTTTGGCTTTTTTGACTCCTCGCCAAATCCATTACACCACCCAGCCGAGTACCGCAAGTACCGAATACAGGAACACTGTGCGCGCTGGGTCGTTGTAATTGCCCCACTCGGACAGAGGCAGAGAAGTCATCACAAGCTCAGCCCTCGGTTGAGACAAAAAAAGGAAAAAATACATCGCGCCTGACTAGGAGAGGCAATTGCAACGTCCTCGCACATTGTTTTTGTATTCTTGTACGGTATTCGAGCACTTGCGGTTACCATAACCAGTGCTCGTACAGTGCTCGAGTACACTTATAAAGTGCTTGTATCATACCCGCGCAAGGTTAAAAGCTAGGAAGTGCTGTTGTCCCGTAACTCAAGACTAACTAAGCCCCCTCCTCCCCTAGCCAACAGTCATCCGATCACAATACATTTCAACAGAACAGAACATAACAGTGTCAATGATACCAACTGCGCTATTTCGCACACCCCACAATCCGCTCAGGCTCAGCCCACTTCCCCATCGGCCATGATACCGTTTACAGCCGCTCAGGTGACCTCGGTTTGAACCGGGTCAGTTTGAGCGCATAGAGGAAAAGTGTTCATATCGGTACAGTGCCGGATAGCATTATTAACTTTGTCCAAGGCGGTGCTCCTTGCTTCGTCTTTTTTATGCCATTTAGTCGTGTACCGGTACGCGTCTACTCGAGTACAGAGCTTTGACGGTAAGTTAGGGCTTGTTAGGCTATCATATAGTCTGAAGGCTTAGCAGAGAAATAAAAATAAAAATACATTACGCTACGTACCGCATTCGTAAGCCTAAGGCGGAAAATTGCGGAAACGGTTGGATTGACCTACCACTACCACAGTGTGTTCGCAAGTCGATGATAGCATCACTTTTCTGCCATTTGTCCGGTTTGAGTGTGGTGGACTGGATTGAAATAGGTTAATTGCACTTCATTTCTATTGGCTGCTTAGGTGGGCCATCGGTTACTATTATGGTGGCAACTGTTAGTGAAGGGAGGAAAAAAAAAGAGGAATATAGTACTATGAGTGTTAATTTTTGATGTTATTAGGAAGAAGGAATAATAGAAGAAAGTAAGTGGTGTTATTGTTTTGGGGGGGGACCGGTGATGAAGTTAAAGCTGTGTTGAAAGGTGCTCCTCCGTCGGGATGTTATTTTATCCCGTGTACTGAGCAAGCATTTGGTGTAGCGGTATCATCCTCGTATCACACTGCTGCAGAGATCATCGGGGTCCCTACATACTATATTCGAGTATATTGGGAGCAGTTGTGCATCGGTACTTGTGAGGGAAGTTACCGTATGCACCTTCAAGTTAAAATACCGGTACCGGTAGTGAGATAGAGAGTTGGGTTTCAGGGTGATTTGCCTTGAATCAAATCTTAATACTATTGATCGATAGGGACGACTTAGTATCACGACTCTTGCCCTGAGGAATAGTACTCGGGATAGAGGTATGATATGATAGCATTCAGTACCACTGTAACCCCCCTTCTGGGACCCGCCCTGCTATACTCTCGATTTCGTCTCTATCTACCCTCCTATCTACCCTCATAATTTGTTTGTCTCGCATTCTCTCTCTCCCACATCATCTTTCTCTCCTTCTCTCGCTCCTCTCCCTCTCATTGTTCTATCATACTAAACATCCCTTCCCCCTATATCTTTTACTTACTTTTCTTATTCATACCCCCACTTTCATCGCTCTCTCACTCTTACACAGTTGCTGCCCTTGGCCTTGCTCTTCTCTGCCATTCAACCAACCAGCATCTCTCCCCTCGAGTCGTGGTTGCGGCACCTCTCCTGCATGTTACACCCAACTTACCCCAACCCATCCATCGACTCCCGGTAAGGTAGCAAAAATAAAATAAGAAAAATAAAAAAGGTGAAACGCTAGAGCACCATTATCTTTTTTTTCTAATAACAGCCTTTTCAAGTAACTGCGACTGCGCCGCTTTCTATTCTGTTTCTGTCTTGTGTGTAGCCGGCAATCCGGATCTTGGTGATTTCTAACAGAATTGGAACCTGGTTGTTCCTGTCAAGTCAAGTTCCTGCACTTCCTCGCCCGCCATGTCCGCCGTTGGCCAACATCTGGGCCAGCAGCAGAAGCAGAAGCGCGTCCTTGTCCCTCCTCCTCCGCCTGCTCCGCCATCTCTTCTCTCCTCTTCTACAAATACGATCACCGTAATTACCAATAACTCCTCCTGCACCCCTCTTCTCCCCTCTCCGACTATTACCAAGACGGGTTGCATTCCCTCGACAACCCTATCAACCCCAGATCAAGCCCAGCAGCGAAATGCTGCTGCGCTTCAACAGCAGCCCCCCGCACAACCCCCACTGCTCCGCAACAATCCATCTCGACACGGTCCCCCTCCTCATACAACACTCCCCGGTCTGCGTTTGCAGACCTCAAACTTAACTGTGGCTAGCCATCGTTCCAATACCGGCGGGTCCTCGGCGGGGCCATCGCGGTCGACGTCTTATGTCGATTCGCTGTCCCCGACTTCCACAACCTCGGCTTACTCCCCGGCTATGGAAGTTCTCGCGAAGATGACACCTCTACCATCTCCTATTGTCACCGGCGATTCACCTGGCCCTTGGAATAAATATCGGAGCAGGCCAATTTCAAGAAAGCCTTCGCAGACGAGACCAACGCCACCTCGGAGCATCAACGGGTCCGAGTCAGCACTAGTTACGTCAACAGGCGAATCACTCTCAACGGCTCTTGCCGCCCAGTCTCAACGAAAACTATACCAGGGCTTCACTCCTGCTCCCCCTGGGACTGAATTCACTTATAATAGCAATAACGTTTCTCGAAGTAGAGACGATTTCGACGCCAGTTCCCTCTCAGTGCCTTATTCTCGAAGTCAGAATCTCTTTAGACCTTCATTGACCGGTGGGCCTGGAACCGATGAGGGCGGTTCAAATCACGAAGCAGACGCGAGCGGCGGAGTACGGATGAGACGGGAGGATTTTTTGGCCCAGCCTCGAAGATGGACTGTTTCGTCCACGGAGTCAAGCCCTGCCATGAGCGGTAGCGCGACTTCGCTATCTTCGATTTCCAGTACCGATACAGCAATCGACCCAGCCGAAATAAACAATCGCTTGATTAAGAAGCACAGACTAGAGAGCTTTGAGGCAAAGACAATTCCCGATAACAAGGTGCGGAAATGGAGAGGTCTAAGGTTGTTGGGCCACGGAACCTTTAGCAGGGTGATTCTAGCGACGTCTGAAGATATCCCGGACGAGGTCGATAGCTTGGACGATGATGAGGTGGTGGTCGGACGAGAGCCGCTACCGTTAGACCCGAGGAAGCTTGTGGCCGTCAAGATTGTCGAGCATGGTGCTGCCGGAGGTGCCTCGAAAGAGAGAGTTGAGAGTTCACTGAAACGAGAACTTGACATTCTCAAGTCCGTCAAACATCCGGCCTTGGTGAGGCTTCGTGCTTACAATATTGAGCCCAAGAGAGCACTATTAATACTACCGTATTGCCCTGGAGGGGATTTGTTCGATCTCGCTGCAGATTCCAGTTTTGCGTTGGAGGCTCCATTGGTTAGGCGTATGTTTGCGGAAATTGTCAGTGCTGTTCGGTATTTGCACAAGAATGGGATAGTGCATCGTGATGTTAAGCTGGAGAGTATGGAGAGGCAAAATTCAGATTTGTTTCATCTGATCTCTATGCTGACGCTGTGCTAGATATTCTTATAAACTACACCAAAGACCAGTTGCTGGATATAGCTTCCTCCCCATACGATACTCCTTTCCCTATCACGACACTCACAGACGTCGGGTTGTCCCGCAGGGTAGATTTCAACAGCAACGACTACTTGCTAACAACCCGCTGTGGAAGCGATGACTACGCAAGTCCAGAGCTGATAATGGGCCAAGCATACGATGGTCGTCAGACAGATGCATGGGCACTAGGTGTTGTCTTGTTCGCTCTGATAGAAGGCAGACTCCCCTTTGATCCACCCGATTCCTCAGAGCAGAAAATGCGCAGTAAGGCCGCGCATAGAATCGCTCGTTGCGAGTGGAAGTGGGTGAAATTGGCGCCTAAACCTGCGGAAGTCAACTCCTCTGGCGACTCTGGGATTGTAGTGGACGTTAATGGCAGCGAGAGACCTCAAGGATACGATCCAGAGTACGAAGGTGGGAAACGTATCGTTGAGGGCTTGCTCAAGAGAGCTAGTAAGCGTTGGAGACTGGACATGGTTGAGCAGGACGAGTGGGTTAAGGAGGCTATACTCGTTGAGATGAGAGAGCCGGATGAGCTATAGACTGATGAACATACCGTGGCACTGGTGGTTTTCCCTTTTTTTTCTTTCCCACATTGTTATGAACTCGCTTCACTTTACATGACTTGACATAACCTGATCATATTTCTCTCTTTTTTTTTTCCTTTCGGTCCATCTGTCTGGGTTTGGGTTGCGTATTGCTTTCGACACTTCTTTGGAAACGTCCAATTACTCCTTCTCATCTCTCATTTTCTTTTCCTTCACATTTTTCCTTCACCAATTCTTGCATAACGGCGTGAATGATATAAAGACGTTAAATAAACTAAACAACAAAAAAACTAATGCTTGGGGGTTTTTCTTTTCTTTTTCTTTTCTCTGACGGTTGCTACGGAGGCGTACTTGTAGTTTTATTCTTTTTCTTTATGTTATATGCGGCTGGGTAGTGAGGCGGACGGTAGATGGAGTTTTTTTTCTTTTCTTCTTTCCATTCGGTTTTGCTAGCTATTTGCTATCGTGTAATTAGGTGAATATATCGCTACGCACTAGAGGTCGGTCCCACTTTCGCCATACTAGATGGCGGTTATCTAGTGTGAGGATTAGAGAGTTTGCGCACGGAGACCTAGGTGACGGTTAGCAGAAAATAGACCTAGGTGTAAGAATGAGTTTGCGCAACAGGTGTAGGTCGCTAGGCGGGTGGGTGACAGTTGAATGAGTAGGCTAATATCCCGGATCTTGGGCCACGCTAGTTGGGTATCCGAGTTTGGGGAGGCTACAAATTTAAGGATGTCATGATAGCACCCTGATCATGAAGGAAGTATCTTCCTAGGCTCTGTCACAATATTAGAAAACATCTAAATGGTCATAATGTATTGTATCGCTGCTGATTTATTGTTTTGCGGCAATCAAATTTCTCCAGGTCTAAAAAGCTCTATTTTACACTTCTCCCAGGTCTCGCCATCCACCTAGGTGTCCAAGACTTTTAGGTTAACAGAAAATAACCTGTTTGCCGGCCACCTAGGTCTCCTTGCGCAAACTCTCTATTCTCGACTCGCCTGTCTTGAATGCCCTTGTGCCGTAGCTTAGGCTTTAGTGGCGATAACCAGGAGAGGATATTGGATCGCTCATCGGCAGCGGTAATGTTAAAAGAGTTGATATTATTACTGAATAATTGAGACATTTTCCGTTCTTTTCTGCTTACTCGAGTAGAGTATTGTAGATGGACGATGGAGGAGGTCGAAAACCTGTCCTGGAATTCCTTGGAGACTGAAGAAAAGGAAAAGCGGGGGGGGGGGGGTATGGAAGCTGATGGATACCACAGGGCCGTCCAATTAATCTCCCCCAAATCTTGTCAACAATCCTCTGGCTGTGTTTCCCGCATCAGCAGCAAGGAAGCCACACACCTTTCAATGCCGTGCTGCAGCGCAGCACAAATCCTCCGCTGCAATGAACGAACACCCTCGAGCGCACACGTTGAGGCCGCTTAGCTTAGTATATCCCCAAGTATCATACATCAAGCCTTATCAATAAATCAGTGGAAAGCCTTGCGTATCATTCTTGACCAAAGCATCGCTGCAGATTCCATCGTGAGGTTGTTCTAGAGCAGAAAGACTCCTCCCACAGCCTCGTAACTTTCCAAACTCTGTGAGGCTAGGCACTGTGCTTCCCAATACACAGCAAGGCACAGCGTGCCTATGTGCACTCCCCGACAGTGCAGTGCGGCTCCGCCCTATCTTGTTACAATCACAGCACATCTATCATGACACCACACAGGTACAAGTACCGCTGGCTATGCAAGGCCGCGCATTGTCGCATTGTCGCACTCTAATTGGCCAGTACAAGAGCTCGCGTCTTAAATTTACCCTCCAATTGGCCCCGACGGCCCCGGCTGCATAGCGAATTTGGCGAGTTTTCACGGTACACCTTAACTTAATTTACGGGGATGCGGCTCTTCGCCGGGATGTGACTCACACCATGCCAACTACCGGAACATCAATTGTATATTTGATTTTCTAAATACATTGTACTGATATCATATTGAAACTTTGTTAGATTGTACTTTTGAATATCGGGAATCAGAATCTGGGGGTTTTTATTTGATAAGAAAATACTATTCTTCATGTATATTCACTTTGTCCTGAACTGGTTCAAATAGCATTTTTTCTACAATCGTAGTAAATAAAATTCATACAAACAGCAAATATGAGAGTTGAAGTGCATAGTAAGATCTCATGGGACTTGTATTTGATGTGTGAAGTGATTTGTTATTGGTTTGTAGCTATTTTTGAAGATGATATGGCTGTAAAAATGAGAAGAGTAGAACATATATCTCGTAAACTGGATGAGATGATATCTGCTGATGGGGTTTAAATAATATTCTAATAGTTTGTGATACAGTTCAATTGGGCAATCCAAGATACTATATAAAATTTCAAGCCAGTCAGTTACGCCTTGCAAAATTTATTCCATAGTTGTTAGAAAGTAATTTAGAGAGAAATACTACTTTTGTACCTTAATCCTGTAGGCTACACAAGTCGGTTGGGGCAAAAAGGGAGTTATGTGGTCTACTAATATAGTTAAAGTGGTGTAATAATGTTTAGCCTGTGATGGTCCTGGGATTTGGAGATTTGACACTACAACTCTAGACATACAAAATATCAAGGGTGTAACTGGTACGGGTTACTGGTTTGGTTTTGGAGTATCGTTTGAGACTCAGTATGTTTTATAATTGAGTTTGATACTCATGATGTTTTATGTGTGGTTTTGGAGTATCGTTTGATACTCAGTATGTTAGATGATTAAGTTTGATATTTATCATTTTTTATGTTTTGTATCAAGATATCATTTGATATTTGATATGTCATATGTAACCTTTGAGGCAATTGTTTTAGAGCCTTTGTGGTAATTGTTTACAAGGCACTAGTTGGCCTGACAAGTGTATTTAAGACGTGCTATTCTCTAGACTTGGAGAAGACAGACTTCGACAGACAGAATTTTCAATATACTTAGTTGTACAGTTACTTCTTGCATTCACTACGAGAATCCAGTAAAGAACCAAACATACTTCACTATTAGGAACAACTTGGTAGTTGTGATATAGTAAGAAGTTTCTTCCACCAACTTAGGCTAAGCGTATGGTACTGTGGGACTTGGAATTTGCCTTGGCTTCTACTAAATTTGTTTCTTGTGTTTTATCGATCGGGCAGGTAGATTACATAGCTAGCTAGTCAGATAGTGGAGGCAGCTGTGGTTTAGCACTGGGGA
>Ga0307507_10005508_pt1 | contig 20720 bp, 3 predicted proteins | sample 7_EM_MG_FD_207223 | JGI IMG/M metagenome (GOLD analysis project Ga0307507, IMG submission 207223) | Populus trichocarpa ectomycorrhiza microbial communities from riparian zone in the Pacific Northwest, United States - 7_EM | ecosystem: Host-associated > Plants > Roots > Unclassified | place...
TTCTTTTGTGCCTCTGCTACTGATAAAACTCGTGCCTTCCTATAGGCAGCCCTTGTCTTATTAATACGCTCCTTCTTCTGTCTTTTAAGAAGCTCTTGATTTGTTCGCTTGAGGATTGTATTATTAGCAACCGTACTTAATGTAAACTGCCGAATATTGTGCACAACTTGAGAACGTAGGGGTGATGCACCTTGTAAGAGCTGCCCAAATATTTTAGTAAGTCTCTCCTCTACGGAAGGAGATACGGGTATATTAAATCGGTAGCCATTCTTGTCTGTAAAGCTTATACAGGAAGGAGTCGTTGGCCGAATCTTTTTTAAAATAACCGAAGGATCAAACGGTAGAAGGCTAGTTGCCCGCCATGCACTTGCTATATTGGTTAATGATATAGCTTTGTATCGTGCAGCTTGGTAATACTCAAGGAACTTAGGCTTAGTAATATTAACAGCTCCATAGAAGGCAAAGTTATAGAGGCGCTTTTGATAGGCTTTTAATAAGGGGCTGAATATACCAATATCTAGGGGCTGAAGTAGGTGCGTTGAATGAGGTGGTAGACAGAGAGGGATGATCTTGTAAGCCTCGCAATACTCAATAAACTGCATTAACACGTGGCTCTCGTGTCCGTTAAGAATCAATAAGCGGTAGATTCCTTGAAGGCGTGGCTCTATATATTGGTCAAAGTGTTTTAACTAATTAACTACAATGTCCGAATTTGTCTACCCTGAATCGCTTATTTAAATCACTGTCTCGCGATTAAGTCTAGGTAATATCCAAGATCGTTACATTTGCTTCCCCTGAAAGATAAGATAGGGAGGTAATTGATATTAACTTCCTGATATGCACTTAATGATAGACACCCAATCGCGATTGCCCGGCTTTGTAATAAAGGCTTAAGCCTCTGATTAAGGAATAAGTACCTTAACCTTATCGCCTAACCCCATTGCAATTCCTTTCTTATCTATATTGTATTGATCGCCTGGGGGAATTGCGTACTTGGTAATAGTAGCTTTATAGAGATTAAACTACTCTTTAATAATCTCTGGATCCTTAGTGTCCTTTCGCTTTTAATTAAGGCCTTGGGCGAATTAAACTTTAAGCTCTAAGTGTTGGGTAAGGAAGTTTTTATACTAGTATTAGCTAAGCTCTAGAGGACGCTTTTTTGCAGTAAGGATACTTTTGGCTATAGATTTGAGGTGTTAAATTCGAGGTGGCTAACCCTAGGCTCCTATTGTATTAATCCATTTAACTAGGGAGTCCTCTTTAATAACTGAGAGCTTTTGAAGCTTTTGGTGATACTCCTTGCTCAATTAGCGGCCGTTGCGACGATGGTAAATAGAAGAGGGCGATAGACCGTATATTCGGGCAAGCAAACGGCCAGATTGATTAGGATTGGCTTCTAATAATTAAAGAACAATTTACATTCGATCTTCTTGGTCAAGCGACAGTAATTGAGAGGTAGTAGAAGACATAGTGGTGGTGTAGTAGAGGAGTATTTTGATGTTTTGATTTTGATTTTCCTAGGAGGCCCGTGCACTGTCTCGGGTGGGTGGCTGTCTCGTCTGGGTGGCTAAGACGTTATACGCTAGGACCACTTCTAAGAAGAATTTTCTGTTGGGGGAAAGGGGGGTAAAACGACAAATAAATCCACCTCTATCTCGCTAGGTAGTAGGAATTAGGTCTTAAAAGTTAGAACATCGATTGTTTTTGATGGTAAGATGGGTATGCGTAAGTTTTGAAGTGCGGCGCCACCTTTTGGTAGGGTTGCATGTGCGGTGAAGGTTTTATACCAAGCGTTTAAAACCGCGTTATATACTCTATTGCTAAAGTATATTATACTAGATTTTAAAGCTTCTATTTTACTATAGTTATTGCCTTTAGGTCTCTAAATATTTATATAAGTTAGTTCGCAAATCCTTGCCAGCTTAAGAATATATACTTAACCTCTTAGTTAGTAGTTATATCTCTATGCTCTTATATCTCTATAAGGTAAGATTTAAACTACTCTAATACTCTGCCTGTTAGGAATAGTCCCGCGTAGACTATTTAATCTATTAATATAGTAAGCTTTATACCCTCTTATACTACCTTAAAGTGCATTTATATAAGAAATCCTTTAAGTTTTAACTTCTTTCCTAAGAACCGCTTAGCTAATAGTAACTTAACCTTTACCACTCCTATTTCATTAATTCTATCTTTAAGTATTTAATTATTATCCATTAACTAATTAACTATTTCCTATAACTATTTAACCATAATTAGTTATAAGTTAGTGTCCTTTATACTAGTGTCCCTACTAGTACCTAAGGTTATTGCTACTATTAATAGCGTTGTAACTAGTGCTTTTAGTAGCATGTTATTTAACTTTATTAATACCGTAACTAGGTAGTAAATATATAACAAAGCCTTATAGGAAATACTATAGTAAACTCGCTAATAGGCTAGGTGTATAGGTAAATAAGAAGTTAATAATGTAATAATAACTGGTAAAGTGATTGCCTAATAAATTAGCTCTAATTATATTTTAAGATTTACTATAAAGAAAGGAACTATAGTCCTTTAAATATATAATATAACTTCTATAAAATACTAAGTACGTAGGTACGTAAGGTACGTTTAGTATATAATATTCCTTACAGATCCCATAGATCCTATATTCCAAAATGGTAATATAATCTATTATATAACTTAGTTACCCCTCGTCCCATAGTTTGACTAGTTCTAGCGCCTCCCGTATTTCCTCTACTAGTCCATTTATATCCTCTCTAAGTAGCCGTACTACTGCTAATATAAAGTCCGTAATATTCTCCACCTAATTTTCTAATATATCTTCCCTACTTTAGGGTTATTGGTTTATCCTCCTATAGGGCACCTTAAGGTCCCTCTGTAGTTTATTTAGGTGTATCTTAATATACTTTATGGCATTAGAGTTGCGTTCCTTTTACGCCCTTTATATTATAGCGGCTTTAATATATAGTTATAGGGGGGGAATATTAGCTTCCTTCTTAAGCAGTACTATAGCCATTCGCTTATACCCGCCTATTATGCTTTAAAGGTAGGCTATTTAGACCTTTAGAGTGGTTTAAGGAGTGATTTAGAGGGGCCTTTTTCGGTTTCTCCAATGGCCTAAATACTAGATTTATACGTTATGGTTGGCTAGACAACTGCTATATATAGTAGGCGTAACCTCTAGAAGTATGGGCCCTATATAAAATTAACAATCCTGTATATAGCGATGTACTATACTTGGCCCTTATAGGCCGCTTATACCGTATATACGCTCTACTAGAGCTTCCTGTCTACCTATACCCTTAATACCCTTAGGCCTTAAACTAGTTAACCCCTAAAGCCTTAGATATAAATTATATGCTAAAGATCTATAGATTAGTTGCGTTTTCTTATAAAATAGATTAGCTGGTATTTCTCTAATAAGAATCGGACTCTATATTATCTTGCCTATTCTATATAAGTGTTATAGGCTTTCTCTAGTATTCTACAATTCTTTACGGCTATTAGCCTGTATATAATTAGGTTTATATTATTAATAAAGCCTATTCCCTAGGTCGCCCCTTTCTTAAAGGAGTTAAGTAGGTTGCTTATAAAGAAAAGGAAGAGTATAGGTAAGAGGGGTAACCCTTATAGTATTTCTATTGCAATTATAATAGGGGGGCTCTAGTATCTGCTAAAGACCAGTAACATTTCTTTCTAGCCTATAAATCCTTAAATAAACTGTATAATCCATTTTAGGAAGCCCTTTGCCCTAAAGATATATAGGAGGCGCTTATGGGGTATGTTATTATAGGCACTACTAATATTTAGGCTAAGTATTAATACTATAAAGTCCCTTCGCATCGCCTATGCAGATTTAATAGTAGCAGCGAGTAGTGTAAGAGCTAATAGTATTAAGCGGTTCTTTCTTGCCCTTATTTGGCTTTATAGTAGTAGGGTATATTCCTTAGCCATATTTGCTATATAGTCCACTATTACCCTTTCTAAGATCTTGCTAAGGGTATTTTCTAAGGCAATAGGGCGGTAGCTTCCTAGGATTAAGTAATCTGCTTTGCCTTCTTTTTATAAAATAACCGTTATTATAGATCTTCTAAGTTGCGGGTAGTAGCCTATAGCAAAGTATGCTCTGGCCATATCTATAAGCTAGGGTACTATAAGTGGACTATAGGTCTTTAAGGTCTTATTTGGAATTCTATCTAGTCCTAGTACTATATTATTTAAAAGGCGGCTAATAGTTCTGGCTATTTCCTTTATTGTTATATCGCTGTTAACCTATAGGCAAGTTACTGGTGTTTTACCTATAATGTAGCCTAATTCTTAATTGTCCTGGTCTTAAGCTTACTATAGCTATCTATAGGGGTCTTCCTATAGGCCGTCCTCTCCCTTATATCCTCTGTACTGCTTTTACTTATCCTAAGTGCAGTAATTGGATATTGAGTTAATTAGGAACTCGCTATATTCGTGTCGCGGTGTCGTAATTAAGATTGTTCTGATTGGTTTCAATTATTGTCTACTTCTTAAGTTATTGGTAGGTAGTATATGCTACTAGACGCGTCGTGGTTGAGCTCCTAATACGCGTCGTATTAATTGTTGTCCAGTTGCGAGCTTGACCTGTTACTATCTCCTGCCTGCTTCTTAGCTCTCGTCTTCTAATTAGACTTAGCGAGTTAAATAGGTTAGTAAGGTAGTGATTAATTCCGCGGATAATGCGCGTCCTTTAATTATTTAACAACTGCTGTAATTACACGTCATAGCTTTCTCCACGCGTTATTTAAAAACACTATATTGAAACCCTCTATAGGCGTAGCCGGGCTTATAACCTGTCAATGCTGGTACTCGATGAGGTGCAGCGGAGGTGTAAGGGAATCAGATGCGTATATCAAGATACATGGATGAAGTTGTTGTATTGTTAATACTATTCTACAGGTGGATTCTGGTGGATTTTATACTCGCTTAGCTTATGTAACTAGTATACGTGACTACCCCATGACTAGTCAGTTATAGACAACGACTAATACTTAACTCTACTACTATAGAGTTATTAGGGGGCGCTTAACACTCACCCCTTTACAACCCGGAACTGGTTTAGTATATTTTGGCTAATAAGCCACTAGGTAACTGCCTTAAGACCTTTTTATATTAAGAGTAGTATATTATAGTTCTCTATGCCAGCTACTAAGAGTACTGCTTTTTGGTTAGTATATAAGGGGCATAATAGTATTATATATTTTAGTGTCTGTCTTAGCCAACCATATTTATATCTTAGGCTACCTATTAAGATACCCACCTAGTAGAGCCAATCTTTTAGTCCTATTATTCCTATTCTTAATACTGTTACTATTATATTTTCTACCTTTGTTAGGCCTTCTTAGAGCTCTTAGGTATTTACCCCCTATAGCGTTAACTATGCTATAGCTTGGGTTCCTCTTGCCTAAGACAGCCTTTATACCTTTAACTCCTATATACCTCTCTAGTGTTAGTCCAACTAGTATTATATTACGGTAAATGGTTTCCCAGTACTCTTATATGCTCTACTTTAGCTTCTTTCTCTCTCTTACTATTGTCTTTACTGGTCTCTTACGCGTCTCCCTTCCTCCTTTATATGGGCCTAGGCCCTAACATAGCACTATTCTTCTTCTACTTTTTCCATCTATTTCTCTAATATATTTTCCCTACTTTAGGGTTGCTGGTTTGCTCTCCTATAGGGCACCCTAGGGTCCCTCTATAGTTTATTTAGGCGTGTCTTAATATACTTTATAATATTAGAGTTATGCTCCCTTTGCACTCTTTATATTATAGCAGCTTTAATATATAATTATAGGGGGGGGATATTAGCTTCCTTCTCAAGCAGTACTGTGGCCGTTTGCTTATACCCACCTATTATACTCTAGAGATGGGCTATTTAGACCTTTTAGAGTAGTTTAAGGAGTAATTTAAGGGGGCCTTTTTCGGTTTCTCCTATAGCCTAAATACTAGATCTATACGTTATAGTTGGCCAGATAACTGCTATATATAATAGGCGTAACCTCTGGAGGTATAAACCCCATATAAAATTTACAATCCTAGATATTGCAATATACTATACTTAGCCCTTATAGGCCACTTATAACGTATATGCGCTCCACTAGAGCTTGTTATCTACCTATACTCCTAATACCCTTTGGCCCTAAACTAGTTGGCCCCTAAAGCCTTAGATATAAATTATATGCTAAAGATCTGCAGATTAGTTACGTTTTCTTATAAAATGGATTAGCTAGTATTTCTCTGGTAAGAATTAGACTCTATATTATCTTACCTATTCTATGTAGGTATTATAGGCTTTCTCTAGTATTTTACAGTTCTCTACGGCTATTAGGCTATATATAATTAGGTTTATATTATTAATAAAGCCTATTCTCTAGGTCGCCCCTTCCTTAAAGGAATTAAATAGGTTACTTATAAAGAAAAGGAAGAGTATAGGCGAGAGGGGTAATCCTTATAGTATTCCTGTTATAACTGCAATAGGGGGGCTCTAGTATCCGCTAAAGACCAGTAATATTTCTTTCTGGCCTATAAACCCTTAAATAAACTATATAATCTATTCTAGGAAGCCCTTTGCCCTAAGGATATATAGGAGGCGCTTATGGGGTATATTATTATAGGCACCACTAATATCTAGGCTAAGCATTAATACTATAAAGTCCCTTCGCATCGCCCATGTAAATTTAATAGTGGCAGCGAGTAATATAAGTACTAATAGTGTTAAGCGGTTCTTTCTTGCCCCTATTTAACTTTATAGTAATAGGGCGTATTTCTTAGCTATATCTACTATGCGGTCCGCTATTACCCTTTCTAAGACCTTACTAAGGGTATTTTCTAGGGCAATAGGGCGGTAGCTTTCTAGGATTAAGTAATCTGCTTTGCCTTCTTTTTATAGAATAACCATTATTATAGATCTTCCAAGTTGCAGGTAGTAGCCTATAGTAAAGCATGCCCTAGCTATATCTGCAAGCCAAGGTGCTATAAGTGGTCCATAGGTCTTTAAGGCCTTATTTAGTATCCCATCTGGTCCTAGTACTATATTATTTAAAAGGCGGCTAATAGTTCTGGCCATTTCCTTTATTATTATGTCGCTGTTAACCCATAGGCAAGTTACCAGTATTTTACCTATAATGTCACTAAGGTCTACTAGAGCCAGTTAGGGGAAGAACCTTTCTATAAGAATCTTTACCTTTTTATTGTTATTATTGGTGGCCTATAACTCCCCTACTCTTTATAGGGGTGGTAGGTATAAGTCTTCTATTAGGCGCCCTGCCTTTTTCTTTACCTATTTTACTATAGCCCAAAGGCCCTTATTATAGGGGAGGCTTGGGTTAAAAGTATACTTATTTATAAACTATCTCTAGTTGTTCCTTACTTCTTTTTTTAGGGTATTCTTTAACTAGTTTCTTATATTTTTATATTATCTCTCATCTTTAGGGTTATGGCTGCTTATATATTTCCTTCTTGCTTATTATTAGCTGGCAATAAGAACTGCGTATTATGCGGACTATACATATCGCGTATAGGGACCCGGTTTTAAGACCAGGCAGTGCTTTTTTAGCCTATTTTTAATTGCTACCTAGATCCTTTCTAGTCTTTAGTTAATTTCCTTAGGGGTGGCCAATAAGCCTCACTTATTTAGTATCGGGTAAATTTCCTCTAGGTCTTAAAGTTATTGTTTAACTATATTAAGGAAACTATCTATCTTAAGCTTCCTTATTACATATCTTTTACTATTTAGTTGCGCCTTAATATTTAGATCTAGCTATATCTAGATAGGGATATTGTCACGGGACACCTCCGTGACACCTTATACACGTCCACCTGTTTCCACCGACGCAGTAAGAAGAGACCGACCGCGAGACGGCAATCTACGGCAATTTGCCGCATTCTGCCATATTCTGCCAAAGTCCACTAAATTCTGCCAAAGTCCACCGAATTCTGCTAAAGTCTACCAATCCTGCCAAGTTCTACCAGGACCGCTCCTTGAATCCTATTCTGCTCCGTGCACGTGTCGACCGAGCAACCAAACTAACGATATATACCCTTTCTTCCCATTTCCTTACCTTTTCTCCTTACGTAACGTCTTAACTTTATTACACTGTTTATATACGTAGCTTAATAATATCTACTTTGCTATATATTATCGTCGCTTATACTCACTCCGTAACACTACGTTGCGTTAAACTATATACTCCGTCCTGCCTTAACCAACATATAGAACAACCCGGAAACCCCCTTATCTATAAATAACTTACGCGCCCTATTTACTAAACAAATAAGAAGTCTCTAAGAGGCTTTTACGGACGCTCTTGCCTAATAAAAAGCTTAATATTATAAGACGGTCTAATCCCTAAGAAAGGAAGTTAAAGGGATTCGTTATAACCCACTATCTACTACACTATCGCCCCTACCTGTCCCTACTAGTATTAACCCATAAACAATGGATAAGAAGAACGCATCTAAAACTAACTTCTTAACCCCGAATTCGCCAGTTAATGCCCCTAAAAAAAAGTTATTTAAATACCTCCCTAATCCTCCCGCCTATTCTAGTAAGAGAAGTAAGCTACGCTCTTTCCTTAACCAACTTTAGAATAAGCTAAATAGCAATATCAATTACTACCCTACCCCCTAATAGTTAACTTCACTACGCTATAAGCCGCTTAAAAGAAGATGCTGTGGACACTATATACCCGTTCTAACTAAGTACGGTAGAGGAACTAGTCACTATACTGGAAGCATCTTATGGCGACCCTAACCAAGTTGCTATATTATAAAGGAAACTAAATAAGATAATATAGGGTTCCAAGAACTTCCTATTATACTTTACTAAATTCCACTACTACGCTAAAGAGACTAGATGGAATAAACCCACCTTAATTAATTGCCTAGTAGAATCTCTAAACCCTAAATTAAAGGCATCTCTTATAGGAGTTAAACTGCTAGATACCGTTACTACCTACACTAATATTATCAATGGCCTATATAACGACTTACTACGCCTTACCCCAAAATATATACCTTAATACTCTGCCCCCTAACCGCCTAAGACCCGCAAGGACTTAGACGCCATAGATATTAACACTAGGACCCTCTCCTATACCCTAAAAGAATCTGCCAAATAAGAGCAACGCATTAAATACAGCCTCTGTTTTAAGTGCGGAAGTGACGCTTATATCTTTAGCTACTACTCCATCCCTTTCTAAAAGAATTTATAAACAGCCAATACTAGTAGCCGTTCACCATACCGATCCTCTAGTCACCGCCCCTAATCTTTACCTAGTTCCAGCCCCGTATCTAGTAAGCACCACTTATAAGGATGAAGTTATAACTAATATTCTAAAGGAACCCCTTCCCGCTCGCCACCAAAAGGCATATCTTAGAGTTAAGTTACTCTCCGGGACAGCTATGTCACAGGATCTCGTTAAATGCATTAGATGTTGCAAAACCTAACTCTTAGGATTGCAGTATAACTGTTAACTACTGTCTTTAGCAGAAAGGTTAATAGGCTAATACTTAAGTCCTAATTAACACAGGAGCTAGCGGTATGGGATTTATTAATAAGATCTTTATGTAAGATAATAGGTTTACCCTAATACCCCTTAACCGGCATATTAATGTATTTAGATTTAATAGCAAACGCACTATTTCGGGCCGTATTACTTATATAGCGGCCCTAAGACTCTAATACCTAAACTATAAAGAATTAATTAAACTCTTTATAACTATCCTAGGTTACCTAGTAATCCTTAGATAGCCCTGGATAAAGCTATATAAGGTAACTATTAATTAAGACAACCTTAAGATTCTATTTACCGCCTCCCGTTGCAAGCAGAAGTGCTTTATAACTTGCTACTTAAGCCCTAAACTAAAATCTAAAAAATCCATTAGGATCCACTAATATAAGATTTCCACCAATATCTACTAAGAACCTAGAAATTATACTAGACCACACAAACCAACTCTAACTACTATACCCTAAACCAAGCAGAAGTCTAAGCTTAATATATAAAGGTACTAGAAGAACTGGTATTCTACTATAAAAAGGATGCTTAAAGAACCCGAACCTAAATCTAATACTAACTCCGCATCTAATACTAGATTTAACACTAAACCCAAAACTATATAAGAAACTAAGGATAATCCGAGCCCGCTCAATACCTTAAATATCTATATAATTGGAGCTACTCCGCTAGCACAACTTACTAGAAAACCAGAATATACAATCTTCGCTATTACAATGGCCAATATTAAGAGGCCTTAGCACCAAAGAATCACACTAACCCCGCCATAAAGGTACCAGTGTGGTGGGGTAAAATGTCCCATACTTAGTGTCTTGGCATTTTCCTGTATATATTGAGCCTTCGGCTTCCCTCCTTCTTGGAGATCACGAACCTACCGGAATACATTCTTTTCTTTCTTTATTACCGACAGAGAGATAGACAGACAGACTGACTGACTGACTAACTAATAGATAGATAGTACCATGACTTTTCTATCTAAGAGACACCGTACCCTACTATATATTATTTGGCATTCCACGTGGGGACAACGGCAAGCTCTTTAGATTAGAAGTCTAGTGCTACATACACAGAAGACACGCAGGAATATACTACAACTGCCGAAGAACCGCTAGCTGTAGAAGAACAACCAACTGCAGAAGAACCGACAGACGAGACGGTAGAACTAGAGAACCAGAGAACCAGGCAGTATTGGATAGTAAGGGGAACCAAGCAGACCCTAAACAGAAAAACAGCGGAAAAGATAGACAGCTAGACTTAACGCACAGGCCAAAGAGTGGCAATAGAAAGCAAAATGGTGTAGGTTAAAAGGTCTTAGGAGTTAGGTTTGGTGCCTATACTTAGAAATTTGGCGTTAAGCGAACCAGCGAGCCAATTAGATAACTACCAGTGGTTAAAATCTTGCTACCTGCGCGCGCACGAGCATAGCCAGAACGTTATTAAAGATACAGAGACAACAAGCCAAGGGCTAATTAGTTAGATGGAAACGAGATCTAAGATATCTGGCAGTAAAGGAAGCTAGCGCTGCCCTTTAAGAACAGAGATAATACTAAGCAAGGCCGCGAGCACACGAGATTGAATCTGCCTTTGAAAGCTTCCTATTCTGGCTTAGCTTTGTCCTCTTTTGAGTTATCTAGATTATATTAGCAGCGGCCCTAGAGGCACTCTATAAGGACCTACCGCACAGAACGACAGTAGGCTAAAATAGATGGACGTATTGAGACCCAGTAGTAGTAGAAGATAAAGATTCCATACTCTCCTAGAAAGACCTCCCCTTAGGCATTAAGAAGCAGGCGCCTTCCGTTAGGGACATAGCTGTATAAGTAGACCAGCCGAAGCATATACCTGTTAATGTCCCGCCAGGATAGTTATCTGGGACATTCTCTGTCAAGACTATGGCTATGCAAACAGACCTACTATAGCGTTTACCTGTGACACCTAGGACTGATAACCCTTAGTAGACAAAGGATAAAAGCCGTAAAGATTACCTGTAAGCTCCTAAGGAAGCTCTAGATGCACCTAATAACCAGCAGTTGATGGCTAAAGATAAGGTCTATATTATGGTCCAGCCTATACCAGCCCTAGGAACTACTAGGACTCCTTACTTTACAGGGCAGAACGTGTTATAGTTTATTAAATGGTACAAGCGGCTATGCACCCGATATCGTGTAATGAGTATAGAGAAGCGCCAGGGCCTTCTAGAGTACTACAATTACTAGATAGGGATATGGATCCGAAGCTTGCCTAAATTTACAGCTGGCAATTAGATAGAGCTTATAAGAAAGCTTAGGGTAGAATACCAAGTAAACGACTACTATTAACGCATGGAGACAAGAGACTTTATAGAAGCTTTTATTTAAAAATCTGTGGAACAGCCAGGCGAATTACGTCACTATGTATAGGACTTTACTACTATCTTAGCTAAAGCGGTAGCCGTAGGAAACCTTACTAAGCAAGAAAAGGGGTGGTTGTTTATACAAGGACTTCCTGTTAAATACCGCAGGCATGTAATGGAATAAATAGGAGCCGTAGTAGACGAGCCTAGCACCCTTATGTTTAAAAGACTAAAGGAGGCCATAGAGTTAAGGATAGTGGCTGTAAAGGGCGCTAAGCAAATAGATATCCTTCTAGAAGAAGACGCCCTAAATGTCCAGCTTATACAGGAGCTACGGTAGTAAAGGGATAAGCTTGACCGTAGGAGAGAAGGAAGGCTTCTAAACTTAGGTATACACAAAGGAGCCCTAACGCAGCAGCAGTTACCCTCTACTGTAGACTAAGAAATAGATAAAATGCTAAGCTAACTAAGGAGTTTAAAACTGACTAAGACAGAGCTTACGGCAGCTGTACGGTTAATGCCGTTCCTTAACTAAATCCGGATAGACCCAAGGAAGTTCACAATACTGCTAGATTAGGCCGCAGTTCAAGGCTTAGCATAAGGATATAAAGACTGGCAGAAAAGTAGCCAAGCTCCCTTTGTCCCACAAGGCTATCAATCTCCGCAAGACTTTTAACCTCCGCAAGACTTTTGATATCCGCACGATTTTCAATATCCACAAGATTCCACCGCCTTTGGACGGCCGTAGCAGAACGTACGAGGTTAGCAAGGTACGCGAGGACAAGGCCTATAGACCTATTTTGGATGCGGAGGAGGTTACCGTTTTACCCAGTATAAATACCAAGGGTTTAAGGATCTTGTTTAGTAAGGATTTGTGCATCTATCTAATTAAGGAAGACTAGTAGCTGGGATACGCAAACGACCTAGACCAGTACTTCCGTGGCTTAGCAATAAAGAACGGCTAGAAGGTATTAAGAACTGGCTCTATATATACTAGGGAACAGACCTAGGTAGGTCAAAGAAAGAATAAACATAGTAGTAGGCCCCTATATTACGAACTGATTTTACTGCTTTCCATAACAGAGTAGTGCTGAAGAACAGTAACAAAATGCGTATAAACTGGGAGGACTACTATTAAGTACGGCCTATGGACTTAGCAGTAACGCCTAGCTAGTAACATCTATAGACTCGCCTAACCCCTAGAGACAGCCGTATAACTAGGATAACCGTTAAGCCGCAAGCTCTACCGTAGGAGAAGAATATACGACTAGGAGAATGCATCCAGATTATATTACAGCCTGTGGATAAGACGGTAGAGGCTAGAAAGAAGAATAAATCTTTTAATCCTTAGAGACGGTCTTAGAGACAGACGCTTAACTAGGCCAGCCATTAACCCGCAGGCTCCACAGTAGGTGTAGGGTGTTTAACTAGGAGACAGTCAAGTTCTAAGGTAGGGGAGGGGACGCAGGTAACGGTATAAAAGATTTCTATTTTTTTTACTTAATTATAGTATTTCCTAAAGCTCCTTTTTTTGTTTACTTTCTTAATCGTGGCACATTAAGACACGTTAATCTACTGCAAAAGATATTAGTTTAGCTTACCGCCTATTAATAAGCTAATAGCAATTTTTTATCCCAGGGACGGAAAATCCTAATTGGTCTACTTAGTAATAAAGCCGGTAGAACTCTACACCACCCCTAAAATTTAATAATGCACCAGCTGCATAATAAGAACGGCATAGAGAGCCTTAATTAATTGCACGGATATAGAGCCGATTATATAATACAGAGCTGTAAATAGAACCTTAACTAAACGAGTATATAGAAGCCTTGGTCAATTGAACAACTGCATAAAAGCTATAGTTAGTTAAAGAGTTGAATTAAGCCTAAGCCTCAATATTAGTATATCACCGTCACTAAAGCAAGTCAATTAAATATCGTTAGATTAGAGCCTTTAACTAGGCCGACCTTATTCCTTATTTAAATAACAGCTAATCGCAGCTCCGCAACCACCATCTGAATTCAGCACTGTACTAGCTATACGATGAGAATAGACACTATGGCAAGAAAGGGACCTATACAAGGGCGGTAACATGACATTGGAAATTAAGTACTGCGGAAACGGTAAAGCAGTATATAAAGAGGCACTAACAAAGATACTCTGCAAGAGATTGTATAGAGGGTATAGCTAACTACATTAAGCCTAAACTATCCTTATATAACTAAAGACGGAACTAAGCCGTATTTAGCCAAGCTAGTAAAGGACCTTGCCAAGAATTATAAGGGGAATAGGAATTGGATATATAGGAGCCGGCACTTCTTAGAGATCGTCTTAACGAAAGGACTATATTATGGACACAAGGGCAAGGGATATACGACAGAGGTAGTTATAATAGCTAAGAAGCTGCCACTAGATAACCTTGAAGATATTAAGGACAACTTAGGCAAAGCATAGAACCAGTAGGACAATGATAAAGAGACTAAAAGCAGAAGATAATCCCAAGAAGGCTCTTAAGCTAGAAGAAGATTAAGGATACGTAAGCGTACTACTAACAGCCTGGGTAAAGAAGCAGCCGTAAAAGCCTAAGGATATACCAAAGAAGCTAAAAGCAAAGACGGTTCTAGAAGGAAAGAAAGCAGCTATAAAAGACGTCCTAGAAAGGCACTAGGCCCACAGAAGTAGTCTTCTAGAAGCTGCCGTTTACGCTTATAAGGAAGGAAGTCTTAAGACAGGTCTTTGGATTAGACGTCTAGTAGACACTAAAAGCCTTAATTAACTATATAGATACGAAGCTTTGACCAAATAACTATAAGCCGGACTCTTAATCGACTATCTATAAATGCAGAGCCTACGGGTACAGAGCCTTAATTAAACATTAATGGATTCAAAGCCTTGATTAAGTGTACGACAATATAGAACCCAGATCATATATACAGCAGAAAACACCTTGAGTTAAGCCAGAGCCTTAGTTAAATCTTAATTAGTTAGACGCCGCCTCTATAGTTAAATTAGATTAACTAGAACTTTTAGTTGGGCCAACTTAATGCCCTATTTAAACGTCAGTTAATCGTATATTGTTATAGTTAAATTAAATTAGTTACCGTCGCCGTTAAATGTCTTTAATTAGCAGTCAAGGATCCTATAATAGTAGATAGATAAGTACTAGGCCTAATTAGGAAACCAATATACAGCCAGAAGATTATTAAAAGCGCCGCTAGTTAATGTTTTAGGGCCTCTATAGGAACCTCTCCCTTTAACCCTCCTTTATTAATCGATTGCCGCCCGTCTTAACGCCTACGGACTGGTTAACCAGAACGGTCTTTCCTACAAATATAGATACGGAGCTTTACATGGAGTCTTACACGGAGTTATACATAGAGTCTACGGATATAGAGCATATAGGTGCAGAGCCTTAATTGGACAATAGTACGGTAGCTTAACTGGACACCTATATATGCGAAACCTTAATTAAACGGTAGATGCGGAGCCTTAACCAATCGCATATCTATATAAAAGTATTAATTAGTTGTCTATAGATACAAAGCCTTAGTTGTATATATAGCAGAAGACACCTTAAGTTAAGCTAGGGCCTTATTAAATCTTAATTAGTTAAACGCCGTCTCCGCATTTAAATCAGGATAGTTAGAGCCTTTAACCGGGCCAACTTTCTACCTTAATCAAATAACCGAACGATTAGTTACAGCACGTCGTCGCCGACCAATTAGATAGTCTTCGGCCAGTAGTTAAAGCAGGCATATAGGCACGCACGCAGACACGGACGCAGAATATGCAATGCAAAGCTACTAATACACAGCCAGATGCATAGCTAGATGCACAGCTAGACGCAGAGCTAGATACAGAGTTTTAATATTAAATAACTAACTAAATAATTAAACTAAGCCAGAGCCTCTGCTACCTTAGTTAACTACTCTGCTACCACTACTACTACTACCACTATTCCATCCGGCTATTTTGTCTCTGCTGTCTTAACCAACTACTCTGTCTCTACTGTTATAGATCTGTACCACTACTGGGTCTATTTTACTGTTAGATCTACTAGATCTATTTAGCCGTTCAGCCGTTCTAACCGATCTATTCTAGACCTAATACTGCTTCAACTGTTCTATTCTAACTGCTGCTCCGACCGTTCCGTTCCACTATTCCGACTATTCTACCACTGCTGTTTCGACCGACTGCTATTAACCAACTGCTACTAACCAACTGCCATCGACCGTCTGCCGCTACCGAGATTTCTACTACCAAAAGTTCTACTACCGGATGTCCTACTGCTTACTTACTGTTATCGAGTGTTCTACCGAGTGTTCTACCACCGACCATTCTATTTTATTTTACCGCGCTAACTGTCTGCTTTTATTACTATTTCTACTACCGTTACTGTTACTGCTATTACTGCTACTACTGCTATTACTTCTGTTACTGCTGCTACTGCTATTACTTCTGTTACTGCTGCCATTATTATTTCTGGTTTACTGTTCTGGTTACTAGTAGGAAGATCGGATCTTAGCTATGGATAACAGAAGGATATCGTAAAATAGTTCTATAGGGCTATAAAAGCTACAGAATTACGCTTTTGACTAGTACCGCTAGTAGGTGTAGTACACAGGCGATTAGGGCGGCTAGTGCGTGCATTTATGCTTTCAACCAGTAATGCTAGTGGGTATAGTGCATAGGCAACTAGTACGGCTAATAGGTGTATTTATTTCAGTGCGTGTCTAATAGGTATCTTACTAGGAGGAAGAGATTTCCTACGTTCTATTTTGTGCTTTCCTTTTTCTATTCTGTTTTTGCTTTACTTTCGTTTGGCTATTCTTCTATGGTATAGAACGTTAGGGGACAACGTTCTTGGTAGGGGAGGTATATGGTGGGGTAAAATGTCCCATACTTAGTGTCTTGGCATTTTCCTGTATATATTAAGCCTTCGGCTTCCCTCCTTCTTGGAGATCACGAACCTACCAGAATACATTCTTTTCTTTCTTTATTACCAACAGAGAGACAGACAGACTGACTGACTGACTGACTAACTGATAGATAGATAGTACCGTGACTTTCCTATCTAAGAGACACCGTACCCTACCACACTAGTAGAGTACCATAAATACCTAAATATATTCTTATAAAAGGAAGCCAGTAAGCTACCGGAACGCCATCCATACAATTATAAGATTGTAATTAAAGAAGGAAAATATCCTAGATTTAGACCCTTATACGGAATGTCCTAAAATAAACTCTAGGTACTATAGAAGTACTTAAATAAATATCTAGATAAAGGATTTATTAGAGCAAGTTCTTTACCTATAGCCATACTAGTAATCTTTATTAAGAAACCTAGTAGTAGTCTACGCTTTTATATAGACTACTAAGCTCTTAACGCTGTTATTATTAAAAACTAATACCTAATCCCATTAATTTAAGAGACACTAAACTAATTAAGTAAAGCTTGCTTCTATACGAAGCTTAATATTATCCACGCATTTAACCGCCTTTGTATTGCAAAGGGAGACAAATGGCTTACTACATTTTATACTTAATACGGATTATTTAAGTACTTAGTAATGCCATTTAGCCTTATAAACGCCTTAAGTTCTTTTTAATACTTTATAAATAATACCCTACACCCATACCTAGACGTCTTTTGTACTGCTTATATTAACGACATCTTAATATATAGCAATAATCTAGCTAAATACTAGAAATATGTTAAACTAGTCCTATAAGCCTTGCGCGGAGCTGGCCTATAATTAGATATAGATAAATACGAGTTCCATAAAACGGAAGTTCTATACCCTAGACTTGTTATTTCTATAGACGGCATATAAATAGACCCTAAGAAAGTTAAAGCAATTATAAACTGGCAAGAACCTAAGAACGTTAAGGATATAAGGGCCTTTATAGGATTCGCCAATTTCTACTAATAGTTTATTAATAACTTCTCTACCTTAGTTTTACCCCTTATGGCCTTAACACAAAAGGATAAAGCCTTTATCTTTAATAAAGAATGCAAGAAGGCTTTTGCTTACCTAAAAGTTATATTTACTACCGCACCTGTACTCTAACACTTCAACCCAAACTAAATAAGTGTTGTGGAAGCTAACTTATCTGACTACATTACTAGAGCATTCTGTCTTAGTATAACAAGGAAGGAGTATTATACCTTATAGTATACTTTTTAAAATAACTAAGTCCAGCCAAATACAATTACAAGATCTACAATAAGGAACTATTAGCTATTATTAGATGTTTTAAACAATGGAAACCTAAACTAGAAGGCTCTGGATTCCCAATTAAGGTTCTTAGTAACTATAAAAACCTATAATACTTTACAACCATAAAATAGCTAAGCCATTATTAGGCCCGCTAGTTAGAATATCTGTTCTATTTCTAATTCTCTATTATATATCGCCTAGGCGTTTAAGGCCAGAAGCCTAATGCCTTAACCCGACGTTCATAAGATGTACTAGCTTAAGAAGAAGCACGCTCCTACTGTAATTTAACCCTGCTCCGCCCCGAGCTATTTAAACCCCCTACTAAAGATCTCTTAGTACACGTCCTTAAAATAACTAATTAAACTATTAAACAGATTATAGCCAATAAATACCTAAATAATAAGTTTATTTAAGAGACGCTTAAACCAATTTAAGACGGCGTTAGACGCTTTAAAAGGACTTTTCTAAGTAAATGTAAAGCCCGTGGAGACCGCCTATACTACTAGAACTATCTAGTTATACTTAACCATAACGAACTTAAGCTTAAGCTCCTTAAATATGCATATAATCTACCAGTAGCCGGTTACTTAGGCCAAGGAAAAACCTTAGAACTGCTCCAATAAGAATACTACTAGCCAAATATGTATAATATAATACAAAGGTACGTCTCTAGCTGCTACACCTACTAACGAGCTAAGGCTTTGCATAAGATATACAACAGCTTCCTAAAGCCACTACCTGTTCTGGACCGAAGATAGAAGGATATTTTAATTAACTTCGTTGTTAATCTCCCCGTAAGTAAAGGCTGCATAAATATTATAGTAGTTATAGACTAACTATCTAAGATAAAACACTTAATCGCCTGCCCTAATATATTAGCGCCTACCGTTGCCCAATTGTTTTTGGATTATATATAGAAACTCCACAGACTTCCTAAAACAATCGTCTCTAATAAAGGTAGACAGTTTATCTCTATATTTTAGAAAGAACTAACTACCTAACTCCGCATTAAAGTACTACTGTCTATAGCATATTACCCGGAAATGGACGGTTAAATAAAACGTGTAAACGCTATAATAGAACAGTATATTTGGATATACACGTTATATTTACAGGACGACTAGATAAACTGGCTTACATTTACTAAGTTTACTGCAAATAACTCCGTCTTGGAAACTATAAAGGTCTCCCTATTCCTGGCCAACTACGGCCAGCATCCGCGAATAGGTTTTAAACCCTTTAGTAATATTCCTTGCCTAGCCTATTAAGCCTTACAAGTCGCAGAAGTAAATAAATTTGTAAAGAAGATAGAAGAACTATAAGAGTTCCTTACTAACAAAATAATATAGGCCCAATCTGTCTATAAAGCCATAGTAAATAAGAACCGAACCCTAGCACCAGCCTACCAAATTAGTAACTTTGTCTGGCTAGACATAAGAAATCTAAACACAAAATAACCTACTAAGAAATTTAATTGGAAGAACGCCGGCCCTTATAAAGTTAAGAAAGTTGTCTTTCCTTATGCCTACTAACTAAAGCTCCCTAATACGGTTAGAATCTATCCTATATTCTACATATTAGTCCTCTACCCTGCTGCCCCTATATTAGATGCCCTGCCTAGACAGATCCAAGACCCTCCTCTACCAGTTAAAGTGGATAGTAAGGATAAGTACTTCGTTAAAAGAATTAATGATATTAAGTACAACAAACGGAAACGCTAGTATATGTACCTTACAAAATGGAGAGGCTTTAATAAAGCCATATAGGAACCCGTTAACTCTGTAAGACTTACGCAAGCCGCAGAAGACTTTCACGAACTCTACCTAGAACTGCTACGGCCCCATCTTGCAGAAGCTTAAGTTTAAAGGGGGGGTACTATTATAGGACACCTCCGTGACACCTTATACACGTCCACCTATTTCCACTAACGCAGTAAGAAGAGACTAACCGCGAGACGGCAATCTACGGCAATTTGCCGCATTCTGCCATATTCTGCCAAAGTCCACTAAATTCTGCCAAAGTCCACCAATCCTGCCAAGTTCTGCCAGGACTGCTCCTCGAATCCTATTCTGCTCTATGTACGTGTCGACTGAGCAACTAAACTAATAATATATACCCTTTCTTCCCGTTTCCTTACCTTCTCTTCTTACGCAACGTCTTGACTTTATTACACAGTTTATGTACGTAGCTTAATAATATCTACTTTGCTATATATTATCGTTGCTTGTACTCACTCCGTGATAGATATAGTCTAAGGCAAGTGCCTATTCTTCTTTAGGGTTGTACCTTTTAAGTCTCTAGTATAGGCCTTTATCTATAAATATAAGGTTAATTATACTTCTGGCGGTGCCTTATTGCCATATAATTACTCCTAGGGGGGTGGCCAGTTTAAGGCCCTAGATATCTATAGCTCTTAGTAGGTACTCTACCTATTATTTAGCAGCAACGTAGATACCCCCCTACTGCAGGTAGTAGAGGTTTATATCTCCTAATAATATGGACTCCGTACCTTTAGTTTCTAGTAAGCTTATTACTAATATAATATTCTCTGTTTATAGGACCCCTTTAACCCTAGGGTTATACACATTAATAATTTATACCGGTCCCCTATAT
>Ga0307507_10005509_pt1 | contig 20720 bp, 16 predicted proteins | sample 7_EM_MG_FD_207223 | JGI IMG/M metagenome (GOLD analysis project Ga0307507, IMG submission 207223) | Populus trichocarpa ectomycorrhiza microbial communities from riparian zone in the Pacific Northwest, United States - 7_EM | ecosystem: Host-associated > Plants > Roots > Unclassified | place...
TCGGTATGTTATTGGACACCATTATACAACCACTTGCATTACGAATGGTAGGCACTGTAGGTAGGTAGTCTGGTATGTGACCCCTTGCGTTGGTTAGTCAATTAATCGATTTTAGCTAGCTGGTGGGTTTGTCGCATTGTGCTGGATGGAGTATTCAGTAGACCAGGTGAGCGCTCAGCGAGGCAACACCCTCAGCGAGGCTCGGCATGGCTTGACACCAAGTTTCTCTTCTTGTCAACCAAAACCACACGCAAATATTCGCCAAGCCTCGCTGAGGGTGCTGCCTCGCTGGGCGCTCACCCGGTCCACGGTACGGTAGTCTAGCCTAAAGTAGTCTATTACGGTTGTCGGTAATAGTTGGTTTTGTGATGTTCGATTAGAGAGGACGACATCGTGTTTTTGTAAGAATACCGCTGGTGAGTGGCTATGATGATGATGATTGTTTTTTTGGGGGGACGGGGTGATCGCCAGTGGACCAGTTCCGAGGTTTGATGTTCAACTAGCATGAGTAGAAATGACCACCTATATTCGAGCAGATTAGAGATCTTTGTCCCTCGCGGGGCTGGGGGAGTGGAACACGGCTAGGTAAACATCTGCGATCGAAAAAGCGAGTGAGAGCTGGTGATTGTGTTGACCGGGGGGAAATTCGAAAAAAAGCTTTTTGGAGAGTGTTGGATATGTTGTCTAGGGGAGGTGGAGTTGTGGGATGTGGTAGGGTAGGCCTTTTTATTTATGGTTGGGGTTGTGGGGTCGTTGGTGGATATATGTATGATAATATACGGTTTTTTGTCTTACGAGTTGTGGTATATATACAGTGTTTGCTATGGGTTAGGCTGGGCTGGGCAGGGCTTTGTAAAGCCTAGTCTAGTCTATCCGGTCTGTAAAGCCTACGGGGTGGGTGGGTCACAATTGGGATTACAGTAGCCCTAGGTTAGTTTGTTTGCCTAAGGTCCTAGGGTCTAGGATATGGAATAACGGGTGGAGTTATACATATGTGCCAAAATAGGAATAGAGGACATAATACTAGAAGGAGCCCGCAGCACTAGTTTTGTGGGGGGGAGATCTTACCTACCGGAGGGAGATCTAGTGCTTTGTAGTAGTTCGTTGGGGTTAGTTAGAGAGAGAGAGAGAGAGAGAGACCGTGATCAAAGGATGTCACGCCGTCATTCATTTCATAAAACTGCGCCCGATATTCCCACTATCCTACACATTCAGCACTAGCTCTAATTACCATACCATACACGTGAGACCCTCGAGACCAAACGATCTGCCAGCAAATAACTGTGGACAAACGAATAACCCGACAACATGCACACAATGCCATACACAAACTCCCTCCATCTAGTGCTATCTACTTCCTGTAATAAATCTTCTTCAACTGGAAATGCAGTTGTAAGATCCCTTTATCAAACGAACTCCTGAAACCCCTCTCCCTCTTAGCAGAGTAATCCCATTCCTTATCAACAATCCTAAACGCCAAATCCTCATAGGGAGGTCCAGCGATGAACCTGATAAGACAAGTATCCTCCTCTCCTGCTGGAGCAAAGCTCTGGCCCCTCTTGCGCCCACCCTCACGCTCTATACGGTACGTAGGAGCCTTCGTCTTGTCGATGAGGTCCGGATAGAAGATGTTGAACTTGTATCCCTGAACAACACGGGGTGGGGGGTTGTCGTGGTCGTAATGCGTTTGATTGTACTTGTTCCACTCGTATCCCATCTGGACACGATTGAAGTAGCGGGGTTTGCGAGGGCGGTATTTGCTCGCCCAGGCTGGTTTAGGACCTGTCGTGGTAACTTCCTCTTCGCCGGTGAAGATTTCTTCATTGTCGCCGACGCCGCGGGCGACTTCCCGTTCGTAGAGGGCTTTCGTGGCTTGCGAGAAATCGTCGTTATCGAAAACTGCGGCAAAACGGGAGGTTGGTGGGGCATTGGGTGCTGGTACTTTCGGCAGTGCGCGTTTCTGCCAGAAGAAGCGTTTCTTGTAGGGGGCTTTGTATTGCTGTCGAGCCTTCACAGGAACATAGCCCATTTTTTGCACCTTTTGGCGCTCCTCCTCTAGATGCTCGAGGAAGGCTTTCTCGTCGGCGGACTCTAGTCCTTTCTCTTCGTGGCGTAATCTTAACATTGGTTCTGGGTCCATTTCGGTGGTGTAAGGCACAACCCGACTTTCTTTGTAGACAACATTTTTCTTTTCCTCCTCATCTGCTTGGAGCCCTTCTAGAATGCCCTTTGACCCGCTGAGGATGGCCTCGAGCTTTGCTCTGACGGTCTTTGCCTCTTCCTTCTGCTGCCTGACAAGAATCTCTAGGCGGCTTTTGATTACATCGCCGTAGATCTTCTTCAAGCTAGCTTTAGCTTTCCAAACCCTCAAGCTACGTAGGAGCTCGTTCCAATAATCTACGTCAATAGGCTCGTTCGAGTTGAGCTTCTTTACGATTTGCGCTTCAAGTGTTTGTAGCTCTTCTAGAGTCTTGGAGCTAAAAAGCTTATCGACATCTCCAGCAACAGAACTAACTGCTCTGCCTTCTGGAGCAGACTCCTTCGACTTGTCACGGCGGTCTCGGCATATGACCTTCATAGTCTGAACGCGAAAATTAGCCTTTGAGCTTCAAGGAAACAGCAGAGAAGCAGATAGCTTACAGCCCAGTACTCTCGATTATTCTTATTAGTCTCTAGCGAAATGTAAACGTCGATCTCGGCCTCCAGTTCCTCCAACTGCTTCTCGTCCAACCCATCCAGTATGGACACCGGATCAATAACATCCAGATCCTCATCGGCGATCTCGTCATCAAGCGGACTCCTATCCTTATCGATAACCCTCAAATTCACTGCGAGCCAATCAATTGGTTTCGCCCTCCCCTCTTTAACGCGGATCTCAGCCTTCTTCTTGGCTTGCTTGAGTACGAACGTATCTTCCTGGTTCACCCACTCCCGCATTTGCTCATCTTCCTGAAGCGCGTTAAGTCTCGTCTGTTCACGAACATGGCGTTCCTGCTTCCGGCGCTCCGAGTGGTCATCTCCACCGCCGCTGGCACCGGCTGCACTACTCTCTGCTCGCTGTGGGAGAGGGGGAGAGGGGCGTTGCCTAGGTTGGTGCTGTTTTCGCCATGGAGGGTTGGGGTCTGGTTCTGGAGAGCGGGTGCGTTTTCGGGAGCTGTGATCCGACTCACGTTCCCGGTAGGGCATTTCGCGGCGGGAGGAGTTTCTGTTTGAAAATGACATATTGGTTAAAATAGCGAATTAATGGTGGTGGTGAGGGTGCCGAGCGCTGGAGGCTCAGGTTGGAATGAATGTGCCAAGGTCAACTCATGCCAAGACAGTTGGGAAACCTTTTGAGCAACCACCCGTGACAAAATTTGCCCAAGAGCCGCGCTTCTTTGACATCTCCAAACAGCGGTTCCGGAGAAACAGCCACATCCTCCGCAACCCCCGCTCTACAATGCCTCTCGGAACAAAAAAGGTCTTTCTGTGAGTTCGCTCATTCCTTTAATCAACTGAATTGCTGAATTCCAGCTAACAAACCCCTCCTAGTCCAAATTTCACCCTTGCACTCGTCCGAACACCCCGCCTCCCCCCAAACTATGCACAATTCATTGTTCCCCTGAACATAAATAAACTTGACCTAAAAGACTACCTGCTACACGTCTACAACGTTGAAGTCCTCTCCGTAAGGTCCTTCATCCAGCAGCAAAAGATCCAGCGGGCCAAGGACAAGGATCTCAACAGGCCGAAAATTGAGTGGTATCGGCCCCGGGCAATCAAGAAGATGACGGTGGAATTGAAGGAGCCATTTGTGTACCCGCTTGAGCCCGAGGACCTATCACCGTGAGTCACCTTATCCGGCATTATTTGTTTTCTTTTCCTCCTCGGAAATCGCCTGTTGGCAGTATACAGTACCGGTGTGCAGAAGGCTAATGATTTTGGTGATATCAGATGGGACCACCAACTCTACCACGCCCTCGCGAAGCAGCGGGATAGGGAGGGGGGAAATAACCCCCGCGAGCAGCCGCAGAAGCCTGCGACGTCATCGAGGAAGAAGTTACGAACGCAGGCGGAGGAATTACTCGCGAAGAATATCGAGATAGAAACCGTTGAAGTGGAAAAGGAGTTATCAGTATGATAGCGCATACCAAAGAGATAAATATTCATATACACACACATATACGCACTCTGGGCGCGGGTAAGGCGATGGGGCATCCCCTGCGCTTACAAATATTACAAAGCCCTACTTTCCGGAATGGAAATTTACCCATTACCATAAGCCATTGAAGTCCTTACGCTACAAGAACACGATATCGGCGTTGATATGCGGGCCATCGGTACTCGAGAACACGCCCGACACCCAGGTTTCATAGTACTATGGTGGCGCGGTATATACTCGAGTACCTCCCTCATGGTGTGATTCCGGGAAATAAAAATCGGTCCTCTTTTTTCACAAAGTCGACCATAAAATACCTGTCGTCATCAATCCCAACCGTGGTAGAATGGTTTTTTAGTTGTATATTTGTACATTTAGTGAATCTAAAGACATTTACAACCTCACAAAGGAAACAAAGTGTATCCGAGCCTTGCAGGTCAGTTTGAAACATGCGACATCTTACCTGATTCTCGGCTCATTACACAAAATAGGAGGTTTCCTTTCAAAAAAAAAAAAAAGGTGATTTTGGTCAACTTCGTGGCGGGGAAAAAAACAAAAGACGGATTTTTGAGGATCTACCAGCAAGACTCAATACCCAAAGGGTCAATTTTACTACTCGTACCGGTATGATATCCAGAACTACCGGGATATCACATTCCACGATGACAAGTTATGCATGAGAGGAAGCTCGGAGTTCTCCTGTTGCAAAATTCCCCTTGTTGGAATCCCGCCCGCCTGCCCTGCCTCCCCACGCCCGCTTCCATCGGACTTGACCCCCCCCACCGAAGAAAGCACCCCCCCACCCCACCATATGTACCAAAAAGCAAACACAGATTAAAAGGAAGCGAGGCCCAGAATGCAGGGACCCTAAGCTTAACTTTTACAAGTAACCCTCCCCCCCTCTCCCCAAGCCAATTTCGTTCGCCCCATAACTTTCTCTTCTCTTCTCTTCTCTTTCTTTTTTTCCCCTCGGGTCTACCAGTATACATGATATTTCGAAAGCGTCGCCGGTATCATATACTTGTTCGGAATGGGGGATGGGGGAAGAAGAAGCAATGAAGATAGATATTGGAAGAGAGATACGGGAATGCCGAAAAGTAAAAGAAGGAGTAAGGAGTGACGGGATACATAACTGGAATACCGGTATCACATTCCCCCCCACGTGCTAGCTGCTAGTAACGTAGACCACCGGTTGGCCTTCTCTTCCTTCCTTTTTTTGGTAGTATGATGGTACAACGCCACAGTAAAATATTTAACTCATACTGTGGTACTGGTAGGTCAACGCCGATTTCATTACTCTTCTAACGTACTGGTACTGTGCTGTACTGTACTCGACCACCTCACTTTACCATACTGGCACTCGCACTCGAAGTGAGGTTTAAATCCATTCCTACAGTGTTTCGTCTCAGACGACGATCAGCGGCCGGGCACCCACGCACACCCCAGTGTCAATGTAAGGGGATGTCTAAGTCTTAATACGACCTCTTTGCGCTTTTCTCTCTTGTTCAAGGTGATAATGATACCAGTAAGGTAGTACCGGCAAGTAAGGTATATGAAAAAAAAAGGGGGGGGGAAAGGGAAACACAAAATTATAATGTTACAAAGAGGAACGAAAAGTAAACGAAGCCCGCCGCAAAGAAAAGAAAAAAAAAGGAAAAGAAAGAAAGAGGGAAAGGAAAGGAAAGAAATCCTTATTATTATCTGGCCCCGATGACAAGTACAACACCATCGTAGCTACTGTATTATAGTAGTAGCTATGCTAGTGAGTGAGTATTATTAATTTCAAAAAGGTCGTTAGCCTGTTAGTTCTTCAACTTCCTCAATTCTTTTTTCCCTCGCGACGACACAGGGGCTCAGATTGGTTCTCTGGCTAGGAGAGGTGAATTTTATAGCTAAAAGTGGGAAAAGTGGGAAAAGTGGGTAAAAAATAAAAATAAAAAACCAAGAAACTCCAGCACTGACGACCTTTTTGAAATCGATAATAGGTAAGTAAACTACCGGTACCGTGCTGTGCTAGTAGTCAGTACCACCCCCCCCCCCCCCCATAGAAACAATCGTAGCCAGAAAAAAAAGTCTCCGCCGCTAGGATGCTCGTCCCAGGCCGGAAGTGCCAGGAAATAGAGATTGAGGAAATATACGGTGAAAAATCTGTACTAGTACGCATCTCAGCGCTAATACAAAATATCCCCTCTTGTTCTCGGGCACTTCTAGCCTGGGGCTTGGGACAGGCACCATTCTCCCTTGCATGGCCCCTCAAGCATCCGCACTCCTCACCCACAGAGACTCTTCCGAGGGATGAAGAACGAAAAAGCAAACCCTCCCCAGCCCCCTCTCCACACACCCCCAACAACAACAAGCTCTAGACGAACCCCCTGATACCGGCCAACCCACTCCCAGTCGGGAACCTACTCTTCTTATCCTTCTTCTTCTTCTCCTCCTTTTTCGCCGCTTTTTCTTTTTCCTTCTTGCCAATGTTCTGGACGCCGCCTGCAGTGAAGGGTAGAGAGAAAAAAAGTTAGTTGCCGCAGGCAATAAATAGTGTGTATGGCGTTCTGCTTACGATATTCGGTGTGGTAAAAGAAATAGGAATTGGGATGGGATGTTGGAGAGAGCAAGGGGAAGGAAGGTGCAAGGGTGTGTAGAAAATGTAACTTAAGCCACAGCCGTTATCCTAGACAAGCCAAGTCGGAAGGGGGAAGAAAGGGGGGTTTTGTGGCCAAGGGTATTGGTTGAGTGTGGGTGGGGGTAGAAAAGAAAAAGAAAAAAAGCATTGTGCACATGGGATTGGAAGCACATATGGTTTGTACTTCTGGTCCCAGAGAGCTGGGCAGGAGGACTGGAGTTTAGCTCGCTCGTGCCGTTGGGTGTGGTGTGTGGCATATTTCCCCAGATGTTTTACGTTTGAAAGATGTTGCGAGCACAGCACATCCGGCATCTGGAGAGAAGAGGGGAGAGAAATTGAGGAGGGTTAAGAAATACAGGTGAGAGCACGACCGAAGAAAGCAGATGGACAAAAGCAATTGATATAAATAAAAAAACGAATCACGAACCTCTTCCTCTCACTCTGACTTCCGAGTTGACCTTGATTTTCTCTTGTCGTCTTTTCTCAGATGATGTGGTGGAAGTGACCGTCTTCATACTCTGGCTATCCGTACTGGAAAATGTGCTCCCAACGATCGAAGGCCTACGTCTTAGGGGCAGTGGGTTGGGGTGCTCTTGAGCCGGCTGCTGCTGTTGATTTGGTTGGTTTTGCTGCTGCTGGCCTAGATGATTCTGTTGGTGTTGTTGCTGATATGATGGGTGTTGGTGTGGCTCTGGACTACTGAATCCCATCGAAAACTGGCCACTCCCCGTCGCTGTAGCTGGCCCGGGAGAGATATAGCCTGGTGATACAGTATGCATAGCGCTGTTTGGAGCACTCTGAGTACGATCATTATGTGAAGAATACATATTCTGGCCTCCCGAATAGTTGCTTTTCGCCGACTCAGGATAACTGCCCGAGTGGGGGCTTGTGGACCCCTCGGAGTGATAAAGGTGGTTACCCCCACGCGGGCTATGGTATTGACTACCTTCACTATCAGAGAGGGCGAGGGACGAGTGCACGTCGTTATATCCCTGACTCGTGGGGGATGTTTGGTGGTTATCAAGACTACTGTGCTGTGGTGGAAGGTTTGAAAGCTCCTGATCTGCTTGAAGTTTGATGCACTTGATCTTTAAATTGTAATATCTGCTCAGGAGCTGGTTGTGTTCTTTCTTCAACGAGGTAAGGCGGGCGTTCGTGGCCGAAAGGGCATTATCGATCATCCCTTGTAAAGCCTGGCTAGGGGCGGCAGGCATAGGATTCGACAGTGAACTGATCCGTGACTCTAATTCTTGGACTTTGTTCTCATAGCCGCTGTAATTATTAGTAAAAAGCCTGCAATAAAGGGATCGGAACTTACTGCTTCATTTTCTGTGCCTCCTGCTCCTGCGACTGTAATCTCATCTTGATCCTTTCCACTTGGGCTAGGGCGGCCTCTTCACTGTGTTTGCGCATTTCGAGATCCTCGGAGCGAGATTCATGTTGAGCAAGCTTACTGCTAAGGTGATCAACAAATGCCCGGAGCTTATTGACTTCTTCCATCTCTGATGAGATCGACTGGAGCTTCTGTCGAGATCGCAACCCTTCCGCTTCGTTCTCAGCCAGTAGCTTCCTCAAATGATCTGCTTCCGCTTTGGCAGCCTGGAGAGCTTGCTTTGTTAACTCCTCATCATTCTTCCATGCCTTTTGCTCTTCTCGCAAGCTTCGTATCTTGAAATTGAGCTCAGCCTCCCATTTTTTAGCCTGGGATTTACTCTTCAGAGCCTCCTGCCTTGAGGCTGTATAAGCCTTCTTCGCCTCCTCTAATTTAGCCTTCAGGGTCTTATTAGTGTTAATCAAATTCTGTGTCTCTGCTTCCGCAGTGGCCTCCTTAATATGCTTTCTCTGTAAGTGGCCAATATGGGAGAGATGCTGCTGTTTGAGATAACGCTCGAAATTTAAGTCATTCTTGAGCAGCATCACTTCTCTTTGCAGGAATGCGACAGTCCCCTGGGTATCGGATGCGGCTGGCCGAAGTGCTGGTGACCGTGGTACTGTATTTTGGCTGAGCGAGTGAACGTAAGCGTCGAGCCGGGGTGAGGCCGTAACACTTCCATATCCCGGGGGTGGGCCAGAAGGAGGTGGCCCAGGAAGTGGTGGTAGCGAATGCGTTGAATCGTTCCTCATAGATTCATGCAAGTTTGCACGCAAATTCTCTTGGAGCCGGATCATGTCTTGGAGCCGCTCTTCTTCATCACCTAGTGCTATTGTGTGCGGTATTGTCGGACTATCGGGTGTCTTGGAATCCCGAGGTATGGTATACGGAGAATCCTTTGAGTGGGCCCCGTGCCCTGCGGGAGGGCGTGAGAAGAGACCAAGGACCTCAGTGTAATTATTGTTTGGGTGTGTTGCAGTGGTATCACCCTTCCAACTTCTTGCGGGGGTGTCGGATGAGTAGTTGGATGCGTAATCATCATCTACAGCTTCAGAAGACAACAGGCTTTCGTTAGGTATATCCTCTGTAGGTACTAGCGCCTCGGGGAGTTCTGGTTTTGTAGGAGCAGCTGGGGCAGCTCCTTTAGCCCTTGGGTCGTGCGCAGAACCCACTGGGATACTGCTATTAACAAGACCGATACACTCCGCCGTCACGTCCGCCGGTTCAACCTTCATCCAGCGGCTCTGATCACTTAGTTCTGTCTCAACTGTCAGATTCAGGAAATTCGGATGAAGCGTGTGCCGTTGGCGGTACGTTTCCGTTCGTTGTCTTATTGTCTCTTCGTCGATATCTAACTGATCAATGTCCTTGTGGTTTGCTCGCTCCAGGAACTTATAGGGTTCCCGGATGAACGCCATAAGATTGAGAGGATATAATCCATAGAGGAAAGTGAAGTAATCGCTCACGTCTGGGGTTGTCGAAGTTGCAGTCTCGAAGGAAGAGTCCAGTTTCTGCCAAGAGCTATTGCAGCTTTCGCCCCCAGCCAGTGGCAGAGGAGTACTTGCCCTAGAATAATTGTCCTTGTTTCCGGCGAATTTCATCTCTTCCAAACGCACCACACCAAATTTATCCCAACAAAGCACCCTGGTGTAGACCACGAACAGCCTAGGCAGATAAGACGCCAATGAATTGCACAAGTGAGGCATGAACATGATCAAGACAGTCAGAGCCAGGGAGATGACCGTAGTGGATGTATCATTTTCGAGACATTGTAGAAGGTGATCGAGCAATTCGGTCTGCAGGATCTGGTAGAGATGTGGCCCCTGTAACCGCACAAAGCTGCACAGCAAGCCCAAGACTTGCAGCCTGTACTCCTTCTGCACTACATAGTTATCAATCTTCTCGAGGAATACCTATTTTCCGTATCAGTTTGAATCATTTGCAATTTCGCAGAACCGTAGCTAACCTTCGGCTTCCTTTTCCCAAAGGCCAAAAGCACAGCCTCAACATTCGCAGAAACAAACCTCTGCCTCTGTTCTTCCTTAAACCCAGCACCACTATCTAACGATATCAGCTTGGTCTTCTCCAGAAAAACCTCAAACAGCTTATCCGTAAATACTGCCGACGCCTTTGCCTTTTCTCCCGTTGGGTCATCCTCGTCGTCATAAGCCAATACACTGAGAACTATAGCCCGAGCATCCGCCACAACAACCTTTGCTTGCCCCATGGAATCTAACGTTGGCCGAACGAGTGTATCCCACCACTTTAATAACCTCTCCACGCCGATCAGGCCAGGCCGAAGAGCCCGGAAACACGCCAGAAACGTAGCATGCTTCTCCGGCCTATTTCGGACTTTCGATTCATGTAGGCTCAGCAATTCGTCATGAAGTCTTTGGGAATCGTGATCATCCGAATTTATATGTTTGTTGAGGTAAGCATGTATGACATTAAGGACGTCATCCGGTAGAGGATAGAGCGGGAGCGGCGCAGACAAGGCCACATTCAGAGTCTTTGATAAGTCCTTTAGAGATCTATTTAGTTCGATCCGGTCAATTAGCTCTGGTGCTGATGAGGTCAAAATTTTCGGCTAAAGACCATACTGAAGTCCCACATGATAAGATACAAGTGAGAGAATCAACCTCGAAAATGGAATGGAGCACGTACCCCCCAGACATGATGTTGTCTATCTACCACCTTCTAGTAGTCCTGATAAAGAGTAAAGTAGCCTCGAGCTATAAAGGAGGAAGAAAATAATTTCTCGTCCACTATCGGTATCTATCGTTTATATTAATAACCCTTCGTAGTTGGTATTCGGTCGTTAAAGATAAAATCCCGTTCACTCAATCACTTCTTTATACTCTCAGGGTTGTGTGTGTGTAATGATTTCCCTCTCCGAAGGTAAAGGGCGAGGAAGAGAAGGGAGACCCAAAATAAAATGAAGTCGTAGCTCGCCCTAGTTGAAGAATCAATTCCAAAACACACAAACCTTTCTAATAACCTCTCCTCTCCTGTCCTGTCCTACTCCACTCTTCAGGCAAGGGACTCGGGTTGATATAACGACAGGGAAAGATTGCGCCGGTAATATCGAACGTCCGCCACGGGGCAACGAAAAAGCAACCAATAGCATAGAAAAAAGAAAGCAAGGAGGGGGGGGGGTCACTCTCGCTCAAAGGAGAGTAAGAGCAGGCAAGAGGATGGCTCGAAAAAAATTGGTTGACAGGCGGGCAAGGATAAGCAAGAAGGAAAGGCGTGAGATAACTGACGGCGGCGACGGCGCACAGGCGTCCTCTTGACGAGGGTTTTGGGCTGACGCTACGTAGATAAGATCCACACGATCTGCTGACGGCGGCCGGAGAGCTGAGCAAATTTCCTCCGACAACCACGGGACAGCAGCAAGCCAGTAACAAGGGCAAGGGATTAGGGGAGAATATGTGCTTGTATGGGCGAGCAATAATTGGGAATACAGACCTCTGCAGGTCAAAAGAGGGAGTGAAAGCGTTGGTAGTGCGGGGAGAGTCCGCGGTGGTGAAATCCCACTGCTGGGGAAATTCTCTCGATGGAGGAAAAATGATCAAGAGCAGGCACAGAGTGAGGAATATATGCACAGTGGCACAGAAAACGACTTCCAGAATTTATTCTATGGGATTTACCATGAAGTAAGAGCTACCACTGTGATAAATAATGATACAGGTCACGCCCAGTTTGTTGAAAGGGAGAGAGCGAATAACAGCATGCAGGTGGGCAGATGGACGAAATAAGCGGGTTAATAATATACGGTGCCTTAATGGGTATGACTGGCAAATACAATCTCTATTAAAGTTTATAGGTACGGTACTCAATATTCTCTACTGTGAGCATACTGGTAACAGTGATTGCAATATAACTACTTAAAGGCTGCTGGCTAGGCCTGTGCCCAGGAGTCATAATAGGCAACTCGGTTCCCCTTCCACGCCGATGATGCACAGTAGGAGGACCGGAGTAGAGGCCACATGGTAGTGTTTAGTGCACAAGGGAAGTCTAAACTCATTATTTGTGGGCGAGGATAGGCATCGTGCCTTATTCCCGCTTTTGTCCTTTGTTTTTTCATTTTTGAAATGTCTAATCTCGAGCGCTAGTGAGGGATGCCGCACCGGTGACCACCGCCAGACGAGATTAGACGCTGTGGCGGATACGTTGAGCCTTCATCTCCCCAACCGGAGAAGCGACCTTCAATAATACTCGAGTAGCAGCCAAGCACAAAAGCAGAGCCTTTGCGCAAATACTCGTAATTTGCTGACGTTTGCAAACACGACCGCTATTGCATACCGCCAAATTTTTGCGGCTCCGGGGAATTTTCGCCCCTATGCAATAGCAGTTGTGTTCGCAAACGTCAGAAAATTACGAGTAGACTTCAAGGGGCTGGACAGAAGTTCAGATGACATCCAATCCTTGCGTCGTTGATTGACCTGGGCGCTAGAGCGCCATTCTGCTCCGGCGCCCGTTTGGAAGGTACTCTTCGAACTCGTTGCGCAAAAGCTCTACGGTAATACCAAATGAATCAGTGGTAAGCCCAAAACGAGCACTGGGAAACCGTGGACTTGGGAATTGATTAAAAGAGAAAGGCACCAATCCCAAAAGAGGGTGATCGGAGCTCCCCGTTTTGAAGTTTTGAAGTTACTCGAGTACTGTATCACGCATGGGCCCCTTCCGTTATCAAGTGCTCAGGTTTACCATTGTATTACAGTAAAAAGTGCTGCGATAGCTAAACGTCAGGTACCGGGGACCAATGGCAGGAGTACTTTGAGGGTTCACTGTAGTGCCAAGCACCACTCGTGGAGGTTCCTACTGTACCTCGATACCGTACCTGTCCTCGAGCGCTGTGCAGTACTTCTCTGATATAAGTGCTATATGCAAATGGTGTTCCTATGGTATGAGAGATTACGAACTTGGACTGCTTTGATTTCGGATATCATATCCTAGACTTCTGTTTCACGAGAGTTCTACGGAACACTGCACATCATTAAATAGGCCCCTCTGACTGCGTTTGTGCAATTGCCCTACCGGTATGCTTGTTGATATCATTTGTGCAACATTTATTGCCCCTAGCCCCCCAGCCTCTGTTGGGTCAAAGTTTTGAATTGCATGAATGAGAGGACACCCTTCCGATTCAGCCTTCTTTTTATGCAAATGAAGAAGATGCCCCACATCCGGTGAGATGGAGCGGCAGCAGGAATTCGCAACCAAGGCGTTCAATTGGGTCTGGAAGTGCCAGTAAGTTACACTCCAAGTGCATACCGGTAATAGTTCGAGGCATCCGCACAGTTGAGGTGCAGTACCGGGATAAAATTTATACTCGAGTAGAATTGCCGGTACAGTATCATGGTTCGTCCTAATTCGCCACTTTCCCTCTCAGACGCCATCCAGCATTCCGATCGGGTCTCATTTCATTTTCGAGCCGTGTTTGGGCCTTTATTTGTAGGAATAGCATGCCCTTCTGGTCAGCACTCTGCTGTCTCAGTTCGTGTGCCGGTATCGTGTTCCCTGGTCCACGGGAAATCTCCCGCCCATGTCGCCCATCGTAAAAAGGGAAATGCTATCAATTCCTAAGCTGTTTATGTAAACAAGAATTGCTCCATTTGTGCGTGACTTACCGTTGAACATGGCTTGTGCCGGTGGTGTGAGTCTGCCACCGCCAGCCAACCATATCAAGATATCGGAGTAAACGCGTTATGCATCTCTTATGATGTCGTGGAACTGCGGTATTGAATTCTTTAGGGAGGGGGTTCGTAGGATAAATTGTAGAAGCATTGTAATATTTTAGAAGCTTCTGCGTGATGCACAGAGTATTCAGTAAACTTCTGGTTTCAGTTCGTGTGTCTGGAATCTATTGCGCCTTTTCGTTTTACGGGCTCATTTGAGCAATCCCGGGGAGACAGGAGTTCAGTTCAATTCCCCTCTTTTCCCCATAGACAGGAAATTCAGATGTTTCAGGACCCACCAAATATAGGCTATTGGGCAAACCGCTTGCGGAAAAATCTACAGGTACTTGACGCTGCCGAACCTACGGAGGTACAGCTCCTAAGTTTTGTATGTTCCACAGGAGGCAAGGGCAGCGAACCTCGCTTGTGGAACATACAAAACTTAGGCGCTGTACCTCCGTATATCATTGCTGCGGGAAACGCTGTGGTTAGCAGATTTAGCTTAATCGCATCTCGCACAGCTCTATTAGTGCCGGCCAAAGTGCACAAAGCATCGCGTGGCAGTACAAGCATTATCTCTATCTCACCCTTGGGGTTAACAGGATTTGTGCCTTACATTAATTTTGTACTCTATGAATGTTTTCAACAAAATTCCCCGAAAAGTCTGGGCATCATACGGCAGTTAGAAGTTGCCGTGTCCTGGTCCTCCCGGAAATAAACAGTGTAACTGCAGGAATAGACTGTGCTGGTCCAGTATGCCGTCTGATATTTTTGCTCATCTTCGCAGACGCAAGTCAAGCTGCAACAAAAAATTGTTAAATTTTGAAATACGCACCCGTTCGTAAAAGCACCAGGCCGCTACTGGAACAATCGTCAACGATATCGCGTTTATTAGGGTCTGTCTCATTTTCAACTTTAGTGTATCCCCCTGGATTATTCCGCACAAGCGAAGACATACTTATATCATACGAGCAACCATGGGGCGAACCCTGATCTCATATTGTGTAGCTTTGAGAAGTCCTCGTCTTAGTACGAGTCCTTATCCTTGGATTTAAGACAATAGACAGGCGGATTGGATCCTGTATGATAAGCCTATGAACTCTCGAGGCAGGGCATTTTTGGCAAAGCCCTCATCGTGCTTATAAGTAGAGACCCTCACGATTGTCACCAACATATATTTTGCAATGGAAGAGGGATCTCGGATGATTGGATTTGTTGAAATGTCTTATTCTTCGACTAGTCGACAAAGGAGTAATAACTAGAGTGCCAATCATTGGTTAAACCGGGAAGCCACATGCAGTGCAATAGTTGCGATCTTAGGTTTAACTTTTCTACTTTTTTTCAGGCTCAAAAGGCCCTCAATTATTAGTAACTTAGAGAGCACTCTACTGAGTACCGCATGTACAGCATTTGGGTATCAACAACATACGGTACGCACTGGGCCAGTCGACAAAAAAAGAAGATTCTTAAAGGGCCTATGGAATGGAAGGTCATGAGATCGGCTGGCAAGGGAGTAAAGATATTGACGGTGGCTTGGATCAGGGGAAGAGGAGGCGGGTAAAGGAGATCTGATATTGTTTGTAGCGCGTCATAGGCCAATTAGGATAGAAACTTGCTGGGTCGTACTCGCAACCTTTGGCTTGCAGTAGAAGCCCTCTTATGATACGCTAAATGGTCTGCATCTCACCACCAACCCTCACTGTACGGTCCTATTTGAGTGGCACTGGATCAATGCCAGGACTACCGATATTGAATGGGAGCACTGTACCAGTACTGTATCTAGCACAGTAGTGTGCCTAGCGTTGGAATATATTAGTAGAACAGGAGAGATTGATCTTTGTTCTCTGAAGGCAGCGTATCTGAAATTAGATATCATCCTGTGAAGGTCGGGGAAGCTTCGATCAGCCACCAAATACCCGGATGCAGATCTACCTCCCGTAACCGTATACCGTACTGTATTAACTCGATAAATTGAGTATCTCCGTTCAGGGTTCTAATCTCCGTTTTGAAGCAAAAGCTCCCGAGACAGCCTGGTGATGAGCAAAAGGGGAATAGGAAGATCGCTTTAACTGCTGTCAAGCTTCAATCCCCTTCCAACCTACGATCTTCTCCAAATTCACTTGTCTTAGGCGATCAAACTCTGCCGAGGCGCTATTCAATTACCGGGTTAATACGGTATTTGGAGAACCCATGACATGACGAATTTTGATATATATCTCCGTAGTCCCGCATCTCTGCATAATGCTTCAAGGTGACTTTTTTGACTACTCATATTGGGATGCTCGGCCGGCATCTGCGAAGGATCGTCGGGAGGGTCCGGATCACAGATAAGCGCTTGTTATAGGGGTCATTGAAGATTTGCAGATGGATATTTCCCCGCGGCAATCTCGGAGGTAGGGACCCCCCCCGCAGGAGCCTAGAAACTTATAAAGCTTATCATCTCCGGTGATAAGAATACATGGGCGACGCCTGAAGAAATAAAGACATACGGGTAAATAATGTAGTTGAATTGGAGCTGGTGCGATGTCTCGTTCCGGAAAATGTGTGCCTTAGTGTTGCTCGGAGTTTGCGGGCGACAGGCGGTCGTTACTATGCCTAAGGCTCCCATACAAAATGCCCTAACTTTAAACCTAAAGTTCATTGTCTTTTAGTTCATATTCCTTGAAATTAAAATTATAGATCAATGTAGCAGGTGTCTAGCTACGTTTCTATCGTCTTTTCATTTTTTTTTATTTTTAAAAAAAAAACAAAAACAAAAACAAAAACAAAAAAAACCTTCTAGTTGGCGATGATCATTCGGGCTGAAACTAGACGATTATTTTTCCCACCACAAGCAGGTTTGTCGCAGCCTGAACCATACGGTTTATGGCTCCAGAATTTGCTTGTCTACCGTAATAGCGTTACCCGGCCCTACTATTGCAGCAAGCTTAAGGCAACAGCCCTGGCGGCTTGGATGCCTTGGCAACCACGCGAACGCGTAAAGCGTGTTCAGAAGATTGAACTTGGTTTGACCCCACGCTCATCTTCATTCTCTCCCCTGTTATAGTCTAATTCTTAACAACACAAGTAAATACATCATGGGTAAGAACACTCCCATCAAATGCCTCCATGGAGTTTACGCTGACCTGATCTTCAGATTACGGTAACTATGGCGGAGGAGGTTACTCATACGGGGCTGGCGGGGGAGTAGGTGCGGGAGGATTCTCTACCAACTACGGCGGTTCGCAGGGTGGGAGTCAAGCTAGTCCAGGTGGAAGTGCTTCACGTGGAGTAAGTGAGATTGTATATCGCAAGCCCTATTAGTCTAAATCAAATTAACATCTTTAGGGTCGTTCTGCGAGCACTCTTCGTCCTGTCACGATCAAACAAGTACTTGAGGCTACCCAGCCTCATCCAGAAGCTGAATTTAAGATCGATGACGTTGAGCTAACTCAAGTAAGATACACACGATCCTTGATGCGCCGTCTACTTTGTGAGCATATAACTAAATAATGTCCGCCACTAGCTCACGCTTGTTGCACAAATTCGCGGCGTTAGTGAGCAAGCAACGAACCATACCTATAAGATGGACGATGGCACCGGCTCCCTGGAAGTGAAGCAATGGGTTGAAGCCACCGCTATACCTGATGGGCCTTCCCAAAAACTCCAGCCAAACCAATATGTCCGAGTTCTAGGTACCCTCAAAGCCTTTGGCGGCAAGCGCCACCTCGGTGCTCATCATATACGCCCTATCACGGATTTCAATGAAATACATTACCACCTTCTAGAGGCTACGGCAATTCATTTGCAGCTGACGAAAGGCCCCCCCGAGCAATTTGGACAAACGACCGGTGGGGTGGGGCACCAAATGCATGGCCAAGGGCACGGGCGTGATGTTGCGATGGGCGGTATGGGTGCGGCAGCCGGAGGTGGGGGGGGCTCTCGCCAATACCCACTCGATGCCAGTTTCCATTGCAGGAAGCTCCTTGATGCGGTCCGGTCCAAACCGCAGCACACAGATGGGACACATATCAACACCCTCGTGCAAATGTCTGGCTTAACCTTGAGTGAGGTTGAAAAAGCTATCTATGAATTGACCGGAGCTGGGCTTGCGTATACGACGTTAGATGATAATCATGTCAAGATATTGGAAGAACAAATTTAAACTACCACGGCTTCTCTACTCTTTATCACTCTTAGCTGGCGATAGTTTTGTTGTACTTGCTTTTTTTTTCATTTTCATTTTTCATTTCTTTCAAGTTACGACTGGGTAGTGATGAAAAAATATCTAATGTAACAGAAGTCTGAGAAAATTTTCATCACAACAAAAGCGAGCGGTGACGTAAGGTACGGGGAAACTGCTATCCAGTCTGAATTGCTCGTCCTCCCACCTTCTTGAATTAATTAATTAATACTACTTTTTTTTTTGCAGCACTCTCTTGGGCGGGATCCATTTTCAATCTCATTTCCATCAAAGCCAACTCCGAGAGAATATTTGATTCCAATGCGGAAATCTGGACTTGAAACTTTGACTCGAGCATAGAAACCTGCAACTGTACACCACCCTTAATTTTTTGCTCCATTTCTTCATTGGTGTATGCAAACTTGAGGACAACCAGGCAGATATGATAGTAAAATACAATTAGGTAATTAATTGCAAATAAAAACATACAGCGGAAATGAATAAGTCCAATATCAAGTGATTGAAAGAAGTTTGAGTATCAAATCTTTTCTCCATTTGTGCCTTGAGAGAGTCTAAATCCTACAGAAGGATTGTTAGCATAGTTTCTGGTTAACGTGAATACATTGTTCTTGCTTGTGCCACTTGGGCAATTCTCCAGTTAAGAGAATCATCGATGCTGGTAATTTTTTTCCCAGTATTCATCTTGGCAGTTGACAGTAGAGTATTAATCTCAGCAGTAGGCTGAGAAGTTTTAATATTGGTAGTGGACTAAGAAGTCTTGGTCTCAGTAGTGGCTTTGGCTCTAGTGGTGTTGCCTCCAGTAATTTGTATCTTGATTATAGTATTAAAAGCCCTTTGACCAAGTGATCAAGCGCATACTAAATGTTCAATATGTAATAGAGATACTATTAATATTGTAAAAGTGAGAGCAAAAAGAGGTAATATTATTGTTAATATTAAAAGTTAGAAGTGCCTCATGCTTCTATGTCAATAATAGCCCTACTGTAATCAAAATATATTATAAATAAGTCTCTCATACATTGTCTGAATTGTCTTCTTCTCTTTGTATCGACACGTACTATGATTCCTAATATCATATATTTTCAATTGACCTTAATGAAAACTTGAAGTCAACTTCTCAAAAACCACAAACTTATTATATGGGTTCCTGCTTAGTACTATGACTTTCTCTCCCCTGATCGCCAGATTACTTGCCACTTATCTCATATTTAGCAATCTAACTTTGTAAACCAGAATAAAACAATCATAATTACCTTCAGAATGTTTTTCACATACAATTCTTTAACTATTTCTAATATCTCCAGTCACTCAAGATATTCTCTATATTTTCTATTTTTGCAATCCCTGAAATGATATTAGTAGCTTATTCGAGTTAAATCAATCTTAAAAAAAGAAGACATAATAGGGATAACTCACCAAGTATTGGTGAGAGGGGTTTTTTTTTTTATATCATGTGCATTTTATTTATGGCTAAAACGCGTGCGTGGAGCGCAAGCTATGGCATACAAAAACCTTAATTCCAAACGTCCTTCTACCCCTGGGAAAAAGCCAACCCTCCAAGTCCCTCTGATATGGAACCAACCGCACATCTCAAGCCACCCAAATTGTCCTCCATCCTAAAAAAAAAAATAACTCAAACAACTAAAGCAGGAAGAATCAGGAAAACCCATGGCACAATCTCAAAACAAAAATCAAACAAAGCAAGTAAATAACCACCAGTAGCAGTGCCTTCACAGGCGGTTGGGAAAAATTTATCGCTAGTGCTCTACATTAAGATTGCAGCCCAGTAGATAGCCCAACCCAAACAGAGAAAAGAGACAGTGCGATATCATCCTCCTAGGGGGGAGCAAGAGTGAGCCGTAGTTAAGCCCTGGGTAGTGGGGTGCAGTAAGGTGCTAGCTGGAGTAGAGGCAGTACCATGCCAGGGGATCCGACCGCAGAGAAGTAAAGTAAAAAGGGGTAGACCCTATCCCATCATAGCGACTATTGGTAACCGTGTTCGTGTTTGACAAGGCAGTTTCAAAGAAAAGAAAATGAAGAAATCGACCGTCGCCTGTTGAAATGTTTTCTCCTACTGCTAACCGTGTTCTCAGCCATCTGAAGCATGGACGAAGAAGGAGTGTTGCCGACTGTGCAAGAGCTAAGCGAGGCAAAGCAAAAGTGTGGTAAGGTAAAGAATCATCAACAAGAAGAAGAATCATCAATAACCCAGAATAGAAGAGCCCAGGAAATAAAGTAAAAATATTTCCCAAGAGAGGAGGGGTGGAGAAGAGACTCCCTAGGGCAAGCCAATCATAGGGGGTGGGGTGGAAGTGACAATGATTTCTTGGTGTTGAGATTTCAATCGCCGGGTGTGTAGAGGAGATTGAGGATGGTATTGGTGAGAGGTTCAGTACAAGCTACTTGTACCAGAATAGTCAAATATCTCCTCCAAAATATCTTCTCTGCAACCACTACACCATGGTATTGTAATAATGAGACTGATTAAATAAGGTGTGGGAGGACCAAAAGGAGATATGTGAAATATTGGTTATTGTACAGGTGGATAATAAGTGAGAGGGTGGTTGCAAAGATGATATTATAGTAGTGGACAGAAGAGTGGAAAGGGAGATTTAACCAAATTGGGGAGGGAAAATCTGAGCCACAAATTAGACCGACCATGCCTGTGGCGAGATTGACCCCCTTGGCGAGATGGTTTCGCAACCACCAATCAGCATATCACAATT
>Ga0307507_10005510_pt1 | contig 20717 bp, 25 predicted proteins | sample 7_EM_MG_FD_207223 | JGI IMG/M metagenome (GOLD analysis project Ga0307507, IMG submission 207223) | Populus trichocarpa ectomycorrhiza microbial communities from riparian zone in the Pacific Northwest, United States - 7_EM | ecosystem: Host-associated > Plants > Roots > Unclassified | place...
GGGAGGGGGAGGGAGGTTCCTGAAGGCGGGGGGTGTTGGCACGGGAGATGGCAGCTGCCAGGGCCTGATTGCCAGGGGGGATGGGGGGGATCTCCATCAGGGGACGGAGTTGGGGGTTTGAGCGTGAAGAGGTGTCCCGTAAGCAAAGCGGGGTGTGCGTTTTTGTAGAATGTAGGGGGGGGGTTGTAGAGGGCGAGGAGCTTGGCCCTAATATCATGCCCCGAGGGTGCCCTTATATAGGGGTTCTTTCCTCAACCCTAACCCTGTGTGACTCATAGTCTCGCGTCATGCGACTCATGACTCATAATGAGTCATAGTGTAAAACCTATCTGCTGACATGTCTGAGTCCGCTGTGCCTTATCTCGCAGCCAATCAAAACCCATACAACAAGTCATGTGCCCTAACAGGGTCACATGCCTGAAACCCATGACTCATAACTACGAGTCATGTGCGAAATACATAAACCACATGACCATAATCGTGCGTCATGTCAAATATCAACCAATCATAATAAACCAATGACACGCTATTGCGTCCTCATGTAAAATCCTATGAGTCAACTGATCTCATAGTGTGAAAGATAACACACCGATGACTACTAAATATTAGTCATGTGAGAGTCTGCCTTGCTTAGTCACCGTTTGTGACACTAATACACTATAGGGCTTTTTGTAGCATTTAGTCTGTTTGCCCCCATCATATCCTCCATCCACCCTTCCCTACTCCTCGACCACCCAATCCAGCGCACTCGCATCAACCCCGCCGCCGCTAACGCCTCTTCCTTTGTCGCCCCAGCCCCATGCTTCTTCCCCCCAGGTGTAACAGTTCCAATGGCTGCTACCCCCGGGGGAAATCGTGGACCCACAGGCTTATTAGGAAACCATGAACTCCCATCATTCCCTTTTCCCACTTTGCTCGTGAAGGTCACCCCGTCCCTACCTCCACTCGCACCCTTATCCTCATCACCCACTTACACCATGTGAGCCGCTATCTCATCTTCCTCCCTCTTCTTTTGTAAAAACTCCGACCAGTGCGTTCTCGCCTCCTTCCTCGTCCCTTATCCACCCAAAATCCCCATTTCCTTCACCTCCTTCCCAATCTCCGCAACAGCTTTGAAAATGCCCTCCACGCTCATCCGAATACTTTATGAATCGCCAAGTACTTGCACGACACATGGGGAAGGCAAATCTTGGCTGAGAAGCACGAGTACTGTACAGTACAGTAAAAGCTACAGTGTAGATCCTGCTGAACACCTATATTAAATTTTATGGAAATACTACAGTATTTTTATTTCAGCTTATAATCCATTTTCATGAAATACGATAGTATTTTTTTACGATTGCATCAATTTGCATGCCGAACAGGCCCATACCATATTATTATAGTATTTCTAAAACGGAACATGCCGAACAACCCCTTATCTAGCTTGGCTTAGAAACGATCGTGCTGAAGGTTTTTGCAGCCCCTAACCCAATATCAAAAATAACTACACTATATCGAGAGTACTTTACGAGAAAGTGAGGTTCTCAGGTTCGACTATGGAGATGACGGGACGGAACTCCTTCATTGAACATCGCTCTCACATCTCCGTCGCTGAAAGGTTGATACAGCATGTGTTGTCAAAGTGGGACTGTCAGATCTTCGTATTTCGTGGCCATCTAACGATAACGCGGCGGAGGCGGAATCTCTTGCTTGTATCGCACACTCATAACAGGGCTTTGGGCTCCTTGTGACCCTACCCTCCCTTCTGTCATCCACCATGAAAAACCGTGCTTCCCTCTCCCTAGGGTCTTGGATATTCCCAACATCGACCTTCCCCTTCTTCTCTCCTCCCCCCCTCTGCCCTCCCTCCTTTCCTCCTTTACACCCTTATCCCTCCCTTCAGTCTTACCTGTTTATAAGCTACCTCCTTACAAACTCCTCCTACCACTCTTCATCCTCCATCATTTCCTTCCCCCTCAGTCACCTTCTCTAAAGTCAAGCTGAGCCTCTAGCGCTTCTCCCAGCAAACCTACTGTAATGGATTCAAGCATCTCATCCTTCAGCGATATTTTCACCAAAACGATGGCTTCCTCCAGCGCACCTTACCCCGACTTTACCGCAAATTACGAAATGTCTCTCGCCGCAATCTTTGCCGATTTTCCCGAGAAACCGAAAGATTTTGGCGAGGTTACTCATATCCTCGCCCAGACCACAAAGATGATATTCGATGCGACTGATTCCTCTATCTTGATCGACGAGGTCGAGACTTATAGGAAAATTGCCGACAGATGTTTAGACTGTATCAAGGGATTGACGGATAACCTAAACCTTAGCGCACATGGATCAAAGATTGTTGGGCTAGGGCTTCACGCTTCGAACAAGGAGCCGAAGAAAATAGTCAAAAGCTTCAAACAGTAAAGAACACGCTCGATGACCAGGTTAAACACATTTCAAATATCACCAAAGCCTGCATCACACAGTACGGGCTACTGCAGGAGTATGTCTGAACGTGAGTACGAAAAGAACAATTATCGCTGGCTAACCGAATTGAAGGACCTGTATAACAAATTGGAGGCAGATCATAAGCATTGTGAACAGCGATTCAAGGACTTTGTGGAATGTTGAAGGATAATGAGGAGCGTAAAAAAAAAGGTGCAAGAACTGAAAATTGAAAATGCCCGACTCACCGTCGAGAATTATACTCACGAAGCGGCGGCCGATCTCGACAAAAGATCTACGATCCAAAAATCTTCAGAGCGCTTTCCGAAGGCTTACTCAGTCAATGTCGATCTCCCGGGGCATGTCTCTATTGTCGAAGGTGTTCGTTCAGCTGAGTCCCCTGAAGCGTTACTATCAATGACCATCCGACTGAAGAGGACGGATCCCGGGGCTGCGATATTGCCGGGACCAGATAAACAGAAGAGAAAGTGGAAGAATGGAATTGATACCCCATCGCTCCAGGTGTCGAGGGAGGCCCCTGGTGTTCATGGGACAGCTTCAGAGGCGAACTCAAGGAGTTCCGCGGATGCTGCAGAAGCTTCCCAAAAGATGCCGAGAATTCTAAAATCAATGCCATTAACCTCAGAGAAAGCACCGAACACCAGTGGGGCAATTTCAAAAAAGAAATTCAAGGAGCCAAAAGAAACCCCCGAGGACACTTCTAGGAGAGACGGATCTAGTGGGAAATTTATTACCAGCCAAACTCCTGAATCCCGGTGTGCAGTGCTCACGAATTTCCCCCAAGGCACGAAAACCTCGGATTTGTGCCGAATCGTCCGCGAGGGGAGGACTAAGCAAATTCTAGTCGAGGCGCACTTTAGCAAGCCTATAGCTCTTATCTACTTTTTCCATGAGAGACACGCTCTCACCTTCCACGAGCAGGTTCTAAAATCCCCAAGACTCCACACCAACAATGTTCCAGTTGATTCGAAGCTACTAGAAGTGCGTAAGGCTGCTAGTGTTAGCGTTATCGAAGAATCCAGAGTGATTAGAGCCCGTTTCAATCCTGGAGTCGGTAGAATTGAATTAATCCAGGAGTTCTCTAGACTTGCGCCAAAGTTACAAATAGCTCCTACCTCTTTGCAAACAATCGACATGACAGAAACCACCAATGGAACGGTCCGGGCTGACATGACTTCGATGCCAGAATCGATGCAAAGAAATTCCTCAAAGGGATCATGGACGGTGGAGAGAACATGAAAGGTACCACTTACGGAAAGGATCAATTTCGAAGCTGCCCACGTATTCCCTCTGGCCTGCAAGGGCCATTGGGATGCCAATAAATTCGAACCTGAGATACCGTTCCCCCCGCCAAGAAATCCCACGGATTCATCAACTCCGTCCAGAACGTTATTTTGCTCAAGAGCGAAGTGCACCTTTTCTTCGATGCCTATGAGCTTGCGATTAACTCTGATGTATGAATGGCTAGACTTTCAAGTTTTGTAGCTAATAATTGTGTAGGACAACTACAAGATCGTGTGCTTCTCACCTGATCTCGCTGAATATTGCATCGCCGGCCACCATCTTGACCAGAAGTTTATCAAAAATGAACATCGGCCGGTTGATGCGCTCCTACGCTAGCACTTTCTCCAAGCAGTGCTCACTCATGTGAAAGGGGGTTGAGAGAGAGTTGTTTCGGACCCGACCTGCCTCCTAGTTCATACAGCACGGGGGGCATAGTTAGTGGTTCAAGAGCTGGAGAGAGGATGGGGTTAGAGCCGTTTGGCTGACTATATCTCAATATCAACCCCTTTAGACGTCTTAAGGTTTTTTCTTATGCTATCATCAAAAAAAAAAAAGCCCACAGCCGCCAGTGCGACTATTTCCAACACCACCTCCAACTTCCAAGCGAGTGACAATCAATGACCCAGAGAACTCGCCCCCGGTCTATCATATCTTATCACACAAACTCTTACCTAATCACAAAAAGCAAACCCGCAAACGAAGAAAAAGCAAGCGAGAACATGAAACGGGCAAAACTGTCTCGCGTTCCAGAACTAGGGTAACCTTCTAGATGCACTAAAAATTGGTGGTGTCGGTGAATGGCGGATGGGGGTGATTATCACAAGATGCCTTGTCTTGGGAGTGCATACGTACTCGAGTACACCGCACGCAATGGGTGGCCACTTCAGGGGGGATCGGGTGATTGTTCGTGAAGCGACGTTACCGAGAGCGCTCTTTGTAGGTTAGGCCAGGGTCCGGCCGTTGGCGGGGAAGGCAGTGGCATGTGTGGTATTGTATCGGCAGATTGCCGGCTCCGTGCGATACCGTACTCGAGTACTGTAGGATGCTATGGGCCTGCTCGTGATATATTTCGCTGTGCTGCCGGCACTGGACCAACGGCAGACGAGGTGTGTGGAGGGGCGGGATTGGAGTTGATTGATTGGTTAATGTCTTCTAAACACAGACCTTGATCCCACCTTTAACCGTTAAACCTGTTATTCCCCCCCAGATGCTCGGACTAGCAATTTTACCTTTAGATATCAAACATACAATGCGATCGCAAATTGCGAGGTCCTTCTCATGACCTTCATTAACTACTAGTTAGCTACTAGCACTGTTCACTAAACTCTTTCAAACAGCTCGAACAATTTACTTTTTATGAGTTTGTGATGGTTATTCCAAAACGAGTGCCATTCTTGGCGCTAAGATACGAGTAGGATATCTGAAGTGAAGGTTGGGCATGTGTAGCGAACCCAGGGGAATGGGATGATTTGCGGGTAGATATCATGGGGGTGATTCTGGAAATAACACCTAGAAGGCCAATAAGGATACCTAGAAGGCAAGTAAGAATATCAAGTGCTTTCCCAGCACAAACTAGGTTATTTACTAACGGTGGTGTGCTATCTCTTTTCGCTTCTCCTCATAGGGACGCGATTTTGGGAAGGATAACGGCCTGATAGAGAGGAAGCGATAATGAAAGCGAATGGTCTAAGGGAGGCGTACACCGTTACTCTAGGTGGATGAAGGCGTAGAAGGGAAGCAGATTAAGACTGGTTAGGCATGGAAGCTGTGATGTGGATATCACACTCAGCGCGACCACACGTACCATAGATGGGTTAGGTTATGCAGTACCGGTAGTGGTGGAAAGAGGGTCTCCATGTTTCGGGACTTCTAATGTTCCGGTGATAGAAATAGCGCTAGGCTTCTCACAGTACCGGTAGACGACCCCCCCATCTACCTCCCACTTGATTCGCTGCACTACGGGTAGGGGGATTTCGCAATCAAGAATTCGGGATCTTCCTCCAGGTGGCCGCCATTGCCACAGATCACAGGTTAGGGCTCATGGCCGATAGCCGGTGATAGCTAGAGATAAAAATTCTGTTATCCAAGGGGAAAGATACCAGCTTTTTTTTTTTAGCGAGGTGCTAAAACGTGAACAAACCAAACTTGCTAACAGTAAACAAGCCCGTCACAACGATAGCGATCCCAAATTCTTGATTGCGAAATCCCCTTACTCTGCAAGAGTGCTTTATTCAACGGTCCACATCCGGTGATCGTTGGGGTTTGCTTAGCCTGCCTTACCTCTCAGTGCGCCGTAAGCCATTGTCCATTCTCAACTCGCTCCACCAACAACTCCGTTCTCAAATATGCTTCCCCCCGCCGAGGACCACATCCTGGGAGGGAGGCCAAGGGGTGTGATACCTCTTGCGCTAAGGCAGCGTGAGGGATACGGTTAGTATATCATGCGAGCTAACCTTATTGCACGAATGGACAGAGCATTTGCCAGACCACTCCTTGTTAAGGGGACCGCCTTAATGGACCTATGGGACTCTACTATGCAGTATTCTTAGGGGCCAAAGAGACAGCGGCTTCTTTATTGGAGTTCAAAGAACTAGAGCTCAACGCAACAGGTTTTCGGGGAGTACGGTACTTATATTGACTGTTAGGAAAGGGAATTCGTACGGTGCGCGGCGGGTGCTAAGCAAGCGGTGGACGGCGGGCGACGGAACGGCGAAATGGCGGCTATGAAACGAAACGCCAAGAGTACAGCAACACAAAAGAATTCGATCGCCAACGCACAACTTAGAGTGGCCAGCTTCCTATTCCACTGCTCGCTCACGCTCAAGACTCACGACGATGCTCAACTCTCACTAACCAACTAACTAGCGGTAAAGACAGGAGTATATATGAACTAGCGAAGCCTTGCTCCCATCCTTCTATCGATCGCGACACAGGCCCACTCTCCTCTGCCTATTCCCCTTCCCCAGACTCCCCCGCTAACAAAAGAAAAACAAACATCACAAAGACCTTCCGCTCTCCATACTCTCCGCGCATCCGACTCTTTCCTGCATCCAACTCTATCTTGCATCTGGCTCCTTTAGATCCTAAACGCATATTAGAAAGCTTCGCCCGAACGATAAAGGAATAGGCTGCGTGGGCGATAGGCCGAGCATGCCGAGCAGCATCAAAGACTTCCAACAGGAATGAGGGAATGGTGGAGATGCTATTAGAGTGGAGCTGGGTCAATTCCGACACAGCATATAAGGATAACCGACCACCACTCTCACTAGTTGGCTTAGCTGGCTGTGAGGGAGTCACGACGACGCTCTTGGATCGTATTAGCGTTAGTCCCGATACAGTGGTTTGAATGGGTTAAACACCACTCCTGTGGGCTTGTAGAAAATTGTATGAGGGAATCATGGGGATCCTATTGGCCTAGGATATCAACCTAAAGAGGGCAGACTTAAGCGGTTGTGCAGTGCTTTCCTTTGTTTTCTACAACAAAAATATGGAAACCGCGAAGCTAATGCAAGCAGCATCACCGGGCAATTTAGCACTCACATCAGCAGACTAGCAATTGACTATGGTCTCTGAAGCTAGCTCTCGAGCTCCCTGAACTATCTTTCAAAATATCCAGCTGGTCCTAATATTACGGGCTAAAACGTTACACCTCTCCCTCGCTCCTTCACACACCTAACCAACTCTCTGTAGCGATTTCCTACTCTTTCTATTCTATATCTACTATACCCCCCTAATTTTCCCTTTAGCTTTCCTCATCCGCAATATCCCCATCCTCCTCTTATTGCATTGATAGCGACTTATATCATGATAATATGAGGAGTTGGTAAACCCTCCATGGCCTCGATTTAAGTTTCTAATTTTTAATTCTTAGCCGTATTTGTTCATCATCACTAACTTACACCCTAGCTACGCTCCGAATCTCCGAATCTATAACCTTCTAGGCCTCGGCTACCGGCAGGCGACTACAGAAGCTTTCCGAAACCAGACACCCCAATGCTGCAATCGCCTCCGTAGAAGAGCAAGAAATACAGAGAGACGACGTGGAAAAAGAACGTCTGGTTTCCGAGGAAAATAGAAGTTAGTACGCTAATATGATTTCCACCAACTTTTTTAGGGGGGATCCACTAAGAGAGTGGGAAACCCGGCCAGCCTCCCAGCCATTTCCATGAATACAGGTCTCGATCTCATGTGTTTAGTGCGCATATTCTATCAGAGCAGAATTTGTCTGTGGCAGTCGGGGAGGGGACCTCCTCCCCAGAAATGCAAATACGTTCATGAGCGCCAGAGATATAGGAGGGTTTTTAGACTCCCGGGTAGCCAGAAATTCCGTTGCTTTACTCCACATGCAAAGTGGAGACGTAGTGCGAGTGCTGGTGAATGAGGCAAACGCCCCAGGACCCCAACCACAGCCTGGAAGATGAGCGATTGCTACGAGTGATAACATATGAATATAGTAAGGATCTTCCATCACCACAAAAAGGCACTGAACAAGACGAATTACCACCCCCACTCGGGAAAGAAATCCTCAAAGGCTAATATCCTGCAAAGCAAATTCAATATAATATCATAGCAGACTATGAATCTATGATACACCTTTCCCTCCTCCCCCTCTCCTTTTTTGCAAAAAAAAAAAAGCGAAATGCAAAATACAAAAATTTAGTATAATATAAAATAGAGAACCCAACCGAATCCACCCCTCACTTCCTAACAACCCTCCCATTAACCATGGCATCAACCATCCCAGAAGTCTAAGCCACCTTCATCGTATCCGCCTCACCAACCTTCACTGACCCATCTACCACAACCCCATCCTCACCCTTAGTACACGTAACTAGCAACATATCAAGCACTTCCTCGAAATCACTATACAGCAAGAAGACCTCCTGCCCGTAGAGCTCGATCTTAGCATTACTCCCAGGAACGTTTTCCAAGGGTACGCAGACCTTAACGCCATTAGCTAATTCTAGGAGTTGAAAGGAAGACAATTGCTGAGGTATTATGTAGGAGTCAAAAATGAGGTGAAGTTGACCTAGGTGGTTAGGGAAGCGTGAGGGGTTAGGGATGGGGCGAATGTGTGTCGGTAATATTAAAGAGAAAAAAGAGCAGAAAAAACTAGGACACTTGGGAACAAGGTTTTTCTTTTTTTTCTAACAAAATATAGAGAATATAGACAAAGGAACACAGGGAATAATTAACAGTAAACGAATACTCCGTAAACCGAAATTCCTATAGCATCAAGAGGCTACCTATTTTACTGCGGCCAAACCCAATCTTATAAAATGTTAGATATAATGAAATGAAATTGGAGCAGGAATGCGCGCTATGAAGAAGAAAGGAAGAGAGAAAACAAAGTCATCAAAGACCGAGCAAAAACCAAGTAAAACCCGATTTCGTACGGATGCGACACTACACGATTCCTAGAGTAAAAGGAGATAATATGATATACTAACATTGGTAACCAAGCGTAGGTAGCTAGCCGTGGCGTGAAAGATTAATATATACAAGAAAGACAAAGAGCTAAAAAGGGTGAACTGAGAGTGAAGTTTAGTAGTGGATATTGTAATAGTGCAAGTGAGAGTGATCATCAGGAGGGTCGTTTATCGTGAATGTCAATATTTCCGGTTATTTTTAGAAGGGCGCCGAGATAACTTGGAAGACTCGGCTGGGAAAGGTCTATTGAGCCCTCGCTGCTCGCTGACTGAGGAACAGAATCCTGGTCTTCCAATAGCCCCTATAGACCTCACCTGTGCCGCTTCTCGGAAGTCTGTGCAAGTGCTGCTGGCCTGCGGGGTCTATCGTAGCAATGTCCTGGCAAACTTTACGCAGTTCTAAGAACATCCCTTTGCTCTAATGTACCTACGCCTCGAAATCCACAAGAGAGTGGTTCCACAGTTTTTTATCCGCAGTGCTGAGAGTATCACAGGAAGATATCAAACCTATTAGGCAAAATATAGGGGGAAAAATATCTCTCAGTCGGGCCGCTAATGGTGGGTACCCGGTTTTTGAAGCAACTACTAGCACAGGAAGACATCAATGCGAAATGTCCGTATACATAGGCCAGATACCACTAGAGATTGCTACCGGGAAGAGACTAGTAAGAGTAGGAGAGCTGCTTCTGGCACGTAAAGGTGCCAGCCCCGATCCTAGATGGTGCTGCCCCCAAACGCCCCTCTTGCAGGCTGCCAAGAGGCGAAGGAGGATATGGTGTGGATGTCTCTAGAGAAGGGAGGCGTCAAGCACAATAAACAAGACAGCGCAGTCAAACACCGATCCCCCAAGCTTTCGAGAATTGGCATGAGGGGGACAGTTCAACTCTGGCGGCTCCGGAGAGATTTAGCCTCCATTGAAGGTTGACTGCCGGGAGGTATATTCCTTCCTAGGGTTCTTAAAATAAAGCAAATGCTATATCTTCCAACATCCCTAATTAATTTACCCGCAGCCTAGCCTTCTTGGGTGCCCGGCTCCATCTCTTAAACCTTGACCGCTTTTCTCTCCCTTCAATTAGAAGCTTTCTGAACGCTATGCCCCTAGATCATCTATCGCTGTGACTTATCTATCGACGCAAATCCCATGGTATCGGTGGGGTCGGACGTAATAGGGATAGACATACCATGGTCCACTGGGCATTTCTGGGCCGGTTTGCAGCATTAATGCGGCCAATTAATATCTCAGTTTACGCTGTAAATGCTGTACAGAATTAAACATGGTACCGAATTGCAGTGGTGTGGATAGCTCACAACTTTCTTGCTCCCATCGTTACCTCTGAACTAGCAGAAAAGGCAGGAGTATGATATGTATGAGACATAAAACCATCCTTGTCCTTCCATCGATCACTAGACATATACTTTTTCCTCTGTGCATGTCCCCGTCCCATGCTTACCCCTGCGATAACCAAAAAAAAGGGGGCAGTCTCCAAAACCCTGGGACAAAATAAATCTATAGTAGGGACTCCCATTCCCCACAGCTTTCCGTGCAGTCCCGTTCACCCACTTGCATTCCGCAATGCGGGTAATGCATCTGACAAATCTATTAGAAGAGGCATTGCTAGAACGCTCAACTTTCACAAAACAAGAAAACTCTATATAGAGCATGCCGGGCGGCAACAACTGATTTCCAACAATAAAGTCGCCAACTCTTCTGAGGCGCTCTGTCCAAATCACGCATCCCCCTTTATTGTATATACATTTAACTCGGACGTCATTTTCTACTTATATACTCCCCATTTTTCACACCGCATAAGATACTAACATCCAATCCTACTCATATAGGAACTCGATACTATCCAACTGTACGATAAAGGGCGAGGCATGACAAGCGAGAGGGGGTTGTCAAGGTTCATGGTATATCACTTGCAAATCTTAGACTGGAAGGCCCCTCCAAAAACGTAGGAGTGCCTAGCTCCTCTAATAAACCCGCTGGCCTATTCCACAACCCAACATTACAGTTCCCCCATTACCCACCGAGAGCGGGCCCCCATCTACGCTAAATGGGCTGTAACTGTAGAAAGGGCTTCAGAACACTAGGAGAAAGCATGATTAAATTTTGCATATGAAGCACCCGGATGAGCAAAAGGCTAGAGCGAGCCAATGCCTATCAGAACAAACACTAAAGCTCGAGGTCTCGGGCCTGTCCTAACTTAGCACAATTGTGTACAGCACAACCTATAAAAAAGTGAGATCTGATTATCCAAAAACCTAGCTAATCAGATCCCCAGCAAGCCGGAGAGAAAAAATAAAAGCAGGGAAGGCTAGTAAAAAAGGAGGAAAGAAGAAATGAATCTCAAGATATCTCTTACCCGGCTGAAAACATAAAAGAAAGCTCATTGCTGGCCGTCACCATTGCTATGGGCTAGGTGTTGTTAGTCTAAGTTAGTAAAGGGAGAAAATCGCTTCCGGCTCTCTCTCCAAGTCTCAAGGAGCCCGCACTACCGGTATTGAGAGAGAAATTGCTAGTCGGCTAGTACTAGACAGCATTAAAAGAGACGTGGCATTTCTTGCTAAGTTATAGATGTGGTAGGCATAAGCGGGGTGCTGTCCACACAAACTTCGAAGTTCCATTGGACACTATCGCTCAAACTTACGCAATGAACAACCAGAACTCCCGTATCCTCTCCAATAGGAAAGGCAATCCTTCTAATTCCACAAGCTCTACTGAGCCAGCTCGCATCGAGGAAATCGGGGGAATGATCTTCATCCCCAGGTTTAATCACTCTGAATTCCTCATCAAGAAAACGGTAGAGGACGTCCTATGTTGGTTCAAGAGCCTTGTGGTCCTCAAGCACGTCAAACACAAACTATACTTCGCGGTGGAAAAGGTCAACCACCTCAATTCGCTACTCCAGCTCGATGAGAAATACGGAGTATATCTCCACGCTTTGAAGTATACGATCGGCAAGCTTAGCTTGAGTCTCGTTATGGTTAAAGCTAAGGTTTTGGAGAATGTGAAGGCCGCAATAGAGAAGAAGGATATTCAGAAGCTAGCGAGAAGGAGAAAAGAGAGGATGGCTGCAGCGAAGGAGAAGATGGAGAGAACTGTGTTCGCAACGGGGCAGCCCGTCCGTCCTGAGGGTAGGACCAGGACGGACTATGAATCGTAGTCCGTCCAGTCCTGGAGAGAATTTTGCCTGGGGATAATGGCTGTAGGACGGGGGAAGAGGCCGGGCCCCACAACTAGATTGCAGAGTGTCTCAGAGTGTGAAGCCAGACAGATCCCCACAGACCCCCACAGATGCCCACAGATGCCCACAAATGCCCACAGATGCCCACAAATACCAGCAGGTCCCGACAGATCCCCACAGATGCCTGCAGGCCCAGACAGATCCCCACCCTTCTCTACCATTCAAGCAGAGAATCTGTAGTCCGCCACAATCACTAATCATCTTCAGATCAGGAAGCGAAGAAAACAACAACGGTGTGATCGTGACACACTTCAGAAGGAAAGATAGAAGATGGAAGAACCGTAATCTGGGTCACTATGCCCTGTTTAGACTTAATCTACAAACAGGCGTGGTGATATTACGATTGAAGACGATTTGAGGTTGAGTTTTCCCGAACTTGAAGGCCGTTTCCAGTAAGAGTTGACCTTGTTCAAGTGCGGCTTCAATGGGGCCATCTTTGCCTATATGGTACGTATCACGAAGGTGTTAAATCATATTCTTTGTTGATGAATCTGGAATGAAAATACTAGAAAGGAGAATGTGAATCCCTCCTTAGATTAAATTTCCAAATAAAGGAGCACTATCGACCGGTTCTCATAGCTTAATGGTAAAGAGACCGGTCACTACTAGCCCTTACAGGGAAGGTTGGGAGTTCGACTCCCAGCCGGGGTGGATGTAGCAAGCAGGCCTTTAATAAATAAAAGGTAAAGTAAGCCCTGGCGAACCACCTTTTTGCCATCAGGGCTATCAAGTTTTTTTGCCTAATATATCTCTTTAAAAGTTTATTGGAACCTTGAGGAATGATGGTTGATGAGTACAGTGAAGACAGGGATTCTATTGCTCACAATGCCCAATTTTTTAAATGTCTGTCTCCATAGCCCTGTCCAACAGCTATCGTTTTACGTCACAGGGGTGGGATCGGCCTGGTTGGGCGGATATTTGTTATAAATTATTAGAGCTCTTGAAGGATAGGCCCCTCATATTCAAGACTTACAGATCCCCACCGTCCTTATCAGGGGATCTGCAGTCCACTACTGTCCCCTGTGGTCCTTTTATTGGGACAGCATAATAGTGTCTCACCTTGTGGGGCCTATGGTCCTTGCTCAACCCTACTATCCTAAAATGTCCCAGGACGGAACAGAGTAAAAATTGTCGTCCGGTCCGGTCCAGTCTTCTTGGCAGTTTCCCCGTGGGGCCGCCCGGGCCCCCAGACCATTGCGAACACTGCTTAGCCTGGTGTCGCATGTGTTTTCTGTACCTTCAACGGCTATAAAAATTTAAAAAAAAGGAACAAATAAGAAAAAGAGAAGAAAGAAAGAAAAAAGAAACAAGAAGAAAAAAATGGAAAAATGGAAAAATGGAAAAATGGCTATTAACATAATAGTCGGTTACCCTCTAATTCGCTTCGCTGTAGTCGGGAAAACCAAATGTGACGCAAAACCAAGTGTGATGCGCCGCTTTTTTTCTCCAACCAAAGTTTCCATATATCTACCCAAACAGACCAACCCATCCCTCCGAGCAATGCGAATGACCTCCTCTGCAAGGCCGATCCCCTTCCAGCCACACTACCCCTACTTTCCGGTAACACCAATCTCCCCAGCTAGGCCAATTCTGCTCTCTAGAATGGCCAATCCTGCTCGCCGGCGAGGTCAATCCTGCTCCCCGGCACGGCCAATACTTCTCTCTAGCAAGGCCAATACTTCTCCTTGGCCCTGCCAACTTTGTACTCGCACATGGTCATAAAGGGCGAAAGCAAAGATGAGTAAGATCATGTGGGGTAGTCAGAAGAGTGTTTTCATGACTGGAAAAATTCTGGGATAGGGGGACACCAGAAACCTGGGCTGAAAGAGTAGGTATTTTTCAAGTATTAGTATGTAGTTTAATCCATTTGCTTATATGAGTCCCGAGGAGGATCTATTCCAAAAGCCTTGATTCCTCAGCTTTCGTCTCAGCCTAACCTTATACAATCTTAATAAAAATTTATAGATTTAGAATCACAGCCAACTATAGAGTACAACTGCCTAAGGTTAATACGTTGGTGCAAGAAATTTTGAAATTTATTTATTACTGACAAGGGTCGTATTGTAGATCTGCTACGGCACTCTACCCACTCTCTGCTTGCTGCTTCCTTTCTCGAACTCAAAAGCATGGCATGTATAGAGGAGTTTGTGTTATTGTGGAGTACATAATGTGAGTACTTGGTATAGGGAATGACCGGATGCGGAGACTGCAGCGGTATGCCCATGCGCCGGTGGAGACACACGCAAGCCATGAAAAGCTTTCTCCTATTATTTTTTCCTTCCTTCTTAGCTATTCCCCGCTTCATTCCCTTCTCCCTATTCTCAACTTTCCTCAAGACGTTTTTTCCTATTTCTCAACTCAGCCAGTCATAAAATCTTCAGCACCTAATACAAACTCTGTAACTTCACTGGAGCCGCTCCGCTCCGCTGCGTAAAACCCTCACCACCGATCATTACCCCCGCATGGATTATTTTCAACGGACGTCTATGAAAATACAACGAGTGATGCCTCATGACCTGACTAATATGTCTATGAAATGAGTTCCTATATTCTAAGAGTAGAATAACTAGTATAGATATTTGCAAGATGGTGCGAGACGCAATCAGACTAGGGTTAAAGGCAAGGCGGAGGCGGGGAAGACTAGTTACGGGAGGTGCTCTCCAGTCCACGCTCGCTGGAGATCTATGAACACGTGAATAGGAGGGAAGCTTAGAGATGTTAGTGCCTTATGCAGTTTTCACTTTGATTTGTCTATTTAATCTCGTTCCTCTATCTCTTATATGGAAAGAGCAAAGAAATATAAAACTGCACCACCTCTTCCCTGATATATTTACCACAAGCGGGAGTGCCATCATTTGGTACCCCACTCCAGCAATCCTATAATCGGCCACCTCCCCTCATGGAATCATTCTTCCCCCACAACTAGCCAGATACAACCCTCTTTCTGAAAATGGATTTATGACTCGTGCCGGCGTTTCCTCCCTCTTGCTTTTACACTTTACGTATTTTCCCCCATAAAGTATCAATAAAAGTAAGTAGTTATTGCGATGGTTGAGTGCTGTCGGGAGTAGTTGAGCCCTTTGGCCAGGGTTTAATCTCGCCGAGAGTATGATACAGGTACAGTCCATAAAGGAAAGTGTTGGTAGAGCGGTCTTTTCTCACCAAAATTGGCCATGTTTGATCACCAACACTTTTTCTGCGGTGCTTTAGAAACACCTACACAGTACATGTACGCCTGCCGAACAGTGCCGGTGCAGTAGCTACAAGAATCATATTCATACTCGTTTCTTTTAGGGTGGCTTGACTAGAATTCTCTAGGGGGCTGTATTAGTGGCTGTGCAAGTCCCTGCAAAGTTGGCGTAACACAATCAGGCTCCGCTCCGGTTTAAATGCAGCAGACCCCGCTTTGCTTCCGCCCCAAATAATACCATTAACCAACCCTACTAAGTAATTTCTCCGCTTCGACTAAGCCAGCGATAAAGAGTCGAGGATGTCTGAATATACCACCAGCGATAGCAACCACCCCATTACTACGAACTCCTATAATACGAACTCTTATAATAATAATGTGCAAAACTACTATACGGTTGCCGATGATCGATCTCAACTCCTAACCTGGTTATCACCCCTGGAGCCTAGCTTACGACATCGGGACGTGCGGGAGCGCCGTGTCAACGATGTCGGGGAATGGCTCATACAAGGTGAGGAATTCAGAAGATGGTGCGGGATGAGTGGGGAAGTTGAAGGTGATCGGGAGGTTCTATTTTGCTGTAGAGATCCGGGAGTCGAGAAGACGTTTATTAGGTAACGAGGGTTATTCTCGGGGGAGAGAGGCCAGGCTATGCTAACAGGCCGCAATCATAGTTCCCTAGTGGTAGATAGGCTATGCGACCAGGCCAGAGGACAAAACGCCGCCGTTTCATGTTTTTACTTCGACTTCGCGGCACGAAAGGAGCAGTCTGCGATCAGTATGCTGGGCTCCTTGGTGAAACAGATGGTTAACGCAATGGAGAGGATTCCGGAGGAAATATCACGGGTCTTTCAAGAGCAGAAAAAGACGCTTGGTGGGTGCCGACCGCAACTCGTTGATCTCGTGAAGATGCTGCAAGTCGTCGCGTCCTCACAGCCAGCGTTTATGTGCATTGACGCGCTTGACGAATGTGAGGGAGTGCAACGAGGTAGGATTCTTGGTTCACTGAAACAAATCCTTGCGAAGTCCCCGGGCACACGGATATTCGTGACTGGAAGGCCCCACATTCGCGCCGAGATCGAAAAGCGCCTTTCTGGGCGAGTGATAAGTGCACTAGTTGGTGCGAGAAAAGATGATATCATCACGTACCTTCGTGCGAGACTGGACGAGGACGAAACATCCGATGCCATGGATGATAGTCTGGAGGCAGACATTCTGGCGAAGATTCCCGAAAATATATCAGAAGTGTATGTATGAGCAATGATGCTGCGAATCCCGTTGCATATTGGCCACTGATAAATGTATTTACTGTAGGTTTCTACTGGTTTCCTTGAGTGTCCAGGCGATCTTGCAAGAATCGACAATATCTCGGAGACGAGAAAGGCTCAGGGGGGTAACGGGGGGGGGATTGGGATTGGGGGATGCCTACAGTGCAACGATAGAACGGATAAAGGCACAGAGTGGGGATAAATCGAGACTCGGGATGGCAGCTTTAATGTGGATCAGCCATGCAGAACGGCCGCTGAGGGCGGATGAGCTCTGCCACGCTCTAGCGGTCGAGCTGGGCTCCACGGATTTCGATGGCGGCAACGCTCCTTCGATGTCGACACTCGTCGCCTGCTGTCAAGGGCTTATTACAGTTGATAAGGAGGGATCAGCTGTGCGATTAATCCACTTTACTCTACAAGAGTACTTTTCCATCCGCCAGGATATTTTCGGTAGAACTCACTCGACAATGGCAGAGATCTGCCTAACCTATCTAAATTCCCAACAGGTTAAGGCCATTTCAGCCCATCGTTATCCCGGCACCAGGGTGACGTATTTTCTAGAATATTGTTCCCTGCACTGGGGAACCCATGCCAAGAGGGAACTCTCGGACAGCGCCAGGTCACTTGCCCTAGCACTATTTAGGGAATACGAAAATCACATCGCTGAAATTGCTTATGATGAAACATAGGCGTCTGAATTTTGACAATTTTGCTAGTTATGAAACGGGTTTCCCGTTCAGTGGACTACACTACGCATCATTCTTCGGAATTGGCGGCCTTGTGGCCGCTTTGATAAAGATGGAATGTTGTGATATCAACGAAGAAGATTTTTGGGGGCACACACCGCTTGCATGGGCTGCTAGGAATGGGCATGAGGAAGTGGTGAAAATACTACTCAAGCGTGAAGAGATCAGCCCCAACAGACCAACGACCTGGGACCAAACACCCCTCTCGCTTGCCGCTGAGAATGGACGTAAGGGAGTGGTGAAAATACTACTCAGCCGCGAAGAGGTGGACCCCGAAATGCCAGATAATGGTGGGCAAACACCGCTCATGTGTGCCGCTTGCAATGGGCACGAGGAAGTGGTGAAAATGATGCTCAAGCGCGAAGAAGTCGACCCCGACAAGCCAGCTAACGGCGGCCAGACGCCACTCTCGTCTGCCGCCAAGTATGGATATGAGGGAGTGGTCAAAATACTACTCAGACTGGATGAAGTCAACCCCCACAAGCCAGATAATGCCGGTCGAACCCCGGTCGAGTATGCGGCCCTAGGAGGACATAAGAAAGTGATAAAAATACTACTCGATTGTGAAGGGGCCGACCCCGACAAGCTAGAAACATGGGACGCAACACTACTCTGGAATGCGGCTGTAGGTGGAGATGAAGAAGCGGCAAAAATACTACTCAAGCATCATGAGGTCAACCCCGATGAGCCGGATGATGATGGTAGGACACTGCTCTCGCATGCCGCTTCACGAAGGAATGGTGGGGATGCTACTCGAGCGTGAAGAGGTCAATCCCGATAAGCCAGATAATCGCGACCAAACACCGCTCTCGTTGGCCGCCCAGAATGGACACCAGGAAGTGGTGAAAATACTACTGGGACGGGACGGCGTCAACCCCGACAAGCCGGATCGCGCCGGTTTAACACCGCTCGCGTGGGCGGCCTGGATGGGACATGAGGGAGTGGTGAAAATACTACTCGGGCGGGAAGAGGTTGATCCCGACAGGGGTAGTAATTTTGGCCAAACACCGCTCGCGTATGCTGCTAAGCGTGGCCATGAGGGAGTGGTGAAAGCACTGCTCCAGCGGGAAGAGGTCAACCCCAACAGGCCAACTCGCACTAGCAATACACCGCTCAAGCAGGCAACCAGGGGTGGCTATATGAAGGTGGTAGCACTACTACAGCCTCACGACAAAACGATAACCCCCAGCGCCTCTTAAGGCTTAAGAGACACCATCTCATAGAAATCACCCCCATTCCTACTCCTTCGGAGCCCTTATTTATTTATGGAAGTCGTCTGCGGACATTACCATTTCTAAAGATAGGAAATCCCATGAGATGGGAATGCATATATCTGTTATCATTCCTGTATAGACCTCTCTTTCTAACTTAGTCCAGCGAGAATTCAAGGTTTCATGTTTATAGAGTGGAGTACAGTCCAGTCGGTCAGGTGAAATGGTTCGGTTCTATCATTGTGATTGTTTATTTTATAGCTTGCAATTTCCATCCAATCGTTCTTAGTTTCCCTGTAGCTGTAGCTTACTCCTGCTACATTCTTCTATTTTCTGAAGAAAATAAAAGGCTAGAGGAATAATGGGCGACGATATAACGATAGCGAAATACTGGTGGTAATGGCGGAGCAACAGGCTCATAAAACAATCCGCCAAGATCAAAGCTACAATAAAGAGTTCAATCACCAACGCACAAACTAGAAGAAAGGAAAACTTCTCTGCTCCAACGCTCACGACTCCAATGGCTAACTTCTCAATTCCGCACTATCATCCCCATAACCTCCGCCCCCCCCCCCTCTTAATGTCCCACGCTCTCTGCACACTGCTAATCTAACTGACGGTAGAGGCAGGAGTATATATAAAACACCAACGGAGCCTTCCAGGCTCCTTCTCCCATCCTTCCAACGATCGCCACAGCGATCTATTGCCATCCATGCATGTCTCTTCTTCCATGCATGCTTCCCTTGCTTCCATATAGAAAACAATCATGCTAACAAAGGAAAGAACAAAACATTACAAAGAAAACTCTTCAAGCTCAGTAGCCTACTCGCATCCGACATCTCCTTCACCGATCCAAAGTGCATATCCGGTGGTTTGTCGAACAACAACAGCATAGGCTGCGCCTATGCTCACCATGCCGAGTAGCATCAAAGAACTTGCTCCCGGAGAGCGTATCCATCCGTAGCGCATATGCTGTAAACTTCTTTGTCTGAACGTTAACGGGTCGGGTGTGTGCGTATCCGTGGGGTTATGTGCATGCCCGATAGGTTGAGTATGTCGAGCAGCATCCAATAATTTCAACATTTTCTTGTACTAGGTTCTTTTTGTTGGAAGCCCGAAGTTGACTTTAGAACATGCGCGAGTGTTGGAGAGATTGTCTAGATGATAGTGGATGATTTTGGAGATGGAGCTAGAATGTTTGAGATTTGACTGATATGTTTTTCCTTTGTTTATCATGGAAGTGTGAAGAGGAACAACGACATGGAGGGAAAGAGAGTGATTGGTGTGGTGATCAATGGAAGGATCACGATGGACTGTTTATGTTTTACTTATACACTTGTTTTTACCGTTTAGTGTTAGAGAGCATTAGAGCGTTTTTTCAGAGCTAGAGTGAAGTGTCTAAGTTCCGTGCGAATTGTCTTTCTATAGTGAACCACTGTGCTATTCATATCCTACCAATATCAAAAGGTTATGAGCCCTTGCGACTACACATCCTAGAAAGATTTTCACAATCAACGAAAGCTTACCTACAACCTCCGACCGAACTACCGCTATGAGCGAATCAAGTTTAGAGTCGTCAGGGATGAACCTGAAGTTGAATGTCGAGTTGTTGAACGACACCAACTATGAACGGTGGGCCCGGGATATGATGATATTGATCGCCGGGAAAGGATTGACGTTTATCGTGGACGGAACTGAGCGGTACCCCTCAGCAACTGGCGGTTCAGCAGGTGACGCAAGCACCAGTAGTACTACGAGTGCCTCTACGACCTTCACGAAAGAGCAACTAAAATGGAAATCGCGCGATGTTATGGCAAAAGCATTGCTGGCTAGCCATATGGAACCCCATTTTCGACGGAAGTACTGGAGTGCGGAGTCAGCCAGAAAGATGTGGTCAGC
>Ga0307507_10005511_pt1 | contig 20715 bp, 12 predicted proteins | sample 7_EM_MG_FD_207223 | JGI IMG/M metagenome (GOLD analysis project Ga0307507, IMG submission 207223) | Populus trichocarpa ectomycorrhiza microbial communities from riparian zone in the Pacific Northwest, United States - 7_EM | ecosystem: Host-associated > Plants > Roots > Unclassified | place...
AATGACCATGCTCACTTGAATTGGATTCTAGCATTTGTTTTTTTGTCTTTTTACAGTTTACTAGAGCACGGAAACAAGATCGTCTCCGCGCATGGTTTTCCTCGATTTCGCTCATAAATTAGAAGACTTGACTCCATAGTTGTAAAAAGTCATCAAAAGCGACTTCGATAGGCAACCTAATCAGACTAGATTACAGTGTAACTTTGACGTCCATGTCCAATTTATATGTGAACTTGAACTCCATGATTCGTACTATGGTCTAATTTAATTTCCAGTACGAAACTCAAAATCCAGATGTCCATTCCCTAAATAAATAAAAAATAGTACCTTTGATGTAGCCTAGATCTAGAAAACGAGAGTCAATATTTTTTGTTTATTCGAAATTGATTTAAAATATCGTTTCGCTTTAGCTTGACTTGTGATTTCACCTATTTTATTTGAGTCACGGTTATTTTTAAAATATATTTATTTAAAAATATATTAAAATAATATTTTTTTATTTTTAAAAATTATTTTTGATATCAACGCATCAAAATAATTTAAAAACACTAAAAAAATATTAATAACTTTAAGTCTTGATAACTAAATCCAAGCTTGCTATCGAACTCATAATTTTGCAACATGCAATTCACTAGCTGAAGTGCTTTGAGATTTGATTTTAATATAGATACAGTAAGATTTCTTTAAAGTTGGGTGAATATGAGATATATTTCTTCAAATAAATGTGACAGAAATAAAATATATATTTTCTGACATACCAAATCAAAGAATATTAATTTTCACTAGGTTGAAGACAAAAAACAAAAATCAAATTATGATCTATTTTGTGTATTAGATTTAATCTAATCTCTTAAGTGCTTAAATCTAAAGTGCCAAAATAAGCTTCGATTTAACATCAATTATGTTTGGAGAAAAATTAATAAAATCGAAAGGTTCGAGATTCAATTGACAAGGGATAATACATGGAGGGCAAAATCGAGGTTTCCCTCTGGAAGAGAAGGAGGAGGACGAGTATTTGACGAATAAGAGAGGCGAGTATTTGAGAAAGGAGCGAAACGCTGACATGGCAGAAAAAAGAACGGGACCGAGCAGCACTATCTTCACAAGCAAATGCGGGGAATCCAATAGCAAGAAAGATCTCAAAGGCCACATAAACTTGTGGCTCACAAAATTTTGCCTTTTCTCTGATGTGGCATTCCCCCACCTTGTTTAATTACTTACCACCACCAAACAAATGACTTTCAAACTCTTTCTTTCTTGTTTTTATTTTTCTCTCTTCTCCCACCTCGTCCGATCCCAAAAAAAAAAAAACACAACACACCATAACAGGAGCTGAGAAAGAGGGTTTGACTCTTCTTTTAAGGCAACCAAGGAAACAGGAATGTCAGATTTGGCGATAAAGCTGTTTGGCAAGACGATTCCACTGCAAGTCAATCAGCAGGAGGATGTTTCTTGTGCTGCTAACAAGTACGAGTCCTCCTCAGGAACGCCTCCCGAGTCCGAGGACTGTTATGATAATACTGCTACTGCAACTTCCTCACAGGAAAACCACAACTCTCATAAGGAACGAGGAGAGCAAGAAGGGAACAACAACAGGGTATGTGTTTTTGCAATTTGTTGGATTCTGTGTTTGCCGTAATTATAAGAATTTGCTGCCATGTATTTGCAATTTTCTCAAGTGTTACATGTTATAGAATTTCAAAATCAAGGAATTGTTCCATTCTCTTGCCTTTTCTCTGTGGCATAGAAGGTTTTCATCCTCCCTTTTCACCTTGACTAACTGTGGTAATTGTCGGGGATTAAAATGTTTACCAAATCTTAACGTGTTCCATATATTTTTCCCCTTTGTGTCGTGCTTTCTCTGTAACTTCATGACATTTGAGGGGGATATTTTAGAGAAATTTTTTATTCGACTTCGTTTAAAACAGAGTTAGTGTCGGTGAACTATAGGGGCCACAAGCTCTGTATCAGTATTTCACTGTTACTTTGCATTTTGAAACGGTTAGCAAGATTGATCCAGATGTTTCCTCAAGGATCATAGGATTTTGTCAGATTCCTTAACTTTTGATAAGCCACATCTTTTCTTGGACTGACTAAGTATATTACTTCTCCAAACAATTAATCTCCAGTCTTTTCTGTTTGATCATCTGCCACTGCGTGTGTTTTAGGGAAAGCTTTGCTTTATTTTTGGAAAACGGTAAATCTTTATGGTTTTGCCTCTAATAACAATTTTAGGTTTTAGTACTTGGAATAATTAAACACTTAATCATCAGTTGACAGTGAGACAGAGTTCTGCTTGAAGTTGTTTTTAAAATCTGTAGCCCTACAGAGTTTTCTTTAAACTAAACTGATTATATTTCAATTTTAATTCCACCTATTTCCACCTGCTTTTGGTTTGAGAAATTGTAAATACGACTCTACATAAGTAAGCTGTCTCTATTTCTTCTCATTCATTTTATTCTTATATGTGTGTGTGTGTATTTTAGGAGACTTCAGGAGAGGAAATTGCCAATGATAAACAAGAAGATGTTACCTCGAATCAGATCAACAAGGACTCAAAAGGTCCAACATCATCAGGCATTAGTGAGAACCCAAAGACTCCCTCAGCTGAGAGGGAAACTTCATCACTGAAAAGCAGCAAGAATGAAGAACAAAGTGAGACAAGCATCTCGCAAGAGAAGACTTTGAAGAAGCCTGACAAAATACTTCCATGCCCTCGATGTAATAGCATGGACACTAAATTCTGTTATTACAACAATTACAATGTCAATCAGCCTCGTCATTTCTGTAAAAACTGTCAGAGATACTGGACTGCTGGAGGAACCATGAGGAATGTGCCTGTGGGAGCTGGAAGGCGCAAGAATAAGAGCTCTTCTGCTTCACACTATCGTCACTTAATGGTATCAGAAGCTCTCCGAACAGCTCAAGTCCATGCCATGAATGGATTTCATAACCCCTCTCTGGGAAACAACGGCACTGTCCTTACCTTTGGTTCCGATTCTCCTCTTTGTGAATCTGTTGCCTCTGTGTTGAACCTTTCAGAGAAAACACAAAATAGTGTTCGAAACGGGTATCATAGACCTGAACATAGAATCCTTGTGTCTTGTGGAGGGACAGGAGGTGACGGGGATGATCACTCAAGTGTATCTTCCGCCACGGCTTCAAATTCATCAGAGAAGGGATGCAATGGTACTTCGCGAGAAGCGGTTAACAAGGATTATCAATCATTTCCTCCCCAGGCACCCTGCTTCCCGGGGCCTCCTTGGCCATATCCATGGAACTCTGCGATTACTCCACCTACGTTTTGCCCTTCAGGCTTTCCAGTATCGTTTTTCCCTGCACCAGCTTACTGGGGTTGTACTGTTCCAAGCCCTTGGAATGTACCGCCATGTGCATCCTCTCCATCAGCCACTCTAAACCACAGTACCCAAAGCTCCAGTCCTACTTTTCCACTGGGGAAACATTCAAGGGATGGCAACATCCTTAATCCACCCTGCTTAGAAGAGCCCTCCAGGGACGGCACCAAATCAGAAACGGGTGTTTTGGTTCCAAAGACCTTGAGGATTGATGATCCTAGTGAAGCTGCAAAGAGCTCTATATGGGCGACCCTCGGGATCACGAATGAGAAATCCAGTTCTATTAATGGAGGAGGTCTCTTCAAGGGCTTTCAGTCAAAAAGCGAAGACAGAAATTACATGGCAGGAACAACTTCAGTGTTGCAAGCGAACCCTGCTGCGTTTTCCCGGTCTCTCAATTTCCATGAGAACACTTGATGAGAGATCAGCTAAGTTGTACACTTTCTACTATAACAGTAATGCAATGAAATGGAGTTTTTCATCAGAGTGCTGTAGCTTCTAAATCTCAACGAATTTGTGTTCCCTTTTACACTAGAAGGTTGACACTTACATCACCAGAAGGCCACCTTATTGACAGAATTCCTACAGAGAAAAGAACCCAGAATAGCGTGTCCCTATTTTGACTCTCAAGAATAGCATAGCCACCTCTGACAGGACCATGTACTTCCCTGCCACTTTAAGACCAGTAGTTTTTCCTTATCCATCTTAGATGATATCTGTTTCCTAAGTTTTTCATGTACATGGTATCTTAGATGTTTATATATTTATGTAAGTGTGTGAGATAACTTGACAGAAGAGAGATTCTTGGTTGTAACAAAATCCTTCTCTTTGTAGAATAAACTTGTAAATCTCATTTAGTACTTGACTTTTTTTATGAAACTTTAACTTGAAAAAAGGATTTACAAAAAAAAACGAAGTGGATTTTATTTTTTGCAAGGTCTTATATACCTATGACCCCGAATACTCACGTTCTAAAGTTATATTTTTTTATCCAAGTATTTTTCCTCTAGAAGGGCTCTGACCCTAAAATCTTATGATGGAACTAGCAGTTCATGGATTCCCTTCCATGCTGAGTAAATCAGAAAGTCGTATGATTCAACTTGTGTTCGGCATACTGTCATTCAGTGCAAATCATGCCTTTGTAAGATCCCCAGTGCTACAGTTTAACACAGCAACTTACAGCTTTTATGATGCCTGTGTTTTCTTCACTGTTCATCGAACTGAATGATACTCATGGTCCCTCTCCCTCCTGTTGCTAATTTATCATGTACAAAAGGGGTAGGGATGGAAAATACAAAGGGAGATCGATGAGGGCTCATTTGAACGGATAAACTTGAATTTCTATATGCCTCAGAAAGCCAAGGATCTTTCTCTTTCACGCCCAAAGAATCCAAACAAGCAACAATACCAAAAGGCGGAAACAATGGGAAAAAGTTCTCCTTTTTTTCCATCTTTTTGCCTGCGTTTTCACTTTCTTTTCTTTTGTATTCATTTGACACAAAATGCGCCAGGAGTGACCCATATTAGCTAAACCATATTGTCAAAGCTGTGATGTTTACCATCCTCTGTGTTTGGCTTCTACTGATAGATCAAAATAAAGTTAGATATGTGTGTCTCTGATCCATCAGCTCGGGTGAAACAACCAGACATTTCATTGTTATCAAAAGCAGAAGGCCACAATCTATGCAAAAACTTTAGTAGTTGTTATGGGACCCAATGCATGTGATGCCATCCTGCAAGAGATAGCAGGCCACGTATATATACTTGATAATCTCTTCTTTTTGTTCCTTTTGCTTTTATTTTATATGGAGACAAATATTCTTGTATTGTCTAGTTTCATGATCTCAGCACAAGGAAATCCCACTCGAACCTAGCAACTCCTGCATTATCTGCCCAAGAGCTGAGGTTTCGCATCAATTCCAACTTTTCATGATTGGAAGCCTCATAAAATCTCTCAAACGTGTGGCTCTCCTTGAAGGAAAAACTTCTTCCCTGCATGTTAGCATCAGCTCTTAATAAAAGCCTTAATTGGCTGTCCTAACCTAATTTACCTAATACGATATGTGGAGACCTTTCATACACTGTACAAGCCCCACTGAACTACTTTTCGTGGGCATTAGCTTTAGCCCAACGTCAACTTCCTAGTACTATTATTTCAGTGCATGATCGATGTTATGCAATAGCAGCAAATTGAAGACTCCTTTCTTAGGTATTGATAAAGCATATGAATTCCCAAGTCAAGCTAGAGCACTTCATATGCAATCAATCCCGTGTATCTAGCTATAATATTCCATTATAGAGGCTATGGCCCGATATGATCTATCTCCTGATCTACCATACGAGAATTTCCCATGCGGATGTAACAATGATAATATGATTGCCTCTATCTTGATCAAGTCATTTAGCATGTTGGAAAGCAACCTGTCATGCTATCTCTTTTATTTCATATAGTGATTGAAAAGATCAAGATGCATTTTAACTCAAAAGGCATGCATGATCGATCTCCTTTATATATATCCCACTTGGGAGAAATACAAGCAGGGAAAAGGTTGTGTGCAATTTGATTGTTTATGAGATTCATTCATGGCCGAAGTGACACTTACTTTCATTTATCATCCTCCTAATAGGAAAATAAAATAATAATAATAATAATTTAGAATGTGTTTGTTTTCGGAATAGCTTATACGTTTACGACGAATCATAATTTTTTGTTGTTTTGTTAACATATAAAACACAATTTTTTTATGTGGAACCCATTGATTACTGAAACGGCAATGTCACTTCTCTAGTCTCTAATAATGCCACTAGTAAAAAAATAATAATAATAATAATAAAAATAAAAATTATAAGTTATACGGGTTGATAACTACCCAAAAAAAATTAAAAAAAATATCTATTTGATTTTTATTCTCTTGCTTGAACTAATCATACAAGCGTGAGCTTATTATTATTTTTTTTATTAATTACTAGCTCATATTAAAATTTATTATATAAATAATAGAATTAAATTTATTTTTTAATGTAGGATTGAAAACATATATATATATATATATCTGTGTGTGTGTGTGTTCACAAGAAGAAAACTGTGTTTTTTTAATACGGGGTAAGAAATTTTTTTTATTTAAATGCTTCAATTTAAAAGAGAAGATAATACATTTTTAATGTGGGATAAAAAAAAATATAATCTTTTAAATTTTATTATTTATAATATATATAGCTTACATTTACATTGATTGTTTCTTAATTTTTTATATAAAATATTAAAATCTCAAATATTCTTTTTAATTTTTTTTCAAATTAATCTAAGTTAACCTATATAATTCAATATCTAATTTCTTGACCAGGTCACCCAGGTTTGAGAATGTGGTTGCGGTTGCTTTTTAAAGTGTTTTTTACTCAGAAATGTATCAAAATAATATTTTTATTTATTTTTTAAAAATCATTTTTGATATCAGTATATCAAAATAATTTTAAAATATAAAAAAAATATTAATTTGAAGTAAATAAAAAAATTAAAATATTTTTAAAATATTTTTAAAAAACAAAAATAAATAGCACCATAACTACAATAAGAGGGAATTGATCCGTCACCGGCCATCTACGTGAGAAGCTTTTGAAAAAATCTTCAAAAACTACAAAGCCCAGGCCCGGTTTACAGCACAGGCATGTGACCCTTGTTCAGTTCCTTTGTGAAACTAGAAAGAACCCAGAAATCTAATTCTGCACTTTTGCCCATTTAAAGGTAGCTGCATAAGCCTTGCCCGCTCACAAGGAGCCACAGACACGCCACCAAAACACCAGATTTGATGTCTCTTGGCCCAATCGATTTCTGGTCTCTACTAATCTAGCAACAATTTCGATTAATTTGAAAAGGGAACCTGTAAAAACGAAATTATATTTGTTTTGTGTCAGCAATTATAATTCCAATTTTAAAATTCTGAAAGAATCTAATCAAAAAATGAAGTAAACTAAATTAGAGGCTTCTAATTTTGGTTTAGTTTTGGAAGCTAGATAAACACGACGAGGTCTACATCGTGGTGGACTTATTTCTACCAATTTAGTTTAGAAAGCTTGTCATTATATATATATAATCATGAAAAACGAAAGTAGCCCAGTTCATATCTGTCAGGACCGAAATCACTGCAAAATAATAATAATAATAATGAATTTCAGTTCTAAATAATTCATATTATGCCGTCCGAGGAGCACGGTCGCTCCACAAACATTGACGTGTGCGCTGCTTGTTATAATAATTTTTTTTTTTAAAAAATAATTTATGCAAATACCAAATACCAAAGTACTCTTAATCTCACAAATATTAACAAAAAAAACCATAACAAAGAGACCAAAAAACCCCTTAATCATAGCTATAAATTTTTTAATTTAAAAGGTATTTTAGTAATTACATCGTGCTAAAAAGGGAGGAACTGAATACACCCTTGTCCTAACAATTAAGAAAATTCAACTTTTAAAGATATTTTTGATATTATTTTATGTAAATAAAAAACTTCTATATCCTGATTCAATCTCGTAGTATAAATATTTTTTATAAAAAATACAATATCATCCTTAAAAGTATGTTATAAAGGTTAAATTATGAAAAGTAAAATAATAATTTTATGGTGCAAATTATTCACAATAAAATATAAGTACATGCACAACAAAAAAATATTTAACAAAATGTATTGTCATTGCATATATAAAATGTTTAATGAACGGGACTTCTTTGTAATTACAAGTACAAAGGTTTTATATAAATACATGGCTGACCTGTATTGAAAGGCAGCCAAATTCCCCGAAGTTTACCCTAACCACCGTATATATGTTTTTAACATTAAGAACTTTGCATAAAAGACAAATGTTCGGTTTACTTTCTTTGCTATTGAATGGGGTATTTATGTTTAGTTAAAAAAATTATTTTTTTAATTTAAATTAAATTAAAAATTCTTTATATACTTTTTTTAATTTAATAAAAAGTTGAAATTTTTACTTTTTAACCTATAAAGTTTATTTATACCACATATTTTATTTCAAAAAGTTATTTTGAATCATTTTTGTTAAACATATTTGTAACTTAAAGTCAATTTAATTTATTATTTTTGAATTATAATTAAGGAAAAAATAGTTTTTTATAAATACTATCAAATATACTCCAACCCAAAACTGATCGATCCAACTTTCTTCGATGATTCGCGTGGTCGGCAACAAGAAGCAACGGCATTACGTGGTGGTGAAGCACCCTCAACTTCGTGAGGGATTCCTAAAAGTAATTTCACACGTTTAAGTTTAACCAATGTAGTAACTAGTAAGTACAAGAAATGTTTCACGCGTCTGTTGTCACAGGTTGAATAATTTCTTTTTATATAAAAAAAATAATAAATTAAAAAAATTCAAGTCTCGTGTCATGTCATTAATTAAATTGACAATTGAGATATTTATAAAAATACAATAAAAAATACAACTGAATTCAATTTATTCAAATTATCAAACAATCCAATACAAACATATGAAAACAAATAAAGCATCAGCTTAGAAAAAAGAAGGAAGGAAAGCCAACTATAATATGACTATAATTATATTACTGTAGATAGTAAAACGCGTTGCGAGGCACTGATAGTTTTTTGGATAATAGCCTTTAAACCAAAAGAAAACAGTTTGCATCTGTCTTAATTCTATACGTATGTTCTTAACTTCGAAGGTTACATAAATATCGATGAGCTGTTCTGTCAGTTGAGAGGAAATTCTGGAACAATCCCCCAACTCCCACGTCATCTCAAGTGGGAAGTCAATTGCTCCTCTTGCCGAGTAGATTTCCCCAAAGTTTAATGACAACTTCATCAGGTTAGTTTTTTCCTGTGTCCTTCTCGAACGATTCCGTTTTTGAGTTCTATATAAGTAATGGGGTCTGAAGGAAAATAGAACCTGTTAATTGTGTATCTGAAAGAAAGTTCCTACACCATTAATAACCCAATTTCTTTCTCTCACTCCCAGTGGAGAAAATGTTAGCAAGGATGTCTGGCCGTATACTCTTAAATATCCTGTTTTACCTTCAAACTCTACTAAATCTTTTCTTCGCAAGTGTCAAAACAAGCTTGAGTCCTGAAAAGTTGAAAAAACAACAGGGTTGTGTTCAATATCATGACAGGGAACATCATGAAAAACTAAACCAGGCAGATATAAAAAAGGTCATGAACAGGTTAGGATTGGTGCTTCATGAAGACGGCTTGGGTGGTGACGAGGGGCTCGGTGCAGATGAGCTATTAAGTTTATTCGAGGAAGAGGAGCCCTGCAGCTTGGAGGAGGTGAAGGAAGTTTTTGACGTGTTTGATGAGAACAAAGATGGGTTTATAGATGCAAGAGAGTTAAACAGAGTGATGTGTCGTTTGGGTTTGAAGGAAGGGATGGAAGTAGAGGAGTGTTCAAGAATGATCCAAGCCGTTGGAGAGGATAGGAAGGAAAAGATCGATTTCAACGACTTTTTCAGGTTTATGGAGAGGTGTTATTACTGAACGCTTGTTACAACGTTGCTTGATGATTGAAAGGCATGTGAATTATTATGGATATTTTTCTTTTTGGACAATCCTTGTTTCGTGAGGCTATTAATTAATCCAGTGCAATTTGTTCTTCCTCTTTTTTTTTCTTTTTTTTTTCTTTGAAACTGCTTGCTAGTGGTGCAACAATGTAGTATCATGGGAAGGCTTGACCTCCTCCTTACATTATGTATAAATCTAGATGGAAAGATAAATTTGTCATTGTATTTGTTATTTTCCTTTTCGTTTGCTGTCTGTCCGAACACAGGACCAGAAGCCCAGCCCTGAATGCATTGACGTATGTATGTGTTCAAGACTGTATCTTTGTCTGGATGAGATGTTTTGTTGGGCTTGATGCAGACCCCGAACACAGTATAAATACCAAATGTTTATGGGCTGTTGGGTCATCTATGTTTGTTGGATGTAAATCCGGAACCGCCACGCCAAAAAACGTAGAGAAGACGAAAGAATGAAATATAAAGCAGCTGCTTAATGGTGGCGTGTTGGCCCATGACAACAGTATACCGAAAGATCATGTCACCACATAATACGTTTCTTGAACGGCAGGAAACTATATGCACACGGAACTTTTTGCGCAGAAGTAGACAGCTGCAAACAGATACACCCCATGTGGGTGTGGCATTAAATCTCAGACGATTCTGCCGATGAGGGAACGAAAGGAAACGGTGTTCAACAGTTCCCATCATGAATGCACTGGGAGGGTTGGGTGGTGTTTGCTTCTGGTTGCAGACTTTGTGCCTGAATCACTGGGAGGGTTGGGTGGTGTTTGCTTCTGGTTGCAGACTTTGTGCCTGAATTCTGCAGGCCCGTGAGAAAAGGATGTTTGACACAAGTTTCAGTTTCTTGTTTTGCGTCTTTATTAGCCTCCGCATCAGCAGCAGCAGCAGCAGCATCGTCACCGTGACCATCAACAACAAAATTCAACATCCTCTTCCACTTTGCAAACCACCTCTTTTCCCTTGTAAAAACCATCCTTTTAAGGTCAAGCTCCTGATAATCTTCAACCTTTGCTTCCCTTTCGGACAACGTAAAGTAAGCAAAATACTCTGATACTAACGTCATTTCCTAGTTTTCATTCCAAGCCCTTTGAATTTGCTCCTTCCTTCTCAGGAGACTGTCACTCCATGTTTTATTCAAGGGTGATGCTATTCTTCACATACTATTTACAAACTCAATTACGTCCAATTAAACTCTATTGGGTCCATTCCATCATAGAATATGCATCAGTTTATTTTAATTTATATGTGAATTTGACAAATAGTCTCTATCCTGTCCTCTGATTTCTTGTAAGTGTCACCACATGTTGCGTTCACATTTGAAAAAAAAAAAAAAAACACATATACCCAGATGTTGGAATGAAGTTATATATCCTCATTATTTCGGCAGTATTGATGACAGGCTGTTTTGAAGTGTGGTTATTTATATTTGAAATGTGTTGTCATAATATTTTTTATTTTTAAAATTTTATTTAGTGCGGTTAATATTATTGTGATTTATATTTGAAATGTACTTTAATAATATTTTTTATTTTTTTAATATCAATACATTAAAATTATTTAAATTTTTTTTAATGAAATGGTGGTTTATCAACGGTGACAAACACATAACACTAATTAATATTCAAATCTTTTTATTAAATTTCCCTTAATCTATACTAAATCAACGTGAGAGCTGCATTGGGAAAGGAAATTAATCTGACTGGTGCACAAGGATATTCAAGAAACCTCTTAACGTAGAATAAGAAAATATTTATTATCTTGTATCTTTATGATCTGTCTCTGATAATTTTCTTAAATGATATCTTGCTCTCTTTTTTTTCAATATTGTTTTTTAATAATTGATCAGTTTGAATCATATCTAAAAGACTTAAAATCTTATGGTTGGAAACTCATTATCAACTTTATATATTATTATTGTTATTAATCTTTTTTTTTTGTTATTAATTAATTTATTTTATGTTTGATTGATGGTTTTATAATTTATCATAAATATTATCATTTTTGACGGTTATGATTAATTAGTAAAAGTAACGGGAAAAAATCACATTAAGAACACATAATGATGAAGGGTCCCACTAGACAGTACTAGTAATTTTGGACCAAGAAAAAAAAATAGCACGGGCGATGGACGTTTTCAAACAAAGGAAAAAGCAAACGACATATCGTTGCTCCCCTCTTTCAAAAGCTCAAGATTAATGTTCTAAAGGCCAATGACTTCAGATGGATAGAGGGAAAGAGGAGGACAAGTACTATATATATATAAAGATATAAGAAAGGATAATATGACATTAATACTCCTTAATCGGATCTATTTGTTTCACTTTAGCAGAAGATTTCACTAAAAAGAAAACAAAAATAGGGTGCTGGTGTGACATGACAGCAACAGACGAATGCAGATTTTTATCTTCTGCCATCCAACTGCAACAATTCACTAGAATCCCTTTATCTTTTTCCTCTAATGGCCACTCGGTTATATTGGAGCACATCCACATTAAGCATCTCTATGATATGATTTCTGCACAAAAAAAAAAGGTTTACAGCTTTTTTCTCTAGCTACACTTCTGACTTCATGTGGCTCCTACCCCGAGAAAGTCGATGAATGGTGGTGGAACGGTCTCAAAATGGCCGCTAACTCTGCTCTGATCTGCCACTGATGGGGATGAACGTGAAGGCTCACTGGCTGAAACTGCTTGAGGTAATGTCGACGCTGTGGAGTCTGAGAAGCAATAAGGGTATTGGTGGTTTGACTGTTGCATTGCTAGTATGTATGAAGGGTGTTGTTGGGGATTGAAACCAGAAATGCGGGGTTCATTATTTGGCCTATCCCATGATATGGTTTGGCTGAACATGCCCATCATGTCATTACTTTTGGGACCTGCAAGAAACACAGACCAATTACCAAGATGAAAATAACTACTGGCAGTTAAGAGAAAGAAGCATGCCCAAGTTTATACAGAATGTAGAGCAACAAATGAGTTGGGGGAGCAGGTTTGTTTCGGTCAGCGAAGCGAAGGAGTAAATGAAGCTCAGATTAATCAACCTGGTTTCGACTGAAAATAAATTGAAGAGAATAAAGCTAGGACATGTGGTAGGCTATCCAAAAAGAAACCAATGAGGGAGCAGCACAGAAACCCAGATACACAAAAGATTACACAACATGAGCAAAAAAGAATGTTGAGAGAGGGAGAGGGATTGGGATTGGGGGATCACAAAGGACATACTAGAGAAGAAATCAAAAGGCGTCTGCTGTGCACAAAACCCACTTTGAGGAACCTTAATGCTTGAGACTGCTTCTCCCCCACTGGTCATGTGGGGGGATCGATTTAAGCCATAGTCAACCCCACCGCGACCAGCACCATTAAAGTTTCCAATTTGACAAGGAGATAACTTGTTTAGTCCACCAGCACTGGAGATGTTGGGACAATATGGTGGTGGTACTGTTTTCATGCCTGCATCTCTACCGACAAAGCTTGGAGTTTCCTCCATTCTTCTGTTGACAGATTGACTTAGCCTCCTTCTCCTGTAAGCACTTGATTGTTCTCTATATTTTCTTGCCATTATGACATGCCAGTGGTTCTTGACTGCGTTATCAGTCCTTCCAGGGAAAAGTCTTGCTATCATGGCCCATTTGTTGCCATAAAGTCTATGAGCTTGCATTAGTCTCTCTTCTTCTTCTTCAGTGAAAGCTTTTCTGTTTATCCTTGGATCCAACTGGTTAAACCACCTTAATCTACAGCTCTTACCTTCACATGACAATAATCAAAATGAGCCAAGCAGAAACTAGTGAGAAGAACCCCTTAACAAATGACAGTGGCAAAATTTGAACAGAAGTTTACAGTTTCTTTCTCATTAGTATTTTACCTGATCTACCTTCTAACTTCTCAGCTATAAGGTTCCAGTTTTGAGGGCCATAAAGAGCCACGAGTTTTTTCAGCTGGGTATCTTCTGCCGGCCTCCAATGCCCTCTTGTACAAAGCTTTGACTGCCCACTTTCTGTTTCCTTGCCACTCATCATATTTTCATCTGGGTTTTCTTCATTAGATGAGTTAGCATCGTGATTTACAGTCTCATTGTTCTCTCCGAACCCATCACTGCTATCAGAAACCCTGACCTCCACAGCAGTATCACTGTTAGCATGATAGTTTCCCATGAAAGGAAATCCCCAAGTAAACCTCCCATTTTCCATTTCATGAAAAGAAGAGGTAGGTGGTGTCATTCCAGATTTGGGACAAAGAGAACCAATGTCTCTATCGATCATTCCCATTGAAGAACAAGGAGAAGAAGTGGAAGATGAGGGGGAGGTAGAGTAGTAACAAGCAAGACCATTAATTTCTGCTGTTATTATCTGGCGTTGCATGTGTAACAAGGTTCTGGCCATGCCTTCATTTCTATCTCTGACAAATGCAGTTATACAACTGAACACGAATTCATCCTGTGAGAGTCTAAACTCTAAAGATAAGAAGCTAGCTTTGACAGACAGTGATGAAGCGAAGGAGACATGGAAGTCTCCTGATAACAGAGAAAAACAGCGAGGGCTTTAAGAGAGAGACCTACACGGTTTTAGTGTTATAATCTTTTCTACCTTGACTCCGAGACTCCAGGGAAAGGAGAGAAGGTTTAAAGGGAAACGCAGTGTTTGTTTTTGGGTTTGAATTGTCCTTCTAGAAAAATTTAATATTTTATATGTTTTTATACTATTTTGATATATATATAAAATATTTTAAAAATATTATTTTAATATATTAAAAAAAACTAAAACAATCTCTACATTTCTTTCTTTTCTTTTCTTTGAATCATCACACGTGTGAAAGTGAGAGACACACTCTCTTTTCTTTCCTGTTGAAGGTTCTTCCTTCTTGGGCTGTCTCCCTCTCTTGTGACAAGAAAGACTAAAATGTGCGAGTGTTGCTAGCTTGGGCTTTTACAGCTTTCTTTTCAAGGCAGAAAATGAAGGCATAACATAACAGCCCTCCGCTTCAACTCCTCCTCTCAGCCCCTGCCAAGCTCCAGTAAAACCTAGCTCCGCTTCAACTCCTCCTCTCAGCCCCCATCAGTACTTGTTATCTCTTACCTATAGTGTTTGTTTGTTGGTACATTAATAGTTGTGTTTTTAAAAAAATATTAGTTTTTTTTTGTTTAAAATTATTTTTAAGATAATACATTAAAATAATTTTAAAATATTAAAAAAATAACTTAAAACAAAAAAAATCATTTTTTAAAAAAAAACACACGAATGCCTTAACCTAGGTTTCAATTAACCACCTGAAGTTGACCCATCAACTAAACGCCTGTGCCAAACCATTACTTCATTAATGTCACTTTTTACAGATAGCATATGCGCCTAGCCTAGATGTGTTGCGCCATGTAGCATCCATGAAATTCAAATTTCTCCAGTAGCAAATTAATTTATTTTTTATTTTTATTTTTTCGTGACATCTTATTTTTTTTACTGCCATTTAATTATTTTTGTTCATTTTATAGTTACTAATTCTTTATAGAATATGCATTTTGACTTCTAAGATGATGAATTAATTTGGTGGAGAAAAGAAATTAGAATTGCGCAGATACTACATACACAAGACATTTAGCTGTGCATGTATGTAGGTATTAACCATTGTTATAGTTTGAAAATTATTATATATATTTTTTGATTAATTAATTAATTCTAAATATATAATTGGAGAAAAATATGGAGCCTGATTGTAACAGTTCAAGAAGCAAATTTACCTTGACGTCATCTTAATTCCAACACGACCGTACAGTCCTCTCTGTCACTTTCACGGGGCCATTTTGCTGTAAGAAAACACGTTACCCCTATCTTTTATGCGCGCGTAATTTAGAGAAACTCATTATTAATTTTTAGTTTAATATGAATATACGGACTAGTTTGCGTGTATCTCGATTAATTTTACGGGTTCTGAAATTAACGACCATGTAAGTCTCCAGTGGTCATTATATGAGCAACCACATAACTCGAATCTGAAACCACAAATAAAATAAACCTCTTAATCTCAAGCTTTTATTATCATACCACCACTTAAATGGTTGAGAAACTCATTATTGGTATCTATACGTGGTCCATCGTATGAACTTCGCTCAAATATTTGTTTGATATGTCCTCGTGAAGTTGTGTTGGATGACAGAGTGTGTTTGAGATACTAAGGTATAGTTGAGGTTTTCATGCTATATTTCCATATAAAAAAAAAAGTATGTATTTTTATCTTTCCTTGGATAAGATACCGTATATTTACATGCAATTTACTCTAATTGTAGAGGTATTTTATGTTCTATCTTTAATACTACTATTAAATCCGTGACTTAAAAACATTATATCCCATGTCAAGTTTGTGATCATTCTGTTTATAAACTTGTTTTATAAAATAAAAAATATTTATTTAAAATAATATCATCTTTAAAATAAAAAAATGTAAATCAAACGAGTGCTAATTTGATTCTATAATATTAATTTATTTTGATATATTTTTTTATACCAACCGATAAATTAACAATTATAGAAACTATATTTTTAAAATGGAAATAATAAAAAATAAAATTCATGAACCACATCTTTGCCTAAAATCTCTATCTCTTCTTTGTATTTCTTTTCTTAATAAATCTCACGAAATAGCTAATACAATGTTCTTACTTATTCTAAATGCACCATAAAATTTTTAAAAGTAATGTGGTTTCTATAGAATTTTCTGTAGCCAAATTTTCAGTGAATAAAAATGGAGGTATTGAATGTCTTGTATTTAAAAACGAGAACAGCAAATCAATGCTAGACCATAAATTTCAGCTCCTGAACTTCTATTGACAAGTCGGATCACTCAATTCTCAAAGAGTAGGTTTTCTCGACATTCATCAGTTAGAGCAGTGACCAAAAAAAGTTAATTGGTGCGCGAATTTTCAATCTCGAGGAATGTCATTAACACTGCACTTTCATTTATCGAAACTCTTGCCATAAAATACCAAAAAGAAAAATAAATTAGTGTTAAGGAAAATAATTCTCCTTATTTGTTTATTTATTTTTATATTTTTCTCTTTACCTGTTGGCAAATCCACTGATAGACGTTTCATTTATTGTGGTCACAGTAGCAGGAATGTACCATGCTTGCTGAGGAGTTGCGGTCAAAAACTTTGAAAACCTGACTCTCTGTGGGAAACACACCGAGCTATACTATCCCAGTGCAATTGCCAAAAAGCCCCACCATTTGCAGCTACTTCCACCCTCCCCACGGCCCTTGGGGTCATAGGGTCCCAACCAAAGAAGGCATGTCTCTGCGTCATTTTACTCACTGTCCCACTCCCCCCTCCTGCCTTCTTGAAACCGCGCAACTGCTCTATGTCACTGTCATTTATGGTGCTTGTGAACATGTGAACTTGCTTGTGGGACGAGATCGCTGGGACTGATGTCATCATGACCATCTGTTTAGCTAGCGACAAACAAAATCTTGTATTTTTAATATATATATATATATATATATATATATATATATATATATATTCATTATCATCGTTGAGTAATATTAAGAGCCGACGGTTTGGTATTGTGATGGTGTTAGTGATATGAAGTTAATTTGTGTAATTTTTTGTCAAATTTACCTTTAATGGCAAAAGCCGTTTTCATTTTGATTTTTATAAAAATTTTAATCTAGAACATGCTTGATATGATTTATTGAAGATTAATTTTAAAATTTAGATTGTAATTCAAAATTTATTTTTCATAAATAATTTATGATGAAAATGAGTTGAATTATAGGTAAATTTGACAAAAAATTGCACAAATCAACTTTCTTTTAAGAAAAAGAGACCAATCAATAAATATTTGAACTTTTGATTGTATAAGAAATTTGATTTTTTATTTAAATAAAATATCATTTATAAGATTTAAAAAGTAAGTAATGATAACATATCATGTCCATTAGAGAAAACACATAGGAGAGTTTGCGTGTTGAGCATTAAAGGTATAGAAATAAATAAAATCTTCCAAAGACAGATAAATTGAGCATTTAGTCGACACTCCCCAAAAAAAACTCAATGCTATCGATAATAGAGCAACCAGGCCATCACAAACTTCCAAAAAACAGATAAATTAAGCAAATACTGTGAGAAACAGACACCAAACGGAAACTATAAAAACCGAAACCATGAAAGCAGCAAAACCCAGATAGGCACAGCAACAATATGCAAGGAGCAAGCTCAAGTCTAACCCATCCACAAACTGCAATTCGCAAAAGTGTTGAAGTAGCAGGCCCTGAATTGGACAGGTAATAAGAAAAAAGAGTCCATAACACAACAAGAGCAGGAGCAGACCCTGCTTTGAATTAACAGCCAAAGCAGGGCAAACGATTTAAGTTCCATAAGGAAGAAATGCCACGAAGGTCGATATGATGATGGTCCAGTAGAAAGACCAATGCAACAACAGCAATACTAAAAATTAAGCTGCCAACATCGGAAAGTGAGGCCCTTCAAAAATTAAAAGACATCGCTTCCACGGGACCATGTCAATGGAGAGCTGCTTGCATACTTTTCAAATTACGAAGGAACCATACTCTACGGCACCGATTCACTTGGTCTCGGACTTTTCAGACGTTAAACCGAACCGGAGTGTGGAATTCACATGCGTTTGGCATATGTAAAAATATGGCAATGTATTTGCTCCCATCGTTCAAATCTTCGCCTCTGGTTCCCAAATAGAAAGCGCAGGCTTTCTTCTTTTATTGTGCCGTCTGCCACCTGCCTTTCCATTCCTACGTGTGCCCTTGTTTTCACGTGTGGAACCCTTGTCGTATATGTGTGCGTGTGTGTAATTATTGTCCCTGACTTGCCTCGTTACAAACTTAGGATGCCTCTCTTACGTTCCCCTGTGTCCCTGAATTGATCTTAGTCCCAACACTCTCTCCCAGAGAGCGAACCATCACGAGGCAGGCAGAAACCCCAATAGGAAGAACCAAAAAGTTTTTTAAAGAAGGTAACAATTGCGTCCACAAGCATTAATATCGGGGCTAAACACCTAATTAAATTAAACGCGGCAAAGTTGATGCAAATTACAGTTAAGACCCAATACCAAACACATTAGATGCAAGGGTGTGTAATTTACTTGCAATTCTAGATGGAAACATAATCCAGGCTACAATTCAAACCCTAGAGAGGTGCTTGTCACGTGATGTGAAACTTCAGATGAAGAACGTTATTGATTCACCGGAGCACAGAGCAAAAAAATGTTAGAAGAAGCATCCCGTGGCCGTGCTGGCATACGAGTGAGAGTGAGGGTTGCTGTCGAGAAGAGGATCTGTTCCCTCAACGCCCCCGAGCTCAGGTGAATGAGTTTGTTATAATTATACTAAACACATGAAAGAAAGAAACATGCTTTTGGGATTACCCTTGTGAGATACTATATCAGAGAGCTGGCCTGATCAAATCTTTACCGTGCATGAGATAAAAGAGGCAACAGAGGTGTCCTATACACGGGGCCTGACCCATCGTATAAACAGTAGGGCTGATCCACAAGATTCTGCTGGGGCTGTTCCCTTGGAATCATGTGGTCAGGTATGTAAGGTGGGTGCCTTCGTTGCAGATGGGTACCCCATAACCCGTAAAACAAGACAAGTATCGGGGGTTTCAAAGGCAGAAGCTAGCTGTGCTCATGGAAGTTGGAAGAAGGAAAAAGAAAGAATGATCATCAATATGCTAAGGCCTCTCTCTCTTCCCTGCGCACGTTGCATATCAAGTACGCAGGTCCGAAGGACTAAAAGCAACTATAAATTCGCTTCACCCATGCCAAGTGATCATATGTGACTTTAATGGCTGCTCTTAACGACGACCAGTTCTTCAGGAGCTGTTTGGGAGATGCAGTTTCGAATTTGTTGGTGACGTCGTCGCTTGATAGTTTGAATGTGTTGTCGAAGGGTCCAGCTAAATCCTTTCGAATTCTGGACTGGACACACATTTAAGCGTTCTACAGTACATTGCAAATTCTCAAACAAGCCTTTGCGATGATGGGACGCATTTTGGCGCTCGAAGAGTCGGTCCATGTCTAATCCTCAAAGGTATTTCTAGCAGAAATGATAATTTAATTCGAATCCATCAGATTAAAATTTAAATGATTTTTTATATATATAATTATCTTAATTTATAAATAATTAATAAAACATGGATGCTACTAAACTCAACCCATAACATAATTTAAACCCAGATATATATATAATAAATATTCAAAGGACCATCTAAAATCTAATAAATAAAGTGTGGACATCTAAATTTATCATTCAATAAATAATAAATAAAATATAAATATAATAAAAACATAACATGTGAATATCTATTACCATCCATAATTTTAAGATACAATTACTAATTTATATTTTCAATAATATAGCACCTTAAATACCACATCCTATTAAGTCGTGTTTTATTTGAATTTTTATATTTTTAAATAAATTTGATACAGGTAATATTTAAACTAGTAAAATAAATCCAATGAGTGATTTTTCAATATACATGCATTTTTGTAAACAAAACCCGTAACTCATGTGACAAATATTTATGTATTGTTAATGGGTTTTTTTTAATGTAAATAAAATTAAATCATATAAAAATTAATTTAATATGACTCATCTGGTGTGTCTAAAAACAACCTGAATAACCAGTAAAATAAATAATTAATATGAGTTTAAAAAATAACTTAAATCAACTAAGGTTAATCTATCAAACTTGTAACTCAAGCCAGGAAATAAGGATAATCTTGTAAAAAATAAACCGAAATAAATCATGAAACTTAATTCTCAATCAATCTAATGTTAAAGAATG
>Ga0307507_10005512_pt1 | contig 20710 bp, 3 predicted proteins | sample 7_EM_MG_FD_207223 | JGI IMG/M metagenome (GOLD analysis project Ga0307507, IMG submission 207223) | Populus trichocarpa ectomycorrhiza microbial communities from riparian zone in the Pacific Northwest, United States - 7_EM | ecosystem: Host-associated > Plants > Roots > Unclassified | place...
ACCTTTAGCTTTCCTACTAATTAGATATCTCCTTTTTACCTTTTTATTTATACTTCTCTTTATATAAAATACTATAAAATAAAATAAAAATAGGAAAAAAGAGAGGAGACCCAGCAGTTTAAATTTAATAACTTTTATCTACTCCTTATTGTCCTCCAGTTCCACAATCCGATCCTCGCCCTTTAGTACTCCCACTACCGCCACTATAGGCTGAGAATTTATATCGTACGACGAACATTAAGCCCTATAATCCCGCTATTTACAATTTCTACAGCACCTACCACAGAACCCTAAGAGACTCCGACATTTAGTAAAGGGGCAAGGGCCTACTAGACGACGTAGAGTCGCCATATAAGCCTCGCAAGGCTAGTATTAATTAGCTCTCTACCTTGTACGAGTAATATAGGTTACTTATAGTTGTATTTAGAGACCCACGGCTCTAAATTAGAATTGTATTTATATATAAGGGCCTCCCTATCCGCACCTGCTTCTCCAATACACCTCCTACCTAAGCCTTTATATTAATTGCCGGCAAAGCTTCTACCCTCTCCTGCTTATCCTAAGAGTAGTTAGTTATATAGGTATATTATATAGAGAGGAGAGTTTACTTATAGTATAGCAATGTTGCTAGAGAATCTCTTGTATAATAGGACGAGAAGTATATTAGATAATTATATTTCCCGATTCTTAATAAAGGACAACGTTGGTAGGATTTAAACTTATAATCTATTTAATTTAAAGTTAGTATATATTTACCTACGCTACCTACGCGCCTTTAATGGTTACCTTTTGTCTAAAAGTATTCTATTTATATATCCCACACCCTTTAGTGCTTAGTGTTGTATAATATACGCCTTCCCTTATACGACTCTCTAGCTACTATATAATAAAAAAAACTATAAGAGAATACTTAGAATCTTATAAGCTGCCCAGTCCTTTGCGCACTCTAATACCTTAAGTATTTATAGAGTAGTTCTTATACGATCCTATAGAACGCGACGTTAAGAACCTAAAAATACTCTCTCTAGCTTATCGCTTATTCCAGGTATTAAGAGAACTTTAATTATAAGCTATAAGAGTCGTGGAAATCTTGTACACTAAAGAGGCTAATTCCACTATTAAATAGCTATTATACGGCTATTAAGCGGAATTGGATTTTTGTTAATGTAGCTATCAAACCCATCTAGACTCTATAGACGAGTATGCTTTAAATAATGCTGAAGACGAGCCTTATAGAAGGTAGAGAGGTTTTCTTCAGACTCTAAAGGCGACTTTTAAGTTTTCTTAGTTATGTACAATATAGTTAAACCTAAAAGTATTGCTTTCTTGCGGAATCTCTTTTAGAGCTTTTATACGCTAAAGAGCTTCTTTTCTCCTTTAACGGTAATATAATTATTCCGATCTTTTAAGAAAGCCATACAACACTCTAGGTTAAGAACCCGTGCCGTTAGATAGTAGGGAGAATTATCTAGCTTCTTAATATACTTTATAAGCTTTTTCTTAGCATATTAGAGTTAAGGAGCTATAAACTTGTCCTTAGCCTTAGTAGCTATTACCTAGTAGGAAAGAATTAGCTAAAGAAACGTTAAGAGTATTATATAATATACTAATGCGGTCTATATTATATCCTTAAGAATATTAACTGATTCCAGAACCCTCTCTAGTGTCGTATAATATCCTTAAAGAAATAGAGTTGCTTTATAGAAAGACTAAAGGAAATTATAAATCGTATAAAGATATATCTATTTACTTATTAAGAGAATATCATCTTTTAAGAAATCGTCCTTATAGTACTTGTTACAGACGCTTTAAGTACAATGTTACGACTACTTGGAGAAGAGACAGCGGAAGCTAGTTGGTTGATATAGGCACGGTCTAGGATGGATCCGGTGGAACTATGTGACGAGGAATGGTAAGCAAGTCACATAATGTTATACGCAGTGTACGGAGTATACGCAGTGTACGTCTATATATAACACGTATAACACGTACCTTACGTACAAGAGAGGATTTCTTAGGAGTATAGTTGTGTATTTAAAGGACCTTAGTCCCTACCATAGATAGTTTTCTCCTAGTAGTAAATCTTAGAATATAATTGGAGTTAATCTGTTAGGCAACCACTCTACTAGTTATTATTACATTATTGTTTTGTTCTTACCTATATACTTAGCCTAATAATAGAACCCACCGTAGTTCCTATTACAAGGTTCCGTTACACATTCACTACCAAGGTTATAGTATTAAATAAAGTCGAACAATATACCACCTAAAGCACTAGTTATGACGACGTCGACGACAGCCACAACCTTAGGGCTAGGAGATACCAGTATAGACGATAGGGATTCTCAAGTAGTTACGCGAGGTTAGTTATAGGAAATAGTTAATCACTTATAAGACAATAATAGGATACTTAAAGAACGCATTAATGGAATTAGAGTAGTAAAGATCAAGCTACCTTTAATTAAACAATTCTTAGGAGAGAAGTTGAAGCTTAAAGGATTTCTTATATAGATGCACTTTAAGGTAGTATAAAAAGGAGCGAAGTTAGTAATATTATTAGATTAAGTAGCCTATATAGGATTATTCCTAATAGGGAGGGCACTTAAGTAGTTTAAGCCATATCTTACGGAAATATAGGCTAATAGCATAATAACTACTAACTAGGACGTATGGTATATATTTACCAGTTAGAACGGATTCGCGGAATAACTAATATAGATATTTGGAGACCTAGAGGCTATAACCATAGTAGAATAAAAGCTTTAGAACTTAGTACAACGCACTTTAGTAATTAAGTATACAACATAGTTTTAAACACTAGCTATATAGGTTAAGTGGAATAACAAGGCGCTTATGGCATAGTATAAATAGGGACTTAAGGCTAAAGTCCAGGACGTAATTATCTTAATAGAAGATGCGGATACTCTAAGAGAGTTAATAGATTAGTTAATAAAGATTAATAATAGGATCTACCAAAGGGAATAAGCTAAGAGAGGGCAAGATAGAGTTCTATAGTTATATAAGGCGCAGAGTACGCAATAATAGATATAGAGTTAAAAACTATGGAATGGCGTAGAGCTAATAGACCTAAGTAGTACTAAAGAAACCTAAAGGTGGGAAAAAAAACCATAGAAATCTAAAGGTTAAGGATTAAGTAATTAAAGGACCTAAGAGTAGAGGCTAAACTAAAGATCTTAGTAGTAGAAGACGTTTAGGCGGACTCTATAGTAAGAAAGATAGTTTAGAGATAGAGCTTATATAAATTGTAAAAAATAAGGTTATTTTGCCAGAGACTATAAAGGTGGTTAGAGTAACTATGTGGTAAAGGGAACTAGGCCAGCAGATAGCACGTATATATAGAGGGATAATGGTGCACTATAAGGAATAAAAGAGTGTTTAATTAACAGTTTTGCGTATTATTACAACAACGCATACCGAATTTATAAGGACGCTAAGTATAGCGTAAGCTATTGGCTATAGGAGCTATTATTATCTAAGTTTAAAGGAACTAGCGAACCAGCTTATAAATCAGATATTAAAGACAATAAATTTAATAAAGGCGAAGCATTTACTAATAATAAGGCAACGAAGGCAGCTTACTAGGAGCATATAGACCTTAGAGAAGTCAAAATAGAAGTAGAGACTAAGACTATTACAGAACAAGGTTTAGTAACGGGTATTATAACACCATTAGATACAATTTCCATCGCTTTATAAGATAATAGGAGTAACGTTTAAAAGAAACTAAGTAAGTAGACAACTGCTAGTGCTAGCTCATTACTTAATAAAGGTAAAAGGCTATAGGCTTAAGATTTTCAAGAAGAGATAAGAGAAGCTTAAGATTCTTAAAGCGAGATAAGATATACCTAAGGACCCATAATAGACGAAAACCAATAGAAAAGGGTAGTAACTTAGTTTAGTAACAAACAAATAAGTATAGGACGCAAGTTTAAAAACTACAAGTTTAGAGAATAAATAAGAATGTTAGCAATCCTAGATAAACGTAGTGTTTAGCCTAAAGATTAAATAGTTAATACTAGGATTAAAAAGTAAGATAACTACAAAGATCTAGCTATAAGACGCAGAAAATAAGAAACTATAAATAAGTTTAGAACAAGAATTATTATATAGTAAGAGTAAAAGCTAGACAAGAGGTTAGCTATACTAGATTATATAAGGGACAGAGCACCTATATAAAGAGTTACTAATAGGCCAAGTGCAGGGACACCTAGGGTAAAATAGTTAGATAAACTGGAACAAGAAGAGGATCTAGATATTCTAACTAGGTTTAAAGAAAGATATACTAAAGGATGTTATAATATAGCGATAACAAGGTACTTTCTAATAGATAGACTATACACACTAAACCAGTTGTATGGAAAGTGGTATAGGCAACGACATAATAATAAATAGGAAGACTTTTATATATAGCTAAATAAAAAAGTTATCCAAGACTAACCTATTACGGAGAAAAGCATAAGTTATATTAAAGGAGCATTAATTATAATGTTAAGGAACCTAAAAGAAGGATCTAGGGACTAGAAAAGTAAGCAACAAATTTTAGTACCTATAGTAGAGATACCAGTAGTCAGGTCGACTAGGTATAGATTTAAACTTAAGGATAAAGATAAACTAAGAGTTAACCTAAAACATATAGCGTATTATACACTATTGTGGATAGCTTGTGTGGATAATACGTGCAATATATATAGGGTACCAAAAGATAAGAACTGGAAGTACCTAGTAAGGATATATTAGGCACTAGAGGAAAAGCGGTTTAAAAATGCCAAGTATATACATAGTTAGCACCTAGTAGAAGTATAAAGTTAAGGAGACTTAATACTTTAACCAGGAAGATTCCTTATGGAAGAATACCTAGACGGATAATAGTAGTAGGAGTGCCTAGAGAACACTTATCTATAGTATATAGAGGAAAAGAAACAAACTAAGTATTAGCCTAAGTTAGACTAAGTATAGGCAGGATCTAGCAGCTAGTAGTTAGGAAAAGGGGAGGTATATAGAACTAGAGGGAACTAGTATTAGAGCCTTAAACCCTTAAAGGAATTTAAGAATAATACCTAAATTTAAGAGCTAAGTGGCAAGATTAGCAGTTTAAAGTATTAGTAGATAGTAGAGTAACTAGGAACCATATATTACCAAAAATAGTAGAAAGGATGGGGTTACCATATAGACAAAAGGAACACCCATATCCACTTATAACAATTTTAGGAGATCAGATAGCCTATAAAAAAGGCATTATTAATCTCAAAATAGGACCTATTTAGATAACTATTAAAGGAAAACTAGTTAGAATATCTTTTAATATCCTACTATTAAGATAGGACAAGGCGATACTAGGAATACCTTAGTTATAGAAGTACAATCTAAAGATTAATTAGGTTATAGGTTAGGTCAATATTAAGGATATATAACAACGTAAAGTGCGATAGCAAACCAAGTTGGTATAATACTAAGTCAGAGCAATATATAAAGAGACTAAGCGAGGCTTAAGTTATATACCAAAAAGATACTATAAGTATGGTAAAAAGTTATGGTCACTAGAAAGTAAAAAGCTGTTAGAGCATGCAGTATAGGACTACAAGATAGAATTAAAAGAGGGAATAAGTCTAAAGTTCTTTTTAATCTATAAGCTTACTAAAACAGAGTCGGTAGCGCTTAAGGAGTTTATTTAGGAGAACTTACGTAAGGGATATATCAGACTATTATAGTTATTAATAGGATATCCAGTACTATTTATTCTAAAGAAAAACAGAAAACTTAGGATGTGTATAGACTACAGATAGTTAAACAGCATCACTAGAAAGGATAGATATCCTTTACCCTTAATTAGCAAAATCTAAGATAGGATTGGCAACGTAAAGATCTTTACAAAGATAGATCTAAGATAGGTATACCATTAGATTAGGATCAAGGAAGGTAATAAATAGAAGACAGCCTTTAGGTTAAAGGAAGGACTATATAAGCCATTAGTTATACAGTTTAGGCTTATAAATGCACTAGTAACGTTCCAGAAGCAAATTAATAGTATATTAGGAGAATACCTAGATGAATTTATTATAGTATACCTTAACGACATTATCATCTACTTAGAGAGTAAGGAAGAACACAGAGAACATGTTAAATAGGTCTTAAAGAGACTATAAAAAGAACAGATGCCAGTAGTAATTAAAAAATATAAGTTCTTTACTAGGAAGACCAATTTCGTTAAATTTATTATTAAACTAGGCCAACTTAGTATAGATCTAAAAAAGATCAAGGCTATAGTAAATTAGCAAGAACCAAAGAATGTTATACAGTTAAGATCATTCCTAGGGTTTTGCAATTACTATAGAAGGTTTATAGCGTAATGGTTATAGAACATTAAGCCATTTACGCGGTTAATAAAGAAAGAAGAACTATAGGTATAGGGAAAGGAATAATAAGAACTATTTAAGAGAATTAAAGAGTTATTTACCTAGAAGCCAGTTCTTAAGATCTATTAACTAGGTCTAAAGACAGTTATAGAAACAGATACATTAGACTTTATACTAGGGGTATACTTTATACAGAAATATTAAAATAGATGGCACCCAGTAGCATACTATAGTTGGAAGATAACACCACTAGAGTTAAACTATAACATCTATAATAAGGAGTTGTTAGGTATAGTTACAGCACTTAAGGAATAGAGAGCATTCTTACAAGGCATAGAGAAACCATTTATAGTTAAGACGGACTATAAGAACCTTATAGGATTCCTAATAACAAAGGAACTCAACCAAAGACAGATTAGATAGGCGGAAATGCTTATAGAATACTATTTCAAAATTTAGTATACTAAGGGTACAGATAATGCATAAGTAGACGCTCTAAGCAGAAAAGCTAAACTATAAAGTAATAAAAAGCTATTAGGAGCTTTATTACGAAAGGATTAAGACGGATTAATTAGGTATAATTATCTAAAGATTATAGTAACTAAAAAAAGTTAGATCTATAAATTACTAAAGAGTAATTAGATATAGAAGATCTAAAAAGTATAGGTAGAGGATCTAGACTTAAAGCAATATAAAAATAGAGAAGCAATATATATACCTAAGTCTATTATAGAAGAATTTGTTAAGGAATTCTATAAGGGAATAATATAAGAACACAACAGAGCTATAGGCTTAGTGTTAAGACTTTAAAAGGAGTATATTATTTAAGGAATTTGGGGACTAGTAAGACAAGTTATAAAAGAATATCTAAATTGCTAAAGGAATAAACCAATAAGGCATAAGCCGTATAGAGGGCTATAACCTATTAAGACACCAGAAAGACCATAGAAGGTTATATTATAGGACTTTATTATTAAGTTACTAAAGTTAAGAGATCCTATTATAGGACAAGATTATAACGCGATTTTAGTAATAGTGGATAAGCTAATTAAGTGGGGATACTTTATAGCATGCACTAAAGAGATATTAGTAGAAGATGTCGCTAGAATTTATATAAAGGAAGTATTTATAAGACACAAAGCACTAGACAAGATTATATTAGACAGAGATCCAAGATTTATAGCAGTATTTTAGGAAGTATTTTTAGCAGAATAAGAAGTTTGCGTAGTAATATCTACAGCGTATTATCCGCAGACGGATAGATAAATGGAAAGACTAAACTAGACACTAGAACAGTATTTAAGGCATTATATTAATTACGCATAGAATAATTAGGTATTGTTATTACTAGTTATATAGTTTGCATATAATGCAACACCATAAAAAGGAATAGGGATATTACTATTTAAGGCGAATTACGGGTACAAGCCAAGAACATTATTATCGCCATATTAAGTAAAAAAGACGAGTAGCATAGCTAAGCAAAGAATAAAGACGTTAATAAATCTTTATATAAACCTTAAAGAAACAGCTAAACTAGTACAAGAACAAATAAAAAGGTACTATAATACTAAGAGATCTAAGGGACCAGATCTTAAGGAGGGAAATAAAGTATAGCTACTACATAAAATTTTTAAGAGTTAACAACTAAGTAAGAAGTTAGACTACGTTAGACTAGAACCTTTTAAAGTTAAGTAAAGAATTTTATTAGTTACGTATAAGTTGAACCTACTAGCTAAAATGAAAATCTACCCTATATAATATATTGCAATGCTAGAGCTAGTATACGGGAATATTAAGCCACTAGTCTATAAAGCAGATATATATAGAGGATAAAAGGAAGACAAATGGCAAGTTTCGAAAATTATTAGTTATAAGAATGTAGATAACAAAACATGGTATAAAGTAAAGTAGATAGGCTATAGTAAGACTACCTAGAAACCACTAAGCAACCTAAAGAACGCTATAGGAAAGGTAAAGAAGTATTAGAAGAAAGTAGGTTAGGTAATATTAATAAAGAAAGATTGCCAAAGAATAAGTCACCTAAGGGGGACCTAAGAGGAGTAATTGCCAAGCTACTTAGAGTTGTTTCCCTTATAGAAGAAGAGCCAGTTCTTTTATTACCTAGCTTAAATAAACCCTATTAAATAAGTTTCCACTCCTTAAAACAAACCTTCTCATAAATACGTTTAAGACGTTAAAGACGAGCATAAGCCAAATGTTAAGCTTTAAGGACATATGCGGACTCTTCTAAGGCACGTTAAACCTTAAGTAGCGTAAAGGCTAGCTCACTGTTAAGCTTTATAGCGGTAGATTAAATATAAGACCCTATAATAAGTTACTTAGGGAACTCGAAGACTATTAAGAGTTATAGGATGTGTATACTTAGCGTTAGAAATAGAGCGAACATTACAGGACAATTAAATATTTACTTTAGTGCACTCTAAGTAAAATAAGGGTTGTTAAGATAAGGGACTTATTATCGCAATATACACTAACCCTACTTTTATATAATAAGAATATAGAGACGATATTATCTCACTAAGTAATAGTATGGTAGCCACAGTGCGAGCATAACATTGCGCTTGTAAAGAAGAAGAAGCTTTAGGTATAATAAGTAAGGATATTAACCAGACTGGTTAAACGGACATTACACCTCTAGTGGATAACTTGGAGATATTAGAAATCTTTAAGGACAAAGATAAAGAGGAGGGAGATAGTGTTACGGACGCTTTAAGTACAATATTATAACTACTTGGAGAAGAGACAGCGGAAGCTAGTTGGTTAATATAGGTATAGTCTAGGATAGATCTAGTGGAACCATATAATGAGGAATAGTAAGCGAGTCACATAATATTATACGCAGTATACGGAGTATACGCAGTGTACGTCTATGTATAATATGTATAACACGTACCTTACGTACAAGAGAGGATTTCTTAGGAGTATAGTTATGTATTTAAAGGACCTTAGTCTCTACCGTAGATAGTTCTCTCCTAGTAGTAAATCTTAGAATATAATTGGAGTTAATCTATTAGGCAACTACTCCACTAGTTATTATTATATTGTTATTTTGTTTTTACCTATATACCTAGCCTAATAATAGAACCCACTGTAGTTCCTGCTATAAGGTTCCGTTATAGTACTCTACGTAGAGTTAAAGCCTAGTATTTACCTTATCCTCTAGAGCCATATATAATATAAGAAACCAGCTATTCCACCTTATATAATTATTAAGAGGAATTATTTTACTAGCACGTTTAATAAACTATATTATATAGTTAGCTAAGCTGCGGATATAAACGATATAGTTATAAAGCTTTCCCATCGGCCCTATAATATTTTGAATATTTTTACCTCTTCTACAATTTTCGTCTAATACTAGCTCTAATTCTTTATTCTTCTTTTTTCTCTTATCTTTTATTTTAACTAGCAGCGGTGCTTGTTATAGGGTGGTTTTGGATAAACCTTATCGCGATAAGTCTTAGTATACCCTAAATAATTTTTTAGTCGCCTTCTTTATTATTATTATATAAAAATAAATAATTTAAACTTAGTAAATAAAGTTATATTATCCTTCTCCCTTAAATTTTAGTAGGTGGCTCTATATATGGCTCTACATCTGGCTTTGCGCATGGAAGCTCTATATATAGAGGCTCCGCACGAAGCTCTACATCTGCGGAGGCTCTGCGCGAAGCTCTGCGTAAAGCTCTGTATGAAGCTCTGCGGAGGCTCTGCATAAAGCTCTACGTAAAAGCTCTATACAAAGCTCTGCGTAAAAGCTCTGCCGAAGCTTTACGCGAAGCTCTGCACAAAGCTCTGCGTACGGAGGCTCTGCACGAAGCCCTGTATATAAAAGCTCTGCACGACGGCTCTGCGTACAACGGTTCTGTATACGACGGCTCTACTACGGAGGCTCTATATAAAAGCTTTGTGCAGAGCTTTGTGTAGAGCCTCCCGCAGAGCTTCGTGCAGAGCTTTATGTAAAGCTTCGTGCAGAGCCTTGTGCAGAGCCTCGTACAGAGCCTCGTGCAAAGCCTTGTGCAAAGCTTAGTGCAGAGCCTCTATACGCAGAGCTTTATAAATATCTGCCAAATTCCGCAGAATTCTGTCCTATTCTGCTTGGTTAGGGTAGAAAAGCCCCGCACAGGGCATATCCTTATCGATTGTAATATTTTATGCATTTTCTATTGGATAAAGGATATTTTATGCTCGCTTATTCGCATTATCTAAAACCACCCTGGCTTGTTATATAACTTCTTCTTTTTTCTCTTCTTCTTCTTTATCCTATTCCTTATCCTCTTTATTATACAAGTTTATAAGCTGCTTATCCTTCTTTGAACTAAATAGAAAGGCCTAAATAATAAGATTAATAACGTGCCCCTAACAGCGAATTCTTTAATATATTACAATCTAGTTAATTTTATTCTTAAGGCTAGGCTATTGGCCAATTGTATAATAGAGGACATTATTTAATCCGGTAGATCTTGCCTTACTACTATATCTTATATACTTCTCTAAAGGATTTGTCTGTCTATATAATATACCCTATTATTCTATTATTAAGCACCCTATCTATATCCTTACCTTAAACACGCGATAGTGTATATAAGGAGCTCTTGCTGCACCTGGCCTAAAAAGACCAAACCAACTAAAAGAACCCTAAAAAACACCCTAATAATCCCCTAAGATATATACATTACAGGGGAGGCACAGGTAGAACGACGGTAGTACGTAGTTGCGCGCAACCGCCAGACCTATACCTAATAATGGCCCCCTATAACAACAATAAGGACGGGCGAATACTATACTAGATATGACGGTGCTAGAGCGCGTCACCTACCAAATTCTGCCATACTGCTGCCATATTCTGCCAACCTACAATTAGCTCGCTTACCGCTAGCGCCTTAGCGGCTGCCCTTTTATATATGTTTACTATGGTCCTAGCGACCCCCTTCTTTTCTTCTCCTTAGCTTAGTATCTTCATTAGATAGCAATCTACAAGCTTTAATTCAGAGGCATTTATACAAGCCGTTACATTATACTAAGCTCTCCATACACTGCCTAGGAAGGCCTTAATAATATCCCACCCTATAAGAAACTTTGTCTGCAATAACGCGTTAACGCGCTATACTCAGACACTAAAACAACTCTATATTACCTAGGAAGGCCTCAATAATATCCCACCCTATAAACCAGATAGGATTGGACCTATACCCCCAGAATTAAAACCAAATTATACGATTCCGATAAACCCTAGGAAGCCAATAATGGCACCTAAAGTAAGCTTATCTAAAAGAGCTGCCCCAACCCAAGAAGAACACGAGATTTAATTAGGATCCGAAATTAAGGATAACAATAATAGTATAGACGTATATAAATAGATTCGTGCCCTAACGGCCAATTAGAAAGCCGACCGTCTTTAAGCTTAAAGCACACAGGAGACCCTATAAGAGATCCTAGACAGCCTTACGGCCCTATAAAGCTCAGCCCCCCCTTCCAGAAGTCCTAGTCGTCCTATTTACTTAACCAAATATAACACACCAGGAAGTACGGACACGATAATAAAATAATTAAAGTCTATTAAGCTCCCTAACCCCTAACCACTGTCCAATAGGATAGACCCTACCTTTAAGAATTAGAGGATTTAAGTATAAGAAAAGCTCCACGTTAACCACAACTATTTCCTTTCTAAAGAAGCCAAAATGCTCTACCTCTTTAGTTAAACTACAGGGGATGCCCAACGGCACCTTTAAGCCAAGTTTAAGGACGATTCCCCTGTCCAATTTATATCTATTAACAAGATAATACGGCACCTGGCTGCTATCTACGTTAACCTAAACAAAGTACGGGATGCCCAGTACAACTATAATCGCCTAATAATAAAACCAAACCAACCCTTTACCGAATTCTAGACTCAATTTCTATACCTTACGGGAGAAGGCTAGGTTCCCCTTAAGAACTACTATTTAGACTTATACGATAAGCTAACAATCCAGCTATAAGAGAAGATTATTATAACCTTAGATAACCTACTAACCCACAAAAAACTCGCAGCTCGTTGCCTATCTTTAGACACAGAACTAAAGCGGATCAACGCCCGCCCTAATTGGCAGAAGCGACCACGTAGTAATTATAACTCGCCAGCCATACCTATAGGAGCTAGAGTAGGAAGACAAGCTACATCTACTCTTACACCAAAAGCGGTCACAACTATACACCAGCGAGCCTCGCCCGACCAGCTATATACCACACCCTCAACTAGTACTCGTCGCAATACCCCAATCAACCCCGCCTCGGCCACGTGCTACAACTGCGATAAGAAGGGTCACTTTGCCTCGTCTTACCCAGAACTAGGGGATATCAAGAAGATAGAGGAAGGAGAAACATCTAATAAGTCAAAAAAAGAAAAACCCTAGGGAAAAACTCCCCCCTAGGGTATCCTATTAATCTTAAAGAGATTAATCTAAGTTAGTTAATAGGTAGAAAACACTTTACGGTTCCATATACAGTATCTTAAAATGGATATAGAGTTAACTCAACTGCCCTTATTAACACTAGAGTAAATAGCTTTACCTTTATAAATACTGCCTATGCGATTAACGTTGCCAAGTTTCTAAATATAAAAGCCACCCTACTAGAGAAGCCTGTCTAGGTAAAAGGCTACAACGGCCAAGCCAGTAAGCCGGTTACCCACGTCCTAAAGTTACATATCTCCCTTAATAGACAACGTTAATACGGTATCCCTTTCTATATCTTAGACCTAGGGTCCCACGATATAATCCTTAGCCGAAAATAGATATCCTACTTTAATATTTGGCTAAACGTATAACAAAGACAGTTTATCTGGCTAGAGGATAGACCGAAATTACCCTCCTTTATTAGAGAAATCCGAACTAACTATAAGACACTAGCCGCGAAGTCTAACCCCATATATCAGTAGGATATCCGGGCCCGTAACCTAGCCTTCGCCTAAGAAGACGCCCACCACAAAGCTAGAAAGAACTCTATACCAACAAAGATACTCTCCTAAAGCGCTACATTTAAGGAGGACTCTACGTACGGAAGCGGGATAGATAGTAATATAGACGGCGTCCAAATCGCGCAGATCTAACCAGTATGGAAAAGAACATACCAATAAGATATAAGGGATGACCTCCAAAAGATGCAATAGAAGCTAAAAGGAGTAACAACAACACCAATACCCCAGAGGGCCCTAAGGTCACGCACGCCCCCATTATCCTGCAACCCCCCTACAGTAGACATCGCCGTAATTAGCGCTATAGCGTTCTACTTTAATATATACCAGAAGGAAAATAAGGTCTTTATAATAAGCCTATACAAGATTAACCGGATTATTAATAAGAGGGAAGAAAAGCTAATTAAGGAAACTAATAAGGAACTAGTTAAATATCTCCTTCCTACTATCTATGCTAAGTATAAGAACGCGTTCTTAAGGGTAGCTTTAGACAAGTTACCCCCTTACCAGACATATAATTATAAGATTTAATTAGAAGCTAATAACTTGCTAGGCTATAGCCCCCTCTACTAATAATTAACAGACAAGCTAAAAGTAATAAAGTAGTACTTAATTAATAACCTAGATAAAGGGTTTATTAAGCTAAGTTAAGCCCCTTTTACTTCCCCTATTCTATTTATAAAAAAGCCTAGTTGAGGCCTCCATTTTTGTATCAACTATTGGAAGCTAAATGCTATTACTTAAAAGGATTGGTATCCTATTCCGTTAATTAACAAAACCCTCGCATATCTAAGCCAGGTAAAGATCTTTACTAAACTTAATATCCGCCAAGCTTTTTACCAAATTAGGATAGACCCTATATCTAAAGATTTAACAATGTTCCGTACCTATTACAGGTCCTATAAATGCAAAGTTCTTCCTTTTAGACTAATAAACGGATCGGCTACATACTAAAGGTATATAAATAACGTTCTTTTTAATTACCTTAACGAATTCTGCACGGTATACCTAGACAATATCCTTATATACTTAGACAACAAACTTGAGCACCAAGTTCACGTTAAGAAGGTCCTAGAGAGATTACAGAACGCGGGTTTACAAGTTAATATTAAGAAATATAAATTCAGGGTAAAACGCATAAAGTACCTTAGGTTTATAGTAAGTATAGATAAAATTAAAGTTAACCCTAAAAAGGTTAACGTAATCCACAACTAGAAGCCCCCTCGCACTATAAAGGGGATCCAGTCCTTTCTAGGTTTTTGTAATTTCTATTACCGATTTATCCGTAACTATAGAGTTATAGCAACGCCTCTTATACAACTTACCCAGAAAGACACGCCTTTTATCTTTAATAACGACTATATAGAAGCCTTCGAAGAGTTAAAAGATCGGCTTATCTCTTCTCTAATCCTTTATTACTATAACCCGGACCTTAAATTAATGCTAGAGACAGACGCTTCTAATAGAGTTATAGCGGGAATCCTATTACAGTTATATCTAGACGGCAAATAGTACCCTATTGCCTTCTTCTCGAAAACAATAGACCCAGCTAAGTATAACTATAAAGTACACAATAAAGAAATACTAGCTATTATCCAATCACTATCCCAATAGCGCGCGGAGCTTAAAGGCACAAACTCCCAGATTAAGATATATACAGATTATAAAGCCCTAGAGTACTTTATAACTATAAAGTAGCTTACTAGACAACAAGCCCACTAGGCCAAAATACTCTCTAAATTCTTCTTTACGATTATATATCGTTCTGGCAAGTAAAACACTAAAGCTAATATACTAACCCAAAGGGAACAAGACATAGGATTCTAGGATAAGCTAAAGACCTAATACCAAACACACGCCCTCCTCTATCCCAAATAGCTTAACCCGCAAATTCTTAAAGAACTAAACTCTAAACGGAATGAGCTAGCACCCCTAGAGGGAGCAGTCTTAGATAAACTAATAGGGCTAGTTAACCGCATCCTAACTATAAACCGCACAGCTGACTCCCTAAAAGCCCTCCGCAACCAAGCCGCAAAGAAGGACCCTAATTTAGAAATAGAGGAAGGACTGCTTCTATACTAAAGACGGCTTATAGTTCCAGATATTAACAACCTACGGACAGAGTTAATCCGCAAAGCCCACTGTTAAGTCTCTACGGTATACCCTAGTTGCGATAAGACCCACTAACTACTAGCGCCCCATTACTACTGGCGAGGACTTCTATCCGATATAGATCGATTTATTAGAAACTGCCACGCCTATAAACACATAAATGCCCCTAGGGATTAAACTCCTGGGTGGCTACAACCACTACCAGTTCCAGAACGCCCTTGGCAATATATTACCATAGACTTTAAATTATTTCCAAAGGACGCCTACGGCCACGATACAGCCTTTATAGTGGTCAACCAACTATACAAGCAATCCATCTCCCTCCCTTGTTTTAAGACCATAACTGCGAAGGATATAGCCCACCTCTATATTAACAACATCTATTAATTCTACGGCGCCCCTAAATTAATTATCTCTAACCATGGCCCCCAGTTTATATTAGATTTCTAGAATAAACTCTACTATATCCTTAGGATTAAGATTAAGCTCTCTACTATATTCCACCCTTAGACTAACGGCTAAACCAAGATTATAAACCAGTACCTCAACCAGCAACTACGGCCCTTTATAGACTACTATTAGGACAACTGGTCGGAATTACTACCTATAATAGACTACGCGCAGCTTATACTCCCTTACAACAGTATAGGGATGTCCCCATTCGAACTGCTCTACGGGTATACACCACGAACGTCCTTTAATTGGGATAGGCCTACTAAACCCACTACGGCCCGCGAACGCCTCAGCCATAAGGAGGCCCAGGTATTTGCTAAGAGAATATATAGAGCCTAGAAGACTGCTCAAACAATTATAAAAAAGGCGCAAGAAAAAAAGGAGTCTGATATAAACTAATATTATTACAAGGAAGACTTCTAAGTAGAAGATAAGGTATAGGTGTTAACAAAGAACTAGAAAACCTAGAGGCCAAGCTATAAATTAAACCACTAAATAGCTAGCCTATACAAGACTCTTTAAAAGATAGGACACTCTTTTAAGGTTAAGCTACCAGAGTCAATAAGGATCCACCCCATTTTCTCCCCAGACCGGCTATAAAAGGCTGCGGATAATCCACTACCTAGACAGTACAACGACCCCCCACCACCAATCCAGATTGCTGAGGACGAAGAATAGGAAGTTAAAGAAATCCTAGCAGTAAAAAAGGTCCATAATGTCTTAAAATACCATGTAAGCTAGGTAGGCCATAACGATAACCCAGAGTAGTACCCCACATCTAATTTTAAGTACTCCCCCTATAAGCTACAAGATTTCCACCTAGCCCACCCTAATCTCCCTAGACCACCACGTAAATTAGACAACTAGATTAAATACTAGGAAGAAGGGTTAGATAATTACAACAATTTAGACAACAATAGGGAGCTTGGACAACGCCTAAGGGCAGGCTTTTTCAGGAGGGGGGGGTGATGTGACAGTGCTAAAGCGCGTCACCTGCCAAATTCTGCCATGCTGCTGCCATATTCTGCCAACCTACAATTGGCTCGCTTACCGCTAGCGCCTTGGCGGCTGCCCTTTCATATATGTTTACTATGGTCCTGGCAACCCCCTTCTTTTCTTCTCCTTAGCTTAGTATCTTCATTAGATAGCAATCCACAAGCTTCGGTTCAGAGGCATTTATACGAGCCGTCACACTAGAAAGCGGAAATACCCTAATTAAGAAGGCATCTAATAAAATATAAAGCCTATTAGACGCGTTTAGTATCCAGAACTATAGGGGAGTATCTATTAGCTATTACAAACTAATACAGCTAGCAGAATGGCTCTAGTCCAGCGAACCTTAGGCGCCACTCTAGTAAACCCTTAATTAAATCCTCTAATGGCTAAATAAAATCGAAGATAAACAAAACCCCCCCCTATAGGCGAACCGCACCTAGGCCGCCATAGCTGCGCTTCTATAGTATAGGGAACCTACCCCCCTAAAAACAATAACCGGGTATATAATCACAATATGACTAAATATAGAAAAGGTAGAGGAACTTAGGGGATAATTAGAAACAGAAGTTCTTATAGAGATTTGCAAGGAGGTCTATAACGCCGTTACAGTCCAATACCTTAGGAGTGGAGATATTAGAGTCACCCTAAAGGACTAATAGGCAAAGGAACGGGCTATAAGGGTAGGGGACAGGCTAGGAGAGCGTATTGGTATAAAAGTGCTTTATAAAGATTACCTAGTTAAAGTCTTGTTAGTTCCTATAAGCCTTAAGGTAAAAAGGGGACGCTAAGCGAACAATATAGCAACTATATAGGAGATAGTAAAACAAACGGAACGCCTTATACTAGGACTTGTAATTACCCGGATCTAATAGCTTTAACAGGAAAATACAAACCAAGCATATAATAAGAACAATAAAAGGATATAAGGGGCGCTAGAGACTTGCTAGGGAGATAATAGACAAACGTATAGCTCCCTTATCATTAGCGTACATATACTAGGAATGCAAAAACTCTTTATCCAAAAAGGAATAATTATAAATGGCCTTATATACAATATAAGGCTCTATAACCATAGACTATACCTAGAACAATGTTATCGCTATATATAATAGGGACACACCCAATCCATATACGCAGCACAGGTATGCTGCGGCCACTATACAGGCCCCTATAATATAAGATAATATATAAATCAAGACCAAATAAAATACGCGAACTGTTACCGAAGCACACATAAGGCGTAGGAGAGAGAAGACTGCATTAAATATAGAAGACGGAAAGAAAGGGCTTAACAGCTATGGGAACAACTGCACGCTAGGTTATACAAATAGAAACAATAGGCAATAAGCTAGGGGGACGTAGGTGTCTTCCTAGCGTTTCCTACCTTTAATACTGGGGGGCTAAGCTAGCTATCCTAAGCCTTAACGGGCTAAAAGCAACGCTGTGCGATATCACTAGACTAAACAGGGACATAAGAGACATATAGGACACAAGGGAGAGAACGCCCAGTAGGAAGACCCCTATGGACGGCTATAGCAAGTTCAAGGCCGGGATAATTAAGAATTAGATTTAACGCGGTAAATACAATACACGCAGCTAGCTTATAAGGGGTATATAGCCAACCAGTAAGAACGGGGGAAGAACCGGAGGCAATAACAGACTTAGATTTAGAAAGGCTAGTAAAAACACAAAATATAAAAATAGAAAGCTTTATACAAAATAAGTAGTAGCCAGGGAGCAAATATAGGAGATAGAAGTTCTAAACATTTTAGAGAAAGTGGAAACGGAAGAAGTAAGGAGTAAAGAAAAGGCAAAGGACCCCCGCTGGGGGTCCGCTACTTGACCATTATATAGTATAACTGCGGCAATACAAACCACTGTCTAGTAAGGCCCCTACTAGACAGTCTAGACCTAGAGAAACACCATATTCTTGCTATATAAGAGCTGTATTATAATACCTATATACAATTAATATACTGCCCCTAAGGATTCTAGCTCCTATATAAACCAAAAGCAGCCATATATATATACTTTATAATTAGCAAAAATATCAGCCTTGCCTTATGGTTATAGCAGGTAGTTAACCCAGATATTACAGTTATAACCATCTAGATATATAGGGGACTAGTATAAATTATTAATGTCTATAACCCTAGGGTTAAAGGGGTAGCATAGACAGAGAATATTATATTTATAATAAGCTTGCTAGAAACTAAACACGCGGAGTTTATTCTACTAGGAGATATAAACCTCTACCACCTATAGTAGGGGGGCATCTATATTGCTGCCAATTAACAGGCAGAGTGCCTACTAAGAGCTATAGATAACGGGGGCCTTAAGCTAGCTACCCCCCTAGGTACAATTACATAGCAATAGGGCACCGCTAAAAGTACAATTAACCTTACAATTATGGACAAAAACCTATACTAGAGACTCAAAAGGTGCTTCCCTAAAGAAGAATAGGCACTTATTTTAGACTATATCCCTATCTAGATACAACTAGATCTAGACATTAAGGCGCAACCAAATAGTAAAAAATACGCAATAAGGAAGCTTAATGTAGATAGCTTCCTTAATATAATTAAACAATAACTCTAAGACCTAGAAGAAATCCACCCAATACTAAATAAGCGAGGCTTATTGGCTACCCCTAAGGAAATTAATTAAAGACTAGAAAGGATCTAGGCAGCAATTAAAAGTGGGCTAGAAGAGCACTGCCCGGTTTTAAAACTAGGCCCCTATACGCGATATATATGGTCCGTATAGTGCGCGGCCCTTATAGCCGGCTAACAACAAGCAAGGAGGAAATATACAAGCAGCCACGATTCTAAGGACAAGAGATAATATAAAGACACAAGAAACTAGCTAAAGAATACCCTAAGAAAAGAAGTAAGGAATAACTAGAGACGGTTTATAAATAAACACACTATTAACCTAAGTCTCCCCTATAGCAAGGGCCTTTGGACCATAGTAAAGTAGGTAAAGAAAAAGGTAGGACGCCTAGTAGAAGATCTATACCTACCACCCCTATAAAGAGCAGGCAAACTATAGGCCATAAGCAACAATAACAAGAAGGCAAAGATCCTTATAAAAAGATTTTTCCCTTAACTGGCTCCAGTAAACCTTAGCGACATTACTAGTAAAACACTGGTAACTTACCTAAGGGTTAACAGCGACATAATAACTAAAGAAATGGCCAGAACTATTAGCCACCTCTTAAATAATACAGCACTAGGACTAGATAGGATTCTAAATAAAGCCCTAAAGACCTGTGGACCACTTATAGCACTTTAGCTTGCAGACGTAGCTAAATCATGCTTTATAATAGGCTACTACCCGCAACTTGGAAGATCTATAACAACGGTTATCTTATAAAAAAAAGGTAAAGCAGACTACTTAATCCCAGGAAGCTACCGCCCTATTGCCTTAGAAAACACCCTAAGCAAAATCTTAGAAAAGGTTATAGCGGACTATATAGTAGATATGGCAGAGGAACACGCCCTACTACTATAAAGCTAAATAGGGGCAAGAAAGAATCGCTTAACACTATTAGCACTTACACTACTCGCTGCTACCATTAAAACTGCATAGGCTATGCGAAAGGACTTTATAGTATTAATACGATCTATGACGATGGTCGTTTTATAAAAAGAAGGCAAAGCAGACTACTTAATCCCAGGAAGCTACCGCCCTATTGCCTTAGAAAACACCCTAAGCAAGATCTTAGAAAAGGTTATAGCGGACCACATAGCAGACACGGCAGAGGAACACGCCCTACTACCACAAAGCCAAATGG
>Ga0307507_10005513_pt1 | contig 20710 bp, 11 predicted proteins | sample 7_EM_MG_FD_207223 | JGI IMG/M metagenome (GOLD analysis project Ga0307507, IMG submission 207223) | Populus trichocarpa ectomycorrhiza microbial communities from riparian zone in the Pacific Northwest, United States - 7_EM | ecosystem: Host-associated > Plants > Roots > Unclassified | place...
TTTTTCCCCACCGCGGGAGATCCGCTTAATCGCCCCAGGCATGTGACGGTGTTGCTATACTTCGGATGCTCCGAGCTACGTGACAAATTCTCCTCTCCTTTTTTTTTTTTAACCTTTACCATTTTTCCGAAATTTATCTGAGGCTATTATGTCGCTGATCTCCCGCACACTGTACAGTGCGCAGAATTGGTTCGGGGAGCATCGGCCCTCTACTGACTAGATTGGGGGGTCACGTTTGGGTGTCTATGGATTGGGGCGAATATCCTTCATGGTGATATTCGCAGTGCTAGTATGACCACACTACTTACAATTAAGTTATTGAAAAAGGAACAAAAAAACAAAACAAAGCAAGAGGCACTTCATTCGTGTGCCACATAAGGTATACATTATTATCGCGTACACCGTTAAACATGTCTAGACCTTTAAACGTTGAACATAAAAAATGAAACCTCCTCTACAATCTCTTCATTCCTACGAGATCATCCATGACGTACCCGTACACGCTGGGGAGACTCCATCCACCTCCTCCGCCCTTCTGTCCCCCAGCGACTACCGCCTTCGGTCCGCTCACAAGCGAGCCTGCAAGCCCACTAAACCAGCCTTCGTTCTTTGCGAATTCTACGGGTTTCGGTACAATGATTTTGGCCCCAGGCATGTGCTCTGAGTAGACATTACCTCCTTCGCCACCGCCTAAGGCGGGTTCCTCAAAACCTGTGGGCACCCTCCTCAAAGGTCGCGGTGAAGCTAAGGATTGGGAGCTGCTTCGTCTCAGTGGTGCTGGAGGAGGATCAATGTCCATCTGAGAAGATGTATAGGGTAAGGGGTTGTCAATGATCGGATCCTCAGTCCAGGAGGTAATAATAATTGTCCTTCCACCAATTACCAATTCACTTTTTGCCGACCCTGCAACAGCGCGCTCAGCAGCTTCGCGTTCGCCAAAGGTGATTCTCACCCAATGCCCGGGGCCTCCATCTGCACCTGCAAGAGGTTGTGTCTTTCGCAATGTCTTCGCGTCCAACTGTTCACGCGGAACAATGTCAGGATCATGGAACTTGCTCTCGTTTTCCGGGAGTCCAGAATACGGTTCTAATATAACACCGTAATATCGACGTAACGATCGAATAAGGTCCGGGAACCTATCTTCGGAGAAGTTTGCGACCCGAACTTGTGTTGGAGTAAATGTCGCATCGGCAGGCTTTGACTCCAACGGAGCGGGATCAAAAGGCATAGAATCGTATATCGAAAGCAGGGGGGGCGCGTTTGTATCGGCGGTATGAAGGGGTTGATCATCTGTCATAGATGACGAACGGTTGCGTGTTCGACTTGTTCTGAACAGTAAGCTTAAACCAAAGGCAGGCAAGAAGCAAAGTCAACTTACGGACGGGACCCAAAGGTGTTTCTTGGCCAATGACCACTAGGGGAGCCTGGAGGTGATGAGGATAGTGTTTTTTTGAGTCTATGAGTCGTGTCAGTACTGAGGCCTGAAATGTCGGCAGTTGGTAACATACGTTGACTTTCTCCTTCCTTCCAAAGGTTCATTAAGACCACCATGTGCATCTGCCTCAAGCTGTGCCGACAAACCATTAGCTTGATAGAAGGTTATGAGATCAGATGGATCAGAGATGGAGGGAACATACTAGAGAGGCTCGTGCATCGGTCGCGGGTTGTAGGGTGGAAACTTTATGAATATATGAGGAGGCAGCGGTCGGCGGATTCGGGTTTTGCCGTAGGGTAGAGAATGGGGATGGCTGATTTGCAAACGACGGATAATCCTGAGGAGCCGGAATCCCTTGCTTTTTGTGCCATTCAGTGAACTTCTTCTCTTTGGTGAAATCTGGGACTGTGACTGAGGCGTCGAACACAGAGTTTGCGAATGTCGAGTTGTTGTTGGTGGTGGTGGTGGTTGAATTAAAGAGAGGGTTGAAGTTGGAAGAGTAATCCATGCTGGTTATATCAGGTTCTATGAGAAATGCCGTAACGTGTAGGAACTGTGCAGGATGCAACGATGGTGGCTGTTGATTGAAGAGGTCGGGGGAGTTGAGGAAGACGTGATGTTCGCGTTTGGCGCTAGCAACACAAGACCTGGCGGTAGGGTAACCTCTTCAGAGAGGGAGGAGATCTGATAAAATTTAATCACGTGCTCCTGATTGGATAAAGACATTTGGGCCAATGGTTTAGAGTTAGGGTTAGACAGAAAGCTTTCTGAAGACCTAGTGGGGAAAAAGGCCGAGAGACTGTTTCTTGATGGCTTCTTTTAAAGTTTATAAGATAGATGAAACAGCACCAAGCACTTGCGTGCAAATGTTATGTATCATTGAATCTGAAAGTCAAGGCAACTATCGTTTGTTGGATTGCTTCTGGGGTATGTGGTTAGGCGGTGTTGCTGTTGGCACCCCATGCAGCTCGGCATAGGGTACAAGTAGCAGTGCTGTTTCTTTCACACCGCATGCTATTCAACCCGCTGTATTGTGCTTTGGTTTCACGCTTTATGCTATTCGGCATAGGAGGGGCTGCTGGTTTAGTTTGTTTCTCCCCTTCCTTTAGTCAGCATAGGGCATAGGGCACGGGCTTTGCGGATTGGGATGGTTTTGGATTATTTGGGATCATGGAGGATCCTGTGGTTTCTGAGGGGCTATTTCCTTAGAGTTCGTAGTGTTTTGGAGTTTTGTCTGGGTTCCAGGGTTGCTAGCTATTTAGGGGGAGATATACCGTATCTACCGCTCTACCCTTAGCTAGCGCTTCTCGATCTATTGCCTAGCCTATCATTTTATCCATCATTTTCTCTGGTCAGTGGGCTTCATTCACACGGTGGTTTCACTCACACAACTGTTTCCTCAAACCACTGGTATCGTATGGATACTTGAGTGGGCACCGGCATGCCGAATTTGTAAGGAACTCCGGACCCGAGGAGCTTAGGTTCGCAATAAAGCTAGAAGTGGAATATAGTGCTAGTAAGCCATGGACCATTAGGCGGGAGTGGTTCTCATACGGGGTGTTGGGGTCAATTCAGAAAGGGGAGATTGTTTTTAGGTGACTTGTGTCTTGTGCTTTCCCGCGACTTTTCTCGTTACAAAGCAGTGACCTTAAGAACGCAATTAGCTATCTCCTGTGAGTCTCTAATCTCTGGATTTAGGGATAAGAGTTCCTGGGAAGGATTAGGGTTTTACTAACACAATATTGCCTGAACTCTTTGGACATGTTGGATCTCATTAACTGGTATTCTAAATACTGTTAACCTGTCAAACTAAACCCATCGTGGCTGATGCGATGATTCCCACCCATAAACTGGTAGCGAATCCCAGGAGTTCGTACGATATTGACATTAAGACATGTCGTAGCTCTTTCTAGTGCCTTTAATTAACTCGTCTGTCTTAATCATGGGGTGAGGTGAGTTGAAGAAGCTTTTTCGCAGTCCTATCTCGTTCTTGTGCAAACATACTTATGTGGGGGCCACCCTGTGAAGGATAACTTACTTGCGTTTTTTTTGTTTTCTTCTGTGGATTGTTGGGTTGATTGAAGGCCTTAGAAGGCGAAATACCTAGAGCGTCTACATATGTGGATTTTGGGCCCATCCCCCCCAGCGACAGATCCCTGAAAATCTCCCACTGAACCTGTATATCACTTTCTCTGGGGCAGCCAGTTTTGGGACGTTTGTATGAGATGCGATCATCACAATATATGTCTGACGCACTCAACGATAACCCGCCGCTCAAATAGGACTCCCCAGATTGATGAAAGCTAGATGGAAAATATCAAAGCAGGGTGGTGCGGAGCTATGATAGTAAAGCTAAATAGGCGGATTGCCAACTGTGTAGAGAACTACATAAAAAGGGTGCATGAAACACTATCTTTCGCAGTGTTGTAGGTCCTTGATGGGACCCGGACGGAATGGGCTATTCAATGCTACAAAACAGCGCTAGCAGGCGATATATTAGCGATCTTTCACGTAACCAGACACAACTCGAAGACTCACGGAGAGGCAGCTAAAACCCTAGATCTCTATAGAATTTCTGTGAGTTAAATATTTGAAGAGATTTGAAGCTAGCGGCAATGATCCATGTCTTAACAGAAGTTGCTAAACAGATAAATAAGTCTCAAGAACAGGCATTATTCGTACTATGATACCCCTACCATTTCCCAGCCAACCAATCTAGGATCCAATTCCGCTCTCCATGGGATATACCTTGAGCATTTATACCCTGCGTAGGGTACCATGAGGTAGGGGGTTAGGGCAAAGCCGGCCCCGGACAGCGCCTAAACGTGTAGGAGCAGGATACAATTATATCTCCTTCAGTGCCCGGAACACAGTGAAAATTCTGGGAGTTAGACTCTGCTATTTGATTTTTACCGCACAATCTCTAATCCTATGGATGTTGATATGATATTTGCCGTAGGCTAGCTTATCCCTGCTCGGCAATGTGGGTTTTGGTAGTTCAAAATTAAGGAGAGGTCAAATACGATAGTTCCAAAAGTTCTCAGGAGCCCAGTTTTACAGTGCCACCCCCAGGGAGTTTGGAAGTCTTGGTTAAGGCTAAGTTCTTAGGAGTGGGGTTTGACAGTTCATTCAGAAGCTCCTAGTAGTAAGTGTTATATTATGATGTATGGGCTGTGTAAAAATTTACTTAGTGTATCCAGAGACAGATATACACTCTCTCTTGCCGGGCGTCAAACAAGCCACGACCGCAGTGAACCCACTCCACATCGGAGGAGAACGCTCTACAATGGCCACCAGAGACTAGTGAGATAGTATACGACGGAAATATCCTTTGCAAATAATTTACGTAGAGATTTTTTGCCAGACTTAGGCAGGATTGTTCCACCCAAACCAGATAGGCAGCACGATACTTAGTTCAAGGGAAGTGCAACGAGAAAGCCCAAAACAAGAATGCTCAGGATACTTGGAGAGCCAATATTTCTATCGACCTCTTGATAGGGTAGCCAACTTAGGGCCTCCCTACGGATTCGACTTTTTTTTTTACTGCCTCCTGCCAAGCAAGGTTCTCTAACGATCTGTTCTTGGAACGCCTGTGCCTAATTGACGAGTGACAGGAGGTGATCACTTACGTGTTCAAGCACTTGAACTAACAATGTTGGTGACTCGCATGGTGCAAAGAATAGGTGGCAAAACAACCTAAAAATCCTCTAATATCGTGACAGATCCTCTTCGAGAAATTATTGGCCAGGCCACAGTCAAGATTTATAGTTTTTCCTTTCTATCGTTAAATTTTCGCACTAAGACCTCCATCTTTTGTGCTACGGATGTGTGAACAAACGAAGGGATACTAGTAAGGCTGCAACGGTAGCCACGTAAGCGGGGGACTGCTCAGGCTTAGTAATCGGATCCACAACATTCTAAAGGAAGGGATTTTTCACCCCAGCGTCAGTTTCTTTCCTTCTTTTTTCCTCTTCTCCGCACACTGACCGTTTCTCTTTTGCTCCATCTTCAACGTTTACCCAAAAAAAATCCGAAGAAAAAATTTGCCCCGCGTTTGAAGAGTCTCACTTTTCCATCCTCCACCCTCATACAGGTGTTCATTAACTCCTTCCTTTGACTCCTCTAGAGCATTTTTATTCTCACGAACAACCGGAGATTAATATAACAGAGCCGTCGTTGTTCATGAATCTTTCCCCCACAAAAAATTCACCATCGATTCGCTCTCGGCTTATACGGCCTTTGAAAAAGACCAGACGGGCTTCTAACATACGCTCCATCACTTAAAACATCTAACCTTCAGGCAACCTCAAAGTCAAGGAAAAAACTTTTTCCATTTGTTTCTTGTCGCCAAATAGAAGAAAATCCCTTCTACGACCTAGCCTATCGGATCCGGTCTAGTTCATGCTGTTTTTTCTCGCCGCTCTTGCTTTAGAATCATCAACCACTACGCAAACTTCGTCTACACAATAAGCCCTGACAAACCGCAATCATGGCTACCATCAATATCCGTCGCGATGTTACTGATCCCTTCTACCGTTATAAGATGGAACGTCTTCAGTCCAAGATTGAAGGGAAAGGTAATGGCATCAAATCGGTCATTGTCAACCTTAGCAGTGTTGCTCATTCCTTGAGTCGTGATCCTGCATGTAAGTTCTATCATCAGATTCGCTCAATATACCGCTGCCTCTTCATTCGTGGAAATGGAAGTTCGGCAGTTTACTAATGGTAAATGTGTAGATGTTGTCAAGTTCTTCGGATTCGAGCTCGGTGCCCAAGTCACTGCTAACCCTACTGATGATCGATATATCATTAACGGCGCCCATGACGCAGGCAAACTTCAGGATTATCTGGATACTTTTATCTCTAAGTTTGTGCTCTGTAAGAAATGCAAGAACCCTGAAACCGACCTGATTGTTCAAAAAGATGGGACTATTCTTCGCGATTGCAAGGCCTGTGGTCAACGCACCGATGTTGATGCTCGTCACAAGCTTTCCTCTTTCATTACCAAGAACCCACCAAAAAGGGAAAAGAAGGCGAAGGGCTCCAAAAAGAGTGGCAAGAAGAACGGTGATGCTGAGAATGGCAACTCCCCTAAGGACAGTGGTTCTGAGGATATCAATGGAGAAGCCGATGGCGGTTCCGATGACGAGCTCACCCGTCGTATTCAAGCTGAAGCCAAAGAGCTTCCTACAAATGGTGATGGCGTCGAGGTTAAGGATGACGATTGGGCGGTTGACATGTCCGAGGAAGCCATCAAGGCCCGTGCCCAAAACCTTCCCGACGATTTGAAGCGTTCTTTAGTTATTGAGGGTGATGACGATGAAGCTGCCGGTGGTGACAATCCTTTCGATCAGCTTGGATCTTGGATTGTGGCACAAAAGGCCGAGAACAGTGGTGAAGTGGACGATGTTGAGATTTATAAGAAGGCTCAAGCACTTGGCATCGAGTTGAACCATCGCACTCTTCAAGTGCTTGCTCAAACTCTCTTCGACGAGAATATCATCAAGAAAAACCAGGTCAAGGTTCACGCTGGTCTTCTCAAGAAGGTTAGTGCCCCCATGTTCACATATCGAAATTATTTGGCTTACAGACTATTTAGATGATTACTTCCGAACGCCATGAAAAAGCATTCTTAGGAGGAACGGAGCGTTTCGTGGGTAACGACCATCCACAACTCATTTCAGCTATCCCTACCATTCTTATGGCATATTACGAAAACGATCTTGCTTCAGAGGATACTATCACCAAGTGGGGTAGTAGGGCCAGCCAGAAATACGTCGATGTTCCGACCAGCAGGAAAGTCCGCAAGGCAGCTGAGCCATTCCTCACTTGGCTTCAGGAGGCGGATGAAGATGGTAGCGATGATGATGAGGACGATGATGAGTAGGGATGTGGCTTACGAATCATGCAAGCATTGGCTGTGTTACTACTTGGAGCTGACGGCAAGTTTGCATGTTATGATTGTCTCAACCTCAATGCTATTTTTCTGTTTGGAACGCCTTGACGATTTCCATTTTCTTTTCCTGTTTTCTTTCCACCAATAGCATATCAATGCTACGAGTGTTATTTTATGTGTTTTTTAAATTCAAGGTTATGTAACGAAAGCAAAGTTGCAAGTGGAAGTTTCGGGTTCACACCAACCTGCTTTTGCTATTCTGGAATTACAGCTACTGAAATGGTATAGTTTGACATAATTCCTCGCTGGGTGCCCATTGTATCTCGTCGCAGCAACACAGCTGAGCAATGCCAAAACGGGAAAGAACAGGGCACAAATAATTCATGTCCATCGTGTCAACGCCCTTGTGAATCAACACCAAAACACACATCCAAATAGCGGGGAACCTAGGGGTTCGCATTCTTCCACCTATAGTAGTTATGGACAAGGAGGTAGCTTGATATAAGCTCTATTACGTAGAAGAGCTCGACAATTGAATCTAAGCGCCTAGAATTTGTACAGCAACTCATAAAGATATTTGTTTCTGAAATTGCTTGCTCCAGAAGTAGACATAGGCTACGGAACTTCTGTTGGGTTTTCTAAACCTTGATATGTTTATTACAATAGCCGGATCTCCCATTTCGTATAGGGCGGATATAATTGAACTTGTGCTTGTGTTGCGAAACTACGAAAAACGGTATTTCTGGTGTAAAAGGCACGGCCAATGATGAAATGTCACCGCTCCTTACGATTTCATTATTAGATGCATTTAAGGCTATTAGAGTTCGCTCGGCTATCATAGCTAAAGTGGAGTGAGTGATTAAAGAACCCTTATCGATCTAGAATGCCTCCTGCTCCATTCTAACTAATTTCGTTACACCTACCCGCTGCTTCTCCTTTCAGCGTTTTTTGCCCGACCAGTATGTTCCTATGTCGAGCGAGACCATAACCACGATAATTGACATTCTAGATTATTAGATCGAGTGATCAACTGTGAATGTGGTCTAGCAACAAAGGGGATCATAAAGATGCATAAGGTAAAAGTAGCAATGCTGGGGCAATTTCGCGTGCGTCATGATATACCACTTGTATAAGATTGCAGCTCGCTCTGAATATCTCTTCGAGGGGTTCTACGATTATAATAGTAGGCGCGCCTCTCCCACCTCGATCTTCACTCATGGGTTAGCCTCGTACTCGAGTAATGCCCTCACAACATTGACATCACTACCGACGCTACGTAGTGGAGAGGGGCTAGGGCCCACTGTCAACCGCATCCGGGGTGCCCCCTCCCGGAGAATCGCCCGCAGAGTCCCACGATCACCAATTATTGCGGCGAGCGTAAGGCCTGTGAATGAAGTTTTTTTTTGGCACCAGCCTCGTAGAGGACTTTTATAGCCTCTAAGCACCCGGCGCCACTTCGAAGGAGGACGGAGAACACCCAGGGGGCCGATTCCATCTGTGCAATGATCTTTTGCGACAAGGGCTATGGGAACGAGCACAATGCCTTCGCCCCCACGACCTGGACTGCTAGGTTTTCGCCTGAGTATTCTGGTGCTGGATCGAACTTTGCCAAGTTGCCTGCCCCGCACCGAGTCCACATACTCGGAAGGGCTTGCAAATCTGCGGACTAAATCGATTAAACCTCCGGCTACTTCGATCTCGGCCAATCCTCAGGAATGGCAGTTCCAGCAGGGGGTAGTGTATCAAAGTCATATTTTCCGATAGTAATTTCAACCATTGCACGTAAGCCGGCTCATTCTCATGTCCCAATTTCCCATTTAACCCTATGAGCGCATTCCTTCCCAAGTTAGAGACCATCAGAAGCATCAGACATAACGGCGCAATATCCCCTTGCCCAAGGGCCGTTTTCGGTATGTTCGGGAAGCTTTTGCCTCACTCCAGCCCTAGAGGCATTAGTTATACCCACAGCTTCCGTGTTAGTATTTGGCTGAACTCTATCCTCAGGCTATGGGCCTGCATCAAGAACGCCACCAAAGGCTCGTTTCCGATATGCGAGGACATTGACCAATTTCAGTACCAAAATGACTTCCTCGTGGCCTATTCCGGCTCCCTCTGCTGTCTTGGGAATGGGATCCGTTGTGCTTCATAGCCTATATTTCGTATTACCTCTTGTTCTTCGAATGACTTGGCCCTAAGTTCTAGCTCGATTGCGATGCGAAACTCGTCCGACACCAACCCATGAAAGCATTCTAGGAATAGGGGTGCTCCTTCTTCCAAGAGGGGTCCTAAAAGCTAGAGGAGGATTTTGTCACAGGACGGGCAGAGCCCAGAGGGTAGCGAGCAGATGACCCGATGGAGCCTTTCTGTCTTTGCGCCATCTATACGAGCACTTAGCCCGGCCTCCTCAGTGCCGTTGAGTCCAAATTTACGCCGTATTTCTCCTAGGTATCCCATTGTTGGTATCCTATGCAGTCGGTTAGAGAAAGTTGAGAACGAATAGGGATTGCTTCGATGTAGCATGACGGAAGCCCCCTTCAGGCCTTGCTACAGCTCTAAATGTGACTTCCCTTCTGATATCAAAAAGGGTTCCAATTTCAGGAGTAGTCTCAGCGCAGACCCTTCCTCCACCCTTCCATAGCACGTATGAGACAAAACACTAACGCATTTTCCGGTGAAACTCGTTTTCATGCTAGGAGGTTGAAAGAAAGAAAGTGTGGCGAAGTACACGAGCTCCTTTGGGTAAAAAGTAGCCTTTAGGGTAGGATTTTCACAAATATTTACCCTGAGTGCAGATATTTGTCCTCTATTTCAAGGAAATAGCTAACCAGGAAGGGTTGCTTTGTGAGGAATCCTGACTTATACCTTATTCTGGCCTCTTAGCGCAAAAACGAGTTTCACCAGAAAAATGCGGGTATCCCAACCCCACCCGTTCTTTTGACTATCCTGAAGGACACCTTCCGCAACGTTCGGGCGCTCAGTCAATATCACCAGCCGACAGAGCCTTACTTTGTAGGGCCGGGCATGCCCCTACGAGGGGTGCACCCACCGGCTCTCCCTTAAGAAACCAGCAGATGAACTCTTGTGGGGATGAACCACTTGCCATTGTTGCGAAGATGATGCAGCAGTATTATTTCCGAATCTGTCTTACCGGCGCCTCTCAGAAGGGCGTGCTTTGCACTCCTTGCTAGGATAGATTCTCCTGGCCCCTGGCCACTAGAGATGTGTAGGATAGATGAGGGGGCGGAGGCCTCCACTCCTTGTGGCATTCGTCTGTGAAGACCCACTGACAGCTTCTCACAGATGAGATGTTCACGAACAAGGGCTCATATTCTGTGATTTACAGATACTTCCTCCAAAACCGAAGAAGGCGAAGAAATTCCTTTGCTTTTTAATTGTTTTTCCATCCCTTCTGCTGTCCGGCCTGCTTCACGCTTGGGTGTATAGGTCAGGGTCGGAGTCCCCTTATAAAAGGACCGATATCCCCTGTACTCTTAGCAAGTTAGCCTGAGGTATTCAATCTCCCAGTTCTGACAGGCAGGATTTCTTGCTTTTCCTCCCCGAGTGATGAGTCGTTTAAGAAGAACTCATTACGAGAGGGAGTTGAACTCCTGAGCTCTTGCCAATTGCGTAGCAATCTATCGGTTCTTGACGTGTTAGCCACTGCTCCTGCTAGGCATTTCACGTAGTATCACCACAAGAACGGGTATTTGTCCTGCTGGAGGGTGAACCTGTATTTTCTTTTTCTACCGGAGGTCAAAGACAACGAGCTATGTTGCAGTTTTTTTGTAATATCATAGGAGCAAATACATCCGCATAGGAAGAGAAATTACAGACAATGGTCACTAGTTAGTGCCGGTTCTCTTTACATCTGAAAGGGTAAGTAGGGATATTAATGAGGAGGGAAGGTAGGCTGGCCAAGAGAGAGATTGTTTGGACAGATACCATACATTGATAAATGCACGACGGATCATCTAAGAATATTCGTGACTTGCAACAATATCGGCCGGGGAACTATGCCAGGCTGTAAAATCTGGCCTCACAAGCCTCATCCCCTATAAAGGTTGAGCCATTAGTGTGAGGTGTTTACGAGTGAGAGATCATGAGGCAAAAAGGGGAGTGGTGAACACTTTTTTTTTTCCGAACTGCCGTCATATCAGCAGCTCTTCCCTGTCGGATGTTTAGTCACGCACTTTTTAAACAGAGATAAATTACTTAACGCTAATAACGGATCTATGCTTGATCGCTTCTACCGTTTTATGGAAATAACCCGATATGCAGCATAAGTATTTGTTCCTGTAGCAATATGATGTGAAAATACCTAGCTGGCGCAGTGGTTAATATGTCAAGAAACAATTAACCTCCTGTGCAATTAGCAGGAGCCCAGGAGTTCGATTCCCCTCATATTGAGTTATTATCGAACGATCCGTCACGTAGGGTAATGGATTTACGAAATCTACCCTACAGGAACTGGGAGACTGAAGACCTTAAGCCTTCCTCAATAAGGCTGTAGCGCAAACCAGACCTGCTGCGAGGTGGTAGAATCCGACTCTAGACCTCACCCTTAGGTCCGCGATCGGCGGGGCAGCAAAACAAAACAAAAAAATTTTATTTCAAAAAGTTTCTTTGCCCCCTATTGATCTGGCGAAAAATAGCAACTGCAAATTCCGAATGCTATATAGATCCTCTAGCGAACATGATTGCTGGACTTAGGTATTTCAGCACCATTTGCCCAAAATCAGTACTAGATCCACCAGTCATCTTGTATGATGATTGATCCGTGATCTCTCGACAGCTCCCCAGTTTTGGAGGGATTTTCCTTTGCCCTTTGTTTGGCGACCCCATAGCTTCCCCTTCCTCCCCTTCGCTATTCTCTTATTCTCCGTCCTGCCGTAAGAATCCTCTTATTTCCTCGTTATTACTAGCGGGTAAGTTGCCTTATGATACCACGACATATCTTATCTTCCGTGATGTAAAACCATAGCTAAGCTCTGCATCAAACCAAGTGGCGAGCGATATTTCTATCTGTGGGTGGTAGTCAAGGCTCGTACTCGAGTATCAACACAGCACCCCAGCATCCAATTACATTACCAGATGATCAGATTGCACTTCTCGAAATTGCGGTATATACAGTGCGTAAGTAGGATTGCTTCAATCAATCAATCACGCTATATCCCTCCTTCCCAGACCAAATATACGCTAACTCGTACAGTACTCGCCATAGCTGGGATAAACCAATATCGTCATGTCTGGAGCACGGGGTTGGGGGGTTGGGGGGTTGGGGGGTTAGACGGAAGCTTGTCCGCAAATCGATTCAGTGAGAATGGGCGGGAAAGCACACAGAAGATGAAACAAGTGTGGATAGGGCGTTAGGGGAGGAAGGGAGAGAGGAAGTTACGAGGAATGGCCAGAAAAAGCTAGCATAACTGGAAAGAGAAAACCGTACACTCCAGTAGATACAGCCAGCAACAAAAATGTTATAAAATTTAATAGAGGTAAATAGGAGATAAAGGTATAAGGGTACGAGTGATAGAAGTGATTTACTTGGCTTTCTAGGAGGGACAGGACCCTTAAGTACGTGATGTTCTTATAGATGCCGTACTACAACATAGGGATCTCTTTAATGCAACCTGGGGTAAGCTAGACGACGATATTCAGCGAAATGTCCGCATCCGAGGCGAGTGATTATATCAGAAAAGCTCGTTTTACTTGCCGCGCTATGCCAGAGGCTTGTCTGAAGAGTGCAGGCACGAGCAAACGAACACCCAAGGCATTCTCTAAACCAGGCCCAGAAGCAGCAGGACTAAAGTTGAGGATAGCTGTGGGGTGGTTATGCTCCTCTCCAGTGCCTTGATCACCTGGAGTTGGAAACCCATAGGCTGATAATGTTCATTTGCCCTCCCAGAGTTTGAGGTAAGCAATCAGGGAGAAATCTTGCGTTGGGTTAGATACTTAGAAACAGTTGTCCGATGAAACAATAAGTGTTGTTTTGAAACCCTCCCACCCCCAGCTCCACCACCACCTCCTTCAGCTGTGTTTCCTTAATCGACATCTGGATTCTAATCCACGGTTTCCTATGGCCATCCTCATCCTACTGCGGTGGTTTCAATAGCCTGTGCAATGTGCCCAACACCTTCACGATTCTCTGAATTCCTAGAACCGTCAGTTCGACGGTCTTCTTCTTGGTAGGTAGGGTAATCTTTGTTAGCCTCTACTAAAACAAGGATTACCGTAGAATCTCATGAAAGTCGGAATGGTACTAACTTAAAGAGAACTAAAGTGAAACTAAGGCAATCGAGCCAACAGGAGGGCACGAAGAACTCCAATTCGCCACTCGCCACAGTTTATTGACCATAGTTTAACCATATAGGGGTGATGATTGGGTAGGTTTGGGAAAATCCTCACTAGCGCCATTCTACGGTAGTGCCTCCGAATGGCTCTGCAAGCCTGCAATCATCCTATCATAGGAGCGCCTGAAACTGAATTACTAACGTCAAGACCTCAAGTCGTTTTAATAGCTACTGCAGAATGCCTGCTGCTACTGTAAGATAGTCCTAAATACCTCCATGGCTTTGGTGCTGAAGAAACCCCGACGGCCAAAAACTACAGTATCATACTAGCAGATGTCGTGGGCCCTAGTCCCATTACCCCCTTACAACAATCGAAGATTTCTAAAATACTCCGATGGACCTGATCTCCAATTTTAAGGAAATTTATTGTCCAAACTCATGATTGCCAATAATTGGTGGCTCCGGGGATTTCGTTCACAAGCTTATAGTGTGTTTCAGCGGCAAGCTCAAAATGGCGGTGCTCTAGTAACTTAGATTAGTCACCACAAATCTCCATATAACTTCCAAAAACCTTCCACCTCAATCCATACGAGACAAATAAAATTCGGCCGCCTTTCTGGGACCACCAACCAACCGCTCTCCCTTGTTTTCTGGCATCCAGGTCACAAACCTATTATACAATAAGTACAGACACAACGCTCAAAGTTCTATCAGCCTGAGAGAAGTTTGCTGGCAGAATTTAGGGTTGCCGATGGCCGAATGGCATTTGCTGGCATCCCTCACCTCGCGAATCTTTTTTCGTAGTTGGCGAAAAGAATGAGATCCCAACACGATAGAGTGATATCTCATCGTGCCTCAGGCCAGGGTTAGTATTCCTAGTACTGTAACATACCAGCCTCAGGCAACGTTAAGCACACTCAAATCAGACATCTCCATTGCCGCCACTCCTTGTTCTCTCTAAACAATTGACGCATCCCGGAAACTTTCCTCAAGCGCCGATCAGAAGGAACTTCTATCGCTTTCGAACGGGACTGCCAAGGGAAAGCAGACCAATGCATAAGCTTCAGACAGCTGACGGAAAAGCACTGACAAATCACCATAAGAATTGTGAAAACTTATATCACAAAGATCACCAATGCTGCACTCGAAAGCTCTATCCAACCATAATACACTTCACTTGTGCCCACCCAACAAGGGTGCAGGCTTAGACCAAGAGACTGCCTAGCATGGACTAACATCTAAACCTGAGAGAACTTATGTTTCACTGTCGGTAACACCAAATATAAGAGAGTGAGTGATCACACATGATCGCACACTATGGGCCACACCAGTTCTACAGCCTTGTGCTGGCCTTTACAACCGTAATTCTCTGATGTTGGTACACCCGCACCACAGGCTACTCGAATTTCACCCACGTTATAATACCCCTCAGCACCACGCTTATAAAGTATAGCCTTGGACATAACGTAAATCAAGTTAAGGGCGGGGGCCCACGCTAGTTGCAGCGACTCTTCAATATCGTGGCTAGACCACTAAGCTCCTGCTATTCCGCATTCACATACCAAGATAATTGACCTTTAGCACCCCACAATCCTGTAAGCTCGCTTAAATGCTATCATTGACCGTATTTGACACTTCTGGCGTATTACAGAGGGGAATGAAAGAAAGTTAAGTATCGTGCGTACAGTATGATACGGTGCCATACATTGTGCACTATGACACAAGCGGGCCTATCGAATGTCGGATGCCAAGCCACCAATTACAGTTGCTGGAGCAACATGTCACGTGAAGTAGATTGGTTGTGACAATCATGCATGTTGATTCAGGCTCCAGCTGTCCAACAACACCAAAACCCAACACAAAAGCATCTACGGTATGTGCCTTGCAACGTGTAATGTTTGTTCCTAGGCAACTCCAGAGGAAGGTTTTACGCCAACAAACGAAGGAATTTACACCTCTCGCCCCGCCTGAGAAATCTACCAAAGATGGTCATATCGATCCGACCTTGGCGAAGGAGATGGTGATGACCCTCGAGATCTTATTTTCGGATTATGGGATTGAAAATGGCCCCCCTGAATGGTTTTCCACCAGGATGCGATCTGTGGAGGGGGAGGGTGATTGTAAGAAAGCTGGCTCAATACTGACTGCTTTCTGCTAATTAAATGAATGTTAGTCATCCACCTATCTGCGCTGTTGGACTGCCCGCTGTTGGCTGAGACGAAGCCAAAACCATCGCAAGTGACCTTTCGAAAGGCTCTCACTCAATATCCTTCGGACTTTTTACAAGTAGGTTTGATTTAGAAGCCATCTATCTTATCAATGCAGTTAACTTTAGCCACAGTTGAGCAAAGACAAATACCATGTTCGGCGACGACATGAGTACCTGCCTTCCCCAAAATCTCCCGCGGGCCGCCAAAAGGATTCGGAAGATTCTACAATTTACATTGTGGGCCCTCCCCCGCGGCCACTTGACCATTGGTGCATATGCTGATTTTACCTCCTCCCCTCGTCAAGGAGCCTCACGTTACAGGCATAACTCTAAACCCTGGGAGGGTAGCTAGGATGCTATCCCAATCAGCGATGCCGAGAAAATACCTGCCGGTGCAGTTTGTCGAAGCTGGTGATACTGCATGGGCATTCGTGATACTGTCCACCGCAGTGTCGCACGAAGACGCAGAGAATCAGGAATTGTGGCCAAAAGACTGGATAGTCATGACAAAGTGAGTTCACAACTATCAAATACCTCATGCAAAAAATAGCTAACTTGAGCAAGGCATGAATGGAGAAGGAGAGATGAGGAATACCAACAGCTGCGAAGGAGGCGGCCTACCTTTCCCACGCACATAAGGGCACCAAAACGCCACGACAGGGCACCTGGTTCGTCGGCTCAACAAATGTGGCCTGATCGACCGATTGCCTCAACCGTCCCTGCAGATCCAGCCTCACCCCGGGTAGACGATCAAAAAATGAATGCCGATTATGAATTGGGGCTAATTGTCTACCTAACTAACATACATCCGCTGACGACCAAAGAAACCATTACCTCTTTTATCACCCGCCAGGTGGATCGATACAACAGAAAAAAGAGCTCATCTAAAATTAAGCACAATCCCAGTACAATTAACGAAGATGGCCCCCCAGTACATATCAATTATGTCGATTACCAGAAAGGATTGACGACTGCGCACTTGCGGCTGCGCAAAGTGCAGGACTCGGAGTTGGTGGTCTCCGCACTGAAAAAGCGGAAACGTAGAATGCAGGATGGCAACGACAAAAAAGGAAAGAAAGTGGTAAATGATAGCGGCAAAGAGGATTGGGTTAAGGCTACAAACGTAAAGGGAGACGAAGAGAGAATTTACTGGGAAAAGGTTCTTGCTGCTAAATGGAAAGGGAAAGGAAAAAACAAACGGAAAGGGCCGTCACAGCCCGTCACTTTGGACGTCCGTCCATCCTACGAGCCCGAGCATACTGATGCTGGAGAACCTTCCAAAAAAATCAAATTTGAAGACTAAGCCTTTATAATGAAATCAAAATTCAATTCCTTTCCCTCAGACTATTCATGTTATATATAGCACAGAACAATTCACACATCGACCCTGCCTAACATGATGAAAACAATTCTCCCAAAAAAACCCCTCTCGAATTTATTTGTTGCCAGTGGCACCGCCGAGGGTGTCCTTCAAACCCTGGGTGGCAGAACCGACAGTGTCAGTGACAGATTGAGCTACGCCCTTGGACTGGCTTGAGGCAGTGTCAGAGCCTGAGCGCACGTTGTCGCCGACCTGCTGGGTAGTCGACTTCTGCGAACTATAGGGAAATAAGTCGTCAGTGAATACTAGGATAGTGAATAAAAAAATTCCATGATCAAGACTTACTCAGGCTGAACGGCGCCAGCAGTTCTGTCATAAACGCCTGAGGCGGTGTCTCCCAACTTCTGAGTGGTTGGCTTCTGGGATTCCGGGGTTATCTTCTCGGTGGCCTGGTCGGCGAAAGACTTCCTTCCTAAACTGATATTAGAAAAACCAATGAACGGGCACAGTTTCAGAGGACTATGGAGGGTACTGTACTACTGACCTAGATCAGACATGATGATTGATGATTGTTTTGTTTTGAAAAAGTTAAAAGTTTAAAATATTTGGGATGGTTCGAATGCTTGAGTGTGTTGATGATGATGATGATGATGGTGGAAATATCTGTCGATTGGGGGAGTTCAGGGCCCATCTTATAGATCTTTTTCGTTCCTACAGAATCCCCATTTTCAGGAGCTCTGGTCTACCGTACTCGAGCACTACACAGTACTGTTACTGTATAAAACCATCGATGTCAGTATGTCGTCACAACACCACGAGGCGGTTGTCCTCGCCGCGATGCCAGGAAAAACGGTTGTTGAAAACAAGCAGAGTGGCGGAAGTGACATACTTGGTTGGTTTTCCCAGCCTCTCAATCATTCTTGCGTAGAAAGCCACCTCTATAGTACCTACTGTAGTTTACCGGCAGCTAGCTCGGACGAGAAGCAAGGGCGGCTGTCGTGGGTGCCCGCGTCTTATCACATGCTCGAAAAAAACCTCCGGAGATTTCCTAAGGGGAATGCAAATGCTGTTTTTTTTTCTTTCCCCCATTGCCTGGCCTGGAACGATGGATTGCTTCCAATGTTTGCTGTGTGACGTCAACTCTATTAACCTTTTTAAGTTATTGAATTACCCCACGACGATCACTCACCTTATCCAGCGGCAGAGCCGCATCTAAAGACCTCTCACTCAAGATCTGACGTCACACATTGTCGACAGCAGCACGACATCTTGGACGGCGGGTATCGTAACTGCTAAAAATTTTCCCAAGTTTTCTTTCTTTCTTCTCTCTTTGGCGGGATCTTAGGGCGAGAGGGTTCCAAATCTTGGTAACGGGGAAAGAGAAGATGAGAGTGAGCAAGTGGGCGCAAGTAAGGAAGAACTTAGGGCTTCGGGGGCCGCCAACCAACAAGGTTTTTAACTTTTTAAGACGACAAGATTACTCAAGCACTAACTAACTAACTAACTGATTGGTAGAACTATTGCGCCAAGCTGGTAAATTACCATAATACAGGTTCATAGCACTTATCGTACTATATTGTGCGCAGTACGGCACAGTACCGGTACCGCTAACGGTATGATGATAATAACCATGCCGTATTATTCGTACTTGTAACCCCGGATGCTTTTTGCGGGGAACGCCATATCTTATCCGACGGTTGGAATTAAATAAAAACAAAGCAAAAAAAAAAAGTTAATAAAATCTAACGGTTAATACCGGTACCGATAGGTAGGGTAGGGTAGGGTATGAGGAAAGTCGGAGTAAGAAGAGTAGGGTAGGGTAGGGTACGCTATCACATCTCGGAGTTACTCGTACGGTACTTTGTAGAACCCCACCCATCCATCCAGCCATCCACCCAACTTAATGGGAACCAATTTGCTTTTTCAATTACTGGGGAATGGAAATAAGATGGGCAACCTAACTCAATATCTTACCCGGTTACAGTACGAGACCTGCTGAGCATAAGTGGTGGGACCTTTTATTCGCATATTTATTTTTTCCTACCGGTATCATACATAGCCGGTACCGGTACCGGTACGCGAAAAAAGAAGAGAAGAGAAGAGGCTGGCGGATGCCGGTACGATAGATAGATGGAAAAAAAGGAAACAACAACAAAAAGTGCAGGAAAGTAAAGTTTTCGCCTCCCGGCCGGGTTCCCGTACATACAAGTATGATACAGTAACAGTTAAATTCGGTTTAGGTTTAGATTTGGCGGTGGCGGTGGGGAAAGGGAGGCAAAAGCCACAAGGGGCCGTGCTTTCATTTGATCCTACTTCGACATCTGGATATCATACCCCTCTTTCTTTTCTTTCCTGGTTCGAGCCCATTTTTCTTCTCTCTTTTTTTCTTTTTTTTTCTTTTCTTTTTTTCTTTCTTTTTCTTTTCCCACCAGACGAGTTTGGGATTAGATATGATACTTTTCTTATTGTATTACCGGCACTATTCGAGTACGGTATTGAACCCTGGGAAAGGAAGTTAAGTTTACTAGGGGTAAGGATTGAAGTTATTGACAAGCAGGGGTAACAGAGGCCTGTGCATATACTAGTACCTCGGAGGAAGGAAGTATCAAAGAGTTAAAAAAAGTTCAAGACAACTTACTAATTCTATCATTCCCCTTGCCTGTCCTAATATTCCCTCTTCGCCTGGGTATGATACTTTATTCATGATCGCTTCCTTCCCCGCTACTCCTGCCCCGCTAATGAGATGTTTTTGTGCGAGACGGGGGTTAACTAATAACTACCCCTTGACGTATTACAAGTATAGACAAGGGCAGTTAGTTAAAACATTAACTAGAACAAACAGGGGTATATATTTTTTGCTGGTTAACCTTAAATAACTGTGCATAACTTTTTTTTTAGCGAACCCCTGTAACGAACGAGCGAACGAGCGCTGACAAACCTCTTGTAGCAGGAACAAGCGGGGACAAATTCATTTCCTCATTCTGGCTTTTTTTTCCTTAACAACTGGTTAAATAAATAAATCCCTTGGCAAATGTCTATTAACTTCACTTCTTTTTACTTTTTTTTTTTTAACAAAAAGGAATTAGTAAATCGCCACCACCACCAAACATATCCCAGACATTTTCCTCCTACTTGTATGGTTTTTCGGCCACTTGGAATTCATCAGCCTTCAGGCGAACTAGATCTTTCCCTTCCTCCCTCCCAACTTTTTGGCGAACAACATCACATGTTATTATTACCTTATTCCTTCTGTGTAATAACCCTAACTTGTGCGAAGAACACATCCCTTCGTCTGTATTCAGGACCTCGCGCTAAGTACGGGCACAGCTGGTAGTGGAAGCGATCGGTGGTGAAGTAACTAAAGAGAGCAAAGTTAGGAATAATTGTGACAACTATGATGTAAGAAGCATATGATGAACATGAAGGGTGGTACCAGTATCCTCTTCACTGCTGAGATAGCTTATTTGGGTAATCGTGATAGGAACAACTTCGTGCTTCAGAAGTGGTGTAGTGCTCAGAATAGTGCCAAATGAGTACAGGTCAGCATGGTCATGATGGAAAC
>Ga0307507_10005514_pt1 | contig 20707 bp, 10 predicted proteins | sample 7_EM_MG_FD_207223 | JGI IMG/M metagenome (GOLD analysis project Ga0307507, IMG submission 207223) | Populus trichocarpa ectomycorrhiza microbial communities from riparian zone in the Pacific Northwest, United States - 7_EM | ecosystem: Host-associated > Plants > Roots > Unclassified | place...
TTGCATGTCAAGAAATATATAGTTACCTTTTAAAGTTGCTAAGTAGGTTAATTGCGTGTTAAGAAATATATAGTTAGCTTTTAAAGTTGTTAAGTTAGTTAATTGCATATTAAGTTAGTTAAATTGCATATTAAGTTGGTCAATTGCATATTAAGTTAGTTAAATTGCGTGTTAAGTTAGTTAATTGCATGTTAAGTTAGTTAAATTGCGTATTAAGTTAGTTAAATTGCATGTCAAGTTGGTCAATTGCATATTAAGTTGGTTGAATTGCGTGTCAAGTTGGTTAATTGCGTGTTAAGTTGGTTAAATTGCGTGTTAAGTTGGTCAATTGCATATTAAGTTGGTCGAATTGCGTGTCAAGTTGGTCAATTGCGTGTTAAGTTAGTCAATTGCGTGTCAAGTTAGTTAAATTGCATGTTAATTACGCGAAACGCGAAAATCAAAGTCTACTTAAATCTCATCCTGCGAATATTTTCCCGATGTAGTTATAAGCCTTAAGGCCGTTAACCAGAACCCCTAGGTACCTACTATTATTTATCTTATTACCTTCCTAGGCAGCGCGGACTAAGTCTACTACGCTGCCATCTAAATGGTTAATGGTCTTACCCTTTACACTAACTCTATTATTAATATCTTATTCCTAGGTAAAGACGTAAATAGCTAGGCCAGCTAGAAAGGAGTTATTATTAATACCACTCCCTTTAGCTCCAGCTATAACTACTATACTTTTATCTTTTAACTATAGGTGGGTTACAAATTTACACTAAACCCTATATTTGCTCCGGAGTATATCCTAAGCAGTAATAACTTTATAATAGTTAATAACCTAAGTAAGGCCCTGATTACGGCATAGGGCATTAATTATCTTATAACTAAGCATATCCCTAAGCTTAGAATCTCCTAAGAGATTAACACTCTATGCCACCTATAGCAAGGAGGCAACAGTTTCTATATTAAGCGCCAAATTGCGCTGTCTAACAACTTCACAAATCTCCCGCGTATCAATTACTTTAACTGCGATATTACTAAGTATGGGAAGAACTTGGTCAATAATGCTCTTAAGGCCGTCTTGCCGCTACTTAATAAAGAGCAAATAGGTGCCTATACTGCGCTTAAATATATAATAGGCGGTATCTTGCTAATCTAAGGCCCTAGTGGTGTTGGGAAATTAACCTTCCTAACTATCTTAGTACGATACTAATATTAACTTAGGTCGCCCTAGTAGGATCCTACTAGAATCTGGGTCTTATTGCCGCTTAATTGCCAACTAGATATGCTAGCTAAGATAATTAATAATGCGCTTATAGAGGACTATAAGGCACTAATTACGCAAGGCCGTCCTGCTAAATTTCCCATTGTTCTTTACCACTATATGCGCTTAACAGAAACTAAGGTCTATATATAGGATGCCATTATACAGCAAATAGTGGCAGGCATTAACACTTATCCTAAGTATTTTAAGAAACAGGATAACTATGCTACAATTAATAAGGACGCATCTATGCTAAATGTAGCATTCCTGCTCTACTGTACATTTAAGGCTAGTAATGCCACTAGCTTTAACAAGTGGTTATAGGTTATAGATTTATCTAAAGGTTAGTGGTCGTTATGCCTTATGGGTGTCCTAGACAGCAATAGAAACCTATATCCTATTACAGACCCTAATACAACTAAATATGCCAAATTCCACTAATACTTATACCAATTTGCGCTTAGTAATAACATAATATAAGATAATAAGATGGGATTAATACTTATAGCTAATATAGTCACTACAGACCTGGCCAAGAAGGCTGATGTTATTCTTATAACACCTAATATGGTCTTATAGACTTATGCATATTCTATTAGCGCCGTATATATAGTTTTCTATAATAAGGCCAGGAAGGCGTCTGAGCTAGGCAGTTTTGCTAGATTTGCCTAGAGCAGACCATATTTAATTAAGGGAGGTCCATAAATCTAGGCTGGTAACCCCATGCCTTAGGTTCTCCTTAGTAATATATACTAACTAAAACTAATCCTTAGTCCCGATTTTAATGATCCATTCTACTATTAGAAATCCATCTCCCTCTATATATATCTCCTTGCGGCTAGTATGGATATAGTATAGTTCTTACTATAACATTAATTTGTTAAAGACATTGCATGTTTTATAAATACCGTCCTGCTATATAGCCAGCTTTAGATAAGCCTAATAGTTAAGGACTAAGAGTAGTTAAAGCTAGCGGCGAGCTTTTTTAAGGATATACTGCGCTGCAACTACCCTATTGCCTTCCTTGCTATTAATGGTACTATATAGGTAAATAAGTTCAGCCAATTAATGTATAACCTGGTCCACGCTTAACGCGCATTCTGGGTGGCTATGGCGCTAATAGACTTTGGATTTAAGCTATTAGAGGTTAGCCTTGCCGTTCTATATACAGCCTAACTTGCCATCTACTCTACAGCGCTGCATGCGCTTAAAGAATGGTGCTATACCCAGCAAGATGGCAGCAAGTGGTGGGAATTTACGCTAGTAGTTAGCAAGATTAAGGTCTTCACCATTAACGGCATCCAAGGCGGCTAGGTGGAGTTATTAGTATATAATATAACAGTTGCTAGTCTGCTAAAATTTATCTAGGACATAGTAAGGAACCTTTTTGCAATTACTAGACTATAAGCGGGCCTTGTTATTATTAGTAGTCCCTAGGCAGTCTATAATTATTATACCGGTAATAAGACCTTTATAAACACTATATACTATAAAATTAAGAAGTGGTGTAAGGACAATAAGGTATTTATTAACCTTAAGAATCCTAAGTGGAAAGAGCACTTCCAGCAACTTATTGCCCTATTTGATGTTAATAAAACCATACAGTATATCTACTGCCAGCGTATAGCTAATTACACGCCCATTTTATATAGTATAGATGTTAACTTTAACATTGCTATCCCTAACTTTGTGGGTGGAGTAAATATTAGCAGTACTAGTAATTATACTAAAGCGTAGAACAAGGCTAATGGAGAGGGCGCTAATAACAATAGCTAGAACAGTGCTGGTAATAACAGCGAGGATAATAATAATGGAGAGGATATTAGTGGCATTAGAATATAAGAAAGGTGGTAAGGATAGATGTTACGGACTTTACTAGTAGCGAGACCCTTAAATAGGGACACTAGATAGAAGTTAAGAGCAGCAGTAGCTATAGGCCTTTAGCATTTGCAATTTTGCTATAGCACTGGATAAAATATAGCATATTATAATATTATATGTTATAGCCAAATAAGATAAACTCTTAATAATTATAATCTCTAAAATAGACAAGCGCATTACGGTAAAGATAGCCTAATTTATTAAGTCTAGTAATCTTAATTTCTATCCCTTATAGGCTAGTAGTTAATTAATACTAATCTATAATCTAGATTTTAAGTGCTTAACTAGTCAGATTATAGTCTAGACATCTTGCCAATAACTATAACTATTATTAATTACTCTCCGTATAGTATAGGCCGCCTCTATTTTCGCTAAACTATAACAACCCAAAATAGGATCTAATCCTTTTCCCGCTATAACTGCCGCCAAGGCAATATAACTTAACGCCCTCTCCTACTTATATGGGCAGTTCCCCAACCTAGGCTATGCTATTCCTGGCATTAGCACGCCCTTACTATATCTTAAGAAACTTGTCGCTAAGGCTATAGGTCCTTAGAATGATACTTATCCCACTATACTAGCTACTAGCTAGCAATATATAGGACAAATATAATGTCTATATAATTACCCCTAATAGAAGAGCCTGTAGTAAAGGCAATTTGCTATACTACGTCTGGATGACCTAAGATTATATATACAGGCAATAATCTTAGGGCTCCCTAGTGCAATAGGAGGTCTCGCTATAAGGCAGACTTAACTAAAGTCACTATCTCCATGTAGATCAGATTAACTATAATTAATTAATGCCTTCTAGCCCACCTAATGAAACATATTACGCTAGAGATGGAGCTAGATAAACGTTAGCGATATATTACAATTATAACAGACACCTGCATACTATCTCTGTGGATAGCCATAAATATAACCTAGCCTACCCTATAATGAACTGCCCTTAACAGAGCAGCCCTTAAGGCCCCATCATTTTAAATAGGCATAGTCTTTATATAGGCGGCCTATATCCACTCCTTGTTATAATCCACCCTGGCCTCTAAAAATATCTTAACTAGCAGCTAATATTTAACTATGCGTAGGCCTTAAGGCGCATTGGACAGTAACACTAGACTTAAGGCCACGTCCATGCTTAGGACTAAGTTTGTACCATCTAGTTTCCACCTATAAAGTAGTATAACAACTTATTTAAGATTATAGCCGCAGTTCTGCGTATAGTTAAGCTAGGATAAACTCTGTAAGTTTGCGGCAGCCGTATGCCCCCTTTCTATATCCATTATATAGTTAATGCTAGGCCGCCCTAGCACTTTTATCTTCTTGCGTATATTTAATTTTATATAGGCTAGCATGTTCTGCATAGCCTTATGTACCTATAGTACTGGTGCCTTCTCGCATTCTATTACCTAATGGATAACTTTCTAGATTACCTACTTGCGCAGTAAATTATTTAGTTGTCTACGAAATAAAATATATAGGATGCCGTCCTTAATAATAACCTGCTTAAAAGTCCGCTTAATGGTATTAAGTCTCTCCATAGTAATGCCTAAGCTGGTAATAAGCTGTATGTCTTTTTACGGGTCCGCGGCGCTCGCAGAGTTATACTATGCCGCATTTTCGGCATACCGCTGTTATGTATCGCGTCCTATTATAAAAGATAGTCTAGTATCCTAAGTAGAGAATAGTGGTATTAGTGTTTAGAATCCTGCGCTTAGAATAATAGAGAGGCGGCGTGTGTTATGGACGCTTTAAGTACAATGTTACGACTACTTGGAGAAGAGTCGCAGGAAGCTAGTTGGTTAATATAGATACGGTCCAGAATGGAACCGGTGGAACTATGTGACGAGGAATAGTATACCACCCCTAGACAGATAGTTAGATAGAGATTATAAATTAATACTTAGACTAGAGACTCCGGCCCTTTATTAACTACTTCTAGGACAACTAGGGCAAACTGCTACCCCTAATAGACTATACCCAGGCGACCCTACCCCATAACTCTATAGGATTTGCACCTATTTAGCTAGAAATGGGATATTTACCCTATACTAGCTTTAACTAGAATAGACCGGAAGGCCCACAGACTATACGCGAAAAACTGTTTTATAAGGAAGCCCAGCAATACACCAAACGCTTAGAAGAAGCCTAGGCGGTAGCCTATATAAATCTAGAAAAGGCCTAGAGATTAATAGAATAGCAGGTAAATAAGTATAGGCGCAAGCCTAACTTCATTATAGGCAATAAGGTCTAGGTTATAATAAAGAACTAGAAGATGGAACGGCCTAGCTGTAAGCTAGACTATAAGATGGTAGGACTGTATAAGATCCTTAATAAAGAAGGCAACTTGTACAAGGTTAAGCTCCCAGACTTAATTAAAGTCCACCCTATTTTCTCACTAGATAAGCTATAAAAAGCTGCAAATAACCCACTACCTGGATAAAAGAATAAGCCTCCACTACTCTATATGCCTATTAATCTTCCCACCGCTAAGCTCTTTGTATTTATTAATGGATCATTTATAAATAATAAAGATTTTAGCTCCCAGTTGGGATATAAGATTATTATCGCGAACGAATCTACTGGAGAGAATGACTTTGTAATCTACGGCAATCTTATCCATTGGAGCTTAACTAAAAGCAAGCGCGTCACTTAAAGCGTGCTAGCGTTAGAGATATATGGAATGGTTGGCGGAGTTAATATGGCAATTGCAATTAGAACTACCCTAAAGATAATTACAGATTAACTCAAAATCCCTATTATCCCTATAATCGTATATACCAACTTATATTCCCTCTATAAGTGTTTGGTTAAGCTTAGTACCACAAAGGAGAAGCGCCTTATAATTGACATTATGGCACTTTAGCAATCCTACAAACGGCAAAAACTCTTTAAGATTTAATGGATTAATGGTTAAGACAACCTAGTAAATGTAATAATGAAGGCAAACCCAAACAAGGCTCTAGAAACGTTTGTTAATATAAATACTCTACGTATACAAGTTAAAGGTTGGGTTAAAAGGGAGTAAGAGTATGATATTCTGTAGGCCCTAATTTCAACCAGCCAATTAGGATTTTCCATGCCTGGCATGGAAAATTGCTATTAGCTCGCTTATAACTAGCGCCTTGGTGGCCCTAACATAATGTCCACCTATAACTCTAAGTAAGAAAGCACCACGCGCTAAGAGGCAAATTTTAGAATAGTGAGACTTATATTACAATGGCAATAGTAAGTAAAGAGGATTAATATTTGTTACGCTAGTCAAGCAGTATTTATATATAAATGGCAACCATAAAAGAAGAGTTACCAGTATTGGGAATAAGGCAAGCGGTTATTACGTGACGCCGCGGCACTAGCGTAGCGAGGAGTCTTAAGCTCCTCACCCTTCCTCATTTTAAAGAAGAAGCATATTAACTAACATTACTGTAACCTACTCAAGTAGTCGTTATTGGTAAGTCACCCTATATGACCAATACTTACCTACTTTAACTCTAGCCTTAAATATATTATTAAAATAGACTTGTCTAATTATATGCTAGGGGGAGTATTGTTATAATATAATAAGAATAGTAAGCTATATCTAATAGCCTTTCTCTTCTGGAAACTTATCCCTAATAAATTAAACCATAAAATATATAATAAGGAACTGCTTGTAATTATTAGATATTTTAAATAATGGCGTCTTAAGCTTAAAGGATTATTATTTCTAATATATATGTTAACGGAATATAAGAACCTATAGTACTTTATAACTATAAAGTAATTAATATAGCGCTAAATTCATTAGGCCAAATACCTCTTATAATTTAACTTTAAGATTATATATTAACTAGGCAAACTTAATTAGAAGCCTAATATATTAATATAATAATTATAGGACCTACCTGCAAACGCTATAGATAAACAGATTATAAATTAATTACGGATCTTATTACCTCCTAAATATTTTAAAAAACTATATCCTATATTTCTAGATACAGAACTTAATAGTAATAAATTAAAGGTTAATAAATAGGAAATAGAAATTAATAAGCTAATAGAATATAAATATAAGAATAATGTATAGATAATAGATATAATAAAAGCGATTTAAATAGGAAAATAACAGTATAAGGATATTACACTTACTAAATATAAGATTTGAAATAACTGATTGTACTATTAATAGAAGATAATAGTTCTAAATTCCGAACCTTTATAATTTAAGATACTTAAATTTATATACGACTCCCCTATAGTAGGGTATCCTGGCTATACAAAGACTTATAAATTTATTTAATGAGTATACTACTAGCCTATAATGCACGACTATATATAAAAATACGTTTAAGTATATAGGATGTGTGTGTATAGAAAGACCTCTTATATAAAGAAGTAAAGAGTACTTTAATTACTACCAAGTTTAATATAAAGATGGCGCGACATCTTAATTAACTTTATAGTTAACTTGCCTAGCAGTAATAGGTTTATAAATATTATAGTAGTTATTAACCGTCTTATAAAAATGCAATATATGATTCCTATAGACTTAATTAATGCGATATTAGTAGCCAAATGTTTTATTAAGCATGTCTTTAAACTATACGGACTTCCTAACTTAATAATATCCGACTATAGAAGCTAGTTCGTTTTAGATTCCTGGCAAGCTCTATATAAATAATTAAGTATTTAAATATAACTGTCACGGGAGTTACCCGCGCACGTTCGTCCCGTAATACCTACGTATATACTATTACAACCCCTATATCTTAACCCGTCAACCTAAACCTGTTTCTGTTCCTTGTCAAACGTCTTAAACCATCACGCGTCAATGTACTTAGCATGGTCAATAGCTAGCAATCAAGCTTATTTGTAAACTGCTAAGTTAATCCGTAATAATGACTCTTAACTGCATTCTATCTGAAGATAGATAGTTAAACTAAAATTATAAACGCGATTATGGAACAATACCTATAAATGTACTACTCCTATCTGTAAGATAATTGGGAAAAATGGCTGCCCTTAGCTGAGTTTACTGTAAATAATATAATAAATATATTAATAGGTGTAACGCTATTTTATGTAACCTACGGACAGAACTCTTAACTTGGATTTAAACTATAACCTAAAATCAATATAATAGGACCCATAATTAAACGGATTTAGTTAATTAATGTATATAACTTTGCTAATTAAATAAAGCAGTTAATGGAACTATTATAAAGTAAATTAATGTACGCTTAAATAGTATAGGAATGGCATGCGAATAAAGGATAAGCTCCTATATAGGACTTTAAGGAAGATAATATGGTTTACCTAAATGTATAAAACCTACGGATTTAACGGCCCTTACAGAAACTTAATTGGAAGTTTACGGGTCTATACTAAATTAAAAAGAAACTAAGCCCGTACGCCTATAAGCTTAAACTACTAACTAAGATAAAAATATACCTAACGTTTTATATAAGCTTGTTATAACCTTTAAAAGATAATCCTATAACTTATAAAGTGCCACTGCTACCCCCCGTAATTATTAATAATAGTAATAGTTCTTACTTTATTAACTTAATTAATAATATATAATAGAAAATATAATCTAAATAATTTAAACTTCTTGTTAAATGGAAAGGATATAAAACACAAATCTAGGAAACCTATAATTAAATTAAGGCTAACGCGCCTTCCTTAGTAACAGAATTCCATAGGACCATCCTTTATAGCCTGCTCTAGCTAGATAGACATAATATAAAGGTAAATAACTACTACTTAATATAGATATACAAAACACAATAGTAAGAAACTTAAAATTAAAAAGAACTTAAAATATATTACAACGCTTATAATATAATAAGTTATAAATTCTTAACTAAATTAAATTGTTTTAGACCTTTGGCTAAAGAGGGTGTACTATAATAGGACTAGCCTAGTTATAGTAGGAATGTCTTGGTGAAACACTCAATAGATAACTATCTAAAACTGTTTGCAACTGTTTGCGACTGTTCGTGACTGTTTGCAACTATCTGCGACTTTCTGCAACTGTCTGCGATTGTCTACTATAATCTACCGTTTTCTACTAGCGCTATAACACCAAAGTCCGTTAAAGACCGTTAAAGACCACATGTGTATATGCGTATGCACCGACCACCAAGACCCTAACTATTTAATTATATAATTTTTTCGTTATTCCTTTCTCTTCTTTACGCAACGTCTTGTTCTCTGCAAGAGCTATATACCCTTAGATTTAGATAGAATTTATATTATTCCTTTAAATCTTCCCTAAAGTCTCTTCGCGCCCTTATAATAGGCGTGGGACAGGTCTAGTATAAGCGCGTAAATATAATAACGGTAGCACTTTAGAGAAACTACTATAGGAGCAATAGAAGTGGTCTATAGTACTATTAGAGCAAGGACAATGCCGCCGCTAGTCTAGGGATGTATAGTACAATTATAAGCCATTATAAGAGAATACTATATGAAGTTAGTATTATTAAAGAGATGAAATAAGGATCCTATTACTTATAGATATGTTATAAGAAGAGAATAGAGTAGTGGAGGAAAGAATAGCTAGAGATATAAAAGCTAAAAGCTAAAATGTAATAAAAAACGGTCTGCTAAAAGGCGAGATAAATAGTATTGTTAATAGAAAGACGTATAAGAGATAACAGCTTATAAACTAGAAAAAATTAATATCAAGACGTCATTATTAAGACCCATTTTAGGTAAATAGGGATAATAGCTAGTTAACGCGTTATACAAAACAAGCTCTAGATTAGCTTATAACAAATTTTTATAATAAGGAAGGTAAATCCCATCTAATTTTCATTATTATTATTAAAGAGCTATAGTAAAAGAAGAGCGGAGGAATAGAAGATAAAGTAAGGTTCTATACTAGTAAAGAGCTAGTAAAAAGCCGCATTATAGAGTATCTTTCCACTAAATAACTTCCCTAGTGGTTTTAGTTAGAACTCTGTAAGAGTTTATTAAAAGGTAAAGTTTTAAAGGACTAAGACCCTTAAAGGGGAGGCAATTGTAACGGGCGCTTCTAAAAGGTATATATTAAATAAGACAAATAAAGGGTTCACTAATGTCCTACTAATGTCCTAGAGGAGACATAGTTAGATAAATAAGGGGTAAAGGGTTTTACTAGTGTCTTAGAAAGATTATAAAGGGAGCTAGTTCTCCTCTAAAGAAGAACTAGTAATTAGTCTCTAAATAGAAGAGGTTAGAAAGCATTTGTCCTTTAATACATAAAGCTTATTTTGCCTTTAACTTACCTTCTACTTACCTATAACTCTCATTCTATACTATTGATTAGATAATTATATAATTTGGTTAGACTGGCCTTTTATAATAACTTAAGCAGAGAAAGCGGTAAGGCTTAATTGCGCTAATTAAGCGCACGGCCACTTTACCGTACACTTTTTTAATATCTTCTATTATTATAGCGAAGATTTTATAGTTTTATTTTCTTACTAATAAAATAAAGGGTACAGCTCGTATTATATGGATTTTAAGAAGTTTTAATATAATATCTTTACATTCTTTACCGTAATTAGCAGTTATAGCTTTATCGTATTAGTTTAAAGTTTATAGGAAGGGCAATTTATATTATTTTAAATTTAAATAATTATATTGTATATTAGCACTAAAAGAGCTTAAATACTTATACTCTTCTACCTTTTATTTTAAGGCGTAACTTGGCCTTAAAATAATTTATTTTCTAAGTTAATTAAAGGCAAGACACTTTATAGCGACTAAAATATAATTTACAGAGTAAGTATAATTTAAGGATTAGGAGGAACTATGGCGGACCTTTTTAAAAGAATAAGTTTAATAATTCCTTTAAATATATCCCTTTTTACGATATCCAAAGCATTCTCTATTTATGGCTTAAGTTCTTTATTTATTAGTTTCTAATGGTATATAGAATTAAGTAATATTAAGGTCTATAGGGTTATATATACGTTAGGAAAAAATTTACTAGCATTTAATTTTACTTTTCTGCCATTTTAGCATTTTTTAGCATTTCTAGCATTTTCTAGCATTTAGCAGCTAAATGCGGCATTTATAATTAAGTAACGTATATTAGGGGGTTATGACGGTGTCGGTAGTTCCGACGGATTTTCCTACCGCCTGCCTAATTGGGCTGACCGCCTTCCTAACCAGACATACTGCCGCACCCTTTGACCAGCCTCATTTTCAATACTTCCTTAACAATTACCTCCACCACCAACCTTACTAATTATGCCTCGTTGGCCTTAAGCTCCTAATACAGAAGAGAAGATACAGCTAGCTATTAAGGCCTATAAGCTCGGTTATTATAAAAGCAAGGAAGGCTGCGTAAAGGCACATAATATTAATCCAAATACATTTCGTTGTTGCCTTAGTGGAAAGCAGAGGTCTCATTAAGTCGCCCACACCAACCAATATTATATAAGTCCTGCCGGTGAGGATGTGATAGTTTAATATTATATTTACCTTACTTAAGCTGGATTTCCATATTAATATTGCACCATTCGCACTATTGCCACCCTTATACTTTAACGCAAATCTACCATCCTTCTACATTATATCTTAGTTAATCCTTTAGGCAGAATATGGATATATCAGTTCCTAAAACGGCAGGAAGAGCTATGTACTTATTATATATGTTCTCTTGCTGTGGAATGAGCTCTTACTAGCAACAATCTAGCCTATATGCAGCAGTTCTTTAAAGACTACACTACCACTAAGACTCAGTATAATATTGCCAAATTAGACGTTTGGAACATGGATAAGACTGGCTACGCTATAGGCTTTGCCTACAGTGCTAAAGTAGTAGTACTGCAAGGTAGTCTCGTTAATTTTAAGACAATTAATGGATTAAGAGAGTGGGTGTCGCAGATTAATGGGATTGGGATGCATAGCCAAACAATGCCATCGTTTATCATTTTCCGAGGACGCTAGCATATAGCTTCACTATGGCAGGAAGCTGTAGAGGCTATAGGCAAGTATATAATTGGAATGTTAGAAAATAGTTGGTTAAATTAAGAGCTTGGCATGAAGTGGCTGTAATATTTTAAGCAATATACTTAACAAACTAAGGCTTGGCAGGCTTATTAAGAAGATAAAGAAGACTCTTAATACCATGGCTATTAACTTCTTATTATGGACGGCCATAGTAGCCATATAAATATTAACTTTGTAGAGTTCTGCTAGGCGCATAAAATTATTCCAATTTACTTGCCACTATATTCTACCCACTTTCTCCAGCCTCTTAATTTGGTTATATTTTTGGTTCTTAAGCGTCTTTATTTATCTAAAGTTGACAAGTATACAGTAGAAGGAGTTACTGGTATTAATAGGGAGTGGTTTCTAAAGATTCTTGGCGAGATTCGGCCCCAAGTATATACCACTAAGTTAATTAACAGCGCTTTTAAAGCAGCCGGCCTCCTACCTTATAACCCCAAACAAGCTCTAAATTACTGCAGTAGAACGCCTTTATCTCAGCAACCATCTACTTCACTACCTAGTGATGTACCAGTAACGCTTTTATCCTCTCCTTTGCATCCTTATACGCCCCAATCCTATAACAATTAAGCTTAATACGCTTATACAATCCTTTACCCCAAAACTACACCTAAAGCGGCTAAGGCAGTTGTCAGTAATCTTATGCAGCGGCTACAATTGTTGGAAGAGGGTATAGAGTTAATAGAGGTAAAAGCTGCTAAGCTTTGCAATAATACTGCAGAGAGAAATAAGAAGAAGCAGAGGAAGCGTACCGTACTCTCTACCGCATCAGTACTTACTACTTAAGTAATGCAAGCTATCGCTGATGCTAAGAGTATTACTGAGGGAGATAAGAAGCAGGCTAAGATTGCATAAGATTAGGCAAAGATTTAGCGCTAAGCTGCTGCTACAGTCGCAAAAGAACAACTGGAAGCTCGGAAAAAAGCCCGTACAGCTGCTGCAAACCTTAAAAAGGTTGCTGATTAATACCGGAGGGAGGCCGGCAAGGCAGGAAAGGTGGCAAAGAAGATGCAGAAGGCTGCTAATACCGTATTAAGTATATATAATAAAAAGCTTACAGAGGACTCTCTACATGCACTTAATCGGGCAGTAGAGGAAGCGACATCTGTATAAGATACTGCCAAACGGCTGCAAAAACAAGCTGAGGAGTCAATTGCTGCTGCATCTACTGCCTCTGCTTACTATAAGGACCTTCTTACCGCCTCTAAGAGAGCTAAAGAGGCAGCTACTTAAGCAGATGAGCTTCTAGATGAGCTTCCTAATGCGGATGTTGATGAAGATAGCTCCTCCAGCAATAGTAAGGTGTTAGATAAGGAATTTGGGCCGCGAATTCGGACTTATGCAGGCCTCTTGGAGTAATTGCTACACTATAAAAAGTCGATATAAAGCTTCTCCCATATATATTTACGGCTTCTTAATAATATAATGTTTTCCGATGCTTTTTGCTGCAAATTGGTAGTGGTTTTGGCATTTGGCAGTATTTTGGTGTTCCAAAATCCGTCGGAACTACCGACACCGTCATAACTCCCTAACATACGTTATTAGCATTTAGCTGTAAAATGCAGCATTTATAATTAAGTCTTGGCATTTAGCCACTAAGTGCTAACTATAAGATTACTAAGCATATATAAAAGTATAATTTTTATAAATTTAATATTAATAATAAAATTAACAAATTTTATATTTTATATATACTTTATTAATATTAGTAAGCATATATAAAAGTATAATTTTAATAATTTTTAACGTACTCTATAAGCGAGCGGCCTACCTAAGTAAGTAGCCCACCTAATTATTAAAATATAACGCGTCAACTTTTAACCACCATGCCTTAATAACACGACGTGCAATTAATCCAAAATGAAGGCCGAATATCTCTGGCTATCTTAGCAATTAATAGAAATTAAATTTAGAGCGTGTGACGCGCTATTACAATATACAGCATTCCCTAAACGACACTAAGACGATAACATACTAAAATAACTACGCAACGCGATTATAAGGCTAATTTAAAGAAGCTTACTAAGCTTAAGGAATTAGTTATTATTTAACATATACTTAACCTAGATTTGCGAGGATTTACGCCTAGGCTAAGTGCTATAAGAGATATGGCTAATAAACTACTTACTAAGCGTGCCGCTAGCCAGGTTATTAAGAACTAGCTAGAGAACTTTATTAAGTAAACCGCTAAGCTTAAAATACAATTTAATTAAAAGTATAACCGCTAGAGGGCCCTATACAAGGATCTAAAGATTATTAGTAGGTGGTTTAAGCTTGTACGCAATATAAAGGTAAAGTATGGCATTACTAATAACAACTCCTACAACTTTAATAAAAGCGGCTTCTAAATAGGCACTATCTTAAAAGGAATAGTTATTATAGGCTCTAAGAAACGCAATTAGCTAAAAGCAGTATAGCCAGGCAATTATAAATGGGCTACAGTAATTTAGGGTATTAACGCTTATAGGTGGGCAATTCCGCTATTTATTATCCTTGCAGGCATATACTACCTCTCTATATAGTATAAAGACAACAATATACCATAAGATTAGGCTATATTAGTAAGCAAGAATGGCTAGATAATAAATAAGCTTGGTATTACCTGGCTGCACCACTTTAATAAGCATATAAAAGACCGTATGGTAGGTGCACGGCGCTTGCTAATTCTTAATGGCTATAAGAGCCATAATTTGCTCAAATTTAAAGAGATCTGCAAGGAAAATAATATTATTACTCTTTATATGCCCCTATATTTATTATACCTACTACAGCTGCTTAATATAGGCTGCTTTGCGCCATTAAAGAAGGTATTGTAAGGGCGCGAAGAGGCTTCAGGGAAGATTCGAAGGAATGATATAAATTCTATCTAAATCTAAGGGTATATAGCTCTTGAAGAGAACAAGATGTTGCGTGAAGAAGAGAAAGGAATATAGGAAACTTGTAACTAAATATTCGGGGTCTTGGCAGCAGACGCGTGGGCACGAGCCCACGCGGATTTCGACAAGTTTCGACCAAATTCCATCACGTTAGTGGAATTTGGTGGAATTCGATCGAGTCGGCGGAACTTGGTGGAAAATGGTGGATTACAGCGGACAATCGCGGACAGTTGTAGACAGTTGCAGACAGTTACAAACAGTTTACGAACAGTTTCATACAGTCATCTGTTAAGTGTTTCACCGAGACATTCCTACCGTAACTGGGCTAGTCCCGTTACAGGTATATAGGCGCTAAATTAAGAACCTAGCGCGTAACTACATTAACTATATTACAAAGCTGGAGTTTCTGCTAGCCTTTAAGGCAGCCTTTTATAACTTATTTACAAAGAATAATATCTACGCGAGCTTTTAAGGCGTAGGTCTAGTGCCGTACGACCCAGAGACTGTACTATTAAAGCTTGATATTAAGCTTTGGACGCCAACCCCTCCTACCGCAGAGGTCACTTAATAGGAGTTAAAAACACTAAGCAACGCTACTAAGCTAGGGTCTTAATTAATCCTAATTCGCGATCAGATTTAAAGGCATTAAGATAGCTTACCTACAGCAATTATTAAGTCGCTTAGTCGCCTTACTAAAGGCGCTAAGATAATAATTCATTTGGCTATATTAATGCGCGATAAAATTATAGGTCTTTGGAGGGCAAATAAGGCTGCAATAAAGCGTAGACAGTATAAAAAAAAGCGAATTTAGAAGTAAGGGACTTCAACAAAGGTAGAGGGCTCTAAAATAATTGCTCAGAAGGACGTTAATACGCAGATTGAGTACAAAAGGTGTCAAAAAGGGTCGCATTTAAGTGGGAACGCGACGCAGCAAAGGCGCTGTAGACGCTGCGGTGAGATAGGACATAACGCTCGTACGTGTCAAAAAGATGCAGAAATTACTGTAGATTAGACTTCAAGTTATATATAGTTAATATTTATTGGCGTTGTAGAGTTATTTGTATTTAAAGCTGTAGAAAGTTGGTAAGGTGGGCCACTCGCTTGGGTGGGCCGCTCTCTTATAGAGTACGTTAATAATTTTATACTTTATATATATTTTATTAATATTACTACACAAAGCTCTACAGCTTATACGAGCTTCGGTTTCTCCCCCCCTATATACGCGCAACACACACACCTAATTTCGCTACGTCTGCAGCTAAATTAGTATGTAGAGCTAGCAGGAAGCGGTGTAGTGGCTACAGGGGCCCCAAGGATCTTGCTTACCTCGAATTTGAAGCTATTCTCATTTCCCCTTGCCCACCAAAATCGTGATATCTATGCCAGATCGTGGTGTTCCAAAGCTTCTTCCTTATTAATATGGCTCTAAATATAGGCAGTTGGTAGTATGCCTTTATTAAGATCCTTCTTACAGCCGGTGTAACTAAACATTAATGCGCCTGTTAAGCTAACTGCTCTCCCCAATTAATTCAGAATATTTAAAGGAACCTAAGGCTATACGGGAAGACAAAGCTTAAGCGTAAATATAAGTTAAGACGCCTGCTAAGCAATGAGATAATTGTTACATTGCTCTGTCAATTAAATAAGGCCCTAAATATATATCTTGATAAAATAACATAGTTTATCTCTAATTAATTCCAAATTATTATAAGCAGGCAAACGCTTAGTACAGAGTTAAGAATGGCTGGCTAAAGTAGGAAGCTGGTAAGAAAGCTTTTGTAATAGGCATAAGGAAGCTACTAAATATATATAAGGCTCACAGAGTTGCTCTTAAGCGAAGCCAGGAGGATCGTAACTTATACTAGGTCTATATCTTGCAGTTTACCGCTAAGCAGGTAGTGTTTATAGATAAATCTGGAGCTAATTTGAAGACTAGTATACAAAAGGTGTCTTGGTCACCGGTGGGAGTCACACTAGTTCTATATACACTATATAATTATAGTAAGCAGCGAGTTAATATACTACCTACCTATACTGTTAACGGCGTACTAGTATCGTTAGTATATAGTGGCTCAACGAATTTAGAGGGCTATAACTACTAGATTAAGTACGTCCTTTTACCTTATTATAATCCTTATCTAAAACCAAGATTAGTAGTTATTATAGATAACGCGAGCTTCCACCACTTAGCCTATATTGGCCCTTTTTTTAAGCAAGCTAGCGTAAAGATTATGTACTTACCTACGTACTTGCCCAATCTAAATATAATTAAGGAATTCTTTAATAAGCTAAAGGAGTTTATTTAACAATACTTTATTTTATAGAGAGAGGCGCTAGAACAATAGGGTAATAGCTTTAATAGCTTTTTAAGTTAGTATATGGAGATTATAGGAAGTAAGCCTAAGAATGCAAGAGGTTATTTCCGCTATAGCGGGTATATTAGGAGGGAAGAGTAAGATTTTATAATATAGTAGGGTGTTGTTATTATATGAAGAAAGGCATGGCTGTACCTCTAAGCTTATAATATTTAATTTATATAAGGATTACTACTAAAGAGTATATTATAATATATACCTGTAAGCAGGCGCATACTTAAGTTAAAAATCCACTACTGGCCGAGCCTAAGGCTCTCTAGATTATGACTAAGTACGCCTTTTAAGCTTCTCTACTTCTTAATATCTACTTGCAATCTCTTAGCGATTGCCTCTAGAATGCCCGCCTTAATTATTACTTTAATTAGCGTCTTTCCTTGCTTATTTGGCTTCTGCTCCCTAATTATCTTTAAATCCCACTGCTTAGTAAAAGCAACTTAATAAGCAGCTTTAATATCTTCCTTTTAGGCCTCTAAGTCTTCTACCACCTTCTTATATCACTTAAAATACTCTTATAAATCTGCAAGCTGATTAACGCCTTAAGGACATAGTAGAGGAGCGATTGGTAATAACTTTAAGCTTAAGAGCGAGGCTGCTAGAGGTGTAGATAGGCGCCTATAATAGTTACCAGTTAGGTTAATATAGAACTAATTTATAATACCTGGAGTGCTTAGTATAGAGGCCTTAGAAGTAAGCTATTCCTTCTTCTTATTACCCATCTTTCTCTTAAGAAGCTTTTGCATTAAGCTAACTGAAGGAGTATGTTTAGTAGTAAGGCTTTAATTAATTACCCAACTCTACTCTCTTATGTCCTCCTGTATTAGCTTATAGTTAACTTACTAATATACCCAGTACTAGTTACTACCGCAGTTCTTATAATATTGCCACCGTCGAGATACCTTTATAGAGCTCGTTTTAGGAATTATAGAGAAAGTAGTAATATTACTACCTTTAGGCTATAATATCGCTAGTAGAGAGCTCTGTAAGGGTTCTAGAGCTAATTATAAAGCCAATTACAATACTATAGAGGACTGGGTAGGAGCATAAGTAGCTTATTACTTAATTGTCTTAATATAATCTATAGCGAGTTTAACTTTAAGCCGCTTAAATAAGCCATTATCGCGATTATAATACCCTTTCGCCACCCTTAAGAGTTCTTCTTTAAAATTAATCCAATTAATTGCATAGCTTGGGTTAAGATGGAATGTGGATTTAGTTAAGTTTAATCGCCTAGTAAGCTTTATGGTAGCATTATATAACTTCCTTTAGAAAGTACGGCTAGCGAACTTCTGCTATAAAGCCTTATTAATTTTAAAAAGAACTTCACGATTATATATCGCTAAGAGGCTAAGGGGAGCCTTAGGAAATGTATGAGCCAATATAATAGTTAAGCGACTTAACTTTTAGAGCTTTGCTGATACTACTAGGCGATACTTAAAGAACGAGCCTCCGCCTAGAGGCTTTACTATATGTTTCTCCCGCTCTATTTAAAGCCTTGGAGCTGACTCCTCCTTACTCCCTACTAAAGCCTTATATATTAGAGTTTTGGGCGATTAAGGCCTCTTAGCGTACGGCTGGCCTCGCAATATAGGGGGAGCTACGCCTATACGCTGCGGAGCTCTTCCTATATTCTGCTCTAGTAGTAGATAAAAGTATCAAACTTCCTTATTGTCCTGCTCTTTGGTAGCCACTAGGTCGCTTAGGATCTTATTAAGCTCGCCTATAGTAAAATAGGCAGCCTGTTGTGATGCTTGTGGGGTGCTGTGTATTGGCGGTAGAGGGTAGTTAAGCTGTATGTTAAGTTGGCTACTATATGCGGGCGGAAGATTCACGACTATACTCATACTTAAGCTCTGCATAAAAGGAGGCATACGACCGATCGCTGAGGGAGGCGGTGCTGGTGACAATTGAAATTGCTGAGTAGGTGGGCGACTAGAAGGACTACCTGTAGAGGCAGTAGTGGGGCGTTTGGAGCTTATATTGATGAGAGAAAGAATCTTTGCAATACTACGATCTAGAACAGATATCACGACTTTTGGTGAGGGAGAGAAGTTTAGAATAGCTTCAAAATTGAGCTTCGAATTCGATGTGGGCCGTGGCTTAAGCCCTAGCCATGTACTACACCGCTTCCTGCTAGCTCTACATACTAATTTAGCTGCAGACGTAGCGAAATTAGGTGTGTGTGTTGCGCGCACACGGGGGGGGAGAAACCGAAGCTCGTATAAGCTGTATACGAAGCTTTGCATAAAGCTCTACATAAAGCTCTGCACGAAGCTTTGCACAAAGCTTTGTACGAAGCTCTGCACGAAGCTCTGCACGAAGCTCTACACGAAGCTTTGCACAAGGCTCTACACGAGGCTCTACACGAGGCTCTACAGAAAGCTCTACATACAGAGGCTCTGCACGAGGCTCTGCACGAAGCTCTACACGAAGCTCTACACGAAGCTCTACGTATAGAGGCTCTGCACGAAGCTCTGTACAAAGCTCTACACGAAGCTCTACGTACAGAGGCTCTGCACGAGGCTCTGCGCGAAGCTCCTGCATACGGAGGCTCTGCATCGGGTCCCCACTATATTCCCAATAGCCTCTACAGTAAAAACTCTTTATAACGATACGGTTTTTTACGCCGTCCGTATCGTTATACCAAAGGTATCGTTGTATTCAGACTTTGTACGTAAAACACAACAAACTTCAAAATTATGTAATAGTATTGCATACCTATGAGCCTAAAGTTAAAATTGAGCGATTAGCTCCACCAAAAAACCATTTAATCGTCGTCTGCTTAGTGTTTTGGAGTTATTGTCCTTGGATTCGACGCTCGTGCATTAATAGAGTTGTAATAACCTCTTTCTTACTATCCTCCTGTTGCTCCTTATATAGACGAAGCTTTTGCAAGGCCTCTATTGCCTTATTAAGTTTAATTTGAGGTTGTTAGGAGTCCTCTTTATCTGTTTCTGCATCGCGATCTGGCGTAGAGCTCCGCTACGTGTTTAATAAGCGAGGGTACGGGTTCCAGACCTGCGGAGGATAGGCCGGATAGCCCTCTCGGATAATAGACCTATCAGCTGATAGTATCCGGAGACTATCCGGATAGTCTCCGGATAGTCTTGGCAAAAACCCTAATATGCTTATACCTGTAATGCACCCCCCAATATTAAATAAATAATTTTTCTATTGGTATAGATTTATAGAGCTTGTAAAGCGCTTTAAAATGGTGCCACTTTTATTTAAATATCCTAAGGATAAGTAATATTATATAGATATAAAGCTTACAAGAGCTCTGCGGAATAAGGGAGCCCCGCACGGAGCTCTACCAAAGCTCAGCAAAAGCTCTG
>Ga0307507_10005515_pt1 | contig 20707 bp, 13 predicted proteins | sample 7_EM_MG_FD_207223 | JGI IMG/M metagenome (GOLD analysis project Ga0307507, IMG submission 207223) | Populus trichocarpa ectomycorrhiza microbial communities from riparian zone in the Pacific Northwest, United States - 7_EM | ecosystem: Host-associated > Plants > Roots > Unclassified | place...
CTTTCAAAAGGCCATGACATAAATCACCTCGACGGACAGCTTTACTATGGCACGGCCCTGCACATATCAGTTATGGTCCGCAACCACCCGCTAATCATGTTTTTTCTCAATAACCCCGCCCTCGACCTGAACAAGCTTGATATGGACGGAAATACAGCGCTGCACAAAGCCATCCAGCTGCGCGATCTGGAAGCGGTCAAGCTATTACACGCCGCAGGCGCAGATCTCGAAATTGTGGATTGGTTCGAACAGACCCCACTGCTCCTCGCGCTTCGCCGTAGGCACATGCTTGGCCGTGGGCACATGGGGATCATAGAGTTTTTGTTAAAGAATGGGGCGGATGTGAATGCGCAGTTACCGGCTTCCAGCTGGGGAGAGCCGTATTTCACATTTTTACAAGGTTCGGTGCGTTCCGGTAGCGAGAGGCTCGTGAGACTGGCTCTTGAGTACGGGGCCGATCCAGAGGTCCGAGACAACCAGCACAAGAGGGCCATCGATAACGCGATTGAGTGGGGGTTGACGGGCATCGTGGATATTTTGCGGGGGGAGGTTTCTCTACCGCTAGACATGGATGTAGAGTCTGATCAGGAAACGGTGTCGAGTGATGCTTCGAGCGGTTAGAGCGGAATAAATGTGCGGAGCCGATAATCATTGGCCTTTTTCCGGCTACTGGGTGTGTGACTCTTTAAGTTCGATTGTAGATAGAATGAATTCTACAGTTTACAGAACGCTAGTTCTATGGTACCAAGCAAATGCTCTTTGTAGATAGTTGACGGGAGGATCCTTTCCTTCTCACAAACGCTTCTCTCAATTAAATGGATCGATTGTATTAGCATCCAGAGCTATGTGAGTAGTCCTCCGCATTTTCCTTGAACCCTTTATCACCGTGGAGGCCTCCCTTAGGCCTTCTAAGACTGGTAGTTACAATCCCCCTAATTTCTCATTTGTTTCCTCGTTCATCCTCCCTATCTAGTTGGTGGGTTGGGGGCGATTGGTGTGGGCAGGGCATGAAGGAGCCCGCTCTTAGTGTATACAGCACCTTAAGTAAGCTATTTGAGGTATTATACCCACCGGCCTAGTTCTTTCATCCTCACTTGCCTCTGCTCTAATTTTCAGCACTTCGAAGTCAATCCAACTTCTCTCCAGTGACCAGTCTGCTCACAACGAACAGCTTCATTTCCAAGCCCTCCTTGCTTTATTTTTCACATACTATCATCAAAAAAAAAAGGCTTGTCCCATGTTTGGTTTTCAATATTTGTAAGATGGAAAGAGGGTTTAAGTTAGCTATTACTATCATCGGCATTGGTAAGTGTCAATAGGTTCGTTACCAGGAAGGCATCTCTTGTATCATAAGTCATCGAGTTTGGTTGGGTATCATCAGTTTTAGTCCATTCCGGAACAAAATAAAATAAAAAAGAGAAAGACAAGACTTGGACAGAAGAGTTCAAGAAAAAATCTAGAAGAGGAATCCCAGAGGGCTTATCCTTTCTCTCTTGGCGCCCGGATTAAACAGCTCTCATGCATTCCAACCACAAAATACATTGGAAAGAGCGAGCTACATTGGGAAAAAACACACGCAGAGTCCAGAAACACCCGGTTGCCCTAGCTAGTAGGGGAGCAGGGCTAGCAAACCATCAACCGCCCGGTGCAGGCTGGGATTCACAACGGTATCGTATACGGTCACAGTGCAGGAGGTCGCCGGGCAGCCCGACCGACAACGTCGTCAAAAGCAGCTGTTCCTGAGAAACAGTGAGGAATCTTACCAGAGTTTGATCGACCATCGCCCGCCGAACCTGGTGGTAATCAGCACTAGGGGTGTCCTCTTGGGGGTATTATCAATCACGATATCGGACAAGAAACTAAATAAATTCATTGTGACCAAAACATCACTTGAGGAAAATAGTTGTTAAGAGGGGGTAAGCAACCTATCGCCAGCACCTTCCTGCATAGAAAGAAAGAAAGAAAGAAAGAAAGAAAGAGAAGCGAAAGTCCCAAACACAACAATTCAAGCAAATCTCCAGAAAAGAAGCCTGAATAGGATACCCTTCTGTTGCCTAGGTTATATCTCCATCTATCATTCGTTTCGGCCGCCAAACACTTTGGAAAAGTCTAGAATGAGAACAGCATAAGTCAGATCCCACGATATTTGCCTTCTCCAGCCCCTTGGGAGAGGGGTTAGGTAGCCTAGAGACTAACGCAACCTGAAATGAACCTTTAATCGCAACTGTAATAACTTAGCCCGAGCATCCAGGAACTTATTCCCCCGGTTCTACCTCCCGAGTGACCAGCCATGTCGCGACAAGGCTGTTTCCGGATGCCTGAAAATGGGGGATTGGCGAGGAGATGGAAGGGTTGTTCTACTACTGAGGGAGCTAGAGAGGGTCTCGCAGGGTGTCTTTGGCTGCTTATATTGTCGTAAACACATGGTTTGCATAGGATTAGCCAGTGCTTGTATTTGGAAGTATAAGAGAGCTTTGATATTAGGGCGGTTGAGAAAATGGATTAAATACCATCAATTGAAGTTCCACAATACAGGGGTGGGTTAGGTATTGTGCTCAAAACGGTCGCACGGCAACGGCTGCCCTTCTCCGACTATTCCGCCTAATTGACTGCCAACCGTCAACGAGTGGACAGTAGACAGCTTCTTAGCGGAAAAAAATAAGAAAATATTTATTATGTAAGGTAATCTCGGGATAAAAATATGTAAAAACAAAAAAAATTGCTGCGCTGGTTTTGGTGGTATGATAGTAGGCGGCGGGGGCGACGAGATACTATGGCTCCAGAAGAACAATCACAGTGGCGCTCATTTCGAGCCCGAGCTTCGCTACCGTATGCAAAAGGAAGGGTAACTAGGCCTGTTGCAACTCGAGGGACCAAACGAGCCTTCCTTCCGAGGGTCTCACATTAGGAACACTGAAGAACTAGTAACCACTCTCCCCCATCAAACTAGTTTACAAGAAATGAAGGAGGAGAGAAGTTCTATATCGTCCACAACACCCCAAACGCTATAGAGATCCCCAACCCACGCATAAAAGCAAGAATCTTGTTAATGGGGGTCAGCAGTAACGGCATTGGAAGCCTCCTCCTCCTTCTCCTCCTCCTCCTCCTCCTCTTCTACAATCAGTATGAGCGTGACCGGAGGTGTCGGCAGGAATAATACCCTTCGCGGGAATACCGGTAGCACGGCTTCGGTAGAAATGCTATCATAATTCCTGACTCGATCGGGATTGCCAGTGCAGGGGTGGCGGAGGGGTTTAAGTTTCCGACCCCCCAGGACCGAGGTTTCCCCGCCCGGGATGGATCAGCCGATTGAGGACTCTGCGCCACGGATTCCGCTTGCGGCTCCGGGTTCAGTATCCCCCCGCTGGGTTCTCCATGACGCCGTCTTAACAGGAAGTGGTACGTATTTCAAACAGAGAGTCAAGACCCGACCCCTCTGGTCTTATTTTGTCAAATTTCACTCTCTCTCTCAAGATGAACGGGAACCACGACTCTAAGATTTTACCTTCTAGAGAGTAGCCGATAGCACATACCAAGCGAATTTGTTGCCAGTTCCAGAACTACCCTTTCTACAAGCCGATCTTATAAGTGTTAGCACAGACCAATAGCAAACAGTAGAGTAGAGTCTCCTGGCTTGAGATCGAATGCAGAGGAGAGGGCAGTAGGAGTCAGAGCAGGTATCATGAATCTAACCATCATTTGTATGATTATAATAGGCTTGACTATGAAGAGAGATATGGGAGGGAAGAGGGGGCAGGGGGTGGGATACGAAGTGAAGGGGGGGGTATTATATATCAAAGATTAGCGAGCAATTATATCATAATATCCCACTATGTACCATCAGACCATGAGATACTATATTGGTATTTTTATACCTTGGGGCTAGCGCTAATGATATTTTTTGCATAAACTGGGATAACTGCACCCCCTAACAAGTGGCATTAAAACTTTATAGAAAAACTGAGTCCGTAAAGGGAAATACAAAAAAAAAAAAACAGAAACCAACCCCAGCGCCAAATATTCCCAGGAGTGAACAGGAATTCTAGGTTAAAAAAAAAAGCAAAGAAAAAATGAAAACAAAATCAAACACAACCCAAGAACCGAAACACCACTACTACATCGAGAGGTTTCCCATCTAATTTACTTCACAGGCAGCTCCAATCAGCTTGTTCCAAGGATCTTGGAATATGCATCTTCAACTTCCCTCGCAATCTCCAGAAGCGAGACGATGACAATCTATGAGGATATTAGCGCTAGTAAAACATAATCAGGTTGAAATCCCATTATAATTCTGCTTACTTGATGAGTTAGATTAGGCAAACGATCCCGGTGCAACCCAATCCATTCCAATGGCGGGGTAGCTTCCCCCATGTCCCTCAATTGCGGAGTTTCAATAATCGGTGACTCAAGAGCGTTGTACTCATATCGAGATTGGGGGACGTTGACAACCGCAGTTATTTTGCCCTTCTCTTTCTTCTCGGGCCCCCCTCCCTCGCCCGATAGTTCGGATGGAGATGGCGAAACATCTGCATTTATAGTTATATGCGAGCTCGACACTGACTTCCCTTGTCGCTGTGCCATAGACTTGACATGTGTTGCCCACATTCTATTATTTCGGGGTTAGTCGCAGCACAAAGGCAGCAAGGGTCAAAAGTACATACCCCTTGATAAAGCTAACTCTAGAATAGTTCCATCCCACGTCTACCTTACCTTCGAACGCGCTCTTAAAGATATAGTCGATATCCATCGATCCTGCTTTGTTCCAAGTATGCATAAACGCTGTAACTTGAGGAACCTTCAATATTGTTCCACTCTTAGTTACTCCGGAGTTTCGCACGATGTCTTCCACAGTAAAATCTTGACTTAGAACTTCGACCCTTCGGATCTGAGACAACGCGATCCTGAGTTCCCCCAAAGTCATCTCTAGTTTGCTATGTAGCCTCTCGTCCTCCATCTCCACAGCAAATCTGGCAGTAGCGTTCAATGCCTCCATTTTGAAAACTTGGTTGTCGTAAAAAGTGCTGGGGAAGGCACCGATATTGACCTCCTTGAGGTTCACCACAACATCAGTATGAAGCGACAAGAAAGTTGGCGGCGGGCGTGTTTCCTTATGGATTAAAACAGAGAGAGTTTCGGAGGGCGTAGGGAAGTTGTGGCTCGGTTGCGCAGGCCTGTTCAAGTACCTCTCTACATCTTTGAGAGAGATTTGATACGATGCTAATTTCTCTTGAGCAAGCCGGAGGAGCGCTTGGTAGAGTGCAAGACCTTGGGATGCGCTCTGCGCCGTGCAGTAAACATGCACTTTGTCTCCATCCAGCACTCCTACCAGCCGATCTCCCGCACTTCTACCATCCTTCTGAACGTTGTACATAAGGAAGGAAAAGCGAGTGATATCTGCAACTAAAAAGGCTTGATAATCAAAGGATGTTTTGGCCTGGAGCTGCTCAAGACTTAACGAAGCCTGAATAAGGGGAGCTCGAATGACATCATCAGTAGAGCGCCAATGTATCGCAGTCCGCGCTTTCAAATTTTTCAATTCAACGAATCCGCTAACACGCCCAGTAGCAGATACCCTTATCTTGTCAAACCCAAGACACATTGTTTGCTCCCAATCGGAAGTCTTCCGAGAGTCGACCCAAAAATTTGAAATAAGCAAAGCAGTCCTCCCTAGCGCTTGACCAAGGTCCAATTGTAGATCAATCTCCGAGATCGCCACTGTCGTATTCCATGGAAACGCTTTGGTAGCTGTAACCTTATAGTATCTCTGGACCAACATTGAAGAAGGTTCCGATGATAGAACAACCGGAGCCGGCGTGCTTGAGCGAATTTCTTCAGGAAGCCAGATCTCCCGGAAAAGTAGGAAGTCTTGGAATTGCTTGACATTGAGTAAGGCTTTCATTGGACTGAGCTTCATGATACATGAGAGACCTTCGGATCCGTTAAGATGTTTGCTGTTCATCAATGAAACAACCACCGACTCAACCTCGAGGTAGCCGGTAGATTCTCTTGAATAGACATGACGCACTGAAGTCCGCAATCCGGCTATAGTGGCTGAAATGGCATAGAAACGTCCGCTTTCTGGATCCTCACAAGTGCTAACGGTGACATAAATCTCCTTATACTCAGTAGAAGCCGCTACTCTTGCAATTGGCTGACAACTAAGGGTAAACTCCTGTTTACATATCCTCAAGCCGATGTTGAGTTTACAGCGTCCAAGAATCGCTGCTGGGTCTGATGGGGGCTCCTTCCCACCCTGAGGCGCTTTCGAATGCTTATCCTCTGGCCCAACTTCCTTAGGGTCTCGCATCACCTCCTTCACATTGGAGGTCATCTCTAGTATCAGAGGTACTACAGAAGGGTAGAGAGTATTGCTTGAAGCGCTGACCTTAATCTCGGCATTTAGTGATGGGTCCTCATTTGGAGGCGCAACATATTCAGCCTTGAAAGCTAGTCCGGGAGATCGAAGGATTGTTGTACCGTTTGATCCTCCATGAGCAAACTGTCCGTAACGGCCCTGTGGAGACCCTACTCCTCCTCGGGTGGATGACAGCCCGGGAAGTGTAGGTGAATCCGACACGTTGCTAATATGGACCACAGCTCCAGCAAAGTCCGCATCTACTAGAACTGAGCCCAGTCTCTTAGTCCCGAACATATTTTCCCTCTCGGCACCACTTTCAGTCGGAGTTGATTTCCATGTTGCTGAGGCGTGGCGTAACTTCTCACTCGCTGTAGCAATAGAACTTTCGAGGTCACTGGCTGCGAGAACAACTGAAGAGGTGACCCTCAAATCTAATGAAGTACCCTTAGCTTGGATTGCCAATCGCCGGTCCGATTCATTGACGAAATAAGCGGCATTAAAGACCACCTCTGGCATGAGCGCTGAGTTCTCAGACCTGGCCGACTGTTTCCGTTCGGCATTCGAATCTACCATCTCTAGCAGAAATTCTTCAATCGTAAGACACGCCTCATTCTCCTTTCTTGTAGCTGTAGTGAGATCGATCCGCTTGAACGACAAAACGAGGTTCTGCCTTGAGTGGTCGCCCGAGAGGGAAGAGCCAGAATTCCCTACGATCCATGATACTTGGATTCCCATCATTTCAACAGCGATCATAGAACTGAAAAGCTCGATTCCACTCTGGCCAGCTTCGGCATAGTCCACCGCGATAAGTGGCTTCGATTTGCGTAGTTTTCTGAGATATTTGACTTCTCTCGAGAGATCCAGGTCCTTTAATTTGTCTTGGAGATGTCCGGCGACATCGACGATTGTTGAAGCAGTCTCCGCAAAAAGATCAACCCGGAGTGAGCGACTCTTAATAAAGAACGCCCGGGTAAATTTGCCTCGTGGAGTTCCCTTAGTCGAGAAAAGAAGAGAAGCATGAAGTTCAACATATCCGCACGAATCCAGAGCCCCTTCTGTGCTAACTTGATTAAGCTCAACCGTAATCTTGTGGAATTCCAGATGAATCTCGGGAATTGAAAGTATCTCCGAATCAGGCTTAGGTCTATTGGAGGCCTGTACCCGAATAGAGCCGAGATCGATCTCCAAACTTGCAGAAGGGGCAGATGTCTGTATTTTCAAGCCGGAAACACCTGCGTGTGCACGATATACCAAGGGTGCACCGGATCTGACTGAGGATGCATGGACATCCTTGGAGTGCCCGAATATTTCGTCAAGCCTCGCTTGAGTGCCAATCCATTCAGCCCTAGCTTCATCAATGACATTTGAAACCTCTGGTTTGTTGAGCGCATTGAATAAGCTCTGAAGTGACGATGCGTCAAGTTGAATAGCCTCCACCGAGAGGAAAACTTCCAACAACCGTTCTTCAGCGGAAATGCAATCCCTAACACGGCCATTGATGGCAGGTATCTGCAATGCGGATATTCTTCTTGTTTGTTGCCTATCATAACCTGTTCGTATCTCGTGCTCGTGATGAAGGACATCGAAATCAATAATCATTTCCTCGGTAGCATTTATAGGTCGGGTGGATAGCCTGACACCGTTGCCATGCATCAGGTAAGCTAAAGATGGTAGAAGAGTGGCCTCAATGCTGAAGTTCTCCAATGATAGTGTCAGGTGAACGACATGAATAGTTCTCTTTAAGTATGAAGGGCTTTTTGGTAACGCGTTTGTGGCCGGATTTACATCCTTCATCTCCTCAACGAGCTTCCATATCTGCGAGAGCTCGTCGTTAACTACGACATCGATGACTTCCATAAGCCCCAAAACCTCCTCTTTAATATTGAAAGATATGCTTCCGCAAGAACCCGCGATCTTCCAGATATTAAACCGAGTCCCAGCCAAGCAGTGCTCATCAAAGTGACCGTAAAGACTCGGCTTGTGCACTCTTGCCAAGCTCAAAACCTTACCAGTATAACTTAGCTCTGAAGTTACAAGATCTGCCCTTAACAAAGCACTACCAACCAATGAATCTTGTAGCTCGATTTTTTGTTCCGAGATAAATAGCGAGGCTTGCATCCCATAAGCTATCGACAAGCTCTTAAGATTCACTGTGTCCAAAGAGATCGATCCAGTATCCATGGTCCAAAGAAGATGGAAGCTTGGTTTCTTTTTCGAGCCTGCAGCCCTTAGAGGAGACTCACTTGATGAATGTGGTTTTAGGTCTCCCTCGCGGCCCGCCAGAGCTTTTGCTAATCCCTCCGCGGCGCCCAAAATTTCCCAAGTTAGAGATAGCTCGATACTGCGGCAATGGACTTGCACCATTACCGACGCCGATATGCTCGGGCCCAATTCTGCTGCCAGGAGCCCGCTTGTGTTGTCTCCTGGGCTTCCTATCGAAACAGCAGTAGAAATATTGCGAACCGAGAGTTCGCACTGCATCGGGCCTGGATCAACGAGTAACTTTACCCCGGTTATCATGATTTGAGCTTTCATAGCACTCGGAATAATTATAGCACCATCCTCTTGAGTGTCACTCCCGAATATAGCTCGAATCACGAAGCTGTGTTCGAGATTTACCAATTCCCAGCTCCGCCATCTTTCGAATGCTCCTACTACCTGTCGCCTTGCATCAAGAGGACAGTTTCCCATATTTCCGATGCATCGCCTGTCCACATCTTGTTTGTGTGTCGTCGAAAGGGATCGATAAATATGGCGCATTCTAGACATAACCTTCCAAGAATCGTGGACACGGACGTGATCCAACGATGAGCGAAGTACATATGATGGGCGAGTTAGTGCGGGGGGATCATTCATTACTCTCGACTCAGGTCTAGCGCCCGTGACTGCCAGCCTATAAGCAAGATCCCGCATCCGGTCACACTCTCTAGAAATAACTCCGAAGGCCTGTTCAATATCTTCAATAAGATGGACAGTCCGATTAATAACACCGTATAAGAACAGTGCCTGCTTGCTTTGTAGTGAGGATACCACGTTTTCAATTTGCAGCGACGCATTGGAGGTCTCGTGTGTGGAAGCCCAGAAAAGCAAATCCTCTACCAGAATACCCAATGCTGGCTTCGTAAACGGGTCAGAGGACCCAGCCAATAGCTGCTTCAATGTCAACTCCAATCCGCCCAAGAGAAGGTGAATCGAAAAAATCCGCTTTACTGGATTAACCCCCAGAGAGCTCGGGCCCCGCTCAGAGAATATCGTCTTCGACCTTGCCGCAACTAAGAGGCCCCTTAGCTCGAGATGAAAAGAGTCTTCATCTGGTCTCTCATCATCAAAGCTCTGGGTGCTGTTGGAAATCTGTTGAGGTATCGGATTGGTGAAGCAGAACTTGAACTGGGGGATTTTCAAGCAGACTTCGATTATCTTCGAGTCATTGGATAGGCGGGTAAGACCGGCAAGCTTCTCAATAACATCTTCTTGAATAGTGTCCAGAATATCCTCGGGGGTCCGTTGCATATAATGTTAGTTAAGAAGAGAACCCGGAGGCACATGTGGCCTACCTTTGCCTGTACGCAGTCCAAAAGCTGCGCCACAGCTTTGATAGCAACTGCCGTGCAATAACCCCTAATTCCAGGCGTAAACTCAACCAGAATACTTGTGTGGGCCGTTTTTTCATCGATAAATGTCTCAGCAGAAGCCGGTGAACCGTCTGCTTCATCATCCGTCACACTGTGCTCACTCCCAGCAGCAAATATCGGGACATTCTTTAAGTCAAGCTCTATAGCTTCCAACGGAAACCCCGGCCGAGCGAACGGACTTGATAATCGAACCCTAGATGAAGGTTTCCGAATACTCCTGCTAGAATATGTTCGAGGAGTAGATGAGGGTTTAGGCGCTTGCGATCCCAATGTAGTCAATGTCGGTGTCCGAACGAAACTCCGCTTATCCGGCGCGAAAGAATGTGTGTCTGAAAAGGATTCTACTGCTGAGTGGAATGATGGCGCATGCGAACTCGCTGCTCCACGGCTGCTCGCTGCCCGACCTACAGACCTACGGGGAGAGTTAGGAAGACGTATTTCCCCAAAGGACATACGAAGAAATCTCATACCCTGTTGTGGCAAGAAACGAGTTTTTGCCTCTTGAACTCGTCGTAATCAGAGATGATTTTCCGCAATCAATCGAGCTCCCCCCAAATATCCCGTATCTCTCATCATCCAATGCTTTTTATAGGTAAGCGTTTGCTATAAGTAATCGGTCACAGAGTACATACCATGGATAGGCGCAGGAAGTCCAGGCAATGGAAGAGTAGGCTCTGTTTGGTCCATATCTTCATTATAGAGACTACTCCCCCGACTTCCAACACCCTCAAAATCATCTCTTAGAAGAAAATTCGCCCTTCCCGTTCTATAATCGCTCTCTCTAACATGCGTCATTTGAGAACCACGGTGCTTTGAGAACTCTTTCTTCCTTCCGAATGTAGTCATCTTTAAGGAAGTCTCGAGATACCCTCTCGTCTCTGCCTCGCCCGCATCTTGCCTAACATCAACACAGGCCATCGTCAAATTGGGGAGTGACAATGATATCCGTTCGGAATGTTTTTCGCTCGCGAGATCATTCAAAACGAAAGCTATTTCACCGCTGGTAATTCGAAATGCTAATGGGCCATCGTCCAGATGAAGCCAGATTCGCATGGCTTTAACATTCAGCCTAATAAAGGTAACATCGTGGATAACCGCAACGTGTCCCGGTGGCACAGGAAGAGCGTTCTCGATATCTTCGAAAGCAAATATGAACGCTTTAAGCGCAGATACAGTTGTATGGAAGAATTCAGTGGTACATTCTCCCACAACTGAACCAATACCCATATCCCAGTTACATATATAAGTGGGCTCAGTTGGCGGGAGTCCAAACAATCGATGACCATATATCGTAAGTCCATCGACGAACAATTGTGGAGCATGGGAGGAGCTCGTAACAGATGCGGATATTGGGCTAAGGTCCAGTTGAAGATCTATAGGCATAAAATTGGTTAGCTAATCCGAAGGCAGTAGATGAAGTCAAGACACGGACCCATGTAGTAATTAGTGAACCTCATGTCCATTCCCAGAACTGCCACATTTAACTTAAGTCCTTCTTCAGCGCCATAGATCTTTTTCGGTAATACAACGGAACAATCCTTAGCGTCCACATTGAGAATCACGTCCAAATCGTTACTCTTTACAGCCACTCCGCCATCCGCAAGGACAGGTGTTCCGCCCTCCTCCCGCTGCTTCTGCCATTCCTCAAGTGTCTTGAAGTGCAAATTCTCTCCAAAATAATTCTCCCTAACAATCAGAAAGTATCGAATAAGGAATCCGAATAACTTCAACTTCAAACCTGCCCCTATAATGTCCAAGAGGAGAGTATCAACTAGACCCGGTTCGACAGCTGAGTAGAAATTATAGCTTCCCTTAAGCCTGAGCTCTTCAACACTCCCTAACTTCATCCCCGCCTCCGACCCTAAGAAGCTATTCCAGGTATTCCAAACCGGCTGCCTCACCCCGAGTTCCACATTATTTCTCTGTCCACCAATGTCATCGAGCCAAACTTCAAATACCACCGTACTATCATCCGGTCTGAACCTAGTCATATCCAACAACACACTGCCTCGTAACCCTCCGGCTCCCCGGAGTATTATAAACGTATTGTCCTCAAAGTCGCTTGGGTTATTAATGATATTCTGATCATTGACGTTCACGCAAACTTCATAAGTATCCTCGAACCTCAATCCAATCTCATAGGCAAATGGCGTGAAGGTCGAATATTCTGTGGGCGGCCCAGAGGACCAATCACCAATGAGGTCAGTCAGCAATGTAATATGCTCCCGGAGAATAAATAATTTGAGTCCCCGAGATAGAGCATCAAATCTCCACGTGTGTTTTGCATTCCACTTTAAAGGCCCGCTAAGATCACACGCAAAAGATTGATTGTCTGCTTTCCAAAAAAGACCGTGATTAACGCTCGACCTAACCTCTGGCGTTTTCAGGTCCAGGTTCAGTTTATTGGTCCATCCACCTTTCCCAGGCACCATGGACATATCGTAGCTGATGGTGCTTTCTGGACCAACCTTTACTTCAATCCAACCAAATGGCCTCACTCCTCCATCGTTCATTCGGCGCCGGTACATCCCATCCTTGCTTTCCTCTCTAGTTGGAACCCTGAGGATCGTTGAGCTTGACAGCTCCACAAACAACCTAAACTTTGTAGGAACGCGGTCTTGCCCCGGGATCAATCTCTCCGCCGGAGTGGAGGTTTTAAAAACCCTAGGGAAAAACATGTTTTGCAGGAAAACCCTTTGTCGATCTGCCCAAGGGCCATAGTGAATTGTACCTCCGTCAAATGCCAAGTCGATACCCCATGCGGGAGGTGAGTACTGAGAACCATTGACATCTTCGCCCAGTCTATCCTCCGGTTTTACAGTGCCTGAAGTAGATGCTGTAGATGGAGGTGGGACAGGCCCCGGTACATCCCAATAGAAGCTCAACCTCCCCGAGGGGCAGTCCACCAGAGTTGTCACCCTTGCATATTCCACAGGTTCAAACTTCCACTTTCCTTCCTGTTGTGACTCGTCCAAATACCTGCTCAGGCCCATCCATTTGTCCTGCACAGCTCCAATGCCCCCACCTTGTTGCTTCTTTGTCTCAGATTCATGCTTTACTGAAGATGCGAGCGATTCGGCAGAGTCGCTAAATAACGGCAATAGATCACGGAGTTTCTGCCGGCGGCTACGTTGTGCATGTGGTGCCTTGTTTAAATCCTGACTGTGGTCTGAAAGAAGCCTAGAGCCACGTGAACTCAGCGACTCTTTGTAATCTCTGTTGGTTTTCATCTCAATTATAGGGTGTGTGAACGAGAAGTTAAATAGTTGCTTATACTTATCGATAGGTTGCGACTATGGCAGTGTATTATTAGCAAGGAAACTTACTCCTCATGCCGGCATTGAAGGTAGAGGGTAAAAGAGAGTTAAATGGAAGGAATATATAGCGCTACAATCATTTCTACAAAACCTCGATACCATTGAAACCCACTGAAGCCATCACGAAAAGGACCTTTTTACATACCCTAGTAGCGTCAACGTATGCGTCAGCCCTCTCGAAATGAGCAACCAAAATACTTGGCACGTTGTTATTCCCCATAACGATAGCTCCACGATTAATCTCAATTTTGATCGGCAGCACCCGCAGCATTACGGTAAGTTTCTCCTCCTCCATGCCTGTGCCCCCCGCCAGTTTTTCCCCTGTATGGTCATTATCCCCCATTAACGATCCTATGGAGGTACGTCTAGCTGATGTGGACTCCGTTTGAGCTTTGGACCTTGACCCCTTTAGAGTCGAAGCATCCTCACCGTGAGATTCCGCTATGTCAAACTGTCCCCTAAGATCCCCATCATGATCCCCCCGGGAAGTATTTCCGCCGTCCGGCCCCGCCCCCGTTTGCGCCATCTGCTCGATCACGTAGTCATACGCCGGACTCCGGTTGTAGATGAACCATTCAAGCCCCTTCAGCTCAACCAGAATTCTGCACGGATGCCCTTCGTTTTTTAAGTCCCCTCCCACCCCACTTTCAGCAACATCCCGCCCCCTGTTACCAATTCCAATGGTAACATGGCGCACCCTCCGCAACCAGTAACGCCAAGTAAGTTGTCCGCCGACAATTATAATAGTTTCGTTCGGGCCGTGATATGTGACTCTCCCAAAAAAAATCCTTCCGGCAAGAAGTGAAATTTGTAGCGACTGTATGTCAATATAGTGTGGTAGGCCCTTCCACCTGAGGTAGATCCGGACAAAGAGCGAAAATATCTTAGAAAACGTGCGGTTGAAGTAGAAGAGAAAGAAAAGAGTGCTAGTAGCCCGTTAGTCGCGATTCCTGACAAGTAAGGATGGCCCTGGGGCTCCTACATAACGCCGCAAACCAAAAGCTCAACTAGAAAGACCCTAGAAGCTAATTAGTAAAGTTGACATTGAACACGTAGAAAATGCGAATAGGGGAAACAAACCAGTTGAACTTGGGGATTGGGGTTCCCATAACTCCAGCACCTGGTGGCTATGCCAAAAGGAAGCCGTAGAGAATAGAATAGAATACAAGGCGAGGCTGGGGTTTTTTATCGAACGAAGATTCCCCTGCATTGCGTGGTGATGCGGCGACCTTTGGGCTAACATATGTATAAACGCTGCCTCGCGTGGCCCGTGCGCTGAGAAAAGACACGAATCACGTGAAATAAAATCTGGCACCGAGCACTTTGCTGCCCGGTGCCGGTACGGTATCATACCGGATGCTTCCGGCCAACGAAACCCTACGGTACTAGCAGATCTTGCGCGACGACCCAAAATTGCCCCAGGACAAAAAAGATCTTCTCAACCACACCATTCCCAATTAACTCTTCTATCTGTATCAATTTGTACTACAGTAATTTCTCCATAGACCTTCTGAAGTAATAAACAAATAGGCGACCTTCAGACCGGGAATATTCATTTTAAAACATCGAGATTCTGTATGGCGGCTAGGTGAATGGATAGTCTGGCACAGGAAAACGCAAATATGAGCGATAGAGTACACCAAGGCCGTTGCATCATGTACACCCTCATTCGCAAGGTCTTCGCGGAAAGAAAGGTACCGAGGTCATGTCTTGGCGGCAACAAATGTACTGGTACAAGATTTTTCCCTCATCACCAATCCTCACAAGAGATCTACTCTATGAGAAATACATGTAAACTTCATAGCTACCACTTAATATGACAACTCTGGGCCTTAATCACTCCAGCATACTCTTTGTGAGTTAATCTAAAGTCTGTTACTGTGCTTAGCATAATTCGAACTGCACATGTTTGGCGGAGGATTGTCCTGGTACTTCCGTTGCCGCCAAGACATAGCCACAGTACCTCTCTTTCCGGAAAGACTTTGCGAATGAGGGTGTACACGTACAGTACTGGCACAGTAACGCTCAATCCTCTGAGGAATTACAAACCCAAAACCTAACCCATAGATCAATAACTTGAGAGGGGGAGAATTCAAGTTGGCCCCAAGTACCGTATGTATCATGCTGAGCCACCCAAGCACTAAAAAGACAGGAAAATCCTATTTCCTGGCGAAGTGTGATGGGGAAGCCTTAAACCAGAGCACCGAGAACATTGGCTTGACCCAAACCTTAAACCCATACGATAGCTTGTCCAAAAGTTATTATAATAATAATATTATTATTATTATTTAAAAACTCTATATTTTCTCAATCTCCAGTCTATTGTCTACCAAAAAATAGAGAAGTTAAAAATCAAGGGTTGTTGAGGAGCCCTAGTCAGTGGCTTGAGGTTGGGCATTTTTCGGGCTGAGCGTGCTCTAATTAACGGTTTCCCCCCACCATACGGGTACGGTACGGTAGTCTAGCTCCTGCGGTGCGACTAGTCTTAACGTGCCTAGCGACAAATTTTGCTGTTTCGAACGGTCCGAGGGATGTCACGGAAGAAGGCCCATTTTCGCGGAGATGTAAAATAGGCTCGGTTACCCTACCGGTATGCTTGATCGATATGACATCAGCAAAAAAAAAAACCTGCACTTGATGTATGGGTGCTTGCATTCTGATGAGTCTCTCTCGTATCATACCGGTAGACTAACTTATCGGTTACGAAGCTTTCAAGTGATACTGGTGGTCTTGGGAATACAGTGCTTTGCGAGACCCTAGTAAACTACCGGCATCCGTGTTGAATGATGACAGTCGAAGCCTTGAAAGAGATATCATAGTCATCAAGAAAATTTCATGAGGGCGAGGGTCAGGGGTAAATCCGTTTGTGATACCCGTAGGGGGTTGCCTACAGTATTCGGTCCCGAAAAACAAATGACGTTTGAGGCTCATGAGTGGTACCCAAATTACCTTGTATACGGTGTAATTCATCACTAGTTGCACGCACCCCAAAAACGCGCCGACTCGTAACTGCTCCCCAAGTACCCCCCCCCCCCCCCCAAACCCTGAATTTAGAATGGTTTAGAGTGCACGAGACCTTCTCACTATGATCATCCCCACTTCTAGATAACGGAATAACTTCTTCAAAACGCTACCCCCCTCCCGTATCGACACTCGATACTCTTTTGAAGTTACTTTCAGGAGCTATCATCAACCTCAGACCACTGCCGGCATGCATGCTGGAACAGAAGGCCTCGATCCCGGGGGAAGTGGGACCTCGAAACTAAGTACCGCAGCCTCATCCTCGCAACAAGATAGACCACTCAGTAGACAAGCTAACAATGATTCTTGGTAAATAGGTCGAGCTGCGATTACTGTTGCTGGTGTAGCTTCTCTTGTGGCTACATTGCTATCTTGCTTGTAACTCCCTCACGACCCTTGAAATGGTTATAGACGAGACTAATCATTCTGCCCATCATTTGCCTTGAACAGCTCAATATGGCTTCAGCTGTATAGTAGCCATTCTCCTGCTATGTCTACTCCCTAGCTAACCACTATTTCATAGGAAAAACTACCGGAAACCCCTTCTACAACGTTACGTCGTACGCATTCTTCTCATGGTCCCAATCTACGCTATATCCTCCTGGGTATCACTTATTTCACTCAAGGTCGCTTTCTTTGTTGACCCCATCCGCGACATATATGAAGCTTTCACCATCTATACCTTCTTCCAGCTGCTCATCAATTTCTTGGGCGGGGAGCGATCGCTAATCATCATGATGCATGGGCGAGCACCGAAAGAGCATCTTTGGCCCATGAACCATATCTTGCCTAAAGTCGATATCAGTGACCCGCATACCTTTCTGGCAGTGAAACGAGGTATTTTACAGTATGCCTGGATGAAACCTGCCCTTGCACTCGCCTCCATTGTCATGAAGGCGACAGGGACATACCAGGAGGGCTACGTAGGCCTCAAAAGCGGTTACTTTTGGAGTGGAATTATTTACAATCTATCCGTTACTCTCAGTCTTTACTCGTTGGGCATGTTCTGGGCATGTATGTCTCGGGATTTACAGCCATTTAGGCCGGTTCCTAAGGTAAAAACTTTCTTAGCCCATGGACTATAATGCTCGCCGATTGCTTAAACTTCTACGCCAATTAGTTCCTTTGTATAAAGCTCATTATCTTCGCGTCTTATTGGCAAGGATTCTTTTTATCGATCCTCGTATGGCTAGGGGTGATTCATGATGTTGGATACTACACTCCTGACAATATTGCCCGTGCAATCCAAGATGTCTTGATATGTTTTGAACTCCCAGGGTTTGCTATAGCTCACTGGTATGCGTTTTCATGGAAAGACTACGCGGATCACACCATCTCGGCTGCTAGGCTCACTATTTACTTTGCTTTCCGTGATGCATTTGGCATTCGTGATCTCATCGAAGATTCGAAAGCCACCTTTGGTGGTGAAGGGTACGAATACCGCCTCTTTGACCCTGGTGAAAATGTATTGGCGCATCCAGAATCCGGTGCAAGAGTGGCAAGAATGATGGATGGTCTCAGGTATGAAAGAGGCGGCAAGGGCAAGTATTGGATCCCTAAACCCACAGCCAGAACTGGTTTGCTTGGTGCCCCTGGCCCGAGCGATCGTGCGAGGGTTATCAGTGCCGGGGAGGCAGAGCGAGGAAACAATAGGAAGTGGAGAGGAGGAGACTATGGTGCACTCCAAGAGACAGAGATTGACGAGGATGATGAGAAACTCTATGATGTTGCAAGGAAACTAGAATACGGCGACTATAACGTACATATTAATCCCTACCCTTATGCTCCATGCCCACGTCACTAAAAACCCCGGTTCATTTAGTATCCGGTAATTACTGCACACGAGCCATGGAAAAACCATCGGTGCCGTCATGCGTCTTACTCTTCCGGCCCAGCTGTCACAACGACTGCAACAAACCAATCTCTACTACGGCCGAAATTGAACACCAGAAACTCGAACCACCGTTCTGGAAAAGGGAAAGGGGTTGACTCCTCACCAAAAGCCCCTTTGTTGAACCGTAATAGATCGGCGTCATCTTCTTCCACAAACTTTTCTGATAGAAGCGGGCTAGTAGATCTGGTAGTAGAAGACACAGAGGCCGAAGAAGTTGAAAGAGTAAGGGCAAGGAAAGAGGGAGGTCCAGGTTGGAATGAAACCGAACAAAAGAGATATGTTAGGGTCTATCCAGACGAGCATATGGGCGAGGAGATAAGAGAGGGCTTCGATCCCCATAATACATCAATGACTGGCCTAGCAAAAGGTGATAAAAAGAGGGGCACGTTTGAAATTGGAGACGACGGAGACGAGGAGGAGGAAACCAGCGCGAGGGAGGACAGAGGCTTCAGAGCCGAAATGCTAGATGAAGGGCAGGGTGTATGGAAAGATAGTAATACAGGTGAAGATGCCGTGTCCCCGAGTTACGGGAGCATGCGAGAGGAGAGAAATATATGGGGATGCCCTGACTGAGGCGAAAACTGGACGGGTATTTATTTCGCTTAATCTATTAGATAAGCTTTCTTTTTCTTTTCTTCTTCTTTCTTCTTTCCGCCTGGTTGCTTCTTGTGGAGTTTAGTTTCCTGTTTTTCATTCTCGTTGGCCTTTCAGAAATATCTCGCGTCATCGTTTCTTCTATCATATTTGGTTTCTCTTTCCTTAGTAACTTAGTTGGGGCTCGAGTGCTGGTTTGGTTTGGTCTGGTTTGGTGTGATGGTTAGGGCACTGTAAGTTAGTCTGGGTCGGGGATCTTGGTTCTGTAGGTGTGCATCATGGTATCGTATCAGAATCAACCTCACTATGGACGGGCCACACAAGTTTATGTTTTTTTTTTTGGAGGCCGTCATGCAAACCAATGCCAACTGTGTGGATAGTGAACCATGGCTAAGCCGATGCAAATAGTAGCCTCACCCTCGCCCCTGTTTGTTACTAAAGACCGAGTGATCACCTGTGATTATCGGGCTTTCGACTCCTCGGGAATCTCACAACAATTGAAACAAGGTTGTTGTGCCCCCTAGAACCTTGTAGCCATAGCCACCGAGTATAATAGTACATGCCATTTCATGACAATAAAAGCACACAGAAGACTCCCCATTCAAAACTTTGTTCTAAAACGACGATAAACGAGAGCTAAAAACAAGAGGTATCATAAAACGGCTAAAGTATGCAAATAATGACTGCCTCCGAGGAATATACGAATGAAGGAAGGAAGGAAGGAAGGAAGGAAGGGAAGAGGGAAATGAAATGAAAGCATGAGAAAAATCAATGAAAATGAAGAAATATGAGTAAAAAGACTAAACCATGCCCATTTGACAGTATTTATGTGCTTTTTGGAAGGGATAAAAAGACCCAGGGTTGGAGAAAAAATCACTACCATAAACGAAATAAATATGCATATAAGAGGCTTAGGTCATCTCCATGTCCCCTTCACTAGCCTCTACGTCCCCGTCCGAGAACGGTGCGTGGCATTGGGCTTTATGCGAGCCTGTATCTTCGTGCTCTTCTTCACAATCCTCCAGTCTTCTCTTGTTCGCGCCCCTGGACAGGCTGACACCGCGAGTGTTCCCATACTGTCCAGAATCGCTACCAGCACCCGCATACCCTGTTCCATTCTGACGCGCAGCCTGTCTCCTGGCCATCCATATCGGCTCGTAACTGCTAAGCAACCACTTCATAGGATCATCAAAGCAAACACAAAATCTGCGGCTTTGAACCATCTGTATCGCCTGGACAGCCGAGCCGCTAAGGTGCTGCATGACATACGCAGCAGCAACAGATGCCGACCTCTCGTTTCCACTCTCGCAGAATAGTAGCGTCCTTCCCCCCTGCGGCAACGGCTGTCCAGGGTGCTCGGTAGGGAAGCGTTTCTGGAAAGTGTACAGGTCCCCCCCACTGAGCGGGAGTGTGAGTGCCTGTCTAACGTGCGACGGTAGCCCCTGCAAATAGTGCTCGTCGATGATGTCGGTCGCGTGTTGGAATTGTGCGATGAGCTCCTGGTTGCCGGAGACGTCGATAGACTCGTACCGGATCCCAGGGAGCTGGTTTGCCAGGAGCTTGGCCTTTGCCGTCATTGATGAGCGGACGGCAAGGAGGAGGGTGATACTCTGCTCTTCGATAAAGGTGGTGTTTCTCGCGGCTGAGAGCGGGCCCAGCCAGAGGTGTGGTAAGATCTGCTGTGCTTCGCGGCGGGACTCGTACCTCCAGTCCTGAAGTGTTGCTTGTGTCATCAGGGACCCCGGTGGGGTAATCATGTGATCGCTGTCGCCATTGCTGCTGTCGAGCCGGGGTCCGTTAGGAGTGCCACCGTTGTGGTTGTGGGGTCTGAGGTGTTCGAAACTCCGGACCTCTGGGTGCAAGGTTGGCGGGGGAATTAGGATGCGGGGGG
>Ga0307507_10005516_pt1 | contig 20702 bp, 34 predicted proteins | sample 7_EM_MG_FD_207223 | JGI IMG/M metagenome (GOLD analysis project Ga0307507, IMG submission 207223) | Populus trichocarpa ectomycorrhiza microbial communities from riparian zone in the Pacific Northwest, United States - 7_EM | ecosystem: Host-associated > Plants > Roots > Unclassified | place...
TCTCCCAACCCCCCCCCCCTAAGTCCTAGCGTATAAGACCTGACGCGTCCATTGAACATAACCACAGATTCCTCATCTTCGTGACACGAAAGATACATTCCATGGTTCTACGTCCTAATTCCCATTTTGCCTAACGTTGATCAACCGTTCAGCATTGCACCATGTCTAGAGAACCGCAAGCCAATTCACACAGGCAGCCAACCCCCCGAGTAGGAAATCTCAACGGACGTAGATGCCAAGTCGTACCCCATGGCATACGATCAGCAAGATAGAGCTCGGGAACGCAACGAAACCAAGCCCGCAGCTTGCCGAGCACACTGCGGAACCAGTAGCCATCGCACGTGCGCCCTACACCACCAATCGCAACCGGAGCACTCGAAAGACCACCAAAGCGCCCCCGGAGAAAGACGATACAGCGCACGACGTATACCGCTATTGAGACGGAACCTGACACACATGTACCAAGGGAAACAGTTCATCTAAACAATAATAGCAATAATAAGTACGAAGACTCTCGCGGATCGGATCAGACTGAATCGGGCACTGTGCCAGAGGTGGAAGATGCTGATATTCCAGATGCTACTAGAGCAGGGCTGCGTCACGAGTCACGAACAGCAGATGAACGAACAAACAATCGGGTATCGACTGTGCGAGTTTCGACCACCTCCGGATCACAGGAGGCAGCACTCGTTATGCCGACGCCAGCAGCTTGAGGATGTATAACGCCCGGTAGAGCGTATACTCCGCCAGTGCTCTCTTCATTTAGTGTAGCCCGATATTTATCCCCACTGGCCACTCACAATGCCACTACGTCGGGAGTTAAAGTTCGAGTCTGGCCGGCGAATCGAGTACGCCACACTCTGACAACATCTAGCCGGGTACCCAGTCAAGGTGAAATACAGCGAGAGCAGTAGAGGCGGCTGTAGTAACGCGGGCCAAAGCTCTCATTCTCTGGTACACCCTGTTTGTTGACCAACTCCCAGGCCAAATTACTTTGACGTCTGAGGTACACGGTGCTTGGCTTAAGGCACTTGATTATATAGCTGATGCAGGAATTATGGAAGCGTCAGAGGAAAACATAACGATAGTAAGTGGACACAGATACACAGGGATGACGCCCTCCTGAAGCCGGATATAGTACTAATTCTGAAAGATACGCAATAGACACTCTGGGGTAAGATCCCAGTTAGTTTCCCACGTTACAGATGAGATCAGAAAATTATACGATCTCCCGGAAGATCCCACGGCGATTGCACGCAGGGTGGACTACCTGCTGGAAAAGGATAGATTTATTTGCTCCCCAAAGGGATATGAGGTTGGTGCGCCCTAGTTGGACAACTTTCTTCTAATAACTAACAGGTATTACACTCGGCTTAGAAATTGACATTTCGATTTGGGGCCCCCCAGATTCCCGAGGCCATATGGGGTAAGTACTTCAGAGGTACGAAAATGCGTGGGATTGTCGACCCCGATTTTCTTGGGCGTATCAAGGGCAGGATCATTTGCTTAACGTCTGCAATCCTCTGTCATACCCTACGAGCATGGCAAACAGGAGTATATAAGGAATCAGGCGAGTTCAAGGCTGACGCGGTAGGAGGTCAGCCCGAACCTGAACCCACCTCGTATTCTCCAGGACACTAACATGATCTGAACCAGTAAACACCTTTTTGCCCGGCAAACTCAGACCTGGGCCGATTGCCCAGACTGGGTACAGGCGATAATTCTGGACAAGATTCGCGGGACCATCACGGCAAAGATGGGGAAGGAGCAGGCCGTGCGACAAAACCGCCGTGAAGGGTATGCTGACGATTGAGCAGCGGTAACCACTGAGCTGCAGCGTCAGGGATTCAGCCAGACTACGCGACAGCTAGCCCGCCAAGCCAAACTCCCGGCGATTGGGTTGTGGTAGCCGCCGAGCTGCAGAGTCAACCATCCAGTCAGGCTATGCAACGGCCAGCCCACCGAATTCAAACCCCGAGCAGCCGGCGCATTGGGACCCCAGTGGGGCAGCAGGATAGTCAAAACGATTTGCAGGACACTGATTTGTCTTTAGATTTCCTCCAGAGGTCAGCTGCCTGGGTTCTCAAATTTCTCGCTTCTTCTCCACCGAGCGCGGATTTTTCACGGGAGGTGACCAGGGAACTATCGTTGGACAGGACTGTGAGTCCTACTCCATCGCGACGCCTCTTGCTGAGGCTTGACGGAATAGAGCCAGCACAACAGGAGACCAGTGATAGTGACCGGGGGGATATGGAACAGGGGCGCAATGGTAGGGTTGGTGAGGGTAATTAAGAAATGATGTGTCGAATATGTCGCGTATGTGTCGAGTAGCTTAACTAATGGATACTATTTGTTAGACGGTGATGTGTTGATATGAGAACGTAAAGGGTAATCTGGACGTTCGGAGTACGAGTAGTAGAATCAATGAAAGGGAGACGCCACGGGGGCGTCTGGGCGATCTTATAGTAAACGTCATGGGGTGACGTTGGAAAGAAGAGGATAGAGCGTGAGCAAGATCAGGAATGTGTCAGGCAGAGTTGAGATAGTTCCCCACGCATCTGGGAGGCATCATGAGGGCATCTAGATATTACGTAGGAGTGTACAGATAGAATAGAAAAAGTCAAGCTACGATCAGGACACACAGCATGTAGGGAGGGTAAAATCAGAATAATGGTGCGCCGGCAGAGAGTGTCTGGAGGTAGAAGCCAAAGGAGGGAGATACCAGGACTAGAGAGCTCAGGATCATGGGATCCTGATGTGAGGCTTCGGAACGAGCGAAGCCCAGGCGCGGAAGATAAAGATCGGACGGCAGGACAGAAGACGCCAGGATTAGAGGTGATCAGGATGGAGCGGCGGATCATCAGGCGTCGCCCTGGTGCAGCAACTGAGAATCAGAGTGTTCAGGAGGCAAGAGAAGAGGACCAGGGGCAGTCAGGGCGCAGAGAACGTAGCTTCCGTGTGAGGATAGCGTCAGGGCGCGGCACGTCAGGTGACGCAAAATCAGGATGCAATGTCAGATCGACGTTGCGTCCTGATTCGCGATTGACGTAATGTGTGCTAGGTGCGCCAGACGCATGGGGCGCCCCTGGCGCTGACTATTATTTTTGCCGATGTAGGAGTTCTTCCCTCAACTCTAACCCCCTGTGACTCATGCCCTCGCATCACGCGACGCATGACTCATAGAGAGTCATAGTGTGAAATCCATCAGGTGACTTGTTCGAGTCAGCTGCGCCATATGTCTCAACTTACCAACAACCCATAAAACAAGTCATGTGCCCTAACGGGGTCACATGCGTGAAATCCAAGAGGCATAACTATGAGTCATGTGCGAGATACATAAACCACATGACCACAATCATGAGTCATGTCAAATATCCACCAATAACAGTCAACGAATGACGCGCTATTGCGTCCTCATATTAAAACCTATAAGTCCACTGATCCTATAGTGTGAAAGATGACAAACCAATGACTACTAACTATTAGTCATGTGAGAGTCTGCCGTGCTTAGTCACCATTGGTGACATGAGCTCCCTTCCCCCTCTTGCATCGGTCCCACGATGCTAAGCTCCAGCTCTCCAGAGCGTGCCTGCGATATGGCGCATCCTCTGTTTGACACGATTGTAGGCTTGTTGTAGCTGTTCTTTTTCCTTGTCCCCTCTTTCAAGGTCGTTGTCTTTTGCCACTATAATTTGGCCCACGTCATTGAGTTCTCAGATAAGGTCCGAGAGATTCCTTTGCAGGGGTTCCACGTCTGAAATGGTTTTTTCGCTCCCTTCACTCTCCTGCCGTGTCGTCAGGGCTCTTCCCTTCTTGTGTTCCCTTCTCTCGTTTTTTGACAGTGGCCCCTTTTCTCCCACTTGTCGGGAGAAATAACAGGCGTCCACTTGTGCCCATCGCTGATCGTTGGACTTGTCATTGAAACACTGCTCCCAGCTTGTGATTTCGTGATGAGCTATTCTGGCTCTTCGTCGATGAGGTTGTTTTTGTGGTGCCCTGTGCTCCCCTGCATTTGGTTCCATCTCCTCTCGCCAGTCATGATTGTGGGCGACGCTTTGTTATCTTGATCTCCTGCTGAATTGGGGTACAATCCTGACCCTTGTTTCTCCCATAGGTGTATTTGACACCAATCGTCGACGCAGTCTGTCCAGTTCAAAGAGGCCTCTGCCAGCTCTTGTCAGGGAAAGCTCAAAGAATCTGGCCTGGATGAGGTAGCGTTGCGGGCGACGCACTGGGCTTCGTCGTCTGGCGTGTGTGAGCGCCGTTCTTGCTTAACACCGGGAGAAGGTATAGATGACAATCTGTTGATCGTGACGTGTATCCACTCCGGGCTTTCCTGGGTAGCAGTGGTGGACTCGTTGGACTGCGTATTCGGCATTGTTGAGGTTTCTGCTGGATACCAGACTTTGTCGTGTTCGGGTCAATAGCGTTTCAATTTAGCGCAATATTGGAGCTTCTTGTAGTGGGGTCGAGAGTCGATGATTTCCTCGAGTTCGTATTCCTCTGCTCATTCTATCTCAATAGACGGAAGGTGATACTTGATTTGAAAGAGGAACTGGTTGCCTTGGTAAGGTTCGAGGAGGGAGATGTGGAATGTGTTGTGAATGGCCATTGAGGGCAGTAGGGCCAGCTTAGATGCGCTTGTCCCAATATTTACCAAGATTTTGAATGGTCTGATTTTCTTGTAGGGGAACATTCTCGATGGTGTCCTGGTCTTGATGTTGCGTGGTAACAACCCAAACATATCTCCTGCCTGTAGGTTTGGATCAGGTTTTCTGCGTACATCGTATTATTTCTTTTGTCGTAATCGCACAGCCACCATCTTGGTTTTTAACAACTCATGTGACCGAGTCTTTTCTTCTAGTTGCATTTGCCTTCCTTGGATTGAATGACCGATCATCTCGTATTCGGGGTTGATTGCGGAATTTGCAAAGAAGGGTTTGTTTTTAATTGTCTCTTAACATCCATTATCGTACGCAATTTCTGCACGTGGTATGTAACCAGAGCAATAGTCTTGTTGATAGTTGATATATCCGTGTAGATATTGTTCCAATATGGCATGGGTTCGTTCGGTCTGCCAATCTGTTTCTGGATTGAAAGCCGTGCTGATTGTTCGTTCGATTGCTATTTTCCCCGTGGTTTCCTTCCCTTGGTCTGAGGTGAATAGTGTCCCTCTATCTGTGATGATATTGTCTAGCAGTATGTGTAGCCTGACTATGTCTTTCATGAAGGGCTTGGTAAACTGCCGTGCGTCTAGGTTCTTTGAGCATCGAATGAAATAGCTCATTTTGGTCAGCCGATCGATGACCACCAGTATGGTGTCCTATCCTTCTGATTTTGGCAGGTCCAGAATGAAGTCCATAGCTATTGATTTTGATGGTCGATCGGGGGCTTCGCTAGACTGTTGTAATCCGTAGGGTGCATCTGGGACCAGTTTGGTCCTCTGACATGTCTCGCAATCTTTGCTGAATGGTTTGATGTCCTGTCTTATCAATAACCAATCGTATCGTCGAGTGATGAGTGCGGTAGTGTTTGCGGTGCCGCCGTGTCCTGCTGTGGGGGTTCGCGGCGTTCGCCGATATGAGTCGTTCATATCCCTCCATCATTTGGTATCCAAATTCTTCCTTGGCACCATAAGAGGTTGTCCTTCCTTCACCTAGCCCTATTGCTATTCCTTCCATTTCTTCCTTTCCTTCATCCAGATTTCTTTTGATATCCACGATTTCATTGTCGTCCCTGCTGGCCTTCTGTATTTCTCCCTCATTCTTGTCTTGCAACTTGGTTGTTCCCACTATGTCGATCTTCATTTCTTCAGTAACTGGGATATCCCGGTATTGTCCTTTTGGCAATAACATCCCCACATTTTTTCTGAGTCTCTTGTCACCTGCTGTGGGTAGGTCTCCCGCTCTTCTTGTAGGAGCGTGTGGCTTTCCTCCCTTCTTTCCTGGTCGGTATTAGATTTTCAAGTTGCATTGACCTAATTCTTGCATCTGTTGTGTTTGTCATTCCCATCGTTCCTTCGTTGTCATGATGGTCACTAAGTTCTCGTAGTCGGTGAGGACCCTTACCGGCTTCAGACTTCCTCTCGTGTATCGTTTCCATGCATTGAACGCCTTGACTATTGCGAGTAGTTCCTTGGTGTGTATATTGTAGTTGCATTCGGCATCCGATATTGTCTTGGATCGGTATGCCACTGGCCTCATTTCCCGTCCTGGCATTGTTCAGGGAGTATACCGGAGCAGCCGTATTTTGAGGCGTCTGTTTCAATCTTGGTTGGTGTAAGGGGGTCGCAGTAGAGCAGTACTGGTGCTCTGGTGAATCTTTTCCTTAGTTCATCAAATCCTTATTGTTCTTTATCTTCCCACTCCCAATTGCCGATACATTCCTTTTTTGTCCTTCCTTATACTGGTCTGGCTGTCCCGCTGAAAACCTTCTATAAATGGTCAGTAGAATTTGCAGAAACCTAGGAAGCATTGGAATACCTTGATTTTCTTGGGGGCTGCCCAGTCTCTTTTGACACCTTATTGTCCAATGATAAATCCTAGGTATTGTGTCTCGCTTTGGTGGAATTCGCATTAGGATGGTTTGAGCTTGATGCCTGCTTTTCGTACTGCCTTAAGGATATTGCTGACGGGTTCTCGGTGTCGTTGTCGGGTGTCCGACTATATGAGTACGTCGTCCAGTTAGACGATGCAACACATGTTGATCTGTTCTATAAGGACATCATTGATCCATCGTTCGAACGCCGCCAGGGCATTGCATCGCCCGAATCGCCTGACGAGGTATTCGTATGTTCCTAATCTTGTTGAAAAGGTTGCCTTTCACTCGTCACCTTCTCTGATCCGAATGTTGTTGTAGGCGTCCTTCAAGTCCTACTTCGTGAACCACTTGGCTCCTCCCAGCCTATCCAGTACTGTGCCAATGAGTGGTAGCTGGTGTCGATCCTTTTTGGTAACTTCGTTAAGCACTCGATAATCGGCGCAGAGCCTTAGGTTCCCATCTGGTTTCTTGACTACCCTGATTGCTGCAGCCCTTCCCGACACTCCTGTCTGGATCCATCCTCTATTTTACTTTTGTTTGATGTATCAGTGGAGTTCGCCCAATTGGTCATAGCTCAGGGCATATATCTTCTAGATGCGTACCGTCTTTCCTTCAACCAGATCGATACCTGGGGCCATGCTTGGCTGGTGGGGCGGTACCCTCGTTTTTTCTCCTTTTTCGAACACATCCAAGAGGTGGTGATATTCTTGCTGGACCGTGTCTCCAACGTCTTGGTCTTTGTTGTTCTTTTTGTTTTTTATCGCCAGTTCTATGCAAATGTTAATGGCTTGGAAATCCACTTCGTCATCGATTTCATCCCATCTTAAGATGCCAGTTGTTTCTCCTGTACGGTAGAACTTTCCGAACTCTCTTGCTGATATCTCGTTGATTTCCATCCGTGGTTTGGCACTATGGCCCTTGACCTCTTGGTCAATGGTGGTGTTGGCGTTCCCACACCCTTGATCCCCTCTCTTGATATCGTCCAACTGGGTTACTTTCTGTAGTTTCCTGTTGTCGATCTTTGTGATGATCAATTGTGTGATCTGGTCTGCCTTGTCCATTCGGTATGGTTGGTCCCTAGGTTGGCTAGGACCACCTTTACTTCACCTCTGTAGTCGGAGTCTATCACACCTGCATTTGTTATGAGTGGGTGTTTGACTGCTCGACTGCTTCATGGTGCAATTCGTCCATAGATGTTGTGAGGTAATACAATAGCTATCCACATCCCAACAATTTCTTGCCCTCTGGCAGAAACGTCCATTCCTTCAATTGCGTACAGGTCGTGTCCTGCCGCCTTGTCTTATCCCTTCGAAGGTATTTTAGTTTCGAATGAATGCTTCTTAACTCTGAGGCTATTGTCATTGGCCCTCATGCCCTTCTTGACCAGGACGTGGAAGAATATGGTGATGAGATTCTCTTCCAGGGCATCCTCTCCAGGTATCGCATATGGAACGGGTGAACTGTTGAGACGCCAAGTCGTACATCGTTCCCTGTTGAATGTGATCCTTTTCGCGTTCCAATCGATTGGCGGATTGTGTTCTCTGAACTATGGCATCCCGATAATGAACTAATGGTTTTGGAGGTTTGCCATCTGGAAGGTTTCCAATTCCCTATCGCTACCTCTCTCGATATGTACTTTCGTCATATGGGTAACAGGGCCCATAGCCCTTGGTTTTCCTTCCGCGAGGTAAATCTCCCTTGCATTTTTTATTTTAATTATCTTGATCACGTGCTTGTTGCAGACTTCACGGTTGATGAAGTCTTCTGTTGCTCCTGAGTCAATCATGGCGTTGATAGTAACTGACTCTCTTGCGCCGTCTAATTGTATTTTAACCATAATATAATCCTTCTCGTTTTCAAGTGTATCTCTGTACATGAGTGCCATGTAGTGGTTTCCCATAATGATTGGTTACCATTTGGGTCTGTCCCTGAGACGATATCTTATTGAGGACATTCCTCGTTTCCCGACTGTTCGGGTTCCTGTTCGACCTCGATATCCCTGATCTTGGGTCTGGTCTGCCAAGGGAGCGGTTTCTTCTTTAGTGGCCAACTCCTGGCTTATGCGTTCAATGGTTTGGTCCCTTCCTTCCTTTTGCAGTTCCTGACTAAGTGCCCAGGTTGTGTGCATTTGAGCCATACTTGTTCTCGAATTCATCGTTGGTATTCTTCTCTTGAGATGTTCAACCTGGATCGTTTCCTTGTGGTATCCCCTGTCATGGGGTCGAACCAGACCTGATTCTGGTTGTATGTAGGTCGATATGTCCCATCGGGGCTTTTGTGGTGTAATGGTTTCTCGTCGGATCTTCTTTGTGGATGGTGATCCTTCAATATGTCTGACCGTTGCCAGCTTGGTCTTTTTTTTGGATTGTCCATTGTGCTAGGACTTCGGGGTTCTCATATTCTTCGCTACGGCCCCCCATGTGTTTTGAAGTTCTGTGTTCGTCTCCCCTAGGAGGAGTTTTCCCCCACTGGAGCCGTCCAACTCGGCTTCGCTAGCCATGAGGCCAAACTCGTTCCATTATTACATGACCACTGTTTTCCCTTGTTTCATGTTCTTGAGTTTGATTCTTGCATCTCCTTCGGGCCTCAATTACGCCAAATTGTCTCTTTGATTCTGCGTTGAATCCTACCCAAGTGTCCCAGATTGGGGTGATTCGTTCCTCTGCGTATGACGTGATCCAGGTTCCTGTGTCATCCCTTAGCAGGCTTGTTACCTAGAGGATCTTTGCTTCCTCGGGGCTGTTCTGTAATTTTACTGTCCTGTAGTATACTATGAGTTGGGCTAGCCAACCTCGTAGTTCCTGTTGTTCTCCTTGGTAAACCTCTGGTTCCATGGCTTTGGCCTTTCTGGTTCCTCTGCTTAGAGATGCGATGATTTGTCACCTCTGTTCCGGGTTCAGCATGAAGGTGTTTCCGAGGCTGTCGTTTCTCCTTGTGGTGTTATAGTCACCATCCTGTGTCCTCGTGTCCTTTTTTGGTCTTCTGTTCCTTCTGCTCCACTGGCTGATGGTGGCTTTGGTGTTGTAGGGTTGGGCGCCCTCCCCTCTATCAAGGCTCTTTCTAGTCCTTCCACTAGTGTTGAAAGGTCGAGATTTTCGGCTAGGGGGTCAAAGTCCTTTTGGTTGTTTTTCTCTGTTCTGTCTCTTTATTATGTGCTCCTGGGTTGACGCAACCAAATTTTACAATGCTCTCTTCTCCGGGTGATACTTGCAGCAGGTAACTGATTGTTTCCTAACGATAGCTTCGCTTAGACAAATACCTCTTGCGATACCTAGGTCCATTAACTCTTATCTAGCAACGTCGATCACTAGGCTCATATAAGTCAGTCGTGTCCTGTTTCCCGAATGCCCGATAGATAAAGATCCTTGTATTGAAAGTATAGAGTATGAAAGAACTTAGATGGTTGCGTGAAGAACCCAAACCCCATCCCTGTTTTTTTTCTTCTTTTGTTTTTACTTTTTTACTTTTTTTTTTATATCATGCGTTCATTATTTTCTAGGTACAAGAAGCTTCCTGCAGCCCTACCTATGGAAACAACAAAACCTATGAATCAAATCAAATAACCCAAGAAATCCAAAATCCTTGATTCTCCATGGTGACCGAAAAAATCTTGCGGCTAAAACCTTTTGCCGACTAACTCTAACCGGAAATACAAATATAAGGAAAACTAACGTAAAAACCAATTTTTGTGTTTGTTGTAACAAAAGATGGATTAAAGGATGTAAACACCAACCGATACCGAGGCAAAACAGGAGTGACACCGGGGGTAAGGTCGAAGTTAGGTCTGAGGCAGTGGGGATGTGGGGGCGGAGTGGTCCGCAGTCATGTCCGGTGGGAAGCCGGTCTTGGTGTCGGAGATATATTCGCCGAGGGCTCGTACGAGATGGTGTTTGCTCAATAGTGCGGCGTCGAGCTCGAGGGCGGAAACCCCTTTCAGTTTGAGGTCTAGTACGATTCAACGAGCAGGGGACCTGAGGATTGCCTCTTCCCATGATTATGGCTCAATTGCACATCTGGGGCAGGTTGTATCGGGATTCTCATCGAATCAGGAGGGGTGGACTGCTAGCTAGCTTTTTGCCGCCCGCATCTGGCGGATTCTACCGGCCACGCACTTTCCGAAGCCCATGAAGGGGTGTGGGGAGAGGGAAGGTGGGTGTTTATAGTGCGGAGTGGTGGGGGTGTCGCTGGCCGAGGCTTGGAGGCGCATGTTTCTGGCACGGGCCCGTAGGGCTTGGTAGGCTCTTTTCAGGAGTTTTGGGGGGGAATGTTTGTTCCAGGAGGGGGGGCAGCCTGTACCATGAGAGGGAAGTGCGGGAGCCCTTGGTGTGGGGGTAGGGTGAGGTGTGCTAAGGCGTTGACTGGAAGGTGCTTTCTCAGCCGGGGAGAGGGAATTTTTGTTCGCCAGTTGAGGGGGAGGTAGACTGAGGTAAGACCTATCATGAGGTGCCTGGTCGAGTCCGGGGCTCTAAAGGCTGAGAAGGAGGGGAAAGAGGATGGGAGCCGGGCTGAGGCGGGGTTTGCATTCGGGGGGGCGCCGGCAATTCTGAGGGCAGCAAGGCGCCACCGGTACCTGTAGTAGGAGATGAGGGGGGGGAGTGTTATGGCGGTAGTAATATTCTAGGAACAAGCGAATATAGAAAGCCCGCTCGTTGTTAATTCGGAGAACACGTCTAGGGAGCAGAAAGTACAATAGTATCGTTGGTAGATCGATAAATGTTTCTTTAATATGTAAAACATTGTTAAGGTCTCTTCTCCATTGCTTGATAGATGATAGCAGCTACGAAGACACCTTGATATTTATATGCCGCATCAGAGTGTTCGCGGGCTACATAGTCTCTTCCTATACAAAGTATCTTTCTTTCACCTAGCTTGACTTCTTTGAAGTGGCAGCCCGACTTGACCCTGAACATCCGTTATCTTTCTACTCTGGTTTGCGCAACTCATGGCCACGTATAGCTCTCTCATGGGGAGGGTGTAGTGCCCATCCACCTAGATGGCTATAGGAACATGTATCTGTTGCTAACCAGATTTTACGAATAATCTCCATGTGTTTGCATGTCAGACAATTAATCACTGGGATGTAAGATGGCCAATCCGAATATTGTTGGCTGCGTTTAGACATGCTGTGCAGGGGGCATTCCCTAGTCTTATCCGGCATTGAACGCCTATTTCCTATCGATCGAACCAATGGTTAGGACGATAGTTATCTCTCTTATGCCCACAATCCCTTTGGGAGTTCCCCGACTTTGTTTCCGAGCATAGTGCATTCCTCCTGGTTACCGAGCGTCTCTCCAGACCGAGGAAGCCTAACTAATGTACATACATCCCGTGAGATTGTATCGACCTTTCGATACTCAATCTTGTAGTGGGTATAACGCTGTCCGATGTCGTCTGATCGGGATACTTTCACTTGCATCAGGTGGTCTGAGATCTCCTCTCATATATCCTGCCAACAGAAACCGGTCTGTTGGACGGCCGCCACGTATACCGTGTTGCAACTAGGGTCTTCTTACTCATGTCTTTGGTGAGGGGACACAATGTCCCAGGTGTCGTGTGGTGACCTATCGTCCCCATATCAGGGCTGGAGGGGGGTATTTCTAAGTCCTTTCAGAGGTTCGTGCGCTGAGGTAGGGTAACTTGACCCCATTATCCTCATGGGAGCTCTGTGCCTAACAGGGAGGGATCCCTCCCGGGAGAGGATAGAGGTGGGAGTCGAGAAGAAGTTGTTTGTTGTCCATCTCTGGACTCTATGCCAGAAGCTATTCATGCCTCTGAGTGCATAGGTGTTCAGGGTGAGGAGGTCTGCCCCATAGGTGAGTATCGGGAGGCGGAGGCCTTGGGCGACGCGGTGACATAGGAAGGGCCTTATGCTTGCCCCTGAGGAGGACAGGCATTTGACAAAGGAGAAGATGGCTTGGGCTAGTGAGAGCCTGTACCTGTAGTGGTGGGTGGTGTTGAGGGCGGGAGTGAACCAGTACCACAACCATCTAACAACGTGGGATGGGTGGAAAAGGTGTCCCTCCAACTCAATGAGGGCCGGCGACGGTGGGGTCCTCTGGCTGGGGGTTCGCCAGTGGATGAGTTCGGTTTTGGAGACCGAGAAGGACACACCTATGTCCCAGCCCCTAGCGGCGATGGTGGTAAAGAGCCTTTGCAGGCTGCGTATGTTGCCTCTATGAGAAGGGGAGGCCACAGTGATTGAGAAGTTGTTGACATAGGAAACCATGATTCCTTTGGGAATCAACATGTGCAGGGGGGCGACATATAGACGGAAGAGTAGGGGGGAGATCGGCGACCCCTGAGTGGTGCGGACAGAGACTGGGGAGGGGATATTAGGTGAGCCTGGGAAGACCAGGGTCCAGGTCCTTTCCGGCAGGAAGGAGGATACCCAGTCGACCATATGGGTAGGGAAATGAGAGGAAAGGAGACTGGCTCCAGGTGTGGAGGTGTTGACGTTGTCAAAACCTGCTTTAATGTCCAGGAAGAGCGTGTAGACTTTTAGTCTGGGTCTCTGGAGAGTCCTTAATTCATGGGTGAGTGCGAGGCATGCGTCGGAAGAGCTCAGTCCTGGGAGGAAGCCACATTGGTTGGGGTGGAGCAGGCCATTGCACCAGGCGATGGCTGACAATCTGACCGTCATTACCTGTTTGAGAACTTTTGATATGGTTTTGAAGAGGAGTATGATGCGGAAGGAGGAGGGGGAGTCGGAGGAGGCCTTGGCCGGCTTGTCTAGAACCAGCCCATTGGCAGTCTTGAGAGACGGGAGGTGGTAGCCAAAGGCTATTAGGGGGGAGAGTAGTTCCATAATGATCGTGGGATTGATAAGGTTGATGTTTTTCAATACGGGGTAGGGGACTCAGTCTGGGCCAGGTGCCGCGGAGGGGGAGGACTTCGAGAGGATGTGTCAGATTTTCGTCTTTGGACAGGGGGACGGCAGAGGGCTCCAGCTTGAGGCGGCCCCTATTGGGGAGAAGGTCTTTATGGGGGGAAGAAGTGGTGGAGTAGCGCTTTATTGATCGTGACCGGGTCGGAGGCGCCAGGGAGGGAGGGGAATCTGGGCGTTGTTCTCGGGGCAACAAGTTGTTTGGCCGTCCATTTCTTGTTTGGGGAGGATTATGCGAGCAAGTCAGCCCAGTAGGAGCCTTTTGCCCTTTTTATAGCTTTGAAGTAGCCGAGCTTGGACTGTCGGGAGGTGAGGAAGGCGTTGGGGGTTTGGAGTTTTCTCGCTTTCTGGGTGGTCTTCGTAAACTCTTGTCGGAGTGTGGTGAGGAGGGGTGTCTGCCCGGGTTTGGACCTTGGGGAGGGGCGGGATCGGGGTGTCGAGGCTTCAATTGTTGTCGGGAGAGCGGAGAGGGCGGAGAAGAACCATTGGTCAAGTTGGTTAGGGGAGGAGCCTTCTGGAGGGTGTGGAACCAGCCAGTCCTTGAGCTTGCTTTCAAAGATTGAGGTTCAGCTTCGCTCCAGGGCGCTCTTGGTTTAACATTATGGGTGGAGTCGAGGCGAAAGGATATTAAGATTAGGGTTTGGTCGGATCTCGTGGAGGAGAGGAAAGATACGTCCCAGAAGCAAAACGTACGAAGAATCTAAGGGTAGGCGAACGCCAGGTTGATACCGGTGGCCTGTGGACGCCCTTGAAGGGCAACCGGGGGTAGACACCCGGGGTGTTCAGGAGGGTGAAGTCTGAATCAGCAGCTCGGTCAAAATAGGGGTGGACACCCTCGCTTCTTTTGAGGAGAGGAGTCTGAAGGGGTTGGTTGATGAGTTATGAATGTTGGAGTCACCAGCGACTGGGAGAGGGTAGTTGAGGTCTGGAAGGGATGATTCGGGGGAAACCGAGTGGGGGCCTGAGGCTAGTGGCCGGACATAGAAGTTGCCAATCCTAAAGTGGGGAGAGGTTGAGCCGAAGTAGCCGTGTGGGGTGAAACCATCCAGGGCCATGAAGTTGTCCGTTTCTGACCGAAATAAAGGTAGTATGGCAAATTTCTGCAGCAACTTTTGGTAGGTGGAGCAGGCCAGCTTGGGGCTTGTAATGGGGGGGGCGAAGGATTTGAAACCGGAAAAGGTAGGGAGAAATCTTTTGGATGATGGAGGGTCTTGTAATAGAACAATATCGACAGGAGGGCCTTCCTTTAGGGAGGAAAACAAGGAGAGAAACAGATCCCAGCTGCCATGGCTATTGTATTAAACAAGTGTGAGTGAGTCTACCGGGGCCAGCCCTGGCCGTGCGGTGGCGCCCAGGGTTTTATTCATTTCCGGGACGAACCTGAGGGTTGGAAGGAGTCACTGGTGGGCCCCCCCAGCCATGGGGTGCTGGCTAGGGCCCACTTGGGGTGGCGGGAGATTCTCTAGTGCGGTGAAGGGGTCTGTGGGTGAAACGGTCGACGGTCGGGGATGAAGGAGCTTTGGGAGTAGCAGGTGCCGGGTGGCCATCATCGCCCACATCCGTTGATTCTTCACGGTCAGAGGAAGCACCGTACAGTTCTTCGTCAGAAGCTCTGGGGCCCTCGGGCTGAGGAGGCGCAAGTGGTCGAGCCTTGCATCCCCTGAAGGAGGTATCGTTGTCGTCCCCAGAGTGAAGTCAGTGGGGGGGGGAGGTGGGGCAGCGGCTAGAGACGGCTTTGGAGTCATTGCCTTTCGGGCAGGTGGGGATCTGGCACCGGTGGGCTGAGCGAGTATGATGAAGTGCACAGTAGGGGCAGGTGGGGTGCTTATGGGAGCATGAGGGAGAGGCGTGTGCGAACCAGTAGCAGTTGGTACACTGGGTGTAGCAGTTAGCCTGCCTCGTTTTCTCGACATTGAGGCGCTTTGAGAACAGGAAGCAGGCGAGGAGGAGTATTGCAATGTCGTCATGGTTGACCGAGAAAACCACCAACGTGGCCTGCTTGGAGAGCGCAGTAGCGTGGTTCTTGTTAACGTACCTGGCCGTGCCAATCGTGACCTCTTTTGCATTGTGGATGGACTTTGTGAGGAAGTCGAAGAGATGGTTGTCATCATCTGGCCGGCTGTGGGTTGGGATCCCTTGAATCGCCAGCTGTATCGAGGTTGGCGCCTGGGTAAACGTAAGCGAGGGATTGGTGCCTATGGGGCAGGACTGGTTGAGGCGGCGGGTGAGAGCATCAAAGTACGGTGTGTATGATTCTGCTGGGGTGTTGGGGTTGGTTCCTGTGAGGGAGACAGCGCCTCGATTATTGACCTTGGTGATACAACCCTTTGGTATCAGGCAGTTAGAGTCGGTGAGGGTGGCAACAGCTATTTCTGGGAATGAGGCAGCTATGTGTTGTGCAAGGGCATGGGGAGCGCGGTTCGCTTCTGGTGGCGAGGAAATATCTTGAGCCCAGGGGGAGGGACGATGGGGGTTGTATGACCCTGTCCCCATCTCTCGCAATCTCTGTCGCCGAGGTCCTCTTTGTTTTCTTCTTCTTGGTACCTGGGCCGGAGCTGGCCTCTTGCGCATAGGTGGGGGTGGGTTTTGGAGCATAGTCTGGATGGAGGGTGGCAGGAGTGAAAATGGACTGGTCATATTGTCCGGCTCTGAACTGCTCCGCCTCCTAGGAACCTGGGAAGGCTTAGGGAATAAAGTTCGGGATTGCCGAACATTTTCTTCAGGGTGGTGTCATAGAAAGGGCAGTGCACGGAGGGGTCGAGTGTTTCGCGTGCCGGGGGGGGAGAAGGTTTTGCCAATTCGAAGAGGTGGGAAGGGGCACAGGGTGGGGGAGGGGGGCCACGAGGTATAGCTTGGGGGGGGGGGGACTGACCTCCTGCAGAGAGGAGATGGGCTTGTACCGTTGGGGCCGTGGGGCGAGCGGTGGGCGTCGTTGTTGTTACCCTATGTGACAGGTCACATAGGGCACACTGGAGGGGTCGGATGTCCTCATGGGTTGCCGATTTTTGTTGGCTCCCCAAGAGGCGAGGTCGTCGAGGTTGGTGCGGAGCTCCTAATTTTGCTTGCGGATTTTCGGCAAGCTGGTTGGTGACGGTGGCAAGTTGAGTGGTGATGGCTACTATGCCAGAAACCCTGGCACAGCTGATAGAGAGGGTGGAGCCTTCACCGGCCGCGATGGTATGGAGGGCGTGAGGGGAGAGGTCTTGGACAAGGTCGGGGTTGAGTCAGAGGCTATTCCTGGTCTCAGAAAATATTGCTGCCAGGAAGGCGAGCAGGGGGGACCGGGGAGTCAAGGGGGATGGTGACTGGCGCACAGGAAGACGGGGGGTGCTGGCGCGGGAGATGGCAGCAGCCAACGCCGGATAGCCAGGGGGAATAGGAGAGATCCCCATCAGGGGACTGAGTGATCTGGTGAGTCGTAAATAGGTGTCCCGTAAGCAAAGTGGGGTGTGTGTTTATGTTGATTGTAGGGGGGGGGTGGTAGAGGGCGAGTAGCTTGACCTAAATCGCCTGCCTTTTCTTTTTTTCTTTTCGCTTTTTTGTTTTATCATGCGTTCATTGTTGTTAGGTACAAGAAACATCCTGCAGCCTAGCTATGGAAAGAACAAAACTTCTGAATCAAAACAAAAAACAACAGAAACCACTCTTGCTTTCCTCTGTGATGAGTGAAATTGCTCTGGGGCTAAAACCATTTGCCCACTATTCCTTCCGGAAATTCAATATAAGGGAGACTCTAACGCAGAACTACCTTTTCTTCCCGCATTTCTTTCAAGAAAAGATACATAAGGAAAGAAAATAACAACCCGCATCCATCAATGAAATACACTCTGGCAGGAAACCTGGTTCAGTCTTGGGTCGGTGTGGGGGCGAGGGGTTGGGAAAGCACTTGGGGATCATGTCCGGGGGAAAACCGGTCTTGGTGTCGGGGATTTATGCTCCTAAAGCTCGTCTGAGGTGGGGTTCGGTCCATAACCTGGGGTGACACTCGAGGGAGGGGACCTCTTTCAGTAGGATGCCTCGGACCCTTGCACGGGCGGGGCAGGTGAGGATAGCATGATGGAACGTCTCTGGTTCAGTTCAGCATTGGGGGTAGGTCGGGTCAGGGTCCTTGGCGAACCATGAGGGGTGGGCGGCAAGGCTGCTTTTTGCCGCTCGAATCTGGTGGATCCTCCCTGCCACGCACTTCCCCAGTTTTATAAAAGAGTGTGGGGACACAGAGGGGGGGAACACGTAGTAAGGGGGTGTGGGGGTGTCAGTGGCCCAGTCCTGGAGGGGCATGTTTCTAGCGCAGACCCTAAGGGCCTGGTAGGTCTTGCTCGTGAGCTCAGGAGGGGGGATGTTCATTCCAGGTGGGGGGGGAGCGTATATGACGTGTGGCAGGCGTGTGAGGCCCTCTTGCAGGGGTAGGGTGAGGTGCGCTAAGGCGTCGACTGGGAGGTGTTTCCTTAGCGGCGGAGAGGGAACTTTCGTCCCCCAATCAAGAGGCAGGTAAGTGCAGGAGAGGCCCTGCGTGAGGTGCCGGGAGGAATCCTGGGCCCAGAAGGAGGAGAGGGAGGGGAAGGAGTGTGGGACTCTAGCTGAGGCTGGGTTGGCGGTTGGGGGGGCATAGGCAACTCTGAGGGCGGTTAGGCGTCTTCTCTATCTGCAGTATAAGATGATCGGAGGAAGACACGCTTCGCGAGACAGAATAGCGGGAGGGGTGAAAAAAAAAAGTATTTATTATACATGTCTAGACTCTGTGCCCGAAGCTGTTCCTGCCCCGGAGCACGGAGGAGTTCGGGGTGAGAAGGTCAGCTCCGTATCTGAGTATGGGGAGCAGGTGGCCGTTGGCGATGTTGTGGCAGAGGGAGGGCCTAACGCCCGCTCATGTGGAGGACAGGTGCTTGACAAAAGAGAAAATGGCCTGGGCTAGGGACAGCCTATGTATAAAGTGGGGAGTGGTGGTGAGGGCAGGGGTAAACCAGTCCTCTAGGCACCTGACAACTTTAAAGAATTAAAATAAATAACTTTCTAGTTCAATCGGGGCTGTTAAGGCGGGGGTCCTCTGACTCGGGGTTTGCTACTGGATGAGTTCAGTTTTGCGGACTGAGAAGGAGACACCCATGTCCCGGCCCTTAGCAGCGATGGTAGTAAAGCGCCTCAGCAGGCAGCAAATGTTGCCTCTGTGAGAAGGGGAGGCCACGGTGATTGAGAAGTCGTCGACACAGGAGACCATGAGTGCTCTGGGAATCGACATGTGCAGGGGAGAGACGTATAGTACGAAGAGCAGGGGGGAGATCGGCGACCCATGAGGGGTGCCGACAGAGACAGGTGAGAGGAGGTTGGGCGAGCCCTGGAAGACCAGGGTGCAGGGCCTCTCAGTCAGGAAGGAGGATACCTAGTCGACCATATAGGAGTGTACGTGGGAGGCCCGGGGTCTGGCCCTGAGGGTGGAGGCATTGACGTTGTCAAAGACAGCTCTGATATCCAGGAAGAGGGTGGAGACCTTTAGTCTAGGTCTTTGGAGGGTCTTTATCTCATGTGTGAGGGCGAGGCAGGCGTCGGAGGGGCTGAGTGCTGGTAGGGAGCCACATTGATTCTGGTAGAGCAGACCCTTGGATCTAGCGATGGCGGACAGCCTGACCGTCATCACCCCTTCGAGGATCCTGGAAATGGTTTTGAGGAGGGGGATGATGAGGAAAGAGACGGGGGAGTCATAGCAGGCCTTGCCAGGCTTGTCCAGGACCACCCCGTTTGCAGTTTTCAGTGATGGGGGGTGGTAGCCGAACGCCCCCAAGGGGAAGAGGAGTTCGAGGATACTCCAGGGATTGATAAGATTGAGCTTTTTCCACACGGAGTAGGGGATCCCGTCGTGGCCTGAGGCCGAGGAGGGGGAAGATTTGCAGAGCGCGAGTCAGATCTCCTCTTCGGTGAGGGGGACAGCCAAGGGGTTCCTCGTCAGGCGACCTCTGCTCGGCATAGGGTCCTTGTCGGGGAAGAAGTAGTCTAGTAGCGCTTTTGTTCATTCTGACCAGTCTTGAGGCGTCAGGGAGGGAGGGATCCCAGGGGGTCTTTCTGGGAGCAACCAGTTGTTTGGCCGTCCAGATGTTGTTCGGAGAGGTTTTTGCAAGAAAATCAGCCCTGTAGGAAGCTTTTGCTCTTTTAATATTTTTGAAGTAGCCAAGCTTGGACTGCATTACTAGGGTGTAGGTGTCGAGGGTTTGGAGTCTCCTGGCCCTGCGGGTGGCATTTGGGAATTCCTTTTGGAGCGTGGTCAGGAGTGGGGTCCACCAGGGTTTGGACCTTGGGGAGGGGCGTGTGAGGGGACGGGGGACTTCGATTGTTGTTGTGAGTGCAGAGAGGGCTGAGGAGAAGGATTGGTCGAGTTGGTTGGGAGCGGGGGCGTCGGGAGGGGGAGGGACCAGTCAGTCTTTGAGTTCATCAGTAAGGCTTGGCCAGTCGGCATCCTGCCAGCGTGGTCTAGATTTGCTGTTATAGGGGAGAAGGGGGTGTATGAAGATAAAAGTGGGAGTGTGGGGGGACCCCGTCGAGGGGAGGGACGACACGTCCCAAGAGTGAAAGGCAGGAAGAATATGTGGGTTGGTGAACGACAGGTCGAGGGCAGTCGGTCAGCGGGTCCCTGTGAAGGGAAACCAGGTGTAGACGCCCGGGGCCTTGAGGAGGGTGAAGCCCAAATCTGTGGCTAGGTCGAAGTAAGGGGCGGACTCCCTTTTCTCTTTTGAGATGAGGAGCCTTGAGGGGTCGGTTGCTGAATTGTGGATCTTGAAATCGCTTGCGACTAGGTCTGGGCATTCGAGGTCCAGGAGTGATGACTCAGGGAAGCTGGAAGTGGGGTCAGGGGGAGTTGGTTGCCATAGTAGTTGCCAATTCTGAAAAAGGGCAATTTTGAGCCAAAACTGGCTTGCGGAGTGAAAACATCTAGCACCAGGAAGTGGTCTGTTTCTGGGGGAAAAAAATGTAGTACTGCAAATTCCTGCAGACGCTGTTGGGATACATATCAGGCCACTCTGGGCCTAGCAATGGGAGGGGTAAAGGATTTAGATCCGGAAAAGCTAGGAAGAAAGCCCTTGGAGGATGAGGGATCCTGAAAAAGAACAATATCAGCAGGGGTGCCCTCCTTCATGGAGCAAAATAAGAAAGGGAACACATCCCGGCTACCCAGGCTGTTGTGCTGAACGAGGGTGAGGTTGGTCGCCAGATGCGGTCCTTGGCATGAAGTCGTGCGGGTGTTTTTAATCATCTCCGGGATGAACCCGAGGGCTTGCAGGGAGTTACCGGT
>Ga0307507_10005517_pt1 | contig 20701 bp, 20 predicted proteins | sample 7_EM_MG_FD_207223 | JGI IMG/M metagenome (GOLD analysis project Ga0307507, IMG submission 207223) | Populus trichocarpa ectomycorrhiza microbial communities from riparian zone in the Pacific Northwest, United States - 7_EM | ecosystem: Host-associated > Plants > Roots > Unclassified | place...
AGTAAAATCAGTATCTTGTTGTGGCAAAACATTGATACTGCTGACAAACAGACGGCCCGAAGCTCTGTAATTGACGCCGAGATGAAAAATGATCATAAAAAAACCCCGCAGTTTGCCGATCCTCAGCCACCGTTCCTCGGCTATTATTCGTGATTAGTGGTATCGTACGTATATCTCGAACGTTTCCGAGGGGTTGATCGCCGCAGTCTCGCCCCAAGCACGCCTTTTCCAACCCAAGTTCCATCTCAATCCATTGGTAGACTATTTGTCAACTTTCTTCTTTCTTCTTTCGCGTCCCCCACCACGCAGTCCCCTCCTTCAAACACCTATTTAAACATCTCGAGCTCTCCTCTGTCCTACTTTACAGGACAAACACACTTGCCCACCATAGCTTCAATATTCCGCCGTTTCTTCTTCGGATCGTCTAAATCACCAACCATGTCTACCGTCGCTCAGCAAAAAGTTCAAGCTATCATCAACGAAAACCCCGTTGGTATGCAATTAACTTTCATCCCTTCTTTTCACATTTCTCCCTGCCCGTTTTCACATTCGATGTTTGCTAACCGGGGGGTTATTGGCATAGTTATCTTTTCCAAATCCTACTGCCCCTATTGTCGTGCCAGTAAAGAGACCCTCACCGAAGCTGGTGCAACTTTCTTCGTGGTCGAGTTGGATAAAGTCGGTTAGTATTACTCATCATTTGGCACTGCGGTTCTCAATGGTGATCATTGACGACGTGATCGTGAGGTAGATGATGGAGCCGATCTCCAGGCCGCTCTCAAGGAGATCAACAGTCAGAGCACTGTACCCAACATCTACATCAACAAGGAACACATCGGTGGGAACAGTGATTTGCAGGCGAAAAAGTCTCAGTTGCCGGGCTTGTTGAAGGCTGCAGGGGCTGTTTAGAGGTTTTCCTTTCGATTTGCTTGTGGACGGTGATGGAGAGCAAATGGTGAGCCTTGGCCGCTGTGTCTCGGAAGGTCACTAGGTTCCTCTCTTTTTTTCTATTCATGCGTCTGTTTTCTTTATCAGAACTAGACAAAATGCAAAAATTGTCGTGACTGTTCTCAGCTGTTAACTGCGGCCCTTGCCGTGATCAAGTAAAAAACATAAAACGTGGATGGAAAATGTCTTCATGAGCCTAGAATAAGGAGCAAACTTTGCACTGTATCATACTTTTGGAATCGCAAAGTCCGCATTTGCCATGAACCCCACCATCATCTATCACGACAGCTGCCTCCCAATAATGGACTCTTGAGTTTATCGGTTGCATTTGTCTAGGATCGTGCATCTATGATGTATTGATTTTTTTTTTTGAATTTACAGGGACAGCGGTGTGTTCATTATGTATAGCCGTAGCGATAGGGATGGGCGAGGAAGCGTAGACAATAAATTAGAATATCAAATCACATGATGGTCTAAACAGACATTTATCCTTTCCTTAGAAAGGGACCTCTACCTCCCGCTTGTCCCAATACTTCCCCCCCCCTCCTATTCTATTCCGAGTGTGATTGGTAATGTTGCGGTAGAAGTTTTACGGAGTTTGGGGTAGACGTGGATTTTGCGATTCGGAAACTAATCCGGAAGTCACGTTAAGCCCCATCAGGGGGCTAAGCATTGCCCATATCGATGGCTTTGTGGAGATACCCCTTTCCGGCCAAAGTACCGAAACCCTCAATGCTTGGTTAAACAAGAGACTGCTCAGAGCACCCGCCATCACTCGCAATTCGCCAAACCCACCGTTAACTCCGTGTCTGATAACTCGGACAAAATCACAAGGCATTGTTCTATTATACGAGGGCTAATGCAACCCGGGAGAGCAAGCGCTTTACCACCCTCAAATCCCCCCGTCCTGCTGCGCCTGCTCGCTGTGGAGATGCGGTAAACCCATTTAGGTGCTCTATATACTACAAAACGAATTTTTACAAAGAAACTCGAAGTGAGGTAGGAAATTCACGTGAATTAACTACTGAACCACAGGTGCCCTACTGCGGAAATCACAGACGATGGCATCTTTGGCTGCGGGATGGCCTTTGAGAACATTTTCGGCACGCTATTATACCTGCAGCTGAATCTCGGAAGTCTTCTTGGGTCTGCGAATGGCAGACGGTGAGTACGGGAGTGAGAGGAGGATCTTCGAGGTAGGGCTGACTCCTTACTTGGCCGGGAGTGGGGGCTGGAAATTGGGTTTAGCGCTACTGATCAGTGTGTGCGGCAGGAAGGAGCCAAATCGTGCCCTCCTTCCGGACCACAAGACGGTTGATAAACCTGTTTGGCCCCTGAATTATCGCGGATCCACATCCACATCGACAGCGAAGCGAAGCACTCACAAAGCCCATCATGGAAGGAACAACAAATATACAATCCTTTGGTTCCCATAATAGCAACTGTGGGAACATACCGAACAGCAACAACACCATCATCACCCTAAAAAAACAGAGGAAGACAGCCAGATTAAGCAGTGGCTTTCGCCACTAGAGCCTCGGCACAGAAATCAAAGTGTGCAAACCAACCGCATCAATGGTGTCGGAGATTGGCTTCTAGAAAGGAGCGAGTTTCGGGAGTGGAGTGGTAGCCCACAGGTACCGAATTAGACTGCTTTATTCTGCTACGGCGATCCGGGCGTGGGGAAGACGCATATCAGGTGAGTGAGAAAGCTCTTGCGAATAGGCAGATACCACTAACGGCCAGCGATATTAGCTCCCTAGTTATTGACTATTTGTGTGTATAAACAGCTACTTCAACCAATCCATGCCTGGTTAGATATTCGCTAAGAGCAAGATATAGATTTCTACTAGTTTCCCTTAAAATCGACGCGGTCCTGGAGGAGGTTACGATCAGCTAGAGAAAGAAAAAGCTTGACCAGATGATCCAAGGGAATGGGCTTCGAGATGCTTACTTGGCAACCCTGGAACGGATCAAGGCGCAGGGGAGAAGCAGGTCGAGGCTCGGCATGGGGTACTAATGTGGCTGTCACATTCGGAGCGGCCTCTAAACGCCAACGAATTATGCCATGCCTAGGGGGTGGAAATCGGATCTACAGACCTGGATTCTCAGAACATTCCTGCAATAGAAACACTCCTGGGATGCTCTTTGGGGCTCGTAAGAGTCGAAGCGTCCACATACATTGTCCGCCTTGTCCACTACACTCTTCAAGGGTATCTATCGGATAATACCGAGCTGTTTCACAGCCCTCACGTGATGATTGCCGAGGCTTGTTTAACATACCTCAATTTCCAGTGCGTTAGAGACTTTTCGCCCATCCTTCGTCGGCCCCGCCAACAACGCCGTTGCTTGAATATGCTTCTTGCCATGGGGAACACATGCCGGAAAGGGAATCACGGAAAATGTGAATACACTGGCACTAGAGCTTCTCGATGGATTTGATAAGCATGTATCCTCCGGGATACTCCTATCCCGCGGCTATGATAATTGGGGTGAGGAGCATTGTAACGATCCCAAGGGGCTTACGGGGCTCCACGGAATTGCGTATCTTGGGATAGTGGAGATAGTAGTTGCTCTATCAAAGATGAATAAATGGGATCTCAATGCAACTGACGTGGCGGACGATACAGCGATTTTGTGGGCTGCTAAAAAAGGGCGTGGAGCCATGGTGAAGATGCTTTTAGAACACGGGGGTATCACTCCCGACACTGCGGCTAAAGACGGTCGAACACCTCTCTCCTGGGCAGCTGGAAAGGGACGCGGACATTATGCAAATTTTTTTAGAATGGGGAGATCCCAGTACTGTGGATGGAGGCAGTAGAACACCTCTCTCGTGGGCAGCTGGAAATGGCCATAGGTACATTGTGAAGATGCTTCTGGAATGGGAGAGTGCCGCTCCAGACATTGTGGATAAACACGGTCGGACACCTCTCTCGTGGGCCGCTAAAAACGGGCATTGTGGGGGAGCCTCTTGCACGGGAGGATGTTACTCCCAACACTACAGGAATAGATGGTCGAACAACCTCTCCTGAGCAGCTAGAAATGGGGAGATGCCACCCCCAGCACTGCGGATAAATACGGTCGGGCACCTCTCTCAATGGCAGCTAGAAATGAGTATAGGGACATTGTGAAGATGCTTTGGAGCGGAAGGATGTCACTCCCGACACTGCTGAAAAATTCGGTCGAACACCCCTCTCGTTGGCGGAGGAACGCGAGCACATTAGAGTGGTGGAAATGCTCCTAGAAAGACGCCGCGCTGGCCAGGGCATGGTGATGAAAGACCTCGCCGGCCAAGCAGCAATTTCACAGAATTCCAAGAAGAAACGTAGGGGAGTTTCAGAGAGAAAGTTGGGAGATCAGAGTTCTGTTCCTCAGTCAGTGGGTAAAGTTAGTGATAGCCAGGAAAAGGTCTATTGGGCTAAGCCCTCCGAGTCATCTCGCTGTCCTTCCAAAAGGATCCGGAGGTCTTGACATTCAGGGCAAAAGCTCTTCACCCAACGAACATCCTCGCTTGCAGTATTACGCTGTCGCGGTACAACCCTTCACTCAATTTACCCTCCTAGCTCTCTTTTCGTCGTACTCGTGCGCATTTCTCGGAGAGTCTAGTTCTTGTATCATACCTCCACCGGACACAGCTAATTTGAGGGCTGTTTCGCAGCTGCGTTCTAGTATATTGGAATTAACATGGTCTCGTTTCCATAGCACCCCTACTGCTACCTGATGCTTTAATAGCACACGAGAGTGGAGTTTGACTATATTTGGTGTCTAAGTGTTTTCTGATTCCAGTGGCAACTTTATTACTCCCTCATGCCCGCCCTCCGCGGCCCACAAGGGGTGTTCGGCCACATTTGGTTTCAGCTATATCAGCCTTCGTTCTTCGGCTGTAATAGAATTTAGCCTCATCCTCATGACCTCCGATGGCTGCCCACGCAAGCCCCGTTCTGCCCATAGTACATGTTGCGTTAATATCCCTTTTCTCCATAGCCATTAATGCAGCAACTATCTCTGAGATCCTATGAACTGCTGCTACATGAAGCCCTACCAAACCCTTAGGGCTACCCCTCTTATTAGAACTCGGCTCCCACCACCATCTATCCTCACAGGCACTAGTAGGAGTAACTGACAGGATCTATCTCCTTTCAGTGCCTTCGGCCCTGCTACGGTTGTCGCGTATGCGTCCCCCAAATGATTGTTCTTGGTCATCTCGTCCAATCTTTGTTTTCTCTTAAAGTAATAGCCTCTCTGAGGATAGCATCTGTGTGTAACGAATCAAGGAAGAACCTACAGACCATTATTGGTTGTTATAAAATCATGCATAGAGTGGGAACTGTGGATGCTCTTACACAAATTTCTGAGATTCTTTCGGGAATGATTCTCCGGATATCCACCCCTGAAGTATCAGAAATAGAGTCACGCTCGGTGTCCATCTCTAACCTCTTCTCGAAATATCTTTTTATGTTGGGTGCCTTCGGACTGATGGGTACTATAACGTGAGCGGAGAAATATCTTGTAGCTTCGGTCTCAACCAGCGGCCCCCCCCCCGGGGACGAATATTTGCGTTCTCGGTGACTCCTGCAGGATATCCTTCGGTGGCTCAAGAAGCCCCAGTAGATGCTCAGGAAGACACTTATCCAAGCGATCAACACAGATAGAAACCTGGGGTAATGTGGAAACGGTATGCCTCACCGTCTGCACCATACCCGGAAGTCACAGACCTAGACCGCCGACCCATTATTCGCTTGAAACGCCTTTTGCGCGTGCTCCAGCACTTTCTATCTAACTACCGTGGTGGTGGCCGTTATCTACTCATTCTGGTTGCGGAAGCGGTAGTAGAACGTTGTGATCACAATTTCTTCCACACAAAGTCCATCGCACAGACTATCGGCCACTAGTATTTCTGGCTGCTGGCAGTCCTTTCTGTTTCTCTTAGATGTGCTAGGCACTTACTTTGGAAATGTCTTCTCCACTCTTGGATTCTCGTAGCAAAACAAGACAGCCCACCTTCACTATTTCTCTACTGCCAAAACCCGTCTATCTCTAAAAGCTAATCCCCTACACTGTAGATCTTGTTGGTGCACGAATTCTGATGTCTGCGTCCAGTGGCAAGAGCTACCGCATAACTTCTGGGTTTCCATCTGTAATGGCCCTGTCCCCATTGACTATATTGTTATAACTATCCGTTACGCTATTGCAGTTCAAGCTGCTAGGACTAGCCAAGTGAGGATATGCTGTACAGTCTGTGATGATTCGCAGGAAGTGTTGGTATAATAGATATCTTGTAGTGATAAACGTGATGGCGGGTTATGGAATGCGCAAGCTTAGCCGACAAAAGGCTGATGTGGTTCTTGTTTCCAAAATCACAATCTAATCATTTCCCATCATGAGCTAATCTAAAAATTTAATATGAGCTCAAACATCGCAGAACACAACACCAGCACCACTGCTCTGGTAGAGGAGAAATTCGCGCTTCAAGTTCTGGATAAAATGTAGTTCAGTAATCTAGGTTCTGTATCTTAGGTCACCTTCTAGCGATTATTAGAACAGCCGACTAGTTTAAGCATTGCGGGACATCTAAAATTTCTCAACAATCGGTAAGCAATCTTAATCGGGGAGTAAGTTGTGATAATGGCCGGACTCTACCCAGGTTTTCTTTGGTATTAAAACTACAATCTAGCAATCTAGTATTAACCCCTTCCGACTGGAATCGACTTTGGTGGGCTTTGAAGAGTTTGGTGGTGTCTATACTGTAGTTGGAATACTGCTGAATAATTGATTTCTTACCCGGGTGAGGGCTTTCTAGGCGTAAGCTATCAAGACGACGAGTGAGCTCCAATAACCACCCAGCTCAAATCAGACTAGATTGAATTTGTGATACCGCTAGGGCATGAAATATAACGCCTAATGCGGCGCGGGGTCAGGATGCTATGAGATCGACTGGAAGTGCGGCAGACCCTTGCGCTGACTTGTGGATGTAGACACTAAGGATCGCTAGATGTGGGGCACTATCACAGTGGTGGGGGGGGGGCTAGGGATTTAAATAGAATGATGGGTGTATATTATAGGATTTTGGGAGGGAGAGCTTATGTGAATAGGATTTTTGGATTTTTGGAGATGGCGATCGCGATGGCAATGAGATTGAGTTGATTACCCCTTGGTTGAGGTGGGAGTTGGTGATGTTGACTAGGAAGAGGAGCTAGCATAGTGTTGAAAATAATCTATCAGGAGGTAATGATCGTCAATGGAGTTTAACCCAGCCGGGTGGAACAGCTTAAGTGGAGACACAGAGCTCGTATTAAGCGGAGATGAAAATCATGATTTATTGGGTTGAGTTGATGGAAAGGAAAGTCTTGGGGGAAGTTGTGAACAGGAAGGAAGGGGTGAGGGAAGAAATGACGAGGGAGAGAAAAACATGTGGGAGAAAGTTTTTATTAGGTTGTGCGTCACTCGGCGTGCCGGTGCATAACACGTACCACTGTGATGTGGGTGGGTATTCCTATGTAGTAGCTTTGCTTTGTTGGGTGGCGAGGTGGGATTGTGGCCGCGGTAGTGGTTGTTTGTTTTATTACTGTTTTTTGGGGCACGAGTGACCTACAGTAAGTCTGCCTATTCCACCAGGGTCAAGAACCATATTCAAGGGAGTGCTCAACGGGAATCCAAGGCAACGCTTTGCGAGAGCCTTCAAAAAGTGACCGTGAGAAATCTGACCACCACCGCTAGGTCAGCTAGAGCGCTCCAACCAAGAGGACGAAACCCTACGATCAAGATATTCACGTCGTCCCTCCCTTCCGCAATCCCGCTCCCTGAATCTCATGAACCTCCTTAATAACCTCATCAATCCTCGCCTCCATTTCCACGGGACTCTCCCCCTTTCCAACCCCAATCCCATCAATGGAATCCTCACATCCATCTTTCCAAACGCTAAACTCCTCAATATCCAATCCTCTCTCCCTTCGGTCCACCAATATCTGCTCTAGGGTCATACCCTCGTACCGTCTATACCCCCTTTCCCTCACCCGCTGGTTGATAACCACCTCCGTACCCTTGGTATCTGGGATGATTAATTCAGTCATGCGTCATGTGCGGATGTGGGAGAGATGTATATATTCGTAATGTTCGCTGGGTCAATGCACTTCGAGGGGTGGATAAGGGTTGTGGAGGTTAAGGCCACATAGATTTCGCCGAAGGGGTCAATGGGATTTCACTTGCGCCTGCGTGCTGGCCGGTCTAGGCGATGTGCCCGTGGAGGTCAAGGAAGATTTTTCAAATTGGCCATGGCTGAACTGTGAATAACTGCTGGCGATAAAACGGCAAGTGATTGGCGATGAAACGAAACGCTAAGATTAAAGCTACACTAAAGATAGGTGGAGATGCAAGTTTGATTCCGACTTTCCATTCTCTTTTGGTTCTTTTGCTTATATAGTAGGTCCGCACTGGAGGGGGAAGGGTATGAAATATACAAACATAATAAGCTATGAATTAAGGTGTCTACCCGCGCATGAATCTCTTGCACTTGCTCCCCTCGCGGAAACAATCATGCTTCTCCCTGCAGCAGCAACACCCCTTGTCTGGTGCAAGGACACAATTTATCTTGTATCCGCCAACTTCAATATTCTGGATATCCTGACCCAAAAGCTCGTTGGTTTGGAGAAGAAGGGAGCGTTTCGTTCCCTTATCACACTTCCACCCCCATCCGATGATCTTTGCAATCGCTTGCTCTTCAAAGGCCCGCTTTATCTTCTCCGAGTCGTACCCCCATAGCCCAGTTTCGAGGATGTAAACATATGGTTTCTTGTCTCCGGTAAACCTGAGTACCTCGGTCACAAACTCAAAAATTCTTATGGGGCGCCATGCCCTTACCAATATCTCTTCGCTTGCGAAGAAGGCGATTAAGGCTGGAGCTCTCAGCGACCCCATATCATCACTCCTAATGGGCACTGCAGGTTCAGGCATGGGCGGTTCAGGCATGGGCGATACGATGATTGCACTTCTTTTGGACTTCCTGAGAGCCACCACACATTCGTCTCCCCAGTGCGTTATTGTCTCCCCAGTCCGTTATTGTGCCTCTATTCTGGAAATCCGGGTCTATTGTGATATACCCAACAGTCACAAGGGTCGCCGCTTGCCTCCTTTCATCAGCCCTCTCCCTTTCCTGTGACAATTGCCAATATTAGTAGACATAATACGAATGAGAGGCATTCACCCTCGGGCTAAATCCCTCCCATGTCTTGATTGTTGTGGGTTCGGCATACCTGGGCCTTGGCCACTACACTCGCTACGTTTTGCCTCACCAAAATCTCCCCCTCCTCGACCGGGATCGCCTCTGCAGCCAGCTCGAGAGAAGGACTACCTTGCTTCTCCCTATTTGACCTTTGGGACGTTTTGCTTTCCCTCCTCTCTCGCTTCTTCCGCTGCCTTTCCTCCGTTTTAAGCACTAAAGACTACTGTTAATTAACCTACTTCCCCCAAGTTAGCCACATTGTGGCTGGTTAGGGGTTAGGGTTAGGAGTTAAGTGTATTCATTTAGAGACAGGACCAGAGACACAACAGGACTAAAGTCACTGGCAGCACGACCAGCAAGTAGCAACCAGCAGCAACAAAACGACAAAGGCGTTAGTTACAACCAGTAGAGCAACTGAGATGAAGGCAACCCCTAGTACAAGCGGGAAAGTAACAAGTGAGTAGACAACAGCGAAGCAGAAGGCAACTGAGATGAAGACAATCCCAAGCACTAGTAGCAATACAACATGGAAGTAGACTAGTACTAAGTGCAGCAAGCGACAAAGCAGAAAGCGACTACCAGCCACTCCCTGTGGCTAAGTACATTGCCCCTAGCAAGCGAGTGTGAGAGCCCTAAAACCTGAGGAGTAGAGCTCTATCGAGCTGCAGCACAGCTAGAGATACTAAGGATAACTGCAGTCCGAGTAGGTGAATAAGGCCCAGCTAGAGGCAAACGAGATCAGGAGTACAAGGCCCTACACTGATGGCCGAAAAACAGAAATAAACAAGTATACTAGACAAGAAACCTTTGGCCGGTAAAACCAAGAAAAAAATTGTAGAAACTTAAATAAAAAAGATAAATTGACCTCAAGATAATCAGTAAATTTTGAAGAGGAAACTTTTAAAAGATACCTGAATACATAAATAAAGAAGATACAAAAATTCCAGTACTAGAAGCAAGAAAAAAATACGTCAAAAATCATAAAAGCAGGAAGGATACTCTGAGCATACCTGTAGGCAGATGAAAGCGAAACTAGACTTAAAAGTGATAATAGAAAAAGAACAAGAGTTTTTGTGCTGATTTTTAAATGTTTTAAAGGGAAAGAGAACTAGGGCTGGAGGGGATTTAACTTTAGACGATGTGACATGGTAATAGTCCAAAAGTCGAGAATGTTGCGTGCTTTATCCCAGAGACGTTGATTGAGGAGGAAATCAATGAGAGGATACTTGATTGCAGGATCAAGAAGTTGGTGATGGAGCTTGTATATCCTTTGTTCCATTTCTGTCAAGTGAATTGCCGGAGATGGCAGGCAGGGTGTATGACCTCGATCAAATCGTATTCCGCAAATGCATTTCCTCCCCCAACCCCAAATCCCACGATGCCAGGCCAGAAAGCTAACTTCGTCTGATGCAGGAGCTGTAAGAACAACATCACAGTCGAGTCCAGGTACTCGGTCGGTGAGCATGCTTATCTGTAATAGCTTCTGAGAGCAAGAGGTAATAGAAAGTGTATAGGTTGATTTGTAAAGTGCGAGTTCTGTAAGAAGATTGTGCCAAAGTGTTGGTCGAGGAGTTTGTTGAAACGTGGGGAGATGCTTTGTGAAAGCTGGAGGGGGATTAAGAAACTGATACAGAAGAGGGTCTTATAGGCGTATAGGAATATAGTGATTTGATTTGGGGGACCATCCAGTACCATTTAGTATAGAAAGCAAGAAATTCTGAGGATCCATAACCATTAGATGCAGGTAAAACTGGGAGTAAAGATGTGGAGCACGATCTTTAAATAGCAGTAGACCTAGCAAGTGACTTGTGATATGAGGCCTATTCTTATTGCTGCCAGTAATCCACTTTAGACAATTATTGTAGGCGGTATTGAGTTCCTTCCAGCTAGCTGACTTGGTGTTACAATCCTCGCCTCTCCGGGTGATACTGGCAGCAGGTAACCGATAGTTTCCTAACGATCACTGTTTCTTTTAGCCCGATAGTTGGTGCGATAGCAAAATCCGTTGACTCCGATCTAGCAACGTCGATCGCTAAGCTCAGATACTACAGTCGTGTCTTGATTCCCGAAAGCGTGGTAGATAAAGATCTTTGTATTGAAAGTATGTAGTATGAAAGAACTTAGATGGTTGCGTGAAGAACCCAAATCTCCTGCCCCGAGGGTTCCCTTATATAGGGTTTCTTCCCTCAACCCTAACCCTGCGTGACTCATACCCTCGCGTCATGCGACTCATGACACATAGTGAGTCATAGTGTGAAATCCATCAGCTGACTCGTCCAAGTCAGCTGCGCCCTGTCTCGCAACCAATCAAAAACCATAAAACAAGTCATGTGCCCTAACGGGGGTCACATGCGTGAAACCCATGACTCATAACTATGAGTCATGTACAAAATACATAAACCAGATGACCACAATCGTGCGTCATGTCAAATATCAACCAATAACAATAATCCAATGACACACTATTGCGTCGTCATGTCAAAACCTATGAGTCAACTGATCTCATAGTGTGAAAGATAACAAACCAATGACTAGTAACTATTACTCATGTGAGAGTCTGCCTTGCTTAGTCACCGTTTGTGACATTAGCTCCCTTCCCCCTCTTGCATCGGTCCCACGATGCTAAACTCCTTCTTTCCACAGCATTCCCCCGATTTGGCGCATCCTCTGTTTGCATCGATTATAGGCTTGTTGGATTTTTTCCTTTTCCTTATCGAGCTGTTCGAGGTCGTTATCTTTTGCCACAATGGTTTGGGCCGCGCGATCGAGCTGGCTTCGGAGGTCCGAGATTTGTCCTTCCAGGGCTTCCATGTCTGGAATGGTTTTTTCGCTCCCCTCCCTCCCCAGCCGTGTCCTCACGGCTCTTCTCTTCTTGTGTTCCCTTCTGTCATGCTTTGACAGTGTCTCTTTCTCCCCAACATGGCGGGGGTAGTAGCCTGCGTCCACCTTTTCCCATCGATGGTCATTGCAGTTGTCATTGAAACAATGCTCCCAGCTTGTGGTTTCGTGATGGGTCCTTCGGGCCCTTCGCCGACGAGGTTGTGGGGGGGCCCAGTCCGCTCCTGGGTTTGCTTCCATCTCCTGTCGCCAGTCGTGGTCGTGGGCGACACTTGGTTTTCTCGATCTCCTGGTGACTTGTGGGTACCAGCCTGACCCTTGTTTTCCGCCGAGATGGATTTGGCCCCCATCATCGGTACAGTCCATCTAGTTCATGGAGGCGTGCGCCACCTCCCTTTTTGCTGAGCCCGAATACTCGGGGCTAGTGCGGGTAGCGTTGCGGGCGCCGCGCTGGGCGTCGCTCCCTGGCGTGGCTGAGTGTCGTTCTTGTTTGACGACGGGGGGAGGTGCGGAGGACGATCTGTTGATCGTAACGTGTATCCACTCCGGCTTTCTTGGGTAGCTCCGGTGGAATCCTTGGACTGTGTGTTCTGCATTGTTGAAGTTTTCCGCGGGGTACCAGACTTTATCGTATTCTGGTGAGTAACCTTTCCACTTGGCTCGATATTGGAGCTTGTTTTAGTGGAGTCGAGAGTCGATCATTTCATCGAGTTCGTATTCGTCTTCTCCTTCTATCTGAATAGGCGGAGGGGGTTCTTTGATCTGTGAGGGGAATCAGTTGTCTTGGTAAGGTTCGAGGCGGGAGATGTGGAATGTGTTGTGTATGGCCATTGAGGGTGGTAAAGCCAGCTTATCTGCGCTTGTTCCGATTTTTGCCAAGATCTTGAATGGCCTGATTTTCTTGTAGTCCACTGTCTTTGATGCTCTCGTGGTCTTGATATTGCGAGGCAACAACCAGACCATATCTCCTGATTGTAGGTTTGGATCGGGTTTTCTGTGTAGATTGTAGTATTCTTTTTGCCGTAATTGTGTAGCCACTATCTCGTTTCTCAATGACTCATGTAAATGACTCATTTCCTCCGGTTTTGTTTGCTTTCCTTGAATCAGATGACCGAGCATCTCGTATTCGGGGTTGATTCCGTAATTTGCAAAGAAGGGGGTGTTCTTGATGGTCTCCTAATATCCGTTGTTGTACGCGAATTCTGCCAGTGGTAGGTAACCACACCAATCGTCCTGTTGATAGTTGATATATGCTCGTAGGTATTGTTCCAATATGGCATTGGTCCTTTCGGTGGGTCCGTCTGTTTGTGGATGGAAAGCCGTGCTGAGCCTTCGTTCGATTTTTAATTTTCCCGTAGTTACCCTCCATAGGTCTGAGGTGTATAGTGTCCCCCTGTCGGTGATGATATTGTTTGGTAATCTGTGTAGCCTGACTATCTCTCTCATGAAGAGATTTGCGAACTGCCGTGCGTCGAGGTCCTTCGAGCATCGGATGAAATGGCTCATTTTGGTCAGCTGATCGATGACCACCAGTATGGTGTCATATCTGTCTGATTTCGGCAGGTCCATAATGAAGTCCATGGCTATTGACTTCCATGGTCGATGGCGGCCTCGTTTGACTGCACCAATCCGTATGGTGCATGTCGGACCACTTTGGTCGTCTGACATGTGTTGCAATCTTTTATGAATCATTTGATATCTTCTCTTATCTTTGGCCAATAATATTGTCGGCTGATGAGTTCGGTAGTTTTTGCTGTTCCGCCATGTCCCGCTTGTGGGGGTTCGTGGTGTTTGGCGATAAGAGTGGTTCGTATCCCTTCGTCCTTTGGTATCCAAATCTTTCCTTAATACCATAAGAGGTTGTCCTTCCATTGGCATAGCCCCAGCGCTATTCCTTTCATTTCTTTGCTCCCTTCGTCCAAGTATTTATTGATGTCTTGTATTTTGTTGTCGACACTGCTCGCCTTTTGTATCTCTCCTTCGTCCTTGTACTGGAATTCTGTTGTTTTCAATACGTCGAGCTTGATTTCTTCAGTCTCTGGGATATCCCAGTATCGTTCTTTTGGCACCAGGATTTCCACGTTTCGAGTGAATCTCTTGTCTCCTGCCGTGGGTAGGTCTCCCTCTCTTCTTGTGAGGGCGTCTGGCTGTCCTTCTTTCTTTCCTGGTCAGTATTCGATTTTGAAGTTGTATTGACTTAGTTCTTGCATCCATCGTGCTTGTCGTTCGTTTAGTTCCTTCGTAGTCATGAAGGTTACTAAGTTCTTGTGGTCTGTGAGGACCCGGATTGGTTTGGGGTTTCCTCTCGTGTATCTTTTCCATTTGGGGAATGCTTGAACTATAGCCAGTAGTTCCTTATTGTGTATGTTGTAGTTGTATTCGGCGTCCGACATTGTCTTGGATCGGTATGCCACGGGTCTCCATTTTCCGTCCTGGCATTGTTGTGAAAGTATACCGGAGCAGACGTATTTTGAGGCGTCTGTTTCGATTTTGGTCGGTGCGAGGGGGTCGAAGTAGACCAGTACTGGTGCTGTGGTGAGTTTTGTCTTTAGTTCGTCCAATGCCTTTTGTTCCTTGTCTCCCCATTCCCAGTTGCCGATGCATTCCTTTTTTGTTCTTGCATATAGTGGCCTGGCTGTTCGGCTGAATCCTTCTATAAATCGTCGGGAAAAGTTACAGAAACCTAGGAAGCATTGAATTTCCTTGATTTTCTTAGGGGTCTTCCGGTCCCAGATGGCTTGTGTCTTGATTGGGTCTGTCTTGACCCCTTCTTGTCCCATGATAAATCCTAGATATTCTGTCTCGTTTTGGGGGAATTCGCATTTGGATGGTTTGACCTTCATCCCAGATTTTCCTATTGCTTCGAGGGTTTTGCTGACGTCTTTTCGGTGTTGTTGTAGGGTGTTCGAATATATGAGTACGTCATCTAGATAGACGATGCAACTCATGTCGATATGTTCCATAAGGCCCTGATGGATCCATCGTTGGAACGCCGCTGGTGCGTTGCATAGTCCAAAGGGCATGACTAGGTATTCGTAAGTTCCTAGTTTTGTTGAAAAGGTTGTCTTCCATTCGTCTCCTTCTCTGATTCGACTCTTGTGGTAGGCGTCCTTGATATCCAGCTTGGTGAAGTAATTGACTCCTCCCAGTCTGTCCAGTGCTTCACTAATGAGCGGTAGTGGGTGTCGATCCTTCTTTGTGACTTCGTTGAGCGCTCTATAATCGGCGCAGAGCCTGAGTTTGCCATCCTTTTTCTTGACAAACATAATTGGTGAAGCCATTCCCGATTTTACCCTTCGGATCCATCCTCGATCTTCGTTCTGTTTGATGTATCGATGGGGTTCTTCCAGTTGGTCGCAACTGAGGGCGTATATTTTCTTGATGGGTACCGTTTTTCCTTCTTCTAGGTCGATTCCTAGATCGATGCCTGGTCGGTGTGGCGGTACTGTCGTCTTCTCTCCTTTTTCGAACACATCCAGAAGGTGGTGATATTCTCTGGGGACAGTGTCTCTCACGTCCTGGTCTTCGTTGTTCTTTTTGTTTCTTATCGCCAGTTCGGTGCTAATGTTGATAGCTCCGAACTGAATTTCGTCTTCGATTTCATCCCATCTTAGGATGCCAGTTGTCTCTCCTCTTCGGTATAACTGCCCAAAAGGTCTTGCCGATATCTCGTTGATTTCTATTTTTGTTTTCGCCTTCCTGCCTTTGACCTCTTGGTCCATGGTGTTGTCTGAGCTTCCGAACCCCTGATCTCCTCTCTCAGTATCATCCAACTGAGCTACTTCTTGTAGTCCTCTGTTGTCGAATTTTTCGATAATCAGTTGTGCTATTCGGTCTCCTTTTTCCAGTCGGTATGGTTGGTCTCCTAGGTTGGCTAGGACCACCTTTACTTCTCCACTGTAGTCAGAGTCTATCACACCTGCGTTTGTCATGAGTCGGCATCAGCAAAAATAATCCTTGGCGCCTGGTGCACCCACTGCGTCCGGCGCACATAGCGCACATAACGTCAACCGCGAACAAGGACGCAACCACTTAAACTAACTATCACTGGGGGCAATTTGCACAACGCCATATCTTCCGGGCGTCACCTGGCCCAACACCATATCTTCCTGGCGTCACCTGGTGCAACATCATATATTCTGGGCATCACTGGGGTACCATTATTTTTGCCAGGGACAGCCTGATACGCAACCTAATCTTCAGGATTCACTGTGGAAATAGGTCAAGGGTCCCCCCTTTGCTTTCTGACCTGGGTCACAATATATTTTACACTCATATAGTCCATTTGGATAGTCTTCTATTCGATTTCTAATTCTGCTAAATACAGGCGGCACCTCACTCATGGCTTCCCTATGGCTCCGAGTCCTCCAGATATCCCTCCGGGTATTTCTCCGGGTATCCCTCCCACTCAGAGTGTTAACCTCATGGTTATTGACCGCGTAGGAATGGGCCTTATACCGGTGTGTAGCTGGCGTCATGCGCAACAACCTCCCGCCAACAGAATTCAAATCCGTCAAGTGGTTGTGGAGGAATCTACAATCGAGTAAAATTTTGCCAGCCTAGTATCTCCACAAAAGCCAGTGACTTCATGGGCTTTCATGGGACAGGGACGTACTTTATACCGTTGCGTAGCGGGCGTCGAGCCCAACAACCTCCCGCAAACAGAATTGAAATCCGTCCAGCGGTTGTAGAGCAATCTGCAATCGAGTAAAATTCCGCCAGCATGCTACCTAAGACCCCCTCCAGAGATGTCACAGAAGTCCTGGGTTTTGATGCCACAAGGACGTCCCTTATACCGTTGCGTAGCTGGCGTCGAGCCCAACAACCTCCCTCAAACCGAATCTGAATCCGCCTCGCGGTTCTGGAGTAAGCTGCCATTGAGTAAAATTCCGCCAGCATACTACCTAAGACCCCCTCCAGAGATGTCAGCGAAATCCTGAGCTTTGATGCCACAAGGACGTCCCTTATACCGTTGTGTAGCTGGCGTCGAGCCCAACAACCTCCCGCAAACCGAATCTGAATCCGCCTCGCGGTTGTGGGGTATTCTGCCATCGAGTAAAGTTCCGCCAGCATGCTACCTAAGACCCCCTCCAGAGATGTCAGCGAAATCTTGAGTTTTGATGCCACAGAGACGTCCTTTATACCGTTGCGTAGCTGGCGTCGAGCTCAACAACCTCCAGCGAACGGATTCTGAATCCGTCCAGCGGTTGTGGAGTAATCTGCTATCGAGTAAATTTCCGCCAGCCTGTATAACTATAACTCCATGAATAATAGTCAGGTAGGGATGGATCTGATACCAGTGGGTAGCTGGCATCGAGCCCTGCCTGATGCTGGTGGTGGATTCATAATCACTCTTGAGGTTTTGGTGGAGCCTTCAGGGTGGGCCTAGTGGTCAGGAGCTTGAGAGATGAGGGGAAAATCCGGAGTCAGGTCATGTCAGGTCTCGTCGCGCCAAAGGCTAAGTGCCGAGAAACCACAACAATGAAGTGTCCTTGAGACTGTCATAGCTATAACTCGCTTTCACACGGGAGTGAGCTGGCATTTTCGCTCTTTGAAAGATCACGTTCTGAAAATAGAACTGCAGAGTCCAAGTGTGTTTAGCCTGAGTGCAAAAATTAAAATGAAGCATACGGTGGCTTCCTCACTAAGCCAATCATTTGTGCCAAGGGTACCCCCTTTCCAGTCAAGAGGGATGGCTGGAAAGCCACAGCGGCTAATACTCCAGTGGTGCTCTGGAGGTTGAATGAATGAGTACTGAATCAGAAGATATGATGGTTGTGTGAGCTGCATCCGGAAGCATAGGATGTAAGATTGTGTAGCCACTAGGGTCCAGAGGTAAGTCTGTATGGCAACCGTGCCTCCTGACGTACCTGGCGTAAGCGACAGTTGCAACACCGCATCGGGCGCAACTAACGTCAAGGGTGCCAAGTTAGCCCACCTGGGATCCTGACGCAAGGGCAGTGCACCTGACGCACAGTAATCTTTTGCTGATGGGTGTTTGACTGCTAGACTGCTTCGTGGTGCGATTCGTCCATAGGTGTTGTGTGGTAATCCAATAGCTATCCCCGTCCCAACAATTGCTTGTCCTCTGGCAGGAAGGTCGGTCCGTTCGTTTGAGTACAGGTCGTGCCCTGCCGCCCTTGCTGATCCCTTTTTAGGCACTCTGGCCTCATCGGATAGCTTCTTAACCCTGACGCTCTGGTCACTGGCGGTCGGGCCTTCCTTGGCCGTTGGACCATTCTTGGCCTGGATCTTGGAGAATCTGGTTATGAGATTCTCGTCCAGGGTTTGTTCTTCGGGTATCGCGTATGCAGCGGGAGAACTTTTGAGACACCAAGGCGTACATCATTCGCTGTTGAATGTGATCCTTTTGTCGTTCCAATGGATTGTTGGATTGTGTTTTCTTAACCATGGCATCCCGAGGATGACCTCATGGGTTTGGAGATTTGCCACTTGGAAAGTTGCCGATTCCCTATGGCTACTAATGTCCATAGGTACTTTCGTCATATGGGTAACAGGTCCCATAACACTTGGTTTTCCGTCCGCAAGGTAAATTTCCCTTGGGTTTTTTGCTTTGATCATCTTGATCCCGTGTTTGTTGCAGACCTCTCTGTCAATAAAGTCCTCTGTTGCTCCTTAGTCAATCATGGCGTTTATAGTGACTGACTCACAGTCGCCGTGTACTTGTATCTTGACCATAATATGGTCTCTGTCGTTATCGAGTGTTTCCGTGTAGTTGAGTGCCACGTAGTAGTTTTCCATGATGATGGGTTTTCGCTCGGGTCTGTCCTTCAGACCCTCTCTTACTAGGGACAGTCGTCGTTTCCCGACTGTTCAGGTTTCTGTTCCATCTGGATTTCCCTCATTTTGGGCCTGGTTTGCTAAGGGGCGACTTTCTTAGTGGGTCGCCAATTCCTAGCTTGTGCGTTGAATGGTTTAGGTCCGTCTTTTTTCGGGCAGCTTCTGGCCAAGTGTCCGGGTTGCGCGCATTTGATACATAGCTGTTCTCGTATCCTCCTTTGGAATTCTTCCCTTGAGATGTTGAACCTTGGTCATCTCCAAGTCGTGTCCAGTTCCATAGGGTCGCCGGAATTCAGATTGCCATTATTTGTGGGTCGATATGTCCCATCTGGGTTTCGTGGTGTAGCCGTCTCCCGTTGGATGTTCTTTGCTGATGGTGAGCCTCGGATATGTCTGACCTTCGCCAGCTTGGTTTCCTTCCGGGTTGCCCATTGGGCGAGGGCTTCAAGGTCCTCGTATTCTTTGCTACTAGCTCCCCAGGCGTTCTGTAGTTCTGTGATCATTCCTCCTAGAAGTAGTTGTCCCCAAGTTGAGTCTTCCAATTCGGCTTCCCTAGCCACAAGGTGGAATTCGTTCCAGTATTCCGTGACTGATCGTTTGCCTTGTTTCATGTTCTTTGGTCTGAACCTTGCTTCTCCTTTGGCGTCGATTACCTTCAAATTGTCTTTGTAATTCTGCTTTGAATCCTGCCCAATTGTCTCAAGTTGGGGTGATTCGTTCCTCTGCATAGTGTGTAATCCAGGTTCCTGCGTCGTCCCTTAGGAGGCTTGTCGCATAGAGGATTTTTTACTCATCATGCCCGTTCTGCCGTCCTACTGCCCTGTAGTACACTATGAGTTGGGCTAGCCATCCTCTTGGTTTGTGTTGTTCTCCTCGGTAAACCTCTGGTTCCTTGGCCTTGGGCTTCCTGGTCGCTCCACTTAGGAAGGCGATGATTTGTCTCATCTGTTCCGAGTTCAGAATCGGGGTTGTTTCTGAGGATGTTGCTCCTCCTTGTTCTGCTGTAGCCGCCATCGTGTTTCGTCGTGTCCTGCCTTGTTCTTCTGTTTCTTCTGATCCACTTGGTGACAGTGGCTCTGGTGTTGTAGGGCTTGGTGCCCTCGCTTGCGTTAAGGCCCTTTGAAGTCCTTCTCCTAGTGATGATAGGTCGAGATTTTCCGCTAGAGGGTCAATATCGTTTTCGTTGTTGGTCTCCATTTTGTCTGTTTGTTAGGTGCCGCTGGTTGACGCAACCAAATGTTACAATCCTCTCCTCTGCGGGTGATACTTGCAGCAGGTAACTGATAGTTTCCTAACGATCACTGTTTCTTTTAGCCCGATAGTTGTTGCGATAGCAAAGTCTGTTGACTCCTATCTAGCAAGGTCGATCGCTAGGCTCATATAAGAGAGTCGTGTCTTGATTCCCGAAATCGTGGTAGATAAAAATCTGTGTATTCAAAGTATGTAGTATGAAAGAACTTAGATGGTTGCGTGAAGAACACAAATCTCCTGCCCCGAGGGTGCCCTCATATAGGGGTTCTTCCCTCAACCCTAACCATGCGTGACTCATACCCTCGTGTCATGCAACTCATGACTCATAGTGAGTCATAGTGTCACAAACGGTGACTAAGCAAGGCAGACTCTCACATGACTAATAGTTATTAGTCATTGGTTTGTTATCTTTCATACTATGAGATCAGTTGACTCATAGGTTTTCACATGAGCATCAGCAAAAATAATACTCTGTGCCAGGGGCGCCCCATGCGTCTGGCACACCTAGCGCACGTAACGTCAATCGCGAATCAGGACGTAACGTCGATCTGACGTTGCGTCCTGATTTTGCGTCACCTGACGTGCCGCGCCCTGACGCTATCCTGACACGGACCCTACGTTCTCTGCGCCCTGACTGCGCCTGGT